>JGI25322J35698_1000693_pt1 | contig 30091 bp, 34 predicted proteins | sample AutmiccBRH37_all_FD_35698 | JGI IMG/M metagenome (IMG submission 35698) | reverse complement strand
ACAGAAATATCGGGGCAATCATATAGGACTTTAATTTCCTTTACCCCGTTTGCTGTTGGTTATTCTCTGTTTCAAAAAGTGCGTCCACAAATTCACGGGCGTTAAAGGGGCGCAGGTCTCCAATGCCCTCGCCGATGCCAATCAGTTTTACCGGCACATCCAGGATTTGCTTTATCGCCACTACTACGCCTCCCCGGGCAGTTCCGTCCAGTTTGGTCAGGGCCACGCCGGTGACGCCCACCGCTTCTTTAAACAGCCGGGCCTGGTTGATGGCGTTTTGGCCGGTAGTGGCGTCCAAAACCAGCAACACTTCCTGTGGCGCATCGGGCATCTCCCGACCCAGCACCCGGTGTATTTTTTTTAGTTCATCCATGAGGTTGCTTCTGGTATGCAGCCGCCCGGCAGTGTCTACAATTAAAACGTCTACCTGCCTTGCTTTGGCGGCTTGCAGCGAGTCGTATGCCACCGCAGCCGGGTCGGAGCCCTCATTGTGCTTGATGACGTTAATTCCTACCCGCTGGCCCCATATTTCAAGCTGGTCAATAGCAGCCGCCCGGAAAGTGTCAGCCGCACCAAGCAGCACACTTTTGCCATCTTCCTTAAGATTATGGGCCAACTTGCCAATGGTGGTGGTCTTACCAACACCGTTAACCCCCACCACCATAATCACGGTGGGCTTATCACCGTCCATGTTGAGTGCTGCAGTTTCGGCACCCAGTATTTCCAGCATTTGTTCTTTCAATAACGCCTTTAATTCTTCGGGTTCACCAATGCGTCGTTTTTTTACTTCTGTTCGCATCTTTTCTACTAGGTCTACAGCGGCTTCAATGCCCACGTCAGCCTGAATAAGCGCTTCTTCTAGTTCTTCGTACATTTCCTCGTCTATATGCCGGCGCCCGGTGACGATGGTATCGATCTTCTCGACAAAATTTTTGCGGGTTTTGCTAAGGCTTTCTTTTAACTTACCAAACAGGCCCATTTTTTACCCCCCCGGCGCGTTCATCTTCGGCTAGTTTTTCCATGGCCATCCTTGCCGCCTGCTGCTCGGCTTCCTTTTTCGAACGACCTCTGCCTTCACCCAGCCTGATTCCCAGGTGCACTACTACCGCAGTGAACACCTTGTCATGGTCGGGACCAGATTCGTCCACGATACGGTAAGTCACAGGTTCAGTGGAGTCACGTTGCAGCAGTTCCTGCAATTCGGACTTGTAATCCTGGATTGCCTGGCCTGTGATAACGTCTTCCATGACATCGGCCAGCAAGCGCAGTGTTACGCGACGGGATTCCTCAAGACCGGCGTCCAGGTAAATAGAACCAAGCAGTGCCTCGACTGCGTCCGCCAGCAAAGAGGTGCGTGCACGTCCGCCAGTTCTTTCTTCACCACGACCCAATAGGATGAACCTACCCAGTTCCAGGCTTCTGGCTACCCTGGCCAGCGACGTTTCACAAACCGTCAGGGCTCGCATCTTAGATAGTTCGCCTTCAGTTTTATCATCAAAAAGTTTGTAATAATGTTCGCTGACAATAATTTGTAGTACGGCATCACCCAGAAATTCGAGACGTTCGTTATTAAATTCTTCCCTGTCCCGGCTTTCGTAAGTGAAAGAACTATGCACCAGCGCCTGGTGTAAAAGGGATTGGTCATGCCATCTATATTGTAACAGCAGCTGCAATTTTTGCATATCGGTTACCGGCTTACCCATGATTTTTAGCCTTTCCTTTCGGGACTAAACCTTTCAAATACCAGTGTAGCGTTGTGGCCACCAAAACCGAAAGAATTGGTTAATGCAATATCGACCTTGGTTTGGCGTGCCTTGTTAGGCACGTAGTCTAAGTCGCATTCCGGATCCGGCTCTTCCATGTTTATGGTGGGGGGGATTACGCCCCTGGTAATAGACAACGCGCAAACCGCGGCTTCCAGACCTCCAGCAGACCCCAAAAGGTGACCGGTCATTGATTTGGTGGAACTTACAGCCAGTTTACGGGCGTGCTCCCCAAATACTTCCTTGATGGCCAATGTCTCCAATTTGTCGCCTAATGGTGTAGAAGTGCCGTGAGCGTTAATATAATCCACTTTATCAGGCGCCAAACCGGCATCATCCAGGGCCAGGCGCATCGCCATTGCTGCCCCGGTTCCCTCAGGATCCGGCGCTGTTATATGGTAGGCGTCACATGATGCCCCGTAACCGATTAATTCTGCCAGTATATTGGCACCCCGATCTATGGCGTGTTGCATTTCCTCAAGTACTAGGATTACAGCACCTTCGCCAATTACGAAACCGTCCCGACCGGCTTCAAAGGGCCTGCTGGCCCCGGCAGGGTCATCGTTACGTGTAGAGAGAGCCTTCATCGAACAAAAACCCGCTACGGCCAGTGATGTGATAGGGGCTTCGGTGCCCCCCGTGATCATTAAATCAGCTTGTCCACGCTGGATTAATTTAAACGCGTCCCCTATGGCGTTGGTGCTGGAAGCACAGGCACTGGTCGTAGTGACGTTAAAACCACGCAGCCCGTAGGCGATAGAGACCTGCCCCGACCCCATGTTGGAAATCATCATTGGAATGAAAAAGGGGCTGATCCGGCCCGGGCCTCGATCTAAGAGGATCCGGTGCTGCTGTTCCAGGGTTTCAATGCCGCCCACGCCTGAACCTAAGATTACGCCGCAGCGGGCACGGTTGAGTTTTTCAATGTCCAGGCCGGCGTTTTCCACCGCCATGCCCGTAGCGGCTACCGCAAATTGGGTAAACCGATCCATACGGCGCGCTTCTTTACGGTCAATATAATCCGCCGGCTCAAAATTCTTTACCTCTGCCGCTATTTTACTAGTATAGCCTTCAGTATCAAAACGGGTAATCGGGCCCACGCCACTTTTGCCATCGGTCAAGTTGGTCCAAAATTCCTCCAGATTGTTTCCCGCCGGAGTAACCACACCAATGCCCGTTACCACTGCTCTCTTTAACAAACCTGCACCTCCCGGGCGGCTAATTTGAAAATATTTTTAGGTAGTCAGAATTCAGTAGTCAGTAGTCAGAATAAATTAAAATCTTTTGTTGTTTATTCTGACTCCTGACTCCTGACTCCTGACTCCTGTTTCCTGTGTAGTTACACATATTTCAAAAAAACCCACCGGTGTATAGCCGGCGGGATTTTTGATTGTTTATTGATGTTCCTGAATATATTTAACAGCTTCTCCCACCTTGCGGATTTTTTCGGCATCCTCATCGGGTATCTGCAAATCGAACTTTTCTTCCAGAGCCATAACCAGTTCCACAATGTCAAGCGAGTCTGCTCCCAGGTCGTCGACAAAAGAGGCCTCAGTTTTGACGTCCTCGGCGTCAACTCCCAACTGTTCAACGATAATTGCTTTTACCTGATCATAAATTGAAGACACATCATTCACCTCCTTTTTATTTTTTCTACATAACCATTCCGCCATCCACTACTATCACCTGACCGGTAATGTAACCTGCTTCCTCGCTGGCTAAAAAAGCCACCACGGAGGCCACTTCATCCGGTTTGCCCAATCTTCGCAGGGCCACACGGCTAAGAAGAGCGTCTTTGTTTTCATTCGGTAACAGAGCTGTCATTTCAGTTTCTATATACCCCGGTGCCACAGCGTTCACTGTAATGTTGCGGGAGCCCATTTCCTGGGCTACCGATTTAGTGAGCCCCAGCAGTCCAGCCTTGGAAGCAGCATAGTTTGCCTGTCCCGGGTTACCGGTTAGCCCAACCACTGAGCTGATGTTTATAATACGTCCCCACTTTGCTTTCAACATTGGTCGCATCACAGCCCGTGAACAGTTATAAGCACCTTTAAGGTTAACGTTAAGCACGGCATCCCAGTCTTCCTCACGCAGCCGGGGCAGCAAGTTATCGCGGGTTACCCCGGCATTATTCACTAGGATGTCCAACCGGCCATATTCCCCCAGGACGGACTTGACCATACTATCCACTTGTTCCTGAACCGCCACATCCGCCCTGACAACCATCGCCCGCGCTCCTGTATCCCGCACGGCAACGGCTGTTTCCTCAGCCGCTGCCTCGTTACCGGTGTAGTTCACGACCACCGCGGCACCCTGCCTGGCCAGTCCCAGTGCCACCGCCCGCCCGATGCCCCGGGAAGAGCCTGTCACCAGCGCCACCCTGCCGTTAAGGTTCATTCACATAACCTCCTTGAACCGGGCCATAATTTTTTCCGGTTCTAATTCTCCTTGCAGGTTGACCAGACTGACTTCTTTATTAATTTTCTTGATTAAACCGGTAAGCACCTGGCCTGGACCTACTTCCAGGAAAACTTTGTGTCCATCAGCTATCAGCCTTTTTACGGACTGTTCCCACATTACGGCTCCCGAAACCTGCCTGAGCAGGGCATCCCGTACCGCACTCGCTGTCTTGACATAGCCGGCGTTTACATTGGCTACCACCGGAATTTGCGGATCTTTAATTTCCACCTGTTCAAGCTGAGGCTGCAGTTTGCGGGCAGCGGACAGCATCAAGCTACTGTGGAATGGCGCACTAACCTGAAGCGGTATACAGCGCCGGGCACCCATTTCTTTAAAAATTTCCATAGCTCGCTTTAGGGCGGCAGTCTCTCCGGCCACCACCACCTGACCGGGGCAGTTGAAATTAGCGGTTTCTACAGTGCCTACTTCGGATACACGCCGGCAGCCTGCTTCAATCTCATCCCCGGTTAGACCAAGCACAGCCACCATACCGCCCTGTCCCAGAGGCACAGCATCCTGCATATACTGACCGCGCAAACGTACCAAATGTACTGCATCGCGAAAACGTAACGCACCCGCCGCCACCAGGGCTGAGTATTCGCCAAGGCTGTGGCCGGCTACTGCATCAGGCTGGATGCCGCTTCGCTTCAGCAGTTCATGCATGGCCACACTAATGGTCAATATAGCCGGCTGGGCATTAGCGGTTTTCCGCAGTTCATCTTCAGGCCCCCCGAAGATTAAATCAGTAACCGAAAAACCCAATACTTGATCAGCTTCACTAAAGATTTCCCGCACGAAATCGTACCGTTCAAATAACGATTTACCCATTCCCACCTGCTGAGAACCCTGTCCTGGAAAAACGAATGCTATCATTGCTGCAAATTCACCTTCCCATTGTATATGTCCGTGATTATTTTTTCCGCCCCGCTGATTACATCACGGATTATTAACCCCGCCGGCTGAATGCCCGATACCATCGCGGACACCTGCCCGGCCATCACCGAGCCCATTTCCACGTCGCCCTCGACCATGGCCAACCTGAGTCTGCCCACACCAAGTTTTTCCAATTCTTCCCCGGGCGTGCATATTTCTTCCAACTCCATGAATTTTCTGGCAAGTTTGTTTTTTAAAACCCGTACTGGATGACCTGTATTGCGGCCTGTGACCACAGTGTCACGATCCTTGGATTTAATGACCATTTCTTTTACCCGGTTGTGAACAGTGCATTCAGCAGCGCACATAAATCTGGTGCCCATCTGAACACCTTGTGCACCCAGCATCAGCACCGCGGCCATACTCCGCCCGTCGTATATGCCGCCGGCAGCGATAACCGGTATAGTCACAGCGTCCACTATTTGCGGTACCAAGGCCATAGTGGTTAGTTCGCCCACATGACCGCCGGATTCCATGCCTTCGGCAATTAGGGCATCAACACCACTCCGTTCAAGGCGCTTGGCCAATGCCACAGATGATACCACCGGTATAACTTTGATACCGGCATCGTGCAACATATTAACATATTTGCCCGGATTTCCGGCTCCGGTGGTAACCACCGAAACTTTTTCCTCAGCCAGAAAACGCAAAATGTTTTCAGCGTGGGGTGAAAGTAACATTACATTTACACCAAAAGGTTTATCAGTGAGTTCTTTGGCTTTAAGAACCTGTTCCATCAACCATTCCGGTGGTGCCTGTCCTGAACCGATAATACCCAATCCGCCACCCTCACTAACAGCAGCTGCCAATTCCGCAGTGGATACCCAGGCCATTCCGCCCTGTAATATCGGGTAATCTATATTCAACAATTCACTGATACGCGTTCTGATACCTTTTCCCCCTTCCGCCTATCTATGACAGTCATACCATTTGATTAATAAACCAGCCCAAGTTAGGCCTGCCCCAAAACCAATCATAATCACGTTGTCCCCGTCTTTAATCTTACCGTTCTGCAGCGCTTCTTCCAGGGCCAGGGGTACCGACGCCGTTGATGTGTTACCATAACGGTCTACGTTTACTACCACCCGTTCCATGGGCAGATGCAGTTTTTTGGCAGCATGTTCGATAATCCGGATATTAGCCTGGTGGGGCACCAAAAAATCCACATCATTAACAGTAAGCCCGGCCCGGCGCAGTACCTCGCTGGATCCTTCTTCCATGGCCCGGACGGCAAACTTATATACCTCCCGGCCATTCATTTGTAAACAATGCAAATCTGCGGCCACGGTGTCGGGAGTAGCCGGCATCCTTGAACCGCCGGCAGGCATTTTGAGGAATTTACCGCCGCTGCCGTCTGAACCAAGCACTACCGACAGGATGCCTCTGTCTTCAGGTACCTGCTTCATTACCACCGCTCCGGCGCCGTCGCCGAAGAGCACGCAAGTGTTCCGATCCTTCCAATTAAGAACTTTGGTCAGGGTTTCCGAACCGACCACCAGCACGGTTCGCGCCGTTCCTGCGGCTATAAACTGGGCCGCTACCACTGCTGCGTATATAAATCCGGTGCAGCCGGCCAGTATGTCAAATGCACCGGCATTTTTAGCCCCCAGGCCGTCCTGCAGCAGACAGGCCGAGGCCGGGAAAAGCATATCCGGAGTATTAGTGCCAATAATTATCAGGTCCAGTTCATCCGGGCTTACCCCCGCATTTTCCAGTGCCTTCCAGGATGCTTTAAGGGCCATATCCGAAGTGGACTCATCATCAGCGGACAACCGCCGTTCCCGAATCCCCGAACGGCTGCGAATCCACTCGTCGCTGGTATCTAAAATCTCCGGGAGTTCAAAATTAGTCATTACCCGCTCCGGTACGTATGTGCCCACACCCACAATGCCGGCCCTTTTAACTTCACATTTCATTGGCGCAACTTACCTCCCTTGCCGGGTCGTACAGACGGGCACCGATAGATTTAATCAAATCTGTATCCACCGATTCCTTGGCACTGCTAAGAGCGTTTCTAATGGCCTGGGCCTGGGAACTACCGTGGCATACAATGGCCACACCGTTAATCCCCAACAGTGGCGCCCCGCCATATTCTGAATAATCGAGCCGTTTTTTAAGGTTTTTTAAAGAGGGTAAAGCCAGGATAGCGCCTATCTTGGCCAGGTTACTGTGCTGCATTTCACTCTTAACCATACTCATCAGCACTTTGGCCAGGCCCTCGCTGGTTTTTAAGACCACATTACCCACAAACCCATCGCATACCACTACGTCCATGGTGCCGGTAAAGATGTCTCGGCCTTCAATATTACCGCAAAAATTGATATCGTTGTTCATGAACAGCGGGTATGCTTCCTGAGTCAGCTCGTTGCCCTTGGTGCTTTCTTCACCCACATTAAGCAGACCAACTCTGGGTTTTTCAATACCCAACACTTTTCTGGCGTATAGTGCCCCCATAATAGCAAACTGCAGTAGATTTTTGGCCTTGCAATCCACATTGGCCCCCACATCAAGCAGTATGGTAGCCCCTTTCTCAGTGGGAAGCACACTGGCAATGGCCGGTCGATCAATGCCCTTAATCCGACCCAGTCGCAGTAACGCCGCTGCCATCGTAGCACCAGTGCTTCCTGCTGAAACCATGGCTACTGCCTCTCCGCTGCGCACTAAATCGGCAGCCATCACCACTGAAGAATTTTTCTTGCGCCGAACCGCCGCAGCAGGTGCCTCATGCATGCTGATTACTTCCGGCGCATGCACAATCTCAAGCCCGTCGCAGGGTCCCAATAAATCTATCTCCCGCTGTAATATGTCCCGATCGCCCACCATTATCACTTTCAGCCCGTTATATCGGCAGGTTTCCCACGCACCGCGTACTATTTCACCCGGTGCGTGGTCACCGCCCATTGCGTCAAGGGCTATCTTCAAGCTGTTTGACCTCCTTGGACAAATCAAATACCAAGAATTTACCCATAAAAACCAGTTCGTCCTTAACCTGGGACGAAACTCTTACCATATATTTATTGCCTTTTTTAGCGGTGATAATCGCCCGGGCCACCACTTTTTCACCTTCTAAAACCGGCCTTTTATAGCTGACCCGGGCTGTGCCCGTGAGGGTTACATTACTGCCTATCAACCCTACGGCCAAAGTATTGGCCTGGGCGAATAGATATTGACCGTTTAGAACCCGGGTTTTCTGCAAAGTCATTTCTCCGGTGACTTCAAGCACCGACATCCCTCTTTGTCCTACAACCAGATCCACCAATTCACCAACTATTTCACTGCCGGCGATAGCCCTTAATTCCTGATATGATTCTCGGGCCATTTTACTAATTCGCGCCCTCATTTCAGGGATGTCCAACTCAACCCTGTCCAACCGCACGGTTTGGATGCTTACGCCCAGTACCCGCGCCAGGTCGTCATCGGTTAAAAAAGGATTGTCTTCAAGGTGTCTTACCAGACTTCCTTGTCTATCTAATTTTGTCTGGCTCATATAGATCATCTCTTCTCATACATTGGGGACATTCCTCGACCCTAAAGACTAACCCCAAAGCTGAGGTGTGTCCCCTTTCCGCTAACCTGGGATGTTAGTACCAGGTACTAAGCCTGAGTATATCTCAGGTGGCAAAAAAAAGCAACCCGAAGCAACCATTACAAACATAAAAAAATAAGCCCCTTTGCGAGCTTATTTTTATCTCACCACTATTTTACTGCTACTGCTTCCCTGCCCTTATAGTATCCGCACCCGGGACAGGCCCGGTGGGTTGCTGTCAATGCTTGACATTGCGGGCACTTTACCAGCTTGGGGGCTTCAATCTTCCAATGCGCCCTGCGCTGCCGTTTCTTTTGTTTGGACGTTCTTCTTTTGGGAACTCCCATCGTTTAACACCCCCTTGTAGTCACATTACCACATTAATTTAATAAATCCTTTAATTTGGCCAACCGTGGGTCTAATTCATCGCGCGGGCATTGACACTGATTATTATTTAAATCCACGCCGCATACTGAACATAAACCGCGGCAGTCTTCCCGGCATATAAAGCGCATGGGCAGATTAACCAGTATGGTTTGAGTCACTTCTGGCGCTATGTCAATTTGGTCGCCCGAAAAGGGAACCCAATCAGGTTGTTTGTCGCCCGACTGCGGTAAATTGCAGTCGTAATAAGTTTCCTGCAACTGTGCTTCCATGGGGTAGACAAAACTATCCAGACAGCGGTTGCATTGAACCAGCAGGTCCACCTTAATTATTCCGTCAACGACAATAGCATTGTCGGCATTGGTTAAGGAAAGCCTGTATTCAACTTCCTGCGTAGGCTTTATATCTTCGCCTTCCACGGGTAGTGGGGGTAACTTTTCACGGCATTGAAAATCAACGCGCTCCCCTCTATTCATTTTAAGCTTACTCACATCTAATAAGGGCATAGCTAACCCCCCAGCATATCAACAGCTAAAATTATATAAATATGTGGTTATATTGTCAAGAAGAGTACGACTTTCTATACATTATTTCCGCTTCATTTCCGTAGCCGGGTGGCTTTTTTTGGTAAATAATTTTTGCCTATCTCTGACGAACAGCTCACAAAGTCATTCGGTTCGGAATGTTAAGCAGGCTTGTTCAATATATTTAATTGACTAGCCGTAAAATAAATTTTTTCGGAGTGACATATAACACTAACCCATACGGGGAATTTAGTCTTTTTAAAGAAAGAAACGGAGGTCTTGAGTTTGCAACCCGAGACCCGCGGGCATATTAAAGTGCTGTGGGCCGTATTGGCCGTTGTTTTTGTCATATTGATGGTTACCCACCCGAAAACAGTATTTGAAGGCGCATCGTCGGGTGTGCAAACCTGGTGGAATATCGTTTTTCCTGCCCTGCTGCCTTTCTTTATTGCCTCGGAATTATTAATGAGCTTTGGCGTAGTCAGGTTCATGGGTGTACTTTTAGAACCTGTGATGCGCCCGCTGTTTAATGTTCCCGGTACTGGATCCTTTGTTGTGGCAGTAGGTTTTACCAGTGGATACCCGATAGGGGCCATGCTTACGGCTAAGCTGCGTACACAAGGGTCTATATCCCGGGTGGAGGCAGAGCGCTTGGTATCATTTACCAACAACTCCAGCCCATTATTTATGTTAGTGGCGGTGGCTGTTGGGATGTTCAACATGCCTGCCTTAGGTTATTTAATTGCCGGTAGTCACTACCTGGGCAACTTAACCCTGGGCTTGGCGCTTCGCTTCTATCAGCGCCATGACATAAACAAAACGCCTGCGACACCCTGGCAGGGGAACTGGATCCGCGGTGCATTTAGGGATATGATGCGGGTCATCCAAGCCGAACAGCGTCCCCCGGGGCGTATTATAAGCGATGCAGTAAGGAACTCCATCAACAATTTGTTGAGCATTGGTGGATTTATCATCCTTTTTGCTGTAATTATCCGCTTGTTTGAGCAGGCTGGTTTAATCCATTTACTGGCGGGCTTATTTTCAATGCTGCTGGTACCGCTTGGTTATGCTCCTGAAACCATGCCTGCTCTGGCCACCGGCCTTTTTGAAATGACCCTTGGCACGCGGGCCGCTGTGGAATCACAAACGACCCTACTGCAGCAGCTAATGGCGGTAGCCGTAATTCTGGCCTGGAGTGGTTTATCTATTCAGGCCCAGGTGGTGAGCATGGTTTCCGGTACCGATATAAGGCTCTGGCCATTTTTAATAAGCCGTATTTGCCACGCCGGGCTGGCTACTATGTACACGGTACTGCTATATCCAATATTTATATTAGAGAGCAAACCGGTCAGTACTTTTGATTTCCCTTTGGGAAATCTTATCTTTCACCCGAGCTATGCTGATTACTTACAGGTTTCATGTTTTATAATGTTGGCTTTTCTTATTATACCCTTACTGCTTCACCTAGCCTATATTTTTGTTACAGCATCCCGGCTAGGTATCAGACGTTGAAATTCTCTTTGGTTGAAAAACAATTTCAACTAAAGAGAATTTCAACGTCTGATACCATTATTGACAACACTTTATTTATTAACAACATTTTATTTGCTATGTAACTAGTTACTTACTATTTTTCATTCCTTGTAGTTCGTTTCTTCCTTCATGTATTTGTTGTGTAATTAAGTCCAGTTTACTTCCCAGGTCAGCTAATATCTCGTCAGCGTAATCCCTGGCACCTTGTTTAATCTGCAGCGCCACTTCTTCTGCCTGAGCCTCAATTTGGGCAGCCAAGTCTTGGGCCTTGCGGGTTACTTCGGATTCGTCCGCCTTTTTCTCCAGTTGCTTCTCGGCGTCTTCCATAATACGCAAGGCTTCCCGTTTAGAATCGGTAATTACTTTCTCCCGTTCTTGGAGCACCCATTTGGCCTGGCGTAACTCATCAGGCAGGGATGTTCTAATCCGGTCCAGGAAATCCAACAACCTGTCCTCGTCAACCAGAACCCGCCTGGTCATTGGAACCTTGGGACTGCTTTCAATCAATTCTTCCATTTCGTTAATAAGATTAAACAATTCCAAAGCGGTTCCCTCCCTTTAATTCTCATTAATATATTTATCTCGTAATCGCTTTTGCACCAGCGGCGGCACCAGTTCTCCGACGCAACCTCCGAATGAGGCCACTTCTTTGACAGCGCTGGAGCTAATGAAAGAATACTCTGCCCTGGTCATAAGGAAAATTGTTTCCACAGCAGGCTTTAATTTTTTATTGGTCAGGGCCATCATGAATTCGTTTTCGAAGTCCGATATAGCCCTGAGACCCCTGATGATGGCTTTAGCGTTTTTTTCGCACGCGAAATTAACCGTTAAACCTTTATAAGAATCGGTAGTCACATTATCAAAATGCCTGGTAACTTCCGATATCATTTGCAATCGTTCCTCTACGGTAAAAAGTGGTTTTTTACCCGGGTTCATAGATACTGCAACAATTAGTCTGTCAAAAAGAGTAGCGGCCCGTTCAATTATATCAAGATGTCCGTTAGTTACCGGGTCAAAGCTACCTGGGTAAATAGCTAAACGCAAATTAATCCTCCTTCACACCGGCTGGTAAAAGGATAACGCGGTGTCACCGTATTTTTCCCGCCGCCATAACACGAAAACGCCTGTATCTTCGGGTAGTTCCTCATTTGAGTCTGTTTCCAAAACTATCAGGACGTCCACTTGCCATACCGGATACCTGGCTAAAGTATTCAACATAGTTGCCGCTAGTCCCTGCCGGTAAGGAGGATCTGCAAAAATAATGTCATATTTTTCACACCTCTGAGCCACCCGGCGTAATGCCAGGTCAACATCACAGTGCACTATTTCTGCTTTATTGTTAAGACCGGTCAGTTTAATATTTTCTGCCAGTAGCCGAGCCACACGGGGGTCTTTTTCCGCAAACAAGACCTTGCCGGCGCCACGACTGAGCGCTTCGATACCCACTCCACCTGTGCCGGCATACAAATCGGCAAAACTACAACCGGGTACTCTCAAGTTTAATATATTAAACAACGCTTCTTTAACCCGATCTGCTGTCGGTCTAACCGGTAAATTGCCCGGGGACTTAAGACGCCTTTTTTTGGCCGTGCCGGCGATCACCCGCAAATAATCATGTCCCCTTTCTAACAGGTCTGTGTGTATTTTTTAGTTTTATACATCAAAATTAGCAATAATTATAACATAATTGTAACATAAAATCGATTTATTGTACTTCCACCCATTTATTTCATAATTAATGTACTTAATTACTTTTTGCATATAAATGCTTTGACGGGTAAATATATAAAGAGCAACCTGCTATTAGGCCTGTTGCTAAACTTCGCAAATAACTGCAATTAAAACAGGAGTGGTTTTATTGGACAGCGCATTTCTGAAAAATATGGGCATCTCCATGGACTTGGCTCTTGAAGCCAGGGAAATTATCCGGGGTGAAACCGGCCGTGAAATACCTGGTGTGCGGGTGGATAAGGAAACTTATAACCACGCCGTAGTTACCACTGTACATGTTGAAGATGAAGCTGCCCAGGCTGTGATGGGTAAACCGGTGGGCAAGTACATAACTATTGAGGCACCGGTAATTAGGGAAAACAACCCCGAAGCACATCGTGAAGTCGCCCAGGTTTTAGCGGCTCAGTTAAACAAATTAATCCAACTTTCCATGGAAGCCAACACTCTAATTGTGGGGCTGGGTAATTGGAATGCCACCCCAGACGCGTTAGGACCAAAAGTGGTCAGCAAGTGTCTGGTTACTAGACATTTGTTTAAATACGCACCCCAGGAGCTTCAGGGGGGTATGCGACCGGTGAGTGCGCTGGCCCCCGGGGTTTTGGGTATCACCGGAATCGAAACCGCTGAAGTTATCAAGGGTGTGGTAGAAAAAGTTCAACCTGAGGTAATAATAGCCATTGATTCACTGGCTGCCCGCAGTGTTGACCGTATCGCCACTACCATCCAACTGGCTGATACCGGCATTAACCCCGGTTCGGGAATTGGCAACAAACGGATCGGTATCAACGAGGAAACCATGGGTGTAAAGGTAATAGCTATTGGGATACCGACGGTATCACATGCCGCGGTAATTGCCCAGGATGCCATTGAAAAATATATCCAGAGTACCGGCGCCAGCCCCGGCGATACCACCACAGTGATTAACAATATTCTGCAACCTTTTGGCGGCAACCTGACAGTAACGCCAAAGGAAATAGATACCTTAATAGAAGACACGGCGCATATTATTTCCGGCGGGTTGTCCATTGCGCTGCACCCTGGTGTCAGCCCTGAGGATTATGGCTATTACCTCCATTAAAATGCTTGTGACTGAACCTCTTTAAAAGCAAAACAAGCGGCCATAGACCGCTTGTCGGCTCCCGCGTGCCGGGCAACCCTGGTGCAACACTCACTTTGACCGGTTGCCCGGCAGTAAGGAATTAAGGAGTCGTTTTCTGGTTGGTCACTTGCGGGGTAGCAGGCTGTTGGCCCTGAGCCAGGCTTTGTTCATAGGCGGCTACCATTTTCTTAACCATATTGCCGCCTATAGCCCCGTTAACCCGGGACGGCAGGTCACCCATGTAACCACCTTGGGGCACTGAGATACCCAGTTCAGAAGCGGTTTCCCACTTGAACTGCTCCAACCCTTGGGAGGGGAACAACTTGCGGTTGGTGTTTTGTCCTGATGCCATTTGTTTTTCACCTCCTCGCCGTGAAGTTGAAATTATTATTAGATTTTTCGATGACGATTATGTAGGTACATTTTTCACGACTTGGATTTTTAACGACTTGGAGTGCAACAAGAAAAGCGCCTAAATCAGTTTTTTAACGCCCTTTTTAAAAACTTCGTTTTTTTTGCTATTTATAGTTAGTTCCCCCTAAAAAAGCCCTTCGCGAACGAACTCATTAGTAAATTAAACAACTCATCCATACCATCCGGCCAGCAGGAAGTGGACACCGGGATAGCGAATAATGTTTTCATTTAAATGCAATAGTGGAGGCGACAAAATGGACTTATTATCCGCTATAGGAAACACACCACTGGTGGAGCTGAAATCACTTAGTCCCAACAGCAAGGTTAAAATTTTCGGCAAATTGGAAGGCAGCAACCCGGGTGGCTCCATCAAGGACCGGCCCGCCTATTACATGATTAAAAAGGCTGAGGAATTAGGTGAACTCACCAGGGATAAGATTATTATCGAACCGACCTCGGGCAACACCGGAATAGCACTGGCCATGATTGGTGCGGCCAGGGGATATCGGGTTATGTTGGTTATACCGGGTTGTGTAAGTATGGAAAGAAGCCGTATCCTTGAAGCCTATGGTGCCGAGGTGATATTAACCCCCGCCGAGGAAGGCACCGACGGCTCGATTAGAGAGGCACACCATATTGTGAACAGCAATCCGGATAGATATTATATGCCTAATCAGTTTAGTAATCAAAACAATATACTGTCCCACTACGAGTCCACCGGGCCGGAAATTTATACCCAGACAAACGGCATGGTTGATGTATTTATTGCCGGCATGGGAACAACGGGAACCCTGATGGGTACGGGCAGGTACCTTAAAGAGAAAAAGCCCGGGATTAGGGTAATTGGTGTTGAGCCTATCAAAGGCCACGCTATACAGGGGTTGAAGAATATGGAAGAGGCAATAATTCCAGAAATTTATCGCCCGGAACTATTAGACGAAAAAATCATCGTGGAAGACGAGGAAGCTTTCGAAACTGCAAGGATGCTAGCCACCAGGGAGGGTATTTTTGTAGGCATGTCCAGCGGAGCGGCTGTTGCAGGGGCGCTGCGGGTGGCCGGAAGTATGGAGTCCGGCAATATCGTGACTATACTACCGGATCGCGGTGACCGGTATCTTAGCACCACCCTGTTCAGATCCATCTGCGCCAAATGTTCTCCTTAATGTAACCAGACAAGGGGACAGGGAACTGTCTGTTCTTTGAACAGACAGTTCCCTGTCCCCTTGTCTGGTTTCTGTCCCCTTGTCTGGTTAATGATCAACTAATGTGATAAAAATTCTCCCGCTGCCGGAGACGATGCAGATGTTCTTTAAGGGATCGGTTCTCTTCCGATTCCAAGTTAGGGTCAGAACGCAGCAGTTCCTCCGCCCGACGACGGGCGACCTGTAACAGATCCTGGTCACGCACCAAGTCGGCTATTTTAAACTCCGGCAGTCCGGACTGCCGGACACCGGTGACATCCCCCGGCCCCCTAATCTGCAGGTCTTTTTCCGCCAGGTAGAACCCGTCGTTACTGGCTTTCATAGCTCTGATGCGTTCGGCTGCCTCCTTGGTGCGCAACCGGGCGGCCAGTATGCAGTGCGCTTCTCCGCCACCCCGACCTACCCGGCCCCTTAACTGGTGCAGTTGGGCCAACCCGAACCGGTCGGCGTCTATAATCACCATTACATTGGCATTGGGTACATCCACGCCTACTTCAATTACCGTGGTACTTACCAAAACTTGCGTCTCTCCGGCACGAAACTTGTGCATTACTGCTTCCTTTTCATTGCCCGGCATGCGCCCGTGCAGCAGATCCACTCGGCAAAGGCGGAGTTCATTTTCAATAAGCTGTGTGTAAAGTTCCTCGGCTGCCTGCAGATCCATTTTTTCCGATTCTTCCACCAGCGGGCAAATCACAAAGGCCTGGCGTCCGGTTTTAACCTGTTCGTCAACAAACTGAAAGACCCGGGGCAATTCTCCCGGGGATACATAGTATGTGCGTACCGGCTGCCGCCCTGGAGGCATAGTGTCGATAACGGACATGTCCAGGTCGCCATAAACCGTCATGGACAATGTCCTTGGAATGGGTGTTGCTGTCATGATCAGGACGTCGGGCTGAACACTTTTTTCTTGCAAAATAGCGCGCTGGCGCACTCCAAAACGATGCTGTTCATCAATTACCGCCAGGGCCAGGTTCTTAAAAGATACATCGTACTGCAGCAACGCCTGGGTGCCCACAATCACTGCTATATCACCTATGGCGATACGTTCAATCAAGGCACGGCGCTCTTTGGCCGGCATTCCGCCTCTAAGCAGGGCCACGTTAACCCCAAGGGGTTCCAGGGACGCAGTGAGCGAGAGAAAATGCTGCTCGGCCAACACCTCGGTGGGAGCCATGAATGCGCCCTGCATCCCGCCTTCCACAGCCCGCAGCAGCGCCAGGATCGCCACCACGGTCTTGCCTGACCCCACGTCGCCCTGTAGCAGTCTGTTCATAGGATAGGGCTTGTCCAAATCGGCCATTATTTCACCCGTCACTCTTTGCTGAGCTTCGGTCAACTCAAATTTCAGGCCGGATATGTAAGCCTGCTGCAGCCCGTTGTCCTTGGCATAGATATGCGTTTTTTGTACCCGGGTAAGATTTTGACGAAGTTTTAAAAGCTGCAACTGAATGATAAAAAATTCCTCAAATACAAACCTGCGGCGTGCTTCCATGGCATTTTCCCGGTGATCTGGAAAATGAATCTGTCTCAAGGCAACGGAGATGGGTACCAGATTTTCTCGTTCCATTAACCACCGGGGTAAAAATTCGGTATAATTCTTTTCCCACTGCTCCAAGGCAGCGTATGTAAAAGATCGCATCATACGTTGACTTAGCCCGGTTGTGGCATGATATACCGGCACCATCCGCCCTGCGTGCAACAAGTCGCCATTTTGGTTTAGCACTTCAAAATCGTGCACCTGAACCTGCACTGCACCAAACCCAAGATCCAGTTTACCGCTCACCAATAGTTCTGTTCCCGGACGGAGAACTTTTTTAACGTGAGACTGATTAAACCATACGCCGTAAAACACGCCGCGTTCAGAATCCAGGGCTGCTCTGGTAATGGTAAGGTTCCTGCGCGGTTTTGTTTCCTGGGCACTGATTACCGTACCGCGCACTGTAACATTAGCCCCGTTTTCCTGGCCGAAGGGCGAAACTGTCCGACTGCGATCCAGGTATTCACGTGGAAAATGGTAAAGTAAATCGTGTACGTTAAATATCTTTAACCGGGCCAATTGTTCAGCCCGGCGCGGTCCAACCATTTTCAGGTATTTTACCGGCGTTTCAAACTGGTCGCCACTTTTACCAGCGTCCATATTTTTTCTCTCCTGTATAAAAAGCCTTATTAAATTATATCGCAGTTGCATAGAACCAATGAATCTGATAAAATATTAAAGTCTTGTATTGAAGGAGGTGTTTACCATGGCTAGGAAATGCTCAGTATGCGGTAAAGGTATTACCGTAGGCATGAAAGTCAGTCACTCTCACATACGCACCAAGAAAAAATGGGCGCCCAACTTGCAAAGGGTCAAGGCCAACATTAACGGTACGCCCCGCAGGATCGTGGTCTGCACCAGGTGCCTCCGCAGTGGTAAGGTTCAAAGAGCCATTTAATTAAAAAGCATTATCACAAAAGCGGCGTAAGCCGTTTTTTGCTTTACAGCTTTAAATAATAAAGCGCGCACCAGGGATTTATCCAGGGCGCGCTTTATTATTTAAGGAGTCAGTAGTCAGGAGTCCCTAAGGCATTATTTTTTCCAGCCGTGAGGTAGGGGTAACCCCTGGAATACGGCCCCGTTTGGCTACCGGTTTACCTTTAATCTCTTTGATATCCATGGTCATGTCTATGGCCGGAGCGCCGGAAATATAGCTGCCCACACCAAAGGAATCTGCTCCGGCCTCGGATAGCAGCCGGATACGTTCCGGTGTTAATCCACCGGAAACAAATATTTTAACATGCTGACACCCGGCCTGATCCAGCCTGGCTCTGATTTCGCGTACCAGTCCCGGGGTCACGCCACCCCTTTCACTGGCTGTATCCAACCTGACCCCTTGTAGGTTCTTACCCAGTGCCTCGGCCACCCGCAGCGTTTCTTCGGCTTCGTCCTTGAAGGTATCCACCAAAATAATAACCGGTGAGCCCGGGGGCATAACCTGCCGGTAGTGTTTGGCCACTTCCAGCGTATCGCCTACAATTAGCATCACCGCATGGGGCATGGTGCCCAGTGGTTCTTTGCCTGCCAGTTTGGCGCCGAGGATGCAACTGGCCCCGTTGGCACCGCCTAAAATAGCGGCCCTCTCCATTACCGGTGCCACTGCAGGGTGCAGATGCCGAGCACCGAAACTAACCATGCTTTTGCTACCCGCCGCCTCCCGGCATTTACTGGCTGCGGTGGCCCAACCACTGGAACTGGCCAACATGCCCAGCAGGGCGGTTTCATAAATCCCAAAATCATCGTAGGCTCCACTGATGCGCATAATCACTTCTTTTTTACCAAACGAGGCACCTTCGGGTAACGACCAAACTTCTATGGGCAGCCCCACCAGTAGGTTCCTGGCTTCTGTAATACCGGCCAACATTCCCTCCTTACCGGAGAAAATTTCAGCTGTTACCGGTGTTCGATCCAGTCCCATATGCCTGAGTAATTCCCTAGTGCGGATAAAATAAATGTCTGTTGTCAAACCGTAAATAATCTCGTCCTGGGAGGCCGAGAAAAGCCGTCTGTCCGGCGAAGGCCTGAAAGCGGCAACTTCTGCCAGGTTTTGTAGTGTCTTATTATCCATAACCGCCTCCGATAAGATAGTCAAATAAGAAGGTCTAAGGTCGAAAGTCAAATATGTCAAAATCTTGGACTTCGAACCTTGGACTTTCCTTTAGGACACTAACGCCCTGGTTAAATTGGCCATTTCAATGGCGGTAACCGCGGCATCCCACCCCTTGTTGCCCGCTTTGGTGCCGGCTCTTTCAATAGCCTGCTCTATAGTATCCGCTGTAATGACACCGAAAATTACCGGCACACCGGTATCCAGGCCTACTTTGGCGATGCCCTTGGATACCTCTGCAGCCACGTAGTCGAAGTGAGGAGTGGCCCCTCTGATTATTGCGCCCAGGCAAATTACCGCATCATAACGGCCGATGTCTACCATCCGCCGGGCTACCATAGGTATTTCGAAAGCCCCGGGAACCCAAGCCACTTCCATGTCCTGTTCGGAAACGCCGTGACGTTGCAGCGCATCCAAAGCCCCGGTATACAATTTGTTGGTAATAAATTCATTGAAACGTCCGACCACGATACCGAATTTTAATCCTTCTCCAACAAGATGGCCTTCATATACTTTAACCAATGCAATCCTCTCCTTGTCATAATATCTCTATTTTTCAGCCAGGGACAGCAGGTGGCCCAGTTTACGCTTTTTGGTGCTAAGATAAAACTTGTTATCACAGCCCGGGCATATTTCAATGGGTAACCGTCCTACCACTTGCAGTCCGTGGCCCTCCAGTCCGGCAATTTTCCTGGGGTTGTTGGTGATTAAACGAATTTTATTCAGACCCAGGTCAACCAGGATTTGGGCTCCGATACCATAGTCGCGGAGATCGGCGGGAAAGCCTAAAGCCTCGTTGGCTTCAACGGTATCCTTACCCTGATCCTGAAGCTTGTACGCTCTTATTTTATTGGATAATCCAATGCCGCGCCCTTCCTGGCGCATATAAAGCAGTACCCCTGCCCCTTCCTGCTCGATTACCTGCAGGGCCCGGGCCAATTGATCGCCGCAATCGCACCGGCTGGAACCAAAGACATCGCCGGTAAGGCATTCGGAGTGCACCCGCACCACAGGCGCTTCGACGTTGCTCAGGTCACCCTTGACCAAGGCGATATGTTCTTTATTGTCCAGCAGACTTTCGTAAGCCACCGCGGTAAAATTGCCGTACTTGGTGGGTAAGTTAGCCGAATCCACCCGCCGGATTAATCTTTCGTGACGCCGCCGGTATTCAATTAAGTCCGCTATGGTAACCAACTTCAAGCCGTGGGTTTTGCTAAACTCTAAGAGTTCCGGCACCCTAGCCATAGTGCCGTCATCCTTCATAATTTCACAAATTACGCCGGCCGGGTACACACCGGCCAAACGAGCCAGGTCAACTGCCGCCTCGGTGTGTCCGGCGCGGCGCAAAACTCCGCCATCCTTGGCCCGCAGCGGAAAAATGTGTCCGGGACGCCGCAGGTCTTCTGGTTTTGTATTCGGATCCAGCATGCCGAGTACTGTAGTCGCCCGCTCGTGTGCCGATATACCGGTGCTGGTATCTTTGAAATCAACTGAAACAGTAAATGCAGTACCATGCGGGTCGGTGTTATGTGACACCATGGCCGGTAGGTCTAACTGATCCAAACGGGAACCGACTATAGGCATGCAAATTAAACCCCGCCCATAGGAGGCCATAAAAGCGATGGCTTCGGGGGTCACCTTTTCCGCAGCCATAATCAGGTCTCCCTCGTTCTCACGGTCTTCGTCGTCTACAACTACCAGTATTCTGCCCTGCCGTATTTCTTCAATTGCTTCGTCGATGGTGCTAAATGGCATATCATTACACCCTTCCTGTACTTATTAAAATCAGGTACTAAAAATTTATAGAAAACCATGTTTGGCCAGAAAACCACCTGTTAATGAGCTGCCTTTACGGATTTCATCCTGCCCGCCTCTGTCCGCATTTACCCAGCGTTCCACGTACTTGCCGATCAAGTCTCCTTCCAGGTTAACCCGATCACCCGGCTTTTTGCTGCCCAGTACCGTAGCGTGAGCGGTATGCGGAATCAGTGATACTACAAAACTGGTTTGTTCATAATCCACCACTGTCAGGCTGGTACCGTCAATTGCCACCGAACCTTTTTTAATAATGTAACGCATTACTGACGGTGGGGCGGATATCGTGACCAGGGTGGCAATATCATGCTTGTCCTTTTTTATAATCTCACCTACTCCGTCAATATGACCGCTTACCATGTGCCCCCCCAGTCGATCCCCCAATCTTAACGCCCTTTCCAGGTTTAACCGATCCCCGGGCAGCAATTCGCCCAGGTTAGTTTGGGCCAGTGTTTCGGCCATTACGTCAGCGTTAAAGGCATTGCGATCAAAAGTGGTTACTGTCAGGCACACTCCGTTTACGGCAATGCTGTCTCCCACCGCCAAATTATCCATAATCAGCCGGGCGGAAATCTTCAACCGGGCCGAGTCCGCACCCCGGCGCAATGATATTAATTGGCCCAATTCCTCAACTAGTCCGGTAAATATTGTTCATTCACCCCGTTTCGCCACATAGCCTTCAATACCTATATCTTCCCCATAGCGTTGCAGCGAGATGTCACTTAATTTCATGGCATCCGCCAGTGCGGTTATTCCAATGCCGCCCACTGGTCCCGGCGCTGCATGACCGCCGATAATCTTGGGTGCGATAAACCAACAAACCTTGTCCACCAGGTTACTATTGATAAACGTACCGTTTACCCGGGTTCCGCCTTCCACCAGCAAGCTGGTTATTTCTCGTTCTGCTAATTTACACAACAATTCATGCAGGCAGATCCCGTTATCGTCAGCTGACAATTGCATTATTTGCGCCCCGGCGTCTGATAGCTGCTGCAGTTTGACACGCGGCGCATCAGATGTGGTGACTATAATGGTTGGGGAGTGGGATGATTGGGTTATTATTTGCGCATCTACCGGTGTCCTGGCCCGTGAATCCAGGACCACCCGCACCGGATCTTTGCCCCCGCCTTCCGATAGCCTGGTAGTCAAAGATGGGTTATCTGCCAGCACGGTTCCCACCCCCACCAGAATAGCATCGTATCGATCCCGCAACCGGTGTACCATAGCCCTGGATGCCGGTCCGGTAATCCATTGGGACTCCCCACTGGCGGTGGCAATTTTGCCGTCCAGACTCATGGCCGTTTTCATAACCACGAAAGGCAGTCTGGTGCTGATATACTTAATGAATACCTCATTTAGGCGCCTGGACTGTTCTTCCAAAACCCCGGTCTCCACCGTAATACCTGCATTTTGTAATATTTTAACGCCCTTACCGGCAACTTTGGGGTTAGGATCCTCCATGGCCACTACTACTTTTGTGATCCCTGCCTTGATAACCGCTTCGGTGCAAGGGCCGGTTCGCCCGTGATGGCAGCATGGTTCCAGTGTCACGTACAGCGTGGCTCCGCAGGCCTTTGCTCCGGCTTCACGCAGTGCATGCACCTCGGCATGGGGGGTACCTGCCCGGGCGTGGTATCCCGAACCAACCACTTGTCCGTCCCTGACCACCACAGCACCAACCATCGGATTGGGGCTTGTACGGCCCAGAGCTTTTCCTGCCGTTTCCAAGGCCATTTGCATATAATAGATATTCTCTCCCCGCAACTGTCCACCATCCTGACTAAAATGAATCTCTCGTTTTAAAACAAATAAAGCCCTGAAGCAATCTTCAGGGCACAAATACGCAAGGCACATAACACCCAACGGGCGAAAAAATGCCTTAAAGTAATTACCTTCTCCCATCCAGACTTTACTGTCGGCTCCGGAGTTACACCGGATCAACCCTTGCGGGCTCGCGGGCTTGAAGCTTAACCTCTTACCGCCGGTACGGAATTTCACCTGTCCCTGAAGGTTTTATTTTTTTATTATAGCACTTGGTATGTTAATTTTAATTATGTTAATTATAGTTATATGTAAAAACAGTGTCAATATTTCCGTACAATATTAAAATAACACCAATACCTAGACAATTATGCCAACGTTTGTTAAAATAAGAACAGTGTGCTGGCAACTTAAATTATATACCTAGTGTGCTGGCATATTGTTTTAGCAAGGCAATTTGTCTAATCATTATAACAACTAAAGACAAACATAAATTAACATAGAACTAAACATAAATTGAATAACCACCACCAGAAAATTAAGTTATAAAAGGGAAGGATTGAGCACCGGGTTGAGTAAGGTCAGTGTAAAAAACTTATATAAAATTTTCGGGGAACACTCGAATCGAGCTTTAAAAATGCTGCAAGAGGGCAAAAGCAAAGAAGAAATACTGCAAGCCACCAAAAGCACAGTCGGCGTACAAAATGTATCCTTTGATGTAAATGCCGGCGAGACATTTGTTTTGATGGGTCTTTCCGGTAGCGGAAAATCAACACTGCTGCGTTGTATCAATCGGTTGATTCAACCTACCAGCGGACAAGTGCTAATTGACGATGAAGATATTACAACCGTTGATGAAGCAACGCTGCGGCAGGTCAGGCGCGTCAAACTGGGGATGGTTTTTCAGCGTTTCGCACTATTTCCTCATCGCACAGTACTGGACAACGTTTCCTACGGCCTGGAAGTTCAGGGCATGGAAAAGAATGAAAGGCTGGCCAAGGCCACGGAAGTGTTGGAAGTGGTTGGACTTAAGGAATGGGAGAACAGTATGCCCGACCAGCTTAGCGGCGGAATGCAGCAGCGGGTGGGCTTGGCCCGGGCACTGGCCAGCGACCCGGACATATTACTCATGGATGAAGCTTTTAGCGCGTTGGATCCGTTAATTAGAAAGGGCATGCAGGACGAACTGCTATCACTGCAGGCTACCCTGAACAAGACGATTATTTTTGTTACTCATGACCTGGACGAAGCACTTAAAATTGGCGACCGCATCGCCCTGATGAAGGATGGGGCCATTATTCAAATCGGCACCCCGGAAGGGATTCTCACCAATCCGGCCGACGAATATGTAGCCAAATTTGTTGAGGATGTGGACATGTCCAAGGTGCTTACCGCCGAGGGTGTGATGAAAAAACCGGATACCGTTGTAACTACTAAGGACGGGCCGCGTCACGCCTTGCGTCGAATGAAAGAAAACGGCATATCCAGTATCTTTGTCGTGACCAAAGACCGTCGCCTGGCCGGACTGATACTGGCCGATGATGCCCTGAGAGCCATTGAAGAAAAAAAAGAAACCCTGGACGACTTTATCATTAAAGATACACCCAGGGTACCGCCTGAATATCCGCTATCTGACCTAATACCTCTAGTTGCTGATTCACGTTATCCGATTGCTGTTGTAAATGAGCAGGAAAAACTACTGGGCATTATTGTGCGAGGCTCGGTACTGGCCGGCATGGTACGCAGGGGTGGTGAAGCAGTTGATTCCTAAAATTCCAGTTGGACAGTGGGTAGAATGGCTTGTAGATTGGGCCACTATCAACCTTGCCCCTATATTTGGGGTCATTAAGATAATTATTAAATATCTGGTGGACAATCTTTCTGGAGCATTCCTGTTCCTCCCGCCAGTGGTTTTTATTATCCTGTTCTTTTTGCTAGCCTGGTATATTGCCGGGCTGCGGGTGGCGATAGGCACCGGAGTAGGCCTGTTCATGCTCCATAACCTGGATATATGGGAACCTTCCATGCATACCTTGGCCATGGTTATATCCGCTACGATAGTAGCTTTGTTTGTTGGCATTCCGATGGGTATCTGGACGGCTCGCAGTAACACAGCCAGTCGAATCATCATGCCATTACTTGATTTCATGCAGACCATGCCACCATTCGTATACCTGATACCCGCGGTCTTTTTCTTCGGCATCGGCACGGTACCGGGTCTGATTGCAACTGTTGTTTTCGCCATGCCGCCTGCCATTCGTCTAACCGGTCTGGGCATCCGGCAGGTACCGGTTGAACTGGTTGAAGCAGCAGAAGCTTTTGGTTCCACGCAGTATCAAAAACTGGTCAAAGTTCAGCTCCCGGTAGCCATGCCAACTATCATGGCCGGGGTTAACCAGTGTATTATGCTATCGCTGTCCATGGTGGTAATTGCAGCTATGATCGGTGCCAGTGGTCTGGGTAAGGAAGTCTTACGGGGCATCCAACGACTCGATGTTTCTACTGGCTTTGAAGGTGGATTGGCCATTGTGATTATAGCCATCATCCTGGATCGGATCACCCAAAACCTGAGTCGAAAAAGCAATTAACCCCCATAAACGTTTTATAAAATGACCAATAAAAAAAGGAGGAGATAAATTTTGAAAAAATTAACTAAAGCGGTTACCCTTGTAATGGTGCTTGCCTTCCTCTCGGTTGCCGTGCTTGGCTGCAACAACGGGAACCAGCAAGAAGCGGCAGGTAAGGGTACAATTGTAGGCATTGAACCAGGAGCCGGCATTATGAAGGCCACTGAACAAGCTATTACAGATTATGAACTTGATTTTGAATTACAGGACAGCAGCAGCGCGGCCATGGCAGCTGCACTAAAGACAGCCATTGACAACGAAGAATGGGTTGTCGTAACCGGCTGGACACCACACTGGAAGTTTGCCAAGTGGGATCTTAAATACCTTGACGATCCCAAGGGTATCTACGGCGGCGAGGAGCATATCGCCACCATCGTACGCCAGGGTCTTAAAGAGGACAAGCCGGAAGTATATGCCCTGCTTGATAACTTTTACTGGAGCCCGGACGACATGGCAGCTGTGATGGTGGACATTCAAGAAGGCATGAGCCCCGACGAAGCAGCTCAAAAGTGGATTGAAGAGAATAGCGACAAGGTTAATGAATGGATTCCCGCCGAAGAGGCAGCTGAAAAAGGTACCGTAACTCTGGGTTACGTGGAATGGGATTCCGAGATTGCCAGCACCCACGTGGTGAAAAATGTATTCGAGAACATGGGTTACGAAGTTGAAGCCATTGGTGTGGATGCCGGCATTATGTTTACTGGTATCGGCACAGGCGAATTTGACGGCATCGTTGCCGCGTGGCTGCCCGGTACCCACGCCGATTATTTCGCAGAAATCGAAGACACCGTAGAAAACCTGGGACCCAACCTGGAAGGGGCTAAAATCGGCCTGGTGGTACCTTCGTACGTGGAAATTGACTCCATCGAACAACTAAACGACGTTAAAGACAAATTCCAGTAAACAAGTATTAATAAAAAGGGCGGCCTCTAGGGGTCGCCCTTTTTTATTTTAAAAACCAATGAATTTATGAAGGTTCAAAAGCTTAATTGCCATAACCACCACCGTGACCACCAGAAAAACGCGTATCCATTTATCGCCCTTATGGACAGTAAAGACGCTCCCCAGATAGGCCCCCAGAGCGTTTCCACCAGCCAACACTACACCCGGCAACCATTCAACCTTGCCGCTTAAAACAAAAACCAGCAGTGATGAAAGCATGTAAATGGCTGTAATCAATACCTTAAGGCTGTTAATCTTCACCAGAGTCATGCCGGTTATCAAAGCCAGGGCAGCGATGATGATAAAACCTACCCCCGCCTGGATAAAACCACCATAAAACCCCACCCCGAAAAAGACTAGGGCGGCAACCGCCAATCGCGACGGACTGTAATTTTCTTGCTCGGCGCTGATAAATTTTTTCTCTGGTCGCCAGATGATTAAAACCAATACCACCAACATTACCACAGCCAGTATTTTATTAAATGTTTCATCCGTAAGGGCTATGGCAAATTTAGCTCCAACTATGGAGCCCAAGATGGCCGGTGCGGCAAGCATGGCACTTAGTTTGGGATAAAAAAAACCTTTTTGACGAAAGTATCCTATCGCTACAAGACTTTGAACCATTAGGGCTATACGGTTAGTTCCATTGGCCACCGCAGAAGGCAGGCCCAGGAATATAAGGGCGGGCAGAGACACCAACGAGCCTCCACCGCCAACAATATTAACAAACCCGGCCACCAGTCCGGCAGCAAATATTAACAACATTTGTTCTATGGTCAATAAAATTTCACCCTTCCTTTTAGGATTCTAAGTTATCCTAAAAGGAATTTCAACAATTATTTTATTTTGTGTCTCCTGAGAAAGTCTAATGTTTTGCTTAATGCGTTATGGAGGCAGTGTTAGTTTATTTCCTGTTTACTTAGGGTACTCCGGTACCGGTGTAGGTCGGAAATAATGCCGGTCATACGGTCAATTACCGCCTTATTTCTCCAGTAAACGTCAGGATTAACGCATCGATTCAAACAGCCGTATAATACGCTTAAACGTAAATACAGGCGCCGGGGTAAAAGTGCCACATCTCCTCCTAGTTTGTGCCAGGCTTCGGTAACAAAAATAGTTTGTTCTCTGTCTCTTTCTCGGCGCTGATACTGTTCCGTATTACCACTCTGGATATCTTCCACCATGGTCTTGTTTTTTTTCAATTCATCCAGCAGTTCATCGATCACGAATAATCTTTTCTCGGATACTTCCTGAGATCTAACCATTTGGTAATACCAAACCGTTACAATTACTCCCAACAGGGTCAGTAGACCACCTAGGGCCGCCTCGTTAAACCCGCGAGCAAATTCGGGCGTATTAACCTGTTCACCGAGCGCGTCAAAAAGGAGGGGAAATGTACCGGAAAACCATTCCCAGTTGGCCATTATAACAATTAGCTCCCTGTTCAGTGACAGGATAACCCAAATTAAAAAAGGGCTAAAGATCATCGTCATGCAGATTAGAACTTTTTTTAGCATCCGCATGGTCTTGCGGACTATACCGCGCTCTTTAAGAGAGAAAAAGCTTTTTATGGGTGTCTTTCCACTTTGGCTGCAGCCGGACAATTACATTCACCTACCATTTTCCATCAAAAAAACCACCGTCGCAAAGTCCGGTGGTTTTTTATCTTTTCCCGTAGTAAGTTTTTTATCCCAGGTAATTAAAGTGTTCTTAAACGTTAATTAAAGTAACTGACCCAGAAACGCGCGTGTTCTTTCGTTTTTAGGGTTTGAAAAAATTTCGTCGGGTTGACCGTTTTCCACAATTTTTCCTTCATCCATATAATACACCCGGTCTCCCACCTCCCTGGCAAACCCCATCTCGTGGGTTACCACCACCATCGTCATTCCCTCTTTGGCCAGCTCTTTCATCACCTGCAGCACCTCACCCACCAGTTCCGGATCCAGCGCCGAGGTGGGCTCGTCAAATAGCATGATCTTCGGGCTCATGGCCAGTGCCCGGGCAATGGCCACCCGCTGTTTCTGCCCGCCGGAGAGTTGATCCGGATAACTTTTGGCCTTATCCGCCAGCCCCACCTTCTCTAAAAGCTGCATCGCCATATCAACCGCCGCGCTCTTTTTTAGCTTGCGCACAAAAATCGGCGCTTCGGTTACGTTCTCCAGCACCGACCGGTGCGGGAACAGGTTGAAATGTTGAAACACCATCCCCACCTCGGAGCGAATTTGGTTCAGGTTATCCTTTTGGGGATCCACCGTCTGGCCCATAATAGAAATCTCGTCGCTGCCGCTGTCGGGAATCTCCAAAAAGTTGATGCACCTTAGCAGCGTGCTCTTTCCCGACCCACTGGCCCCGATTAGCACCACCACCTCGCGTTCGGATACGCTAAGATCCACGTCCTTTAACACGTGCAGTGAACCGAATGATTTGTTCAGCTTTTTAATGCGGATCATCTATTTAGTCACCTCGCTTTGCTCCACGCTCAGCCGTTGTTCCAGTTTGTTTACCAGCCAGGTGAATATGATTACCAGTACCAGGTAATAGCAACCGGCCACCATGTAGGTTTCAAAGGGCTGGAAGTTGGCGGCCTGGGCGTACAGCGCGGTACCGTAGATCTCGGACACGCCCAGGTAGGCCACCAGCGAGGAGTCTTTAAGCCCGATGATGAATTGGTTGCCCAGCGCCGGGATGGCCCGCTTGAACGCCTGGGGCAGGATGATGCGGCGCATGGCCAGCGGGTAGGTCATGCCCAGTGAGCGGGCGGCTTCCATCTGGCCGCGGTTGATGGATTGGATGCTGCCGCGGAATATCTCGGCGATATACGCGCCGGAGTGGATGGCCAGGGCCAGCGCGCCCGCCCAGAAGGCGGGCAGTACGACCAGTTGGATGATCCCAAAGTATAAGAACATCAGCTGGACGATTAGCGGCGTGCCGCGGATAACGGTGATATACAGCTGGGCGATACTGTAAAGGATTTTGCTGCCGGAGATTTTGAAGAAGGCAAACACCAGCCCGATGACCATGGCCAGTACCAGTGACACGGCGGTGAGTTTTAAGGTCATGCCGGTGGCAAATAGGAAGGCTTCCCAGTTTTCGATAAAAATTTCGATGATAGCTGTCATTTTGTCACCTCTTTGTGGTGTGGAGCTGCTTAAAGTGGTGGGGCGCGTTTGGTTTAAACGCGCCCCGGGGTGTAGTCATGTTGTTGGGGTGAATTATTCGCCCAGGATGCTGCGTCCGAACCATTTTTCGCTGATGGTGTCGTAGGTGCCGTCGGCGATCATTTCTTCCAGGGCGGCGTTAACTTTCTCTAGCAGCTCGGTGTTGTCTTTCATGATCGGGATAGCCATTTCGTCTACCCACAGCGGCTCGCCCACGTCTTTAATCTTAAGCTCGTTCTTAATGGCTTCAAAGCCTACCATCTGGTCGGTGATTACGGCGTCGATACGGCCGGTGGGCAGTTCCTGCAGTGCGATGACGTCGCTGTCATAGCCGGTGACGTTTTTTTCGTCGGTGTATTCCAGGGCTACGTCACGGAAGGTGCTGGCTTTAACCACGCCGATCTTTTTGCCTTTCAGGTCGTCGGCGGTAATAATTTCTTCATTGTCGGCGGCTACGAATACCTGAGCGCCGAGCGGTAGTAGGGCCGTGTAAAGTTAACCTGTTCCTTGCGCTCTTCGGTGATGGCCATGCTGCCGATGATGGCGTCGTATTTGCCGGCTTTAAGGCCCTG
>JGI25322J35698_1000680_pt1 | contig 30422 bp, 29 predicted proteins | sample AutmiccBRH37_all_FD_35698 | JGI IMG/M metagenome (IMG submission 35698) | reverse complement strand
CGGCGGCGGTTGCCGCGAGGGCGTCCAGATCGTCCGCGCCGACCCCCAGGCCGTCCAAAGTATGGGGAATTTGGAAGGTCTCGCGGATCGCCAATGTCCAATCCATCAGGCCGGTGAAATCCGCGCGCGGCAACCCCATGCAGCGGGCCAACACGGCGCAGCGNTCGTCGATGGCGGCCCGGTTGTGGTCCAGCACATAGGGCAGGACCACGGCGTTGGTCAGACCGTGGTGGCTGTCCTTATGCGCGCCGATGGCGTGCGAGATCGCATGCACGGCGCCGAGCCCCTTGTTGAAGGCGACCGCGCCCATGGCGGCGGCGGCCATCATCTGGCTCCGCGCCTCGAGATCGCCGCCGTCGGCGACGGCGCGCGGCAGCCANGTCGCGATCAGGCGNAGGCCCTCGGCGGCGATACCGTCGCACAGGGGATTGTAGGTGGTGGCGCAATAGGCCTCGATACAATGCACGGCGGCGTCCATGCCGGTCCAGGCGGTCAGGTTNGCGGGCAGGCCCGTGACCAGTTCCGGGTCGCAGATCACCGTGCGGGCCAGNAGATTGACGTGATAGAGGATGCGTTTGGTCCGCGCCTCTTCGTCTGAGATCACGGCGGCATAGCCCATTTCCGATCCCGTGCCCGATGTGGTGGGCACCGCGATCAGGGGGGCGATGGCGGCGCCATTGATGTCCCGGTAGCGCGGCCCGCCCACGGCATAGTCGAGGACCGGTCCGTTGTGGCCGGCCTGCAGGGCGATGGCCTTGGCCGCATCCATGGCCGACCCGCCGCCGATGGCGACGATGCCGTCATGTCCGCCGTCCCGATACGTGCTGGCGCCGGCGGCGACGTTGGCCGCCGTGGGGTTGGANTTGACCTGGGAAAACACCTCGGCACCCAGGCCCGCGTCGGCCAGNGACGTCCCCGCCGCCGCGACGATGCCGGATGCCGCAAGGCCCGCGTCGGTGACGATCAAGGGCCGCTTGATACCTAAGCGCGCNGCTGTCTTGCCCAGTTCGNCCAGGCGTCCGGGGCCGAAGCGCACGGTGGTGGGAAAGGGCCAATTGGCGGTCAGGCGGGCAGAGTCGGCGGTCATGACGAGAGGCACCCTGTCGGTCGGTTGCGGGGCGCCAGTTTCCCCAGGCCGGAGTTAAATGTCCACCGCTCTAGAAATCGACCGTCGCCAGCGCGCGGGTCACCTTGGTTTGGGCCCAGGTGACGGGGGCGGCCGGCGGCTGATCCGCCGANGGGACAATCGTGCCCTGGCCGACGGTATTGAGTTCTACCGTGCCTGCCCGCGTGGTTACCGTGACGGCGGTGCCGTCCAAAAGTGCCACCTCAAACGCCGTGTCGAGAGTCCCGCCCCAGACCGTGGTGCCGCGGATGCCGATGGTCGCCGTGTTGGTGGCGACGGTCATGGCGTCGGGGTTCCGCGCGGCGATCGATCCGGATGCNGCCTTGAACGCACCGGCAAGGAGACGCAGGGTGATGTTTTCCTTGGCCGGCGTATCCTCGAAATCGGACAGGGCGAACGTCGCCCGTTCGCCCAAGGTGACGACCGACCCGTCGCGAAGGGAAAATTCAAGACGGGCACCTTCGCCGGTGGAAATGACGTCGCTGACGAGAACCTCGCTGCCGACCTTCAGGGACCGGGGTACCGCGCCTTGCAAGGCCACGGCGCCGTTCTTCAGGCGCAGGACCTTGCCCGCGACATCACCCTCGGCAGCTTGAACCGCGGGCCCCGTTCCCGTCAGAAACAGGGCGGCAAGCAGCCCCATGACCATTGTCCTGAGCATAAGCGATTCTCCTTCTTTCCCGGATCGGCGTAACCGCCGTGACGGCCAAGGTCCCCGTTCAATTGGGCGATAATGTGGCCTACCTTGGGGCTTTCGTCCATGGTCGGATGGGTGTTAGTGATCCTGCCTGGCGGCCCGGTATGGGGCGGCGGCGAAATGAGGGTAGACTGCCCCGGCAGTTAGGGAGCATCCGTGCCACGGCAAGACGATGAATTCGGGGCTGAAGGTCATGGTGGCGATCTCGCCGCCGCCACGACGCGTTTCGGCACGCCGCCGGGCGGCTGGATCGATCTGTCCACGGGCATCAACCCGACGCCTTATCCATTGCCCGGTCTGTCGCCCGATTCCTGGACGCGGTTGCCGCAATCGGCCGGCCTGAAGTCCCTGAAGGCGGCGGCGGCGAATGCCTATGGCGCCGCCGGGCCGGACCTGATCGCCTGCGCCCCGGGGACCCAGGCGCTGATTCAGGCGCTGCCCCGGGTGCTGGGGGCCCGGCGGGTGGCGGTCCTCGGCCCGACTTACGCCGAACATGGTGCCGCCTGGCGTGCGTCGGGGACGGAGGTGGATGAGGTGGCAGACCTGCCGCCGCCGGACCGGTCCCTGGTGCTGGTCAATCCCAACAATCCCAACGGCCGGGCGGTCGACCCGGGGCGGCTGTCGGCCTGGGCCCGGGACGCGGCAGAGGCGAACCACTGGCTGATCGTTGACGAGGCCTTTGCCGATGTCCGCCCCGACATCAGCCTTGTCCCTGTCCTGCCCCTGGCGAACGTCATCGTTTTGCGGTCCTTCGGAAAGTTCCACGGGCTTGCAGGCCTGCGTCTGGGTTTCGCCCTGACCGCGCCGCGCATGGTGCGCCGTCTGGAGGCGGATATGGGACCCTGGGCCGTGTCCGGCCCGGCCCAGGACATCGGCGCCCGGGCGTTGGCCGACCAGGCCTGGGCGACGGCGGAGCGCGCCCGTCTGGCGGCCCGCATGGCCCGCCTGCGGGTCCTTCTGACCGGCGCCGGTCTGGGCATCGTCGGCGGCACCGACCTGTTCGTGCTGGCGCACCATGCCGAGGCCCTGACCCTCTACGATCATCTGGCGGGGGCGGGAATTCTGGTTCGGCGGTTCCGGGTAAATTCAACGTGGCTGCGCTTCGGCTTGCCGGGATCGGAAGATCACTGGCAGCGCCTGGACAAGGCGCTGTCTGCCTTTGCCGGAACCGCTCCGATCTCGGACCGCCGCCATGGCTGAGGCGATGGATGCCCTGGCGCGGGCGATCACCCGCCATCAGGCNGGCGATCTGAGTGCTGCCGAAAAGGCTTACCGCGCGATCCTCGTCGATCATCCTGACCATGCCGATGCCCTGCATCTTCTGGGGCTGGTGCACTACCAGAAAGGCGACGCNGTCACGGCCACAGGCCATATCCGCCGCGCCATCGGCATCGACCGCCGCGCGGCCATGTATCACGCTAACCTTGGCCGGGTTCTGATGGCCCAGGGATTGGCGGCGGACGCGGCCGAGGCTTACCGCGAGGCCGTGGCGCTGACCCCCAACGACGCCGCCGTGCATTCGGACATGGCGGCGGCCCTGGTGACCGCCGGGGATTTCGACGCCGCGCGGTCGCGCGCGCGGCTGGCCCTGGAACTCGCCCCCGACCTGGCGCCGGCGCATCTCAACCTGGGGCTGGCCTTGCAGGGCGGCGGGGCAGCGGCGGCAGCCGGCGCCGAAGCCTGCTTCCGGCGCGCGGCGGCATGCGACCCCAATCTGGCCGATGCTCATCAGGCCCTGGGCCAACTGCATCAGGGGCGGGGCGAGGACGACGCGGCCATGGAATGCTACCGCCAGGCAATTCGGGCAAATCCCGGCATGGCCGAGGCCCATTGCAATCTGGGCAATATCCTGCGCGACCGCCTGGACCTGACCGCCGCCCTGGCGCAGTACGACGCCGGCCTGGCGGCGGCCCCCGACATTGCCGCCCTGCATGCCAACAAGGGTGTGGCGTTGCATGAACTGGGGTGCTTNGACGACGCGCTGGCATCTTATGACCGTGCCCTGGCTCTCGACCCGGACGATGCGGAATGCCGACGTAACCGCGCCATGACGCTGTTATTGCTAGGCNGGTTCGCGGAAGGCTGGCCTGCCTATGAGGCACGCTGGCGCACGGCCCGTTTCAAGGGCCAGGACCGGGGTGGAAAGACGCCGCGCTGGACCGCCGCCGGAGCCGAACCCGGGGCAACGGTTCTGGTGCGGGCGGAACAAGGGCTGGGGGATACCCTGCAATTCGCCCGCTACGCGGCCCTGCTGGCGGCGGCCGGCCAACACGTCGTTCTGGAGTGCCCGGCACCCCTGGTGCGGCTGATGGCATCCCTGGACGGGGTCATTCAGGTGGTCGAGCAGGGGGGCGGCACGCCNCCGCCCGTCCATGATTTCCAGATCCCCCTGATGTCGCTNCCGGGGGCNTTCGCCACNGACCTTGCGACGATCCCGGCCGACGTTCCCTACCTGCGCGCCTCCGAACGTGATTGCGCCGACTGGCGCCGGCGCCTGAACAGGCTTGCGGGGCCGCGCATCGGCATCGTCTGGAAGGGCNGCCCCGATCATCCCCGCGACCGGGTGCGAAGTCCCGGTCTGGCACCGCTGCTGCCCTTGCTGAACCTATCGGAGGCGACGTTCATTTCGCTGCAAATGGACGGCGCCACGGACTTGGCCGCCCATGGCGCCGATGCCGTGGTCGACATGACGGGGGATCTTGGCGACTTCGCCGCGACGGCGGCGCTGGTCGAATGCCTTGACCTTGTCGTGACCTGCGACACCGCCGTCGGCCATCTNGCGGGGGCCCTGGGGCGGCCCGTGGCGATGCTGCTGCCCCATGTTCCCGAATGGCGTTGGCTGCTGGANCGGGACGACACGCCCTGGTATCCGACGATGCACCTGTTCCGCCAGCCGGCCGCCGGCGGCTGGGACGGCGCGGTCAAATCCCTGGCCGCCTATATCCGACGCCACTGGTTGTGAATTCATGACAATAAATTCGTGAAACAAATCGCCTGACATGTAAAAGTTAGACCGAAGGACTTGGCGCACGAAGAAGATCGTGGCACCCTTTTCCCCGGTTCTTTGCAAGCCGCCGACAAGAGCGGTTGTTATGCATGGGGAGGTGCATATGTCCGGTGTCCAAAGCGGGACGGAGGCCGATTCCGCGCCGTCCGCCGCAGCCCAGCAGATCGACTACAACAAATTCGCCAACGAAATCCTGAAACGGGTCGAGGACCTGAGCCTGGANCTGGCCGACGTGGCCGGTGACGTGGAGTCCATCGCAAACCATTTTCAGCAGCAGACGGACATGGTCGATCAGATGCGGGAGAAGGCGCAGGAACTGATCGACGCCTTCAACCGCATCGACGCCGCCGGCGGNGATACCTCGCGGGCGGCCCAGGAAGCCGGGGCGGTGATGAACGCTTCCCGCGAACAGGTCACCAGCGCCGTGTCGCGCATCGCGGCCCTGGTCGATTCAGTGACCAACATCGAACAGTCCCTGGGTGTGCTGGAAAATTCCCTCACCGGCGTGACCAAGATCACCCAGGACATCGAGGCCGTATCCAAACAGACCAATCTTCTGGCCCTCAACGCGACGATCGAGGCGGCCCGCGCCGGCGAGGCGGGCAAGGGCTTCGCGGTCGTCGCGGGCGAGGTCAAGGCGCTGGCCAATCAGACCGGCAAGGCCACCGGCGCCATCGACGAGGCGGTTGCCGATCTGGCGTCCAACGTGTCCGAGTTAATGAACACCAGCCAGCAGACCATCGGCATGGCCGAGGAAGTGAACGCCGGCGTCGGCCAGATCAACAGCGCCGTCGACGGCATCGGCCAATCCATCGGCACCATGGAAAACCAGATCGCGGAAATCGTCGGTGCATCGTCGTCGTCGCGCGATCAATGCAACGGCTTCATCAACGAGATGGAACGACTGGTCTCCAGCTTCAAGGAAACCGGCGAGAAACTGCAAACGGCGGAGCAGCGCGTCGGCTCCCTGCTGGAACGCGGCGAGGGCATGATCGGCCAGATCAACCTGGTCGGACTTGAAACCTCGGACAGCCGGTTCATTCGTGAAATTCAGTCCCGGGCCGGGGAGATCGCCCGCCGCTTCGAAGCCGCCCTGGACGCCGGCGAGATTACCGAAGAGGCCTTGTTTTCCGAAAACTACGAGCCGATCCCCGGCACCAACCCGGAACAATGCATGACGCCCTTTGTCAACTTGACGGACCGCCTGCTGCCGGATGTTCAGGAACCCATGCTGGTCTTGGACGACAAGGTCGTGTTCTGCGCCGCCGTCGACCGCAACGGTTTCCTGCCGACCCATAACATCAAGTTTTCCAAGCCCCAGGGCGATGATCCCGTATGGAACAACGGCAACTGCCGCAACCGGCGCCTGTTCAACGACCGCACGGGTCTGCGCGCGGGTCAGAACACGCAGCCGTTCTTCCTNCAGACCTACCGCCGTGACATGGGCGGGGGGAACTTCGTTCTGATGAAGGACCTGTCGGCGCCGATCACCGTACGCGGGCGGCATTGGGGCGGGTTGCGCCTGGGNTACAAGATCTGAGGCGGTTGCCCNCTGCCGGGCCTTCATAGATTGCGCCCGGGGCGCCTCATCTGTTAAGTCCAGCCCTGGAATTCATCCTTCCGGGCCGCCTCNCGGCGGTTCGGCGGCTTCGCCGATCGGAGAGACGTGAGAATGACAAGGCTATTGGTGCGCCTGGCGGCCATTCTGTTGCTGACGGCTGCCGTGATCTGGCCGGCGGGGCCTGTCCGGGCCCAGGCGGCCCAGGATTTCGAAGCCGGCGTCGCCGCGGCCAAGGCCGGCAGTCTGCCGCAGGCGATCGACCTGTTCACCCAGGCGATCGACGCGGGCACGNTGAATGATGGCGATCTGGCGCGGGTTCACAACAACCGGGGNGCGACCTATCGGCGCCTGGGTAACATCGATGCCGCGATCCGCGATTTCTCCCGCGCCATCAAGCTGCGCCCCAAGTATTTCCGCGCCTATGTGAACCGGGGGGCGGCCTACGGCGACGCGGGCAAGTTCAAGGATGCGGAAGAAGACTTTGCCGAGGCGGCCAAGCTTCGCCCCCAGGATATGTCTACGTTCATGGAGCGCGCCAAGACCCGGGCCCAGAGCGGCCGCCTGGACACCGCCATCCTGGATCTCAACGAAGTGCTGCGCGTGCAGCCGCGCAACCGTGAGGCCCTTGTCCTGCGNGGCAAGTACTACCGGTCTCAGGGCGATTACAAACGGGCGCTCGGGGACTTTTCCTTGGCCATCGAACTTAAGGGCTCGGAAGCCGATTATTTCACCGAACGGGGCCTGACCCGGGCCTATCTCGAGGATTATCCCGCCGCCTTGTCGGACATGAACATGGCTGTCAATCTGGGGGCAGGCGATCCGGAAAGCTTCTATTACCGGGGACTGGTCCATGGCGCGCTCGGTAACCACGTTAGCGCGATCGAGGATTACAGCCGCGCCATCGCGCTCAAACCGGGGTATCTGGCGGCGCTCCATGCCCGCGCGCTGGCCGCCCTGGGCGCTGGTGACACCAAAATGGCGCGGGCGGACGCCCTGAAGGTTCTGGAACTCGACCCGGCCCATGTGGGTGCTGCGCGGGTGATCAAGACCCTGGACGAACCGCCGGTCCGCTGACGNCNGCNNTCAGGGCGTCAACCGGTCCAGCTCCGTCAACAGCCTGCCGATCTGGTTGCGCCAGGACCAATCCTGCATGAAGGCGTTGGCCGCCTGTCCCCGGCGGCGGGCACCGTCGCGGTCCTGATAGATCGCTTCCAGGTTTTCGACGATTTCCTCGATGTCTGACTCGCGCCAATGGTCGGCCCCCTGGGGACCGAAGGTGACGGGCGTTTGCCGGTTCAGGGCATAGCAGTGATCGCNCCCTTGCGGGCCGATCAGATCGAGATGACCGCTGTTGGCCGACAGCACGCAGGGCAGGCCNGATGCCAGGGCTTCCATGGCGACCAGATTGGTGCCGCCCTCGCAGCGGTTGGGAAACACCGCCGCGTCGCATTCGCGCAGCAGTGCCGGCATGTCGGCGTTGAACGTCGGGCTTAGGTCCATATGGGCGCCTTCCGGCACGCCCTGGGCGCGGACCCAGTCGTTGATGCAATTGGGGAACGGCTGGTCCATGGCGGGCGGCCCGCTGACATGGGGGCTTGCCGCCATGTCGGCCATGATTGCCGGCCAGGGATTCAGCCAGACCGTGACCAGAAGAGCGTCCGGATGGCGCGCCTGAAACCGTTTGAACGCGGCGACGACCAGGTCCTGGCCCTTGCGCAGTTCCAGCTTGCCGCCGGAAAATACCACGAAGCGGTCGCCGAACCGGCCCGTGCGCGGGCCGGGGGCGAAGGCGCCGGGATCAATGCCCTGGAACACGCAGCCGACGCGGGGAAACCCCAGATCGCGCAGGATGTCCGCGTTCCAGGTCGATCCCGCCATCATGATCTGGAAATGGGCGCTGCGGGCCACGACGTCTTCGCCGAACACCATGTTCTCGAAGAATGTGAACCCGACGTTGGGCTCACCCCGGAACCGCGCNGCGACGGCAGGCTCCTCCAGGTTGTTGCCGAGTGAATGCAGGACATGGACGCCGCCAAGGGTCACGTTTCCCTGAGTGGCTCCGATCTGTTGCTCGATTTGGNGCTGCTCCGCCATCAGGGGCTGGAAAAGAGTGCGGTCGCTTGCATCGATCAATTCCGGCTGCATGGCGAACAGGGTGATCGGCTTCGGCGCGCCCCGGCGCAGCACCTCGCGCAGCAGGTTCGCCCCGAACACGCCCCAGCCGTGAACGGCGGAAGGCGGCCAGGTCAGGGCGATGGCGTTGATGGCCATGTCAGCTTTCCGGCGCGGCTTCCTTGGCGGTCACGATTTCGCCGTGCAGGGTGCAGGCGGGCTCGCACAGGCGCACGAAGTCCTCGGTGATCGACGCGGGCGTCTTGACCGTTTCCGGGTCCTCCCCGGGGAAGGCGCGGGCCCGCATGTTGGTCCGCGTCGCGCCGGGGTTGAGGATGTTGACCTTCACGTTGGTCTTCACCGTTTCCTCGGCGTAGATCCTTGTCGCCATTTCCAGCGCCGCCTTGGACACGGCATAGGCCGACCAATAGGCGCGCGGCTCATGCCCGACCGTCGACGTGACCATGACCACCCGCCCGGCATCGGACGTGCGCAGCAGCGGGTCGAAGGAACGGATCAGACGCCAGTTGGCGGTCGTGTTGATGGCCATCACCTGGTCCCATACCTTGGGGTCCGTATGGGCCAGCGGGCTCAGGTTGCCCAGCATGCCCGCGTTGCCGACCAGGATNTCGAGCCTGCCGTGGCGTTCGAAAATGGCGGCGCCCAGGCGGTCGATGGCGTCGAAATCGGTTAGGTCCATGGGCACCAGGGTGGCGTTCCTGCCCGATGCGGCGCGGACCTCGTCGTCGACTTCCTCGAGTGCCCCGGTGGTTCGGCCGATCAGGATCAGCTCGGCCCCCTCGGCGGCGAAGCGTCTCGCCACGGCGCGGCCGATGCCCCGGGTTGCCCCGGTGATCACGGCGATCCGGTTTTCGAGACGGTGTCCCGGCAAAGGCCCTAGCCCTCTTCCAGAAGGGAAAGCTGGCGCGGGCCCCGGTCCGCTTCGCGGTCGGTCAGGGGAATGGGGTAGTCGCCGGTGAAGCAGGCGTCGCAATAGCGCGGAATTTCCATGTCGCGGCCGGTCTCGCCGACCGCGCGGTAAAGCCCGTCCCAGGAAATGAAGGCCAGACTGTCGACGCCGATGATGTCGGCCATGCCCTGGATGTCGTGCTGGGCGGCGAGCAGCTGCGAGCGTTCCGGCGTATCGATCCCGTAGAAGCAGGAATGGGTCGTCGGCGGGCTGGAAATCCGCATGTGGACCTCCGTCGCCCCGGCGTCGCGCACCATTTCGACGATCTTCACCGAGGTCGTGCCGCGGACGATGGAATCGTCGACCAGGACGACGCGTTTGCCCTTCAGTTCGGCAACGTTGCCGTTGTGCTTCAGGCGCACGCCCAGGTGGCGGATGTTGTCCGTCGGTTCGATGAAGGTGCGGCCCACGTAATGATTGCGGATAATCCCCAGTTCGAAGGGNATCCCCGTCTCGCGCGCGAAGCCGATGGCCGAAGGCACGCCGGAATCCGGCACGGGCACCACGACGTCGGCGTCGACCGGGGATTCGTGGGCCAGTTCGGCGCCGATGCGCTTGCGCACNTCGTANACGTTCTGGCCTTCGATGATGGAATCGGGGCGCGCGAAATAGATATGTTCGAAGATGCAGAACCGCCGCGTGCGGCTTGTACCAAAGGGGTGATAGCTGTTCACGCCGTTGGCGTCGATGACGATGATTTCGCCCGGCTCCACGTCGCGGATGAAGTCGGCGCCGATGATGTCGAGCGCACAGGTTTCCGATGCCAGGATGTGGGCGTCGCCCAGGCGGCCCAGGACCAGCGGCCGAACGCCCAAGGGGTCGCGCACGCCGATCAGCTTTTTCTGGGTCATGGCGACCAGGGAATAGGCACCCTCGATCTGGCGCAGGGCGTCGATCAGNCGGTCGATGACGTGGCCGGCGCNGCTNACGGCCATCAGATGGATGATGACTTCGGTGTCGCTGGTCGACTGGAAGATGTTGCCCCGCTCGACCAGGGCCTGACGCAGCTGGTAGGCGTTGGTCAGGTTGCCGTTATGGGCGACGGCCAGGCCGCCGAACATGAATTCGGCGAACAAGGGCTGGATATTGCGGATGAACGTGCCGCCCGAGGTGGAATAGCGCACATGGCCCATGGCGACGCTGCCCTTGAGGCGGGCCATGGTGTCCATGTCGTTGAAGTTGTCGCCGACCAGACCGAGGGCCCGGTGGCTGTGGAACTGTTCGCCGTCGTAGGCGACGATCCCGGCCGATTCCTGGCCTCGATGCTGGAGCGCATGCAGGCCCAGCGCGGTATGCGCGGCGGCATCTTCGTGGCCGGAGATGCCGAATACGCCGCATTCCTCGCGCAGCTTGTCGTCGTCCCAGGGGGCGGCTTTGCGATGGGCCGACGCCGTGAAGGGAGACGCGGGCANGAGCAGGGGAGACTTCATGTCGGGTATGTACTCCGGATCGGATCGCTTTTCATCGTTATTTTGCTCCGGCGCACCCGATTATTTGCTTTGGCCGGTGGCGTTTTCGATGGCGCGGTCCATGATCGCCCGCTCTTTCGAGCCGTAGGCGTCCTTTGGTGTGGTTTTCCCGCCGTCCGCCGGCGGGGTGAACAGGCGCTTGAGGGCCTCGCCCTCGGTCTTCGGCACATTGGGCATGCGCCCGGAAAAGCCCGAGGGGGCCGCTTCCTTCAGCTTGTCATCCAGGTTGTCGGGAATCAGGTCGCGCAGGGTGTCCGATCCCCGCAGAATCAGGGGCATGGACTTGGCCTCGCGGATCCATTTCGGCTGTTCCTCCGGGGTCATNAGGAATTCGACACCAAGGTAGATCAGGCAGACGATGAGGCCGCCCCGCACCAGGCCGAACAGAAAGCCCAGCGANCGGTCGAGCACGTTGAGCGAGCTTTGCTGAATGTGATTGGCGATGGCACGGATGATGAACGACAGGGAAAACAGGGTGAACACGAAGACCACAACGCCGGCCGCCAGATCCGCCGCAAGCTGGATGGGGATCAGGTCGCGGGCATAGGGCTGGACATAGGGAAAGCCGTAGATGGTCGCGAAAATGGCGCCGATCCAGCCACCGATCGANAGGATTTCGTGCATGAAACCGCGGGCATAGGCGAACACGGCGGATACCAGCAGCACTGCGAGCACGGCAAGATCGACCACGTTCACCGGCAGGTCCTTGAGGGTTTCCATGTCGTGGTTCGCCTCCGGCGCCGGGTCACGAAGCGGACCGGGCGGGCTGCCGGGGCGCAGCACCTGTTTCGAATAGGGTCACAAGGTCGTCCAACCGTTCCAGCGCCTTCACCGTCAGGCCCGCGTCGCGGGCGGCCGCCCCTTCCTTGCTTTTGCCCCGGACCCTCGGCACGAAGGCGCCGGTAAAGCCCAGCTTGCCGGCCTCCTTCAGGCGCACATCCGTGCGGCTGACGGGGCGAATTTCCCCTGATAGGCCGATTTCNCCGAACACCACCGTTTCCGGCGGCAGGGCCACGCCCGTCAGGGACGACACTAAAGCCGCGGCGACGGCAAGGTCCGCCGCCGGCTCGCCGATGCGAAGCCCACCGGCCACGTTTAGGTACACGTCGCATGCCCCCAGTGCAAGGCCGCACCGGGCTTCGAGAACAGCCAGGATCATGGACAGNCGGCCGGAATCCCAGCCGACCACGGCACGCCGCGGCGTGCCCAGGCTGGAGTGTGCGACCAGGGCCTGAATTTCCACCAGGACCGGTCGCGATCCCTCGATCCCGGCGAACACGGCGGAGCCGGCCTCGCGGCCGTCGCCGTCGTCACGGTCGCCCAGAAACAGGGCCGAGGGATTGGTGATTTCGTTCAGGCCCCCGTCGGTCATTTCGAACACGCCGATCTCGTCGGCCGGGCCGAAGCGGTTCTTGACCGCACGCAGGATGCGGAACTGGTGGCCGCGTTCGCCCTCGAAATAGAGCACCGTGTCGACCATGTGNTCNAGCACNCGGGGGCCGGCGATGGTGCCTTCCTTGGTCACATGGCCGACCAGGATCANGGCGAANCCCCGGCGCTTGGCCAAGCGGATCAACTCCTGGGCCGAGGTCCGCACCTGCGCCACTGTGCCGGGGGCCGATTCCAGGGTGTCGACGAACATGGTCTGGATGCTGTCGATGATGACCAGGTCGGGGCCGCCGGGGGCNTCCAGGGTGGCCACGATGTCGCGCACGTTGGTCGCCGCCGTCAACTGTACGGGTGCTTCGGACAGACCCAGGCGCCGGGCGCGCAGGCGNAGCTGTTCGACCGCTTCCTCGCCAGAGATATAGGCGGTTGAGTGATTGGCCGCCAATTTGGCCGCGACCTGCATCAGAAGGGTCGATTTGCCGATTCCCGGATCGCCGCCGACCAGCACGGCGGAGCCCTGGACCAGTCCGCCGCCGGTGACGCGGTCGAACTCCTCCATATTGGCGGTCCAGCGCGGCGGCTGGGGATTCTCGCCCTTGAGGCCGACGAATTCGATCCTGCGGCCCTTGCGGCCTGTGCCCAGGCCCTTGGGCGTGGCGTCGCCCTGGGATTCCTCGACCAGGGTGTTCCAGGCGTCGCAGCCGTCGCACTTGCCGGACCACCGATGATGGACGGCGCCGCATTCCTGACAGACGTACTGGCTCGCCGGGCGCTTGGCCAATGGAACCTTGCCTTTCCGGGGTGATCGAGATGGGCAGTTCGAGTTTGCTTCTCATATCGCGTGGGGCGGGCAGGGGCAAGGCAAACCCGGGCCGCCGCCACTTGCGAATCTTGGTTTGCCGCCATAAGAATGCGGCCGGGAGGGCATCATGAACGACAATGACGATACAGCAGCCAACCTCACGCCGGACGCCGCCGAGCGCCAAGTCGACCGGGGCATGGCGCTGTCGGGGCGCATGGATCTGGACGGGGCGCTGGCCGACTTTACCGCCGTCGAGGCGGCCCTGCGGTTTTCCCCCGACCCGGCAGCCCGGGTGCAATGGGCGCGCGCCCTCAACGGCCTTGGCTTTATCGACCTAATGGATGCCAAGGCGGCGCGGGACGCCGTTTCCGAACTGAACGCGGACGCGGAGCGGGCCGTTCGTTGGGGGCTGAAACAGGCGCTTGCGCGTTTCGAACAGGCCCTGGCCGTGCAGACGGATGTTCGCTACCGAGCCTATGCGGCGGGCAACAGAGCCTATGCCCTGGCCCTTCTGGACCGCACCGACGACGCGCGGGAGGCCTTCCGGCGCCTGTTTGCGGAGGGCGGGCGCGCGGCCTATGACGGCCAGGTGCGTGATACGGAACGCCATCCGATCCCCGAAGATCGGGCGGTTCGGCGTCTGATTGACGACGTTTGGCGTGAAACGGGCGAGACCTGAACAGCCGACCCTTGAACTTCCCGAGGTTTTCTTCGAAGAGTCAACGCAAGGGGCGGCACGGGCAATAGTCCGACCGCAAAACCAATGAATGTGTTTCGGGAGGACAGTATGACCGACGACAATTTCTTCAATCTTCACGATCTTGCCCAGGGCATCCATCGCGTACTCTGTGATGGCATCGAAACCCGCATCTTTCCGGGCGACCAGGCCATGCTGTCCGTCGTGCGGGCGGAACCCAACGCCGAGGGCAGCATCCACAGCCACCCGCAGGAACAATGGGGGGTGATGCTCGAAGGATCGGGGGTGCGGACCCAGGACGGCGTCGAATTTCCCGTCAAGGCCGGGGATTTCTGGCGCTCGCCGGGCGGGGTCGAACACGGTTTCAAGGCCGGGCCCGAGGGGGCGGTCATCCTCGATATCTTTTCGCCGCCGCGTGACGAGTACAAAAAGGCGGGGGCGGGGTTCTCCGGCTAGGGAGGATCGCGCNCCGACNTATTTCAAATATTTCGCGAAGGCGTCGGACGCCAGGGCGCATTTTGCGGGCGGGTAGTCTCTCGAATCCATGGGGATCGCCAAGCGAATACCCGTGACCGAAGGCGGTTCGAGCCGGGAGTTCAGGATGGCTTCAACGCGCCGCGCGACGCCGGCAAGAACCTGTACGTCGAATACGTCGATATCCTGGAATGCCTTGCTGAGCTCCACATTCAGGGTGCTCAGGATATGGGGCAATTGCCGGCACAGGTTGGCGACATCGCCCTCGCCCCTGACGAAGATAAAGGGCATGACATGGGTCGGGCCGCGTTTCCATTTGCCAAGGCTGCGTGGAAGGGTGACGTGGCGCAGAACAACCGCCACGGGCGCCATCGTGGCTTCTTGCTTCGTTGGCTTGAACTCAGGCAGGGGCATGTCCTGCTGGGTCGGCTTTGCCTCGGGCGCGTCTTTGCCGTCTGCGGCATCCTTTTGCGGGTCGGCGGAATGTTCTGCGCGGTCAGCATCTTCCGCCGTATGCGCCCCACCAATGACGAGGGCGGCGATGACGCCGACCAACAGAACCGTCAGAATGAGGCCCAGGCCGATGAAGTACTTGGGGTTCTTGAACAGAAGGTAGATGGCGTTTTTCGTGCCGGCCGAACCGGCGGCGCGCCGGTTCTTCCGGCGTTTCTTCCTTTTCTTATCCGCCAGATAGGCCTGGGCCAGTTCCTGCCGCTGGGCCTTGATTTGGCGCAGCATGGCGATTGCGGCGTCCGTTGGGACGGCGCCACCCGACTGGGCCAGCAGGTCNTCAAGTTGCCGGGTTAACTGTGCAACCTGAAGCTCGTCATTATCCCGGGTGAACAACTGCCGGATCACGATCATCATGCAGGCACGCAGGTTTTCCGACGTTTGGGCGGTGCGGATCACCGAGGCCAGCCCCTGATCCGGGTCTTCGAAGACTTTTTCCCAATCGGTGACGCCGTCCGGCGTTTGCGGAAAGGCCGGCTTGTTCGTTTCACCCATTTTCATCGCATTCTTTTTCAGGTGTCATGCCCATAAGTCAGGCAACCATCCCCCGACCGTTCAATCGGGGTGGGGGATTCTCAGGCCCGCACCTGCATCTTGATCGGCCCGTCGACGCGGCCGTGGATGAATTGGTCGACGACCGGGTTGGCCGCCGCCTCGGCGGAATCCGGATCGCCGGCCCAGACGATCTTGCCCTGATACAGCATGGCGATGCGGTCGCCGGTCTTGCGCGCGGATTCCATGTCGTGGGAGATCGACAGCGCCGTGGCGCCCACCTCGCGGTTCACATGCACGATCAACTCGTTGATCATGTCGGCCATGATCGGGTCGAGACCCGTCGTCGGTTCGTCGAAGAAGATGATTTCCGGATCCGTGGCGATGGCCCGGGCCAGGCCCACGCGTTTCTGCATGCCGATGGACAGATCCGCCGGCCAGGCATCGGCCAGATGCGGCTTGAGGCCGACCAGGGCCAGCTTCTTCACGGCGATCTCGCGCGCTTCGGCGCGTCCGCATTGCCCCCGCGACAACAGACCGAAGGCGACNTTTTCCCACACGGGCAGGGAGTCGAACAACGCCCCACCCTGGAACAGCATGCCGACTTGACGATTGACCTGATCCCGTTCCGAGGTCGTGAGACCCGTGACTTCCCGGCCGTCGATCTTGATGGAGCCCGCATCGGGGGTGAGCAGGCCCAGGATGCATTTCAGGGTCACCGACTTGCCCGTGCCCGAACCGCCGATGATGACCACGCTTTCGCCCTCGGCCACGTCCAGGTCGACTCCGGTCAGGACCTTCTTGGGCCCGAAGGCCTTGGTCACGCCGCGCAGTTGGATTTTCGGCTCGGCCATGGTGCCCGCCTTACAGGCCGAAGAAGGCTTCGGTCAGGATGTAGTTGAAGCAGAGGATCAGGATCGAGGACGAGACCACGGAATTGGTCGTTGCCGCCCCCACGCCCTGGGCGCCGCCCTTGGAATAATAGCCGTGGTAGCAGCCCATCAACGCCACCAGGAAGCCGAACACCGATGCCTTCACCAGGCCGGAAATGACGTCCAGCGGTTCCAGGAAATCCCAGGTGTTCTGCAGGTAGATGGCCGGGTTGAAGCCCAGCTTGTAGACCGACACCAGGAAGCCGCCGAACACGCCGATGATGTCGGCGACGAAAATCAGAATCGGCAGCATGACCACGCCCGCGATGATGCGTGGCACCACCAGATATTTGAAGGCGTTGGTCGAGAGCGTCGTCAGCGCATCGATCTGTTCGGTCACCCGCATGGTGCCGATCTCGGCCGCCATGGACGCACCGACGCGTCCGGCGATCATCAGCCCGCCCAGCACGGGCGCCAGTTCGCGGGTGATCGACAGGACGACCACGTTGGCGATGGCGCCCTCGGCCGAGAAACGGGCGAAGCCGGTATAGCTTTGCAGCGCCAGCACCATGCCCGCGAAGATCGCCGTCAGGCCGACCACGGGCAGGGAAAAATACCCGATCTCGACCATCTGGCGGATCATGATGCGGGGATAATAGGGCGGCAGGAAGCAATGGGTGACCGCGGTGGCCGCGAACATGATCAGCCGCCCTGTGGCGCCGAGAAAGGCCAGGAAGACCCGGCCGATGGCTTGCAGAAGCTTCATCGTGTCTAGACCGCGCCGTCCGCATAGACGCGGTGATACCGGCGGCCGAGCGAGGTCAGAATTTCATAGCCGATGGTACCGGCCTGGGCGGCCAGGTCGTCGACCGTATGGTGCCGGCCGATCAGGTCGACCGTCATGCCGGGGCGGCACTGGGCCTCGGGTACGGCCGTCACGTCGATGGTGATGAGATCCATGGATACCCGTCCCACTAGGGGCGCCTCGTAGTCCCCGATATACGCCGTCGCCCGGTTGCTGAGAGAGCGGAGATAACCGTCCGCATAGCCCACGGGCAGGGTCGCGATGCGGGAAGGGCCCGCGATCCGGTGGGTGGCACCGTAGCCAACGGTCTCGGTACTGTCAACGTCCCGCACCTGCAGGATTTTTGCTTTCAGACGAACGACTTGTGTCATGGGATTNGGGCTGCCGGGGGTCGGGTTGACGCCGTAGAGGGCGACCCCCGGGCGGGCCAGATCGAAGTGATAATCAGGCCCCAGGAACACGCCCGACGAATTGGCGAAGGACGCCCGCCCCATGGGCAGATGGGCCCGCGCGNCCCGGAACAGGGCAAGCTGCTGGGCGTTCTGCGGGCTGTCCTCGTCGGCGGAGGCGAGGTGGCTCATCACGGTGCGGATGTCGAGGCCGTCGAGCAAGGAGGGGTCGGCCACAACGCGGGCGTATTCCCGCCGGTCGAGGCCCAGGCGGCACATGCCCGTGTCGACATGCAGGACGCAGGGCAGGGGCNTTCCCGCCTGGGCGCAGAAGNCGCGCCAGCGCGCGGCGTCGCCCAGACAGTTNAGGGCGGGGATCAGGTTGTATTCCAGGAACGCGTCCTCGGCCCCCGCGTGGGCGCCGTTCAGAACATGGATGCGGGCGTCGGCCAGATGCCCGCGCAGGGTTACGCCTTCGTTCGCATGGGCGACGAAAAAGTCGCGCGCACCTGCCGCCCACAGCGCCTTGGCCGCCGGGCCGATGCCGATGCCGTAGGCGTCNGCCTTGACCACGGCCGATGCCGTGGCGCCGCCGGTAAGCCTGCTGGAAATAAGCCGGTAATTGGCCTGAAGGGCGGCCAGGTCGACGGTCAATACAGCGCCGGCCAGGCGCGCATCGACGCCGCCGGAGTGCTGTCCGTCAGTCGTCGCCATGGAAGCGCTGGCGGTAGGGATGGTCCTTCGACAGGTTTCCGAATCGCGTGAAGGCGCCGTTGAAATGCATGGGCACGTTGCCGATGGGGCCGTGGCGCTGCTTGGCGACGATCACTTCGGCAACCTGATGGATGTCCTGCAACGCACCTTCCCAGCGCTCCAGACGTTCGACCAGCTTGCTGTCGTCCTCGTCGGCGCGGCGTGACGGCTTTTTGCGCTCCATGTAATATTCTTCGCGGTAGATGAACATGACCACGTCGGCGTCCTGTTCGATGGATCCCGATTCACGAAGGTCCGCCAACTGCGGGCGCGGCGGGTCGCGTTGTTCGACCGTTCGCGACAACTGCGACAGGGCCAGCACGGGGACCTCCAGTTCCTTGGCCAGGGTCTTCAGGCCGCGGGTGATTTCCGACACTTCCTGGACGCGGCCGTCGCTGCGGCTGGTCGAAGAGCCGGACACCAGCTGAAGATAATCGATCACGATCAGGCCCAGATTGTGGCGGCGTTTGAGGCGCCGGGCACGGGTGCGGAGCGCGCTGACGGTCAGCGCCGGNGTGTCGTCGATGAACAGCGGGATATTGTGCAGGGTGGTCGAGGCGCTGACCAGCTTGGTGAACTCATCGTTCTCCAGAAGCCCCTTGCGGATGCGGTCGGAGCCGATTTCCGCCTGCTCCGAAAGAATACGGCTGGCCAACTGTTCCGCCGACATTTCCAGAGAGAAAAAGCCGACCACGGCACCCTCGGCCCCTTGGGTGCGGGAATGGTTCCAGGCCACGTTGAAGGCGATGTTGGTGGCCAGGGCCGTTTTNCCCATGGAAGGCCGGCCGGCCAGGATGATCAAATCCGACGAATGCAGGCCGCCCAGCAGCGCGTCCATGTCGATGAAGTCGGTGGCCACGCCCGCCAGACCGCCGTCGCGCTTATGCGCCAGTTCGGCGGAGTTGATGGCGGCGACGACCGACGANTTGAAGTCCTGGAACCCGCCTTCGTAATTGCCCGATGTGGCAAGGTCGTAGAGCGCCTGTTCGGCGCGCTCAATCTGGTCCGTCGCGGTTTCGTCGACCTCGCCGCCGTAGGCGCCGTTGACCACATCCTCGCCCAGGTTGATCAGCTCGCGTCTCAGATANAGGTCATAGACGATGCGCCCGTATTCGCGGGCGTTGATGACGGTGACGGCGCTGGCCGCCAGATCGGTGAGATAGGCCGGGCCGCCGATTTCCGTGAGGGAGTTTTCGTTCTCGAAAAACCGTTTCAGGGTCACCGGGTCGGCGATCTGGCCGTGGTCGATGAGCTTTTCCGCCGCCTGATACACCTTGGCGTGCTGTTCGACGGCGAAGTGTTCCGGCTTGAGGAACTCGGCGACCTGCTCATACGCCCGGTTGTTGACCAGGAGCGCGCCGAGCAGCGCCTTCTCCGCATCAAGGTTGTGCGGCATGGAGCGGAATCCCGCCGCCGCGCCGCGGTCGTGACCGCCGCCCGGATCGCCATGATGGGGGGCGTCGTCACGGTACGGGTCTTCGGCGTGCGACAGGGTGTCTTCGGGGGGATCGCTGAGGGTCGTGTTCATGGCTCTGTGGTAATCCAAAGCCCGCGCGACGGGGAGAGGAATAAGCAATCGCAGTGTGTATGAAACTGCATACCCGACGGTCGGAATGTGAGTATGAGGATGGATTGTGGATAAATTCAAGGCAGCCGGTCGAACGCCGGGGCTGGCGCGGCCTTCGGCGGGATAAGGTCAGGCGGCGGCGCCGTCGCGGGTCGATGCCTTTTGCCGGCGATTCGCCCGCTTCTCCCATTCGGTGATGTAGTCACGGGTCAGCGGCAGCACGTCGCGCTTCTTCGTCAACTGGATCTGGAACACCACGCTGTCCATATTTCGGAAGGAACACTCGCTGGCCGCCAGATAATATTCCCACATGCGGCAGAAGCGCTCGTCATAGAGCGCCTTGGCCTCGTCGCGCCGCTTGTGGAAGCGCTGGCGCCAGTGCTTCAGGGTTTCCGCGTAATGCAGGCGCAGAATCTCCACATCCGTGGTGATCAGACCTGTCTGTTCGATGCTGCGCATGACCTCGGACAGGGCCGGGACATAGCCGCCGGGGAAGATGTATTTGCGGATCCAGGGGTTGGTCGCGCGCGGCATCTCCGAGCGTCCGATGGTGTGGATCAACGCCACGCCGTCCTCGGTCAAAAGGTTCCTCACGGTGTCGAAGTATTCCAGGTANTGGGTGATGCCGACGTGTTCGAACATGCCGACGGACACGATGCGGTCGAAGGTGCCCGTCTGTTCCCGGTAGTCGCGCAGGTGAAANTGGACCCGGTCCGACAGCCCCGTCTTGGCCGCCCGCTCCTGGGCCACGCCGAGTTGTTCCGTCGACAGGGTCAGGCCCGTGACCTGGGCCCCCAGTTCGCTAGCCAGGTAAAGGCCCAGGCCGCCCCAGCCGCAGCCGATATCCAGCACCTTCATGCCGGGCTCGATCATCAGTTTGGCCGCCAGGTGGCGCTTTTTGTTCAGTTGCGCGGCATCCAGGCTGTCCTGCGGCGTCTGGAAATAGGCGCAGGAATACTGCCGGTCGCGGTCCAGGAACAGCTCGTACAGCCGCCCGTTGAGGTCGTAATGATGGGCCACGTTCCGGCGCGCCCGCGACGCGGGATTGTACTGCTGCACGCGGCGGAACAGGGTGTCGGCGGCGGCGACCCAGGCCATCATCGGGTGCTCGCCGCTGCTGTCCATGTTGGCGGTGATGAAATCCAGGAAATCGAAAATCGTGCCGTCCTCGACCGTGAAGGTGCCGTCCATATAGGCCTCGCCCAGGTACAGGCCCGGGTTGAAGAACAGCTTCCAATGGAGGGACGGGTCGTGAAACCGGATGGTCAGATTGGCGCCGGGTGAACCGGAAAACACGTGTTCACGTCCGTGTGCGTCGATGGCCGTCAGTCTGCCGGTCTGAACGATATGGCGAAGAACATGCGCAAACAGCATTTTCCACCTCCCTGGGGCAGGAATGCCAGTTCTTACCCCTGGGCGTTTCCCTGAAACGCAAAAGCAACCGCAGGTCTTTATAATTGTTCTAAAAATTATCGGCGGTGTCAATCCGCCGTAATTCGCGGTGCCCGAACACGAAAAAAGGCGGCCCCCAACGGGACCGCCTTCTTTCACCTGTTCCGCTGGATGGGCGGGAAGGCTTACTTGTCTTCGTCGGCCTTGTCGGCGGCGTCGCTTTCGGCCTCAGCGGCTTCGGCAGCAGCGGCGGCGGCAACGGCGCGGGCTTCGGCCTCGGCNTTTTTCTTGGCGGCGGCTTCGGCCTCGTCGGCGGCGTCCTCGGCGGCTTCGGCGACGGCCTCACCGGCGACGTCCTCCTCGAACACGGCGTCGGCCTGGGCGGCGACGGCTTCGGCGGCCTCGGCCGCGATGTCGGCGGCTTCCTTGGCGTCATCGCCGACAAGGGCCACGCCGGTGTCGGACTGGACCTGGGCTTCGTCCGGGGTGCGGGCGACGTTGGCGGTGATGGTCACCGTGACTTCCGGGTGCAGGCGCACGATGACGTCATGCAGGCCCANGGTCTTGATCGGGCGGGCCAGTTCGACCTGGTGGCGGGCGACGGTGAAGCCCGCGGTTTCCAGGGCCTCGGCGACGTCGCGGGCGTTGACCGAACCGTACAACTGCCCGGCTTCGCCGGCCTGACGGATCAGGACGACCTTTTGGCCGTCCATCTTGGCGGCAACGCCTTCCGCTTCCTTGCGGGTTTCCAGGTTCTGGGTTTCGAGCTGCGCCTTCTGGGCCTCGAACACGCGCTTGTTGTCTTCGGTCGCGCGCAGGGCCTTTTTCTGCGGCAGCAGGTAATTGCGGGCAAAGCCGGCCTTGACCTTAACCACGTCGCCCATCTGGCCCAGTTTCTCGATACGTTCCAACAGGATCACGTCCATTGCGATCTCTCCTAATTAATCATCATGCGGCGAGGTGCCGCCTGCGGGGCCGGTCAGCCGGTTTCGGATGCCGCCCCATTGTTCCAGAACGCCGACCGCGGCGGTCACAAGAAGACCGGNCCAGCCGACAACGAAAATCAGAAAGTAGACAGCCACCAGGGCCAACGCCCCGTTCCGGACCCGCCGCGCCCAGTGGTGAATGACGGCGAGGCCCAACAGGAAGAACGGCACGGCCAGGGCCAAGGTCAGGTTGCGGGCGAGGAACTGAACCTCGCCGCCTGCGACCAGGGACACCAGGGCCGCCCCCACCATGGCCCAGGAAATCCATTCCGGCAGGACCATGTTGGCGTAGCGCGGGGTCGGACGCAGGTTGCGCCCCATCCGGGCCAGGATNGCCTGCGCCACGGTGGCGCTGACCAGGGCCATGATGACCCAGCTCGATCCCAGGGATGCCGGCAGAAGCGGGCCGTAAAGCGCCACCATCTCGTCGCGTGCCGCCTGCGGCGTGTTTGGCGACACGGCCGCCAGAACGTCGGTCAGGCGGTCGGTGACGATGGTGCTGAGACCCGTGCCGTTAGCGTAGAACACCAGACCCGCCAGAAGCATCATCGTCGCCGCCATGCCGGATAGGCCGGCGACGATCGGACCCGGGGCCATCCATTCCGTATGGCCGTCGGGTGCCGTGCGCTGAAGCATGGCTTGCCGGATCACGGTCCAGGCCGGCAGCAGGTGGACCAGGGCGAAGACCCCGGCCACCAGCACGCCGCCCAAAGCCGTCGCCGCGACGAAACCGCTGAGCGTCGCCACCGTGCCCGCCGTCGCGCCGAAGGCGAAACCGGCCATATAGATGGGCAGGGCGGCAACATAGAACAGCAACAGCCCACCGGGGGCGCCGTTCAGGGCCGGCATGGCCGCCACCAGGCTTAAAAGACCTGCACAGATGGCGATCAGGNACGATTTCGGCATCGGCTTAAGTATCCCTGTTCCGTGCCCCGTTTTCGCGGGGCACGGTTAGCAGTTACTTCACCACGTAGGGAAGCAAGGCAAGGAAGCGGGCTTGTTTGATGGCTTTGGCAAGTTCACGCTGTTTCTTGTTGGAAACGGCGGTGATGCGCGAGGGGACGATCTTTCCGCGTTCGGAAATGAAGCGGCCCAGCAGGCGCGTGTCCTTNTAGTCGATCTTCGGACCGTTCGGCCCGGCGAACGGGCAGCTTTTGCGGCGCCGATTGAAGACCGGCCGGGCGCTACGGCCGGCGGGCTTTCCGGATTCTTCACTCATGCGTCGTCTCCTCTGTCGCGATTGCGACCGGAGTCGCCACCATCAAAATCAGGGCGCGGGCCACGGTCGGGACGGTCGCCACGGTCAGGGCGCGGGCCCCGGCGCGGACGTTCGTCGCCGCGGTCCTTGTTCTGGATGATCACGGACGGACCTTCTTCAAGCTCGTCGACGCGCAGGGTCATGTGACGCATGACGTCTTCGTTGATCCGCATCTGGCGCTCCATNTCGGCGACGGCATCGGCCGGCGCGTCGATGTTCATGAGCATGTAGTGGCCCTTGCGGTTCTTCTTGATCCGGTATGCGAGGTTGCGCAGCCCCCAGTATTCTTTCTTCTGGATGCTGCCGCCGCCGCCGGCGATGGCTTTTTCGAAGGTTTCGACCAGACCGTCGACCTGTGCGGCCGAAATGTCGGGTCGCGCGATGAACACGCTTTCGTAATAAGGCATATAAGCTCCCTTTGGCTTGTCTCAGTCCCCACCNNAGGGGACATAGCCGGTCATCAGAGTTTCCTGACCGACAAGGAGGTCGGGGAATTTGCCCCGAGGCGGCGCACTATACACATTCCCGGAACCGGCGCAAGCGCGCAGAANTCTTGGATTTAGGCGTCGGTGAAGGGAGAGATCAGCCTCCCTTTTTCGTCAGTTGCGCCGCCTTTGCGTTCAGCCATTGGAACACGCCGAGGCCCAAGGTGATGACGACGGCGGTCAACAGCAGGTACACCGGATAGATCAGGCGCTGAATATCGTTATCCTTGATNGAGCCGAAGATCAGCACGATGGCTTCCAGGCTGATGGCGATGGTGATGATGGTGAAGAACTTCGTCAGNGTCGCCCGGGCTTCCGATGCGGCGCCCAGTTCCCGGTTGCGGAACACCTCTTCGTCCAGCAGGTACTTGGACACGTCAATGACCGCCAGCCCCAGAACCGACAGGGCGACACCGTCCAGCAGGGGCGTGATGATGCCGGTGCCGGCGCGGAACGCTTTCCAAATTTCGGCAATGCCATAGCCGACAATGCCGATTGAAATGCCCAGCAGGATCAAGGCGACGACGAAATAGATCGCTTTTCCGCATATTACGGAAATCCGCACCTGGGCGTCCTCGACGTCGTAACTCTTGGTTTCCTTGGCTTCGTCACTCACGTCCGGGGCTTCCTTATCGATTGGTACATCTCAGAGCATCTGATACCTTATTCAGTAATTTCAATATTTTAAAGCCGCGGGCGGTGACAAAGCCGCAGCGGGGATGGGGGTGCGTCCGTGTGCCCTTGACAGGCCGGGGGCGGGGCGGCAATACCTCTCGCCCCAATTCAACGAAGGGAGCACGGTCGCTTTCATGGCACGCGCACTGATTTTTCCGGGGCAGGGNTCCCAGACCGTGGGCATGGGCAAGGACATCCATGATGCCTTCGCCGCCGCCCGCGAGGTCCACCAGGAAGTGGACGAAACCCTGAAACAAAAGCTTTCCAAGACCATGTTCAATGGGCCGGAGGACGAACTGACCCTGACGGCCAACGCCCAGCCTGCGATCATGACNGCGAGCCTGGCCGTTCTTGCGGTGCTGAAATCCGAAGGCGGGTTCGACCTAAAGGCGCAGGCAGGCTTCGTCGCGGGCCATTCGCTCGGCGAATATTCGGCCCTGGCCGCCGCCGGGACGTTCTCGCTGGCCGATACGGCGCGGCTTCTCAAGACGCGCGGCACGGAAATGCAGAAGGCCGTGCCCGTGGGCCAGGGCGCCATGGCGGCGCTCATGGGTCTGGAAATGGACGCGGTCGAAAAGGTCTGCACCNACGCCATGGCCGCCCCCGGCGCCAAGGAGGGCGAGGTCTGCCAGGCCGGNAACGACAACGCGCCGGGTCAGATCGTGATTTCCGGCTCCACCGCCGCCATCGAGCGCGCGTGTGAGCTGGCCAAGGAAGCGGGTGCGAAGCGTGCCGTCCTGCTGCCCGTGTCCGCCCCCTTCCATTGTGCCCTGATGCAGCCCGCCGCCGACGCCATGGACGAAGCCCTGGGCGGCGTTCAGATCAACGCCCCGGCCGTGCCGGTGATGGCCAATGTCACCGCCGCCCCGGTCGAGGACCCGGGCGAGATCAAGCGCCTTCTGGTCGAACAGGTGACCGGCATGGTGCGCTGGCGCGAATGCGTCGCGCAGTTGAAGGCCCAGGGCGTCGATACCCTGGTCGAGATCGGTTCCGGCAAGATCCTGGCCGGTCTGGCGCGCCGCATCGATCGTGAGCTCAACGTCGTCAACGTCGGCACGCCGGATGAGATCGAGGCCTTCCTGGCCTCGCTGTGACGCGGGCCGGACTGTATAATTGAAAAGGTAGAGGAAACCGCGATGTTCGATCTTACGGGAAAAACCGCTCTGGTTACCGGAGCCTCGGGTGGCATCGGCGGAGCCATTGCCCGCGCGCTGCACGGCGCCGGCGCCACTGTCGGCCTGTCGGGCCGCCGGGTTGACGCGCTGCAGCCTTTGGCCAAGGAACTGGGCGACCGCGCCCATGTCCTGCCCGCCGACCTGTCATCGGCCGAGGGCACCAACACGCTGGCCGCCGACGCCGAATCGGCCATGGGCGGCATCGACATCCTGATCAACAATGCCGGCCTGACCCGCGATACCCTGATGCTGCGCATGAAGGACGAGGACTGGCAGGAGGTCATCGATGTCAACCTGACCGCCGCCTTCCGCCTGTCACGGGCGGTTCTGCGCGGCATGATGAAGAAGCGCCTGGGCCGAATCATCGGCATTACCTCCATCGTCGGGGTCACGGGCAATGCGGGGCAGGCCAATTACGCGGCATCCAAGGCCGGCATGATCGGCATGTCCAAGTCGCTGGCCCAGGAAGTGGCGGCGCGGGGCATCACGGTCAACTGCATCGCGCCTGGTTTCATCCAGACGGCCATGACCGANGANCTGACCGATGCCCAGAAGGAATCGATCATGGGCGCCATTCCCGCGGGGCGCATGGGGACGTCGGAAGAGATTGCCGCCGCCGCCCTTTATCTGGCCAGCGACGAAGCCGCCTACGTGACGGGTCAGACAATCCACGTCAACGGCGGCATGGCCATGATCTAGGNCNGAATTCCGGGCCTCGCGAAGGCTTGAACAATGGTGTGTAGAGGTGGCTGGTCAAACGCGTTNGATATGTGATAGGAAGCGGGCGAACTTGGTCCGGGACCCCCGAAATCCCGCCNCCACCGTCAGAATTTCAACCTTTATTTCCTGATCCATAAATGGGGAATCAACAGGGGAATCGATATGAGTGATGTTGCTGAACGCGTAAAGAAGATCGTCCATGACCACCTGGGTGTGGATGAAGCCAAAGTTGTTGAAAACGCGAGCTTTATCGACGATCTGGGCGCGGACAGCCTCGACACCGTGGAGCTGGTCATGGCGTTCGAGGAAGAGTTCGGCATCGAGATTCCCGATGACGCCGCCGAGAAGATCCTGACCATCAAGGACGCTATCGACTTCATCGAATCGCAGCAGTAGTCCTGCTCGATTTTGTCCCGCGTTCGCCCACCCCCTCGGGGGTTCGGGCGTTCGTGCGGCCAGATGAGATTAAGCAAATATGAGACGTGTCGTCGTTACCGGGTTGGGTATCGTCAATTCCCTGGGCACGGGTGTCGACCTTAACTGGTCGCGTCTGCTGGCGGGGCAATCCGGTATACGCCGGCTCGAAGGCTATGACGAATACGATCTGCCGGCCAAGATCGGCGGTACCGTGCCCCTGGGCGACGGGGCCGACGGCACCTTCAATGCCGAGGCCTGGGTCCCGACCAAGGACCAGCGCCGGATGGACACGTTCATCATCTACGGCATGGCCGCCGCCATTCAGGCGATCGAGGATTCGGGCTGGAAGCCGGAAGCCGACGAGGACCGCTGGAAAACCGGCGTTCTGATCGGCTCGGGCATCGGCGGCCTGCCGGAAATCGCCAGTGGTGCGATCACCGTGCACGAAGGCCGGGCGCGGCGTCTCAGCCCGTTCTTCATCCCGGCCAGCCTGATCAATCTGGTGTCCGGCCATGTCTCCATCCGCTACGGCCTCAAGGGCCCGAACCATGCGGTGGTCACGGCCTGTTCGACNGGGGCGCATGCCATCGGCGACGCCGCCCGTCTGATCATGTGGGAAGACGCCGACGTGATGGTCGCCGGCGGGGCCGAAGCCGCGATCTGCCCCTTGGGCGTCGCCGGGTTCTGCGCCGCGCGGGCTCTTTCGACCGGCTACAACGACACCCCGGAAAAGGCGTCCCGCCCCTGGGACAAGGACCGCGATGGATTCGTCATGGGTGACGGCGCCGGCGTTGTCGTGCTTGAGGAACTGGAGCATGCCAAGAAGCGCGGGGCCAAGATTTACGCCGAAATCGTCGGCTACGGGATGTCGGGCGACGCCCATCACATCACCGCCCCGGCGGAAGACGGCGACGGCGCCTTCCGCTGCATGCAGGCGGCCCTGAAGCGGGCCGGNATGAACCCGGAAGACATCGATTACGTGAACGCCCACGGCACCTCGACGCCGCTCGGCGACGAGATCGAACTGGGCGCCATCAAGCGTGTGTTCGGCGACGCCATCAAGGGCGTCTCCATGTCGTCGACCAAGTCCGCGGTCGGCCATCTTCTGGGCGCGGCCGGTGCGGTCGAGGCGATCTATTCTATCCTCGCCATGAACAACAGCATCGTCCCGCCGACCCTCAACCTGGACAACCCGTCCGAGGCCTGTATCGGCGTCGATTTGGTGCCGCACAAGCCCAAGGAACGTAAGGTGCGGGCGGCGCTCTCCAACTCTTTCGGTTTCGGCGGCACGAACGCTTCTTTGGTGTTCAAGGCCTACAGCTGATTTAAAGTCGCGGTATGATCCGCCGGCTTTTCCTCGCAGTTCTGTTCCTGATCGTCGTCGCCGCTGTGGCGGCCGGTGGCGGTTGGCTGTGGTTTTCCAATCAGATTTCCCGCGACGGGCCCCATGCGGCGGACGAAATTGTCCTGATTCCGCCGGGCAGTCATATCCAGGCCATTGCCAAGACCCTGGTGCAGCGTGGGATTGTCCGCTCGGACCTGTTGTTCCGCCTGGCCGGTCGCCTGAGCAAGGCCGACCGCGCCCTGAAATCCGGGGAATTCCGCATTCCGGCCCGGGCCAGCGTGACCGGGGTGCTCGACGTGCTGACCAAGGGTGAGACCGTGGCCCGCACGTTTACGATTCCCGAAGGCCTGACCGTGGCGGAAGCACTCGACATCGTCGCCAAGGCGGAAGGCCTCATGGGTCCCCTGCCGNCGCCGCCGGACGAGGGCCGCCTTTTGCCCGAGACCTATCATTACGCCTATTACGACACNAAGGTTCAGGCCGTGCGGCGCATGGAACAGGCGATGGACGCGGCCCTGGCCAAGGCCTGGGCCGGGCGNGACGACGGCCTGCCGCTGAACAGCCCGGCGGAGGCCCTGGTCCTCGCCTCCATCGTCGAAAAGGAAACGGGGGTGGCATCGGAACGCGCGCGGGTCGCGGGCGTGTTCCTGAACCGCCTGAAGCGCGGCATGAAACTGCAATCGGACCCGACGGTGATCTACGGCCTCACGCAGGGCAAGGCGCCGCTCGACCGGGACCTGACCCGCGCCGACCTGGACGCGCCCACGCCCTGGAACACCTATGCCGTCCAAGGGCTGCCGCCGACACCCATCGCCAATCCGGGCCTCGCCGCGATCGACGCCGTGCTGCATCCGGAGGCGACCAAGGACCTCTACTTCGTCGCCGACGGCACCGGCGGCCACGCCTTTGCGGAAACGCTGATGGAGCACAATCGCAACGTCGCTAAGTGGCGGAAGTTTCAGAGGAACGGGAAATAGGGCGCATGCCCTAAAATCAGGCTCACTTGACCTTTGAAAAACCAGTCGGCTTTAGGATGAGGTTTTCCAAGGCCGCAACGATGGTGCCGTCCGATCCGTCGCCCTCTATTCCTTGCCGCCGTTGATGGTCAAGATCGTGCCCGAGGTATAGGCGGACAACGGACTGGCGAAGAACGCGGCGGCATGGGCGACCTCTTCCGGCAGGCCGGCGCGGCCGAAGGGCAGGGACTTGTGCAACTCGGGCCAGCGTTCGGCGTCGCCGAACTGGGATTCGGCCTTGGTGCGGGCCAGCATGATCGCGCGTTCGGTCAGGATCGCCCCCGGGTTGATGCCGACCACGCGGATGCCGTCGGCGTGGGCCCCATGGGCCAGCGCCTTGGTGAAGCCCATCAACGCCGCATTGCCCGCCGCCCCCGCGATGTAGCCGGGCGGATGGCTTTCGCCCGCATGGCCGATGATGTTGATGATGACGCCCGACTTGCGCGCCGCCATGGCGGGATAGATTTCCCGGCACATGGAAATGAAACCGTAGACCTTCAAATCCCAGGCCTTGCGCCAGATCGTATCGTCGACCTCGGCCAAAGTTCCCGGCGGGATGGCGCCCGCGTTGTTGATCAGAATATCGATCTCGCCCACCTGCCGGGCGACGGATTTGACCGCGTCGTCGCTCGACAGGTCGGCGGCGATGACCTGGACGTTCACCTGGTTCCTGGCGCGGATCGCCTGGGCCGTGTCCTCAAGGACCCGGGCGTCGCGGGCGGCCAGGATCAGGTCGCAGCCCTCGGCCGCCAGAACCTCGGCGACGGCCTTGCCGATGCCCTTGCTGCCGCCGGTGATCAGGGCCCGCTGGCCGGAAATCTGTAAATCCATGGATGTTCCTCCGAGAACAGAATGTGGCGTCTGATTACAGGCAACGGCAGGGAAGGGCGGCGGTCAGGCGGCTACCACTCCCGCCCGGAAAGCTTGCGGTTGAGGATCGGGTCGGTCCAGGCCGGCGGCAGGGCCGCGAGCAGCCAGATCGCCAGGTGCATCTGCCAGGGAAAGACGATGCGNGCNTCGTCGCGGGCGAGGCCGCGGCGGATGATTGCAGCCGCCTTGTCCGCCGCCATCAGGAACGGCATGTCGAATGTATTGGCGTCGGTGATGCGGCTTTCGACCCAGCCGGGACAGACCACGTTGACCCGCACGCCGGTTTTCAGGCGCTCGCCGCGCAGCCCTTCGCCCCAGGTCTTGACCATGGCCTTGGACGCGGAATAGGCCGATGAGGTCGGCAGGCCCCGGAACCCGGCGATGGAGGCGA
>JGI25322J35698_1000667_pt1 | contig 30940 bp, 29 predicted proteins | sample AutmiccBRH37_all_FD_35698 | JGI IMG/M metagenome (IMG submission 35698) | reverse complement strand
TTTTGGCCATCCTGCTCCCATGCCCTGGTCAATTCCCTCAGATGATGCGCATTGCACAGCGCATGCGTGCAACCGTATCTGTAGTATGGCTTCCAATGATCGTGACACAATGTTCCAGTGAATCGTGGCAGCACGCCAATTTCGTCCATGGCATCGGTTCCTCTTTTAGCGTGGGGTCGGAAAAGCGTCCAAAATTCATTGGATGCGCTGTGCACATTGTCCAGTTTTTGGGGACCACCGCAGTACCATCGGGATGCCTCCTTGCTGCTGGCTAAGGGTTTGTCCGTTCAACAAAACCATGCCTCTCAAGGGGACTTTTTTTCAAGTATCGAATACTTCATTTTAAAACCGTTTTTGGACAAGAGTGAAACCGGAAGTTTGCCCGTTACATCGTGCCGATGGGAGCGGAAATGGTGGCTGAAGCTCTTCACAAAAGACATAAAGCGCCCGCCGTCGCGGGCGAGCGCCATCTGAAGGGTGGCATCAGACCTTCTCCTTTGGTTATGGGTCTATCTGGCTGGCTTGTTAAATGGATAAATGCATTCTTAGTAACCGTAGTAATTGCAATCATGAACAAATTACGAGCGGCCACTAAAAACAATAGTAATCAAATTAGATTGACAAGAGTTTATACAGAAGCCACAAGGCTTCGCCTACGGAAAAGAGAAATATCGCACTCGGGAAGGATGAAAGTCTATGAAATATGGCAAATACTCTAAGCTATCATATTGCTATTTCAAGTCTTTTCGGGAAATTTTAAGATTGCTATTGAGTATGATATTTAAATGGAAGAAACCATTGAATAATGTGGACGAAGTAGGATGCACTGTAATTATAGGAATGGCAAGTAGATTGCCTTATGTTCTCATAGCTAATTTAATTTGTTTATCCTCCATAGACTGGACTGAGCTTAAGAAAGTAAATATTGCAGTAGATACTACAAAAGGTGCTTTGCCTAAAAAATTCGAAGAACATGTAAAAAATAAATTCCCATCTCTTAATATTGACTTCTTTTATTATAATTTTTTGCAAGCCTTCTTGTCAGAAAAATTCAAGTTGCCATATATATTTTCATGGCTTTCTTGGTGCATTGGAATCAACAATGCAAGAACAAATTGTATTTTCTTGCATGACTACGATGCTTTGGTTTTTGGTAAAAGTATTAGTATAAGATATGATCGATTCAAGGAAAATAGATCTATTTTTCAAGGTATAGCTTTTTATAACAATAACGGAATCGTTTTAGAAGATAGGATTGCTACAACATTCGAAGCGTTTATAGATCTCAAATGGTGCTTATCATTAAAGCCTATTGATATTTTTAATAAAGTTGGAAAAATTAAGGGTAGATATGTAGATTTCGATACATTTCTATACGCCCAAAGCAGGTTGCCTATTAAAGGTAGTATTGCTGTTGAACATATGGATTCACATGATCTGGTTCATCCGACACAAATGATTCATCAATATACGATGTTTCGCCGATACCCATCACGTAAACTGCCCTGTTACGCTATAATTATACTCCCTTTTTATAATTATCTTGGAGGAAAAGAAGATGCACTTTTATATGCAGCCGAAAATTTGACCAACAGTGTTGGATTGGTGGTTGATCTCATTGGGGATAACACGAAATTCAATCTCGAAATGCTAACAATAGAACAGGTTGATTGGATGCTAAAAAATATGATACAGGCAAGCTTCCTGCTTAAAATGAAACCATACCACGATCTGATAGAATATGGAATTGCTCTTTATAAAAAAATACAATCGCCTTTAGATTCTATATGGCTTGGAGATTTTACTAAAGAACAGCGAGCTTGGATTAATGAACTATACCAGCCACACTCAAAATAGGACGAACATGTTTTAGCACAGTAGGGTCCCCATCCCGCCCTTGTAGGGTGGGCTATCTCACATAGTGCCCATCCGCGGTTGTAACTACTTGTAAACCAAAAAAAAGTGATAGGTATCCTTGTAGTGTTATGGATGGGCACAAGCTATATCCGACAGGGCGAGAAAGAATTAAAAATTTGTTCGATTGGGAATCCAAAATCGATAAAATCATCTATATTTATTATCAAGCCACTTTAGCAGGGTGAGAACATTGATTTGGTCGCATACTAAAAAAACGAACCCTGAGATGAAAAAGTCATCCCTCAAGGGACTTGCCCTACGAGGATCAATATGGACTATGGGTGGTTTCGGGGCCAGTCGATGCTTGCGCCTTACGAGTCACCTGATTCTCGCTTGGTTGCTGACCCCGGAAATTTTCGGCTTGATGGCGCTGGTGAAAGTTTTCATGCATGGGCTGGAGATGTTTTCCGACGTCGGCATCGGCCCGAGCATCGTGCAGAACAAGCGGGGCTATGACCCCACCTTCCTGAACACCGCCTGGACGATTCAGATCCTGCGTGGTTTCGCTCTGTGGATTGTCACTTGCATGCTGGCCACCCCTTTTGCCTGGTGGTACGCAAACAACGATCCCACCGCCCTGCAGCTCGCTTATTTGCTGCCGGTTGCGGCCATAACAACAATCTTCCACGGTTTCAACTCAACCGCCTTGAAAACATTGAACAAGGATTTGCGGCTGGGCAGGGTGACAATGATCGCCCTGGTGGAACAAGTAGTTTCCCTGGCGGTAATGATTGGCTGGGCGCTATTGCGCCCCAACGTGTGGGCCATGGTCGCCGGTGGGTTGACTGGGGCATTCTGTAAAATGGTGCTCAGCCACTTTCTTGTGCCGGGGTATCGCGTGCGCCCCCAATGGGATCGAGAGTGCAGCCGCGAGTTGTTCAGGTTTGGCAAATGGATCTTTTTAAGCACCGCTTTCACCTTTCTTGCCCTGAACCTCGACAAGCTTGTGCTGGGCAAGGTGCTGACACTTAAAGAGCTTGGGCTTTACTCGATTGCGCTGGTCTTTGCCAAGGCCGCGCTGGATGTTGCATCGCGGTTGGGCAGCGCCGTGATGTTTCCGATATATTCAAAATTACAGGACGAGCCAGAACGCCTCATGGCAGTGGCGCTGCGCGCCCGCGAGGCCGTTCTCTGGGTCGGGGCCGCGGTGTGCATCTGTTTCGCCGTGGGCGCGCCGCTGTTTTTCGACATTTTGTGGGATCCACGCTACCATGCAGCGGGCATACTTGCCCAATGGACCGCCATTTACATCTGGGCACGCATTCTTCTTTATACCATGGGGCGCATTCCACTGGCCCTGGGGGACTCCAGGTCCCTTTTCTTCGCCAATATCATCCAAACGTGCGGGATATTTACGGCCGGGGGCGGTTATTATGCTTATGGCCTTCCGGGATTTATCGTTGGCCTGGCTGTAGGCCCCGTGGCGACCCACCTTTTCCTGGTGCTCTACCTGCCGCTGCGTCGCAAACAAATGGTCTGGCAAACGGTTCGGTTCACCGCCCTCACCGGCTGCACTGGTGCAGCGGCGGTGGTCTATACGTCGTGGTTGCGAACCGTGGCAAAGCCTTCACTTTGGATGACTGCAGTTATTGTGTGCGCAGCAGTTCCTTTGATTGTGTGCGCAATCATGGTTTATCGACGGACATGGGGCGATGATCATCGGAAAATCACCCCCAAAACAATGCGACCTAAGGTTGAAATGCCATGACGGGTTCACCCGCAGACCTTGAATCAACGGTGCACTCGTTTCTCGAAGGTAATCGAAGCGCCGCTGATAGATTACACACTAGAAGCGATGATCGGGGAGGGCTGCTTCGCCTACCAATGGGGGCTGGCACTGCCGTCGTCAAGATATGGAAAGTTCGCAATTCGAAGGAACGACTAAAATCCATCCTGCATCTCAGTAACGGGCGCAAGGAGTGGCGCATGCACCAGTTGATTTTCAAGGCTGGCATTGAAGTGCCGGAACCTCTCGCATTCCAACGGCTGACTATGCAGTCCGGGCAGGCATATGAGATCATGACAATGGAAGACCTTGGCGAGACCCAAAAAGCGCTGCCATACCTGAAACAGTTGATCAATCTCGGCGATACCGCTGGAATTGCCGGTCTTGAAGATCGCTTGATTGAAATCACGGCGGCATTCATCAAAGTCCATGTCCTGGATGTGGATCACCAACTCAACAATTTTGTATTGGATGTACGCGGCCGATTGATGCGAATCGATTTTGAATGTGCCCAACATCACGCCTTTCGAATGTCAAAAAATGAATTAGGCGAAATGCTTGCCAGACTGATCGCAAGCCATGTCTATGCGGCACAACCGGAAGTATACCGCTCTGTACGGTTCGCAGAGGGTCTATTCCAAAGATTGGGCGTCGACCGACCCATCAGGGCCCTTGTGAGCGCCAGTGTGAATGCAAAACTTGAGAAGCAACGCGACCGCAAAGGGGTAGCAACAACAGTGGTACTGCCGGTTTGAAGCATGTGTAAACGGACACAATGATTTCTGGTTGAGCAATATGATGCTGCCCGCCTGAATCAACCATCACACCCGGCCCCGCTATCTCTTCGTCTTAATCGATTGGGATAGGGCCAATCCCCTGTGTATGGCATTTATCGCGCGCTGAAACTCTCCCCACGTTCATTGCGGCGGCAACTGGTCGCCCATGCCGATGATCTTCAATGCAAGTTGGAGGATACGTCTGGGCACCTAATGGCGTCGTTTGGTCGATTGCACCAACATATTGAGTGTTTTCCGGAGAAAAGATATATCCACATATTATACAGCTGCTTTTCAGCCATTCGGCGGGCTTTGCCGGAGCATTTGGGCTAACAAACAGGGGGCTATCATGGCCCAAAAGGAGCACGACCGTGCTGTCATCGTTAAAACACCACTATCGCGTGAGCCGTCTGGCATGGAAGTTTCTCGTCCACGAAGAGTTGAAGTCCCCCACACCGGTGCCATTGAACAAAAGGCTTTCGCTACTGCGGCGGGGATATCATGGACAGGCATGGGAGTTGTACGATCTAACCCATTATCCTTTGATAGACTATTTTTCCGATTGGGCCAAAGCACGCATGTCCATGATGTACGACGGTCGTAATGTGCGTGCTGGGTATCAGTATGGATTGAACAACAAAATTTTCTCAACTGCAATTCTCGGACACTATTTGCGCGTGCCTGCGATCTATGCGATTGTCGAGCATGGCTCCTTGGTACGGCTGCATCCTACCGGCAGTGAGATGTTCAAGGGCTCCTGGATGGGCGCCTGCCGAGTTGCCGGGGGCACCCTTGTGGTAAAACCGAGTGCTGAGGGCCGGGGCAGAGGCGTTTTCGTACTTGCGGATCGCGATGGGGAACTCGTGCTGGATGGTGTCCGGGTGACCGAGCAGGAGATCGACCGGAAAATCAAAACCCTCAACGAGTATATCATCGTCGAATTTCTGCACCAGGGGCAATATGCCGCAAGCCTCTATCCCGAAGCGACGAATACCATACGGATGGTGACGATTATCGATCCAGCCACCCATAAACCCTTTCTGGCGACGGCTATTCAGCGGATCGGAAGAGCGGCGTCACAGCCTGTGGATAACTGGAATCGGGGTGGCCTTTGTGCTGCGGTGGATCTGGAAACCGGCACACTGAGCCGCGCGGCTGCCAGGGAAACCGCCCAACGACGTCTCGCGTGGCATGATGTCCACCCGGATACCGGCATGCCTATTAAGGGGATGAAGGTGCCTCAGTGGGAGGTCGCCCAGCAGAAAATTCTGGAAACCGCGGCCTGTCTGGCCTATTACAAGTTTCTTTCTTGGGATGTGGTGGTGATGGACGACGGCATCGCCGTGATCGAAGCGGATACGGTATCCGGCATCGAAACATTGCAAGTGCATCGGCCCTTGCTGCGCGATGCAAGGGTGCGACGCTGTTTTGCCCATTATGGCTATGTCCGCGGTAAAACACCGGCCCCTGCATCGCAAAAAGTGCTTGCCAAATGAGTGCCGCCCATAGGTGGCCCACCCATCAAGCATTTTGCTGACCATATCGGACAATAAACCGGATGAATAACCGATCAGCAGACACGACGTCCATCTCCCAAATCGGCATTGTTGTGATTGGCCGCAACGAGGGCGAGAATTTGAGACGGTCTCTCAACTCAATGCCTATCGATGATCGCGTTGTTGCACTGTATGTGGATTCTGGATCGACGGACGGCAGCATTGAGTTGGCGCGTGCAAAGGAAATTGACGTGCACGCCCTTGATCCTTCCCGGCCATTCTCAGCAGGGCGCGCCCGCAGCGAAGGCGTTGACAAGCTTCTTGCGGCGCATCCCCAATTAGCGTTCATCCAGTTCGTTGACGGCGACTGCGAACTGGAACTTGGATGGATTGAAGCAGGCATCGTGTACCTTGAAACGCACCCGGACGTCGCCATTGTTTGCGGCAGGCTCTCGGAACGCGAGCCTGACCGTTCGATATACAACTGGCTCAGCTCACTCCAGTGGCATACCCCTGCCGGTGAGATTGCCAATTGCGGTGGCATTTTTATGGTTCGTAAGGATGCCTACCTGTCCGCGGGTGGTTTCAGTAGAATATTGCTGACGCGCGAAGAGAAGGAGTTGTGTGACCGCATCCGCATGGCTGGCCACCGGATTGTCCGAGTTGACAAGCAAATGGCCCGGCACAGCGCGGATTTGCTCACGTTTGTTCATTGGTGGCAGCGTGCGGTTTGGGGCGGTTATGGGGACGCGCTTCAAATCAATACCCGGAAAGAGAAGCTGAGCCGGGAACATTGGCACAGGGTGCGCCGCTATCTCACCTGGCCTATAGGTGTCCCGTTTTTGGCCCTGGCCGGGCTGATAGGGGTGACCTGGACAAGCTGGGCGGCCTTGGTGCCGTTGGCATGCCTTACGGCTTATGGGCTCCTGTTTGCAAAGATTGCTATGGGTCGCCTGCGTATTGGGAACACGCCACGTGATGCCATGCTTTACGCCTTTTTTATCATCTTGCGCAAGTTTGGTGCGGCCTCCGGTTTTATACGTTATTTTTTGCAAAAGCGGAGGGATTTGAAAAGACCGGATCCGCATGCGGCATAGGCAAAATCACCGCACAGTGGGGACAACTTTTTAAATGGAGTTGACAGTATGGAACCGAGGGATCAATCCTTGTTGAAGCATCTTTCGACATTCATAACCAGGTGCCGGAATAGTGGCATGATCCCGGCCGTGGTGTTGGGATCATCCGTGAATGGGTTGAGCTATCTCAGAAGTCTCAGCAAAAAGAACATCCCGGTATTGTGCCTCGATCACAATCGGGGCTACGCTTCTAAAAGCCGATTGGGTACATTTATACTGCTTGCGACTGACGCGGCCGAAGATATACCGGGAGAAGGCGATGCCGATCGGGTCTTTGCCTGTTTTCGCAAGCATGGGATCACCCCAGTGGCCTTTGGATCCGCGGATGAATGGCAGGTCTATATTGCCAGGCGCAGCGATGCCCCGACCCCGGATTTCATCACCCTTTCACCCGGAAGCAAGGTTATGGAAGCCATTGTCGACAAGCAGGCCCAATATGAAGCTGCATTGGGCGCCGGCATTCCTGTCCCGGAGTTTGCCAATGCGGGCGACGTGCTAACCGGCAAGGTAACCTGGTCCGCCTTCCCGGCTGTCATTAAACCTCGCTGGGCGCACCTCGGCCGCAAGGCAATCGGCGGCAAAGCAATCTCGGTGGACTCTTTGACCTCGCTGCAGGCAAAGCTCAGAGAGCTCCAGGGGGGCGCGCGGGCAGAAGATTACCTGATACAAAAAGTGCTCGCCGGCACCGACCGCTGCCTCTATTCATATCTTGCCTGCTATGATACGGACGGCCGGGAATTCACCTCCATGGTCAAACGGAAACTGCGCCAGTACCCGCCGATTTTCGGGGATGGCTCCTACGATGTGACTTGTCCGGATGCGGCGTTGACCAAAGCTGCCAGAAAACTATTGACTGCATTGAATTACCGCGGGTTGGTGGGGGTGGAGTTTAAAAGAGAACCCGGCACGGAGAATTTCGGTTTGATCGAGATCAATCCACGCACTGTATCTACGAACCAACTGGCCGTTACGGCAGGGATCGATTTTCCCTGGCTGGCTTATCAGATGGCGGTGCATAGCGCATTTCCTGAAAAGATGGCAGCACCCAAAGCCCCCGCAGGATATCGGGTGGGGGTCGCCCATGTGAACGAAGAACGCGATTTCATGACTTTTCTCCTGCGATATAAAGCAAAGGAACTCGGTTTCTTTGAGTGGTCCGGTTCAGTGATGAAGGCGGAGTCTTTCGCGCTTTGGAACAGATCCGATCCTTGGCCGTTTATAAACATGGTGACAGATAGAATCAGCAGGCGTCTGCGAAAATTGTCATCCTGAAAGAGGCTATGCCCCGTCGTATGTTCAACGGCATTTCCAGTTAAGCTCTAAATCGTCTTGTTTGTGGGTAATGTTTCCTCATGGTGAGGGCGTGTATCCGGGGGGTCCATCATCCTCCCCACACGAGCCAGCATAAAAATGCTATTACTTCTAAATTCAAGCAGCCTTGGAAACAATAGGGGAGAAGTTAAAGTAAATATTTTTTGACCTTCAACGGGGGGCTGAAATCTTTATGGCAAGTAAAGCCTTTTTTAAAAATTTATTCATTCTCCTACTTCATGCAAAATATTGCCCGTATTGGATGCCTTGGTTTTCCGCAGAAACAGATATCAAAAAATTGCATCAGCTATCTTTACAACGGGGCCGGGAATTTAACCGAGAAAACGGTAATGCCTGGGGCATAATGCTTCAGACAATACTCTGGCCCCTGCTAACATTTGTGCAAGCTTTTCGAAATGTATTCCGAGATGAAGCAGGGTTTGTCGCAAGGCAAGAGAACGGTCCAGGCAGGTTCCGCCAATTTTTTCAACAACTCGTTTTAGCCAATCGCTTTAATATAAGGCCAGACGCTTATTTCGGTTACTACCTATGGAAGGACGCAAATTATTATCGATCCTCTAAATATTTTCTCTCTCCGCAATTCGATGGTTTGCTTGAGCTTCTAAGAAAAGATGCAGACGTAAGCTATCTAAGAGATAAGTTCAAATTTTTTATCAAATGTAAAAGTGTGCATCTACCAGTGGCGCCAATTCTGGCTGTTATTCATATCAACAACGGTATATCTTGGTTAAGTGAAAAAAAATGTTTACCCCATATAGACTTGTTTACCAAACCCATAGATCGATCATTTGGAGATGGTGCGGAATCCTGGGCATACAATGGAAAAGGATGGTCACGAAATGGTGTGTATTATACGGAAGATATATTACTGAAACATCTCCAGGGCCTTGCGATCGAATACAACTACATACTGATGCCCCGACTGTATAATCACCCAGACATAATGCAATTTACCTCAGGTGCGTTAGCTACACTAAGGGTTGTCACCTGCTATACACCAGGCAAATCTGTTGTCACAATTTTCAGTGTGCTCCGTATGCCGGTGGGTTCTATGGAGGTCGACAATTTCAATGCCGGGGGCATAGCAGCTTTGATAGATAAAAACGGTAGGCTATGTTTAGCGGCGGCCATGAATATAAATTTAGGATTGTTCAACCTCCATCCGAATACAGGTGCGACGATCCAAGGTGCTCAGCTCCCTTTTTACAAGGAAGCTTGTGCACTATGTTCAACCGCTCATAAAGTATTCCCCAATATTTCAATTATTGGATGGGATATCGCTATCACACCTGACGGTCCGGTAATATTGGAAGCCAATAACAATCCGGGAATCGAAACGGCACAAGGGGCTGGCGGTCTTCCTATCGGCGATACAGCATTTAGACAATGGGCTAATGAACATCTCTGTTACACAGAGAATCTGAACATGACTTCCTAATTGGCGGATTCATCCATGATACAACCAGCCACCTCATTGTATCCAATTGAAAAAAACAAATTATCCGTTGTTGCCGTAGGCGGCGGCAAAATCTCAGAACATCATCTTCATACTATGAAGAACTTAGGCTTTATCAATGTAGTTGGCGTTTCTGACCTATCCCCATCCCTTGCCCGCTTCACCGCGGAACGCTTCAATGTACCTGGCTGGTTTACCGATTACCGTGCAATGCTGGAAAAGTGCGAAGCCGATGTGGTGCATGTTCTCACACCGCCGGCGACCCATGATCGCATTGTGCGCGATTGTCTCACCAGCGGGCGGCACGTGATTGTGGAGAAGCCGGTCAGCCTATCCCATTCCGGTTTTCAAGAGTTATGGGACTACGCGGCTGCACGCAACTTGCGGCTGATCGAAAACCACAATTACCGTTTTAACGACCCCGTTCGACAATTGGAGCAGATTGTTGATTCCTGGCGAATCGGCACAGTCGCTGAAGTCGACGTGCGCATGGTCCTGAACATCCGTGGCGGCGGGCGCTATGCCGATGAAAACCTGCCGCACCCTAGCCACCGGTTACCGGCTGGTATCATACACGAATTCATCTCCCACTTGGCCTACTTGCTGCTGCATTTTATGCCCCACGATGATTTCAGGGATATCGGCCCGGTCCAGGCGGCTTGGCGCAATCACGGCGGGGGGACGCTCTTTACCTATGACGATCTTGACGCCCTGGTCATGGCCGGTGCGGTTCACGGGCGGATCCGGTTTTCTTGCAGGCAGTGGCCCGATTGCTTCGAGGTGGTGGTTAGAGGGTCGGATGGCGTTGCGCGGGCGGAGTTGTTCCATCCCACCTGCCAGTTGACCACGCGCCGACCGGTGGGCCAGCACCTGACGCCATTGGTCAATGCCCTTGCCGGTGCACGGACCATAGCGTCGTCCGGCTTTGGCAGCATTTGGCGCAAGATCCGCAACCGCACGGCCTATGAGGGATTGTCGCGCTTTCTGGAGTTGACCTATGAAGCACTTCGCACGGGAGGCGAACCGCCGGTGAGCTTCCGACAGATGGACGAGACCAGCCGGCTGGTGGATGCGCTGTTGGCCGAGGAGAACCGCATATGAGACTATTGATCACCGGTGCTGGCGGTTTTCTGGGGCGTTATGTGGTGGCGGAGGCAGTGGCACACGGCCATCGGGTGCGCGCGTTGTTGCGGCCAGCAGCGCGGACTTTCCCCCCGGCCTGGGAAGGCAACCCCCGGGTCCAGGTGGTGTGTGGCGATCTGCGGGATGCCAAGGGAGTGGCGGCGCTGCTCGAAGGGGTGGATGGCGTGATTCACCTGGCGGCCTCAAAGTCGGGTGATTTGTACGAGCAGTTCGGCGGGACGGTCATTGCCACGGAGAACCTCTTGAGTGCCATGGTTGATGCCGCTCTTAGCCGCATCGTGGTCACCAGTTCGTTTTCGGTGTACGAATATCTTGCACTGCCGCAATGGAGTGTGCTCGATGAGTCGACGTCATTAGCGGCCGACCCGCTGGTGCGCGATGAATACTGTCAGACCAAACTGGTGCAGGAGCGGATCGTCCTGGAGTGCGCTGACGCCCACGATTGGCGCTGTGTGGTGTTGCGCCCGGGCGTGATCTATGGCCGGGACAACCTTTGGACGGCGCGACTGGGCATGCAGGTCAATGATCGCTGGTGGATTCGCACGGGTGCGTCTGCGCCCCTGCCTTTAACGTATGTGGAGAATTGTGCCGAAGCGATCGTTTTGGCGACGGAATATGAAGGGCCTCAGCGCCGCTTGGTGCTCAATGTGGTCGATAATGAAACCCCCACGCAGCGCGAGTATCTGAATGCCTTGCGCAATCAGGTGACGCCCCGGCCGCGGATCGTGCCGGTGGCATGGGGCGTGATGCGGGTGCTGGCCCGCTTGGCGTGGTTGACCAATTGGGTCTGTTTCAAGGGGACGGCGAAGGTGCCGGGCTTGTTCGTGCCGTCGCGTCTGCACGCGCGGTGCAAGCCGTTGCGCTATACCAACCAGAAGATTGTGTCCCTGCTGGGGTGGCAACCACGCTATTCCTGGCAGGAAGGCATTCAGCGGTCGCTGTCGCCATTGGATGCCGCGGATTTTCCTTTGGCGGACCAGGCACAACCTGGTGCGCAAGCCCTGTTGGTTGAGCAAGTGCAATGAGCGCACGCCTGGCATATTTGTGCGGCGAATACCCGCGTGCCACGGATACGTTCATCCAGCGTGAGGTCGCCAGCTTGCGCAGGGCGGGTTTGCATGTGGAGACGATATCGGTCCGCCGGCCGGCTGCACAGGAACAGGGCACTCAAGAACAGGCCGAGGAGCGGCATCACACGCACTATCTGCTCCCTTGTTCTCCCTGGCGATTGATCGCTGCGCATTGGCGCCTTTTGATCTTTTCTCCGGGGCGCTATTGTCGTGGTGCGCGGCTTGCGCTGACGGTACGGTCGCCGGGTTTGCGTTCGCTGTTCTATCAATGTTTCTATTTTGCCGAGGCAGGGCTCGTGGCATCATGGATGAAGCGCCGGGGATTGACCCACGTGCACAATCATGCGCCCGATGCCAGCGGCTATGTGGCCATGCTTGCCGGAGCGATTGGTGGGCTGTCCTACAGCATGACATTGCACGGGTTCGGTATTTTTTCAGAGCCGCGCCGGTGGCGGCTGCAAGAAAAGATCGAGCACGCGCTGTTTACGATTTGTGTGAGTCACCATGCACGCAGCCAAGCCATGTTGTGGTCGGATCGCAAATACTGGGAGCGCCTTCACGTGGTGCATTGCGGCATAGACCCGCAGGCGGCGCAAGTGCGTCGCCACAGCGGTCGCGGCCGCAATCTGCTGTTCGTGGGTCGGTTCGAACATGTTAAAGGGCTGCCGGTATTGCTGCAAGCGTTTGCGGATCTTGCCGGGCGGGACCGGATGCTTCATCTGCACATGGTCGGGGACGGTCCACAGCGTATAGAGCTTGAAACACTTGCCAGGGACAAGGGCTTGAGCGGGCGGGTCACCTTTTACGGCTATCGTTCGCAGGCGCAGTTGCAAGCGCATTACGCTGAAGCCGATGTTTTCGTGTTGACGAGTTTCGCGGAAGGTATTCCGGTGGTGCTGATGGAGGCCATGGCCTGCGGTGTGCCGGTGGTCGCGCCACGAATTACCGGTATTCCGGAGTTGATAAGGGACTGCGTTAACGGATATCTGACGACGCCGGGCGACGTCGAGAGCTTGGTGAAACGCATTGAGGCGTTGGTCCAGGATGCTGACTTGCGGGAGCGCTTTGCTGTGCAAGGCCGGCGAGCGGTTGAAAAAGAGTTCGATCTTGGGATGGAAACCGCCCGCCTGTCTGAGATCATGTGCAAGTACTTAAAATCTTAATTAACCGCCATCACGCATCGGACACTCCTATGCCAACTCTGACTGCAACTATGAAAAACAGATTGATTTTTTTACCGCTCGTGGCATCTGCTCTGTTTATTGCCGCTTATTATCCTGCTTTGCAGATTCTTGTCAAAAAGTGGATGGGATCTGAGGACTATTCGCATGCATTTATAACGCTGCCCATCATTTTTTATATTGTCTGGACCAAAAGGGCTGCCTTGGCAGCGTGTCAGGTCAAATATTCCTTTTTAGGGCTGGCAATGCTTGCGGTGGCAACGCTTTTTTACATTTTTGCCTTGTTGACGCAGGTTCATACCATCATTCTATTAGCCATGTTGATGGCTGTGATTGGGGCAATAGCCTATGTGGGTGGCGTCAGGGCGGTTCAACTTTTATTGACGCCGATTATATTGTTTGCATTTTTGATTCCAATCCCCGAACAGTTATATATTCAAATCACCTCACCGCTTCAACTTAAAGTCTCTCACATCAGCGAGGTGGTGGTTCAAGCTGTGGGGGTGCCAATTTACCGGGAAGGCAATATAATGGCCACTCCTTTAAAAAGTTTCGAGGTGGTGGAGGCTTGCAGCGGTATGCGTTCCATGATGACGTTGTTAACATTGAGCATTGTCATGGGGTATTTTTTATTGTCCAAGAATGCTTCAAAATTGGTACTGGCCGCCGCCAGTGTGCCCACCGCGATTTTCGTCAATATCGTTCGTGTTGTATCGATGATTCTGTTATATCATTTTTTCACATTGGATCTGACCGATGGGGCTTTTCACACTCTGCTGGGAATGACTACTTTCGGCATCGCACTGATAACTTTATATGGGATACACAGGGTGTTGGAGTTATGCGAAACACGCTTAAAATGAAGATGTTGGTGCTTATGGTGGTGTTTTTTTCTACCTGCATATTCGTATACGGCTTCAATAAGCCATCCGAAATTGTGAAAAAACCGGCGTTGATGAATTACTTCGATAGCATAGACGGATATGCCACGTTGCGGCACATCCCTTTGAAGGAAAGCAGCGTCGCAATGCTTGCGTTGGACGATTATGTATTTGCAGATTACAAGGGGGAACAAGGGGTTATTAATTTGTATATTGGCTACTACTACACGGCTGATAAGGCCTATTCCGCACATTCTCCTCTTGTTTGTTATCCGAGTCAGGGATGGAAGATAGACACCCGGCCGGTCAAGTCCACGCTCACATTTGGGCATCATAAAATCTATTTTGAAGAAATTGTTACGTCGCACGGCGAGGAGAAAGAATTAGTATTGTATTGGTATCAGACGGGTCATTTTACGAACACACAAGTTTACCGCAATAAAATTGATATGGGCTACAATAAACTGGTAAAAAATGATGAACAGCATGGGTTTGTTCGGGTTTCGGTACCTTTTGGAAATGATTCTGGCGTGAGGGCCAAACAAGCTGCCACAAAGTTTATTCAGGATTTCTATCCAAGTCTTGTAAAATTTATAACCGGAGATGAGATCGTTTTAAATAATTGAGGTGAGAAAAAATGATTAGAATGATGAAAACTGTGTTGGCCGTATTTGCCATCCTGTCGATATTGGGTTGTACATCGGACGAGGACAAAAAGGTCAAGCATTTCGAGAGGGCTAAGGCCTATTATGAAAAAGGCGATGTCAAAAGTGCCATCATAGAACTCAAAGGCGCTATTCAGAAAGATTCTCGCTACCTTGAGGCCTATAAACTTCTGGCCGAAGCCGAGATGAAGGCCGGCAATACCAGGGAAGCCCTTCAGGCCTACACCATCATTGAGCAGCTTGACCCTGAAGATCTCGATGCGCAAGTCAAACTGGCCACCTTTTATTTGCTGGCCAGGAAGAAAGATGAGGCGCGCAAGCGCGTCGACAATGTGCTTGCCAAAGAGCCAGACAATATCGATGCGCTTTATTCACTCGCCGGGATTTATAAATTGGAAAACGATCAGCGCTCTGCTGCGGAAATCTTTCTAAAGATCATCAACCTGGATGGGAACCAGTCGCGTGCTTATGTGGGACTTGCCGGAATACAGGCGGCTCAACGGCAACTTGAGCCTGCGGAAGGGTCCCTCAAACGGGCCGTTGCCATCGCGCCGAAAGACGATAAGAACCGCATGGCCCTGTTTGTTTTCTATTTGAATACAGGGCGGCCCGATAGTGCCGAACAAGCGCTGCGCGCGGGTATTGCCGCCGACCCGCAAAGCGCTGATCTGGAAATCGTTCTGGGGCAATTCATGCTTCAGCAAAATCACAGGGATCAAGCCGAAGCGGCTTTCAAGCGCGCGCTGCAAAAAGCGCCCGATACTCAGAAACCCAATATGGTTCTGGCCAAATTTTATGAGGGCACTGGGCGCAAGGATGAGGCCGAAGCTGTTTATGTGAAATTGTTGAAGCTTTTTCCTGAGGATGTCCGCGTTCTGACCGAAGCCGCCGAATATTATCTCAACCACAACCAGATGAATTTGGCCGAGCAGTACAACGGCGGCGCGCTGAAAATAAGGCCCAAGTATGCCCCGGCGTTGATTGTCAGGGGGCAGATCGAGTTGGCCCAAAAGAAAACGGATGATGCCGCCCGGCTTTTCGAGCAGTTGGTCAAGGACGAACCCAATAATGCAAGCGCCCATTATTTCAAAGGCCTGGCATACGCTCAAAAGGGGCAGACCCAGATAGCCAGGGAGTCGCTCTATAAAGCATCGGAATTGGACCCAAGGATGATCAAGGCCAACTTGCTGTTGGGCGAACTGCATTTTTCCGCGCGCAATATCGAAGAGGTGCAAGCGCAATGCGAACGGGTTTTCAAGGTTCACCCGAATTACCCGCCCGCGCTCAACTTGTCTGGCCGGGCCTTTATGTTGGCGAACAAGTATGCCGAAGCAAGAAAGGTTTTTACGCAGTATGTGGCCGCTGTTCCGAATGACCCGGCAGGCTATTTGAAACTGGGGCAGATTGACTTTGCTGGTAAAAAGTTTGACGATGCCCTTGCCAATTACAACAAGGCACTGGCCATCAATCCAAACTTGCTGGATGTGTTTGCCAATGTGATTCTCGTCCATACGGTCCGCAAGGAGTTCGATACGGCTTTGGCGATGTGCGATGAAAAAATCCGTCAGGCAAAGGATGCGCCGGAGCTGCAGGGTCTGATGTATCATTTCAAGGGCGAGCTTTATCAGGCCAAAAAGGATATTGCCGCGGCCGAGGCGGCCTATAAAACGGCCATCGAGAGCAATCCAAAGATGGTCAAGAGTTATCTCGCACTGGCCAGGATTCAAATGGCGCAGGGCAATGAAGGTGCTGCCATTTCACAGTATAATAGCGCCCTTGAGGCCAATCCCAATCAGCCGGCGGTCCATATGGCGCTGGGCACAATTTATGAGATCAAATCGGATTATGACCAGGCCGAGGGACATTACCGTAAAGCGTTGGAAATAAATCCTGAGTTCTCACCGGCAGCCAACAACCTGGCCTATTTGATCGTCGATCGACCGGATGGGGATCTGAACGAGGCGCTTGTCTTGGCTCAGAAAGCCAAGGAGGCCTTTCCGGACAATCCGGGTGTGATGGACACTTTGGGATGGATTTATTATAAAAAGAAGTTGTTCGAATCTGCGCGGGTGGAGCTTTTGGGAAGCATCGAACAGTTGCCGGATCACGCGGTGGTCAACTACCATTTGGGCATGGCTTTTTTAGCGTTGGAACAAAACGAGATGGCCCGGCAATATCTGAACAGGGCCCTGGAACTGGATGGTGCCTTTAATGGTGCCAATGAAGCCAGGGCCGCTTTAAAGAAATTGTAAACAGAAACTGGATATGCGTTTTTTCTATGGTCAAATTTCGTTTCAGCATCATACTGCTGTGCGTCCTGCTGCCGCCTCTTTTTTACGTTTTTACGGTGCAACTGCTCGAGAGCCATTCTGCCCGCCGCATCCAAGCTGGTCTTGAGGAGGTATATTTAGGGGATATTCAGCCCCTCTTGGATGGCTCCAGGCGCATCCAGGTCGCCATCAACGAAAACGTGGACGCTTTTTTAAAGCGCAACCGCTGGATCGCCTGGGGCGCCAAAGCCATTGTCAGCGTCCGGACTGCCGACAACACCTTGCTTTATCCCTTGAGCGATCCGCACGGTGCGGTTTTGTCCGCAGTGCGCGCCCAGCCGATGGAAGTCGCGGTCGAAAACTACCGTTTGCTGAATGAGAAGCCAACAGTCATCCTGGAATGGCGGCTGCCCCATAATTGCCCGATCACCAATACCGTTCTTGCCTTCTACACCTTCATCGGGATCGGTCTGCTTTATCTCTATTACAGGCACTGGAAGAGTTACTATCAGCGTGAGATGGAAAGCAACAGCCATGCGCGTCGCCAGTTGATCCAGAAGGGGGAAGGCTATGAACAACAGCTTATAGCACTGCAGAAAGATCGCGCCCGATTGGATCAGGAAATGCGTCAGGCGCATCAAAAGTTAACGTTTACAAAGCATCAAGCCGAAACCAGCCAGGAAAAAATGATAGAAGAGATCATTGCCCTGGAGGAAGAGATCGCAGTGAAAGTGGCGCTGCAAAATCAGCAGCAAGCCAGCATGGACGAACTTCAGCACAAACTCGGTCAGTTGGAATCCCAACTGCAGAAAGAACAACTTCGCAAAAGCAAATCGTCCAATGGCGTGCAGAAACGATTCGCGGCGCTATATAAGAATCTTGAAATCACTGAAAAGGCGATGGATGGCTACCTGGACCTGACTGAAGATATGAAAATCAAGTGCGAGGAGATTATCCGTCAGCTCGATGTTGATTCCTCTAAGTTGCCTATAAAACGTAAGGTGTTCGGCAAGAAGAACAGGGAAACTGTCTTTGAGGTGGCCTTCGGCTACCGGGGCCGCCTTTATTATCTGCCTAGAGAGAACAAAAAATACGCACTTCTGGCTGTCGGCACCAAGAACAGCCAGCAGCAAGATCTGGAGTACCTCAACCGCCTCTAATCTTTAATCCTGCCTTCCACCATTATTTCCCGAAGGGCCTGTACAAAGGGTCCCCAATCAACACCATTTGCCACGACCAAAAAGGCGTCGAAAGCGCATAGCATTCCGCCAGACTTAAGCGCCCTTCCACCAGCAGTCCGAAAAAAATCTCCGGCACCGGGAAAGCCTGCACGTAGGGTTCATCTGTGGGTCCTATAGTTGCGGCGACGCCATCTTCCAGCATGCGTTTGCACCATACCTGGCTTTCTGGGCTTTTCAGGGTCCTGCATTCGGCGCTGGCAATATGGTAACCGACGGCGCCGCGCGTCCATTTAAAGGCATCCACATAGTTGGCGAGGCTGTACCAGCCGCAATAAAGTGCCGCATCAGGACATTGACCCGGCTGGAACACGGGGGCTTGCGCATCGAGCACCACCTTCATGCGCCCCATGTCGCGCACCCGGTCGGCTGCCATATGAATCGACCTGTCATAAAGCGTATAGCCCTCGACTTTATTCTCGTCGGCCGGTTTCGGCCAGCGCGCGTCGAAGTAGGCTATCCCCGCCAATCCGGTTTCCTCGACTGCCACACTGTCATCGATGATCCGCCTGACAATTTCGGGGCTGGGTCCGTCCAGTCGGCACACCAGTAAAATTTGATCTCTTTCGACCGACAATCGATCCTTGAAGCCGATGAAAAGGGGGTTGGGTACCCATCCCGATAGCGGATACGACGCAAGCTTCACCAAAGCCAATTCAGAATCCAGAGCAGCGCGCTGATTTTCTTTCGTTAAAACGGTAAGTCGCTGTTGGGCACCAGCCAGCGTTTTCTCGATTTTCTCGAGTTTTTCTGAAGGGGCAGGATCGACTTTACCAATGGAGGCGAGTTGTTCTTGCAGGGCCTTCATTTCGCCGCGCAGGCCCGCAACTGCGTCTTGTTCATGAGCACTCAGATAGGGAGGCTGGATTTTTAGCGGGATGCCGTAGATGGTTGTCAGACAGCGGATTTTTTGCAGCGGGTCTTTTTTTTTCAAAAAACCAAGCACTTTTCGGGCAATTTGGTCATTGTATGCTTGGCGCGGGCACGATTCTATATTCATTGTCTTCAGAACCAACAAATTGTCTTCAGGTATATTGCGTCTGGCCATGTAGTAGCGTGCCAATTCGACGCTGTCGGCCGCATTTTGGTTGGCGATCACCAGAACTTCATTAGAAGAGAGTGCCCAGCCTGAAGTAGCGCAAAACATGAGCACGGCCCAAAAGTAAAAACAATAGATTACCGTCATTATTGGGTTCATAAAAAACCAACTACAATGAAGTGATTGTCAATGCCTGTATTTAGGTCATCTATCATAAAATCTGCAACCCCAAATTCGAAGGAAGTATTTAATTTAGTCATAAGAAAAAGGTGGTAGGTGAAACTCTTACGTATGTTCATTTTGGTATGTATTTAATGTTATTTCCTTATGTAGCCAACTACCTATTTCAAAATGATCTGATGGACAATTACCGGATGTTTTGTTGGAAGTGAATGCATGTACCCGATTATAAAGCCAAAAATATAATTAGTCAATTTAGGAAAAGATGGCATCTATCTTGCTTTGCTCAAGTAAGTTCCTTCACTACAGCCAATTGCCTTTTAATCCTTTCATAACGTGAGGAGAACATGACCCTGAAGGCTTGGCTGTCGACTGTAAGTTTCTTACGTAATTATCAAAATATTAATACGGAGGTGATGGAGACAAGAAAAAGGAGTTTGGGAAGTTTGTTTGAGAGGGAACTGACTGATTAATCATCAAAAAAAGGAAGAAGAAATGAGAAAAATTCTGGGTATTTTATTGTTTTTAGTTTTTTCGATTGTGTTAATGGGTGGTAATGCCGTAGCGTTGCCGTTCAATGACAGACCTGTTGCTTTGGGCGCATCAGCCGAGCCAAGCTTGCAACAAATTTTCGATTCAATCAATTTAACAGGCCTTGATGCCGCTAATGATCAAAATTCGGCGGCTTTGTGGGAACAGGCGGAAAGCGATACCGATGCATATTTTATTACTGCTTATGCCGGACACGCGGGGCAGTTGGGAATATACTCAGCTTTAACAAGCGCCGAATATGTTTTCGCTTTGAAAAGTAATGATACCGCTACATTCAGTATTGATAATAGCGGATTGCTGGAAATCGATGACGCCAATGGTGTAATATCTTATGCTGGTTTCGGAGACGTCTTTGGGTTTTTCTGGCTCGACGACGTTGACGGTTCCAAGTCATACACTGAAGACAGCAAAAATGGTGGCGAGGCTTTGGCACTGGCTTATCTGGTCGAAGAAGGGATGGCAGCCATTTTCGATAACAAGACACACAAGGCAAGCGGTAACAATGACTGGATACTTGCATTCGAGGATACCCTCGGTGGCGATCGCGATTTCAATGATGCGGTTTTCTACATTGAAGATATGCAGCCAGTTCCCGAACCCGCCAGCATGATGCTGATGGGCCTTGGGCTGGTTGGTTTGGTCGGTGTCTGCCGCAGAAAGTTTAAAAAGTAATTGATCGGCAGGTTTTAGTTTAAGTAATCGGCGCCCGGAAGTTCAGACTTCCGGGCGTTTTTTTATTGCGCCGCTGCAGCCTGGACTCAATTGGGGGCAAGCTTTCTTCATTGGAGGGCGCTCCTCCCGCACTGCATGTTGCATGGCTCTATGGTCTATTTGCTGGCTGATGAAAGAAGGCTGGAAAGCTTGCCCATGTAAAATGGGGATACGAAAGGCTGCAAGGTGATTTCAATATTCAACAGGGGCATGGGTGTCTGATCGTAGGTGTCGCCGCCCGCTTCCCTTGTGGCTGAGGCCCTGGTACGTACCTTCTAATATTATGGGCACACCTGGCGTTGGCAAGGCCATCGTGGCTGAGAAATATAAAATAAGGGGGGTGGGGGGTGGTGGTGGTGGTGGGGTCGATTTTTCTGTTGAGATGCGCTATGCGGCAGGGGGCGGTTGAAGGGATAAACTTATCCCGATCAACGTCGCCCCCTTCAAGATGCTACTTCTTGAATTTTCTTCGTCCAAAACCCGCTATGCCAAGTAGGCCGATGCCCATAAGAATTATTGTGGCCGGTTCGGGAACCGGGGCAGGAGATGTCGGGACCAAGTCGGCAGTGAAGTGAGAAAGTTCAGGTATATTACCGCCTCCATTTAATAAGTGCCGCGTGGTCCAAGTGCCCGATTGCAGCGCGGGGTCCACATAGTAAAGCGCAAATTCCTGCGCCCCTTTTATTGAGTAAAAGCTTACACCGACAGCGGGATCTGATCCAGTGGTCGACCATGTGCCTGTCAAAAGACCGGGATCATAGGTGATGGTCAAATCACCGGTTGATAGGTCCGGTTCGTCGACTTTCGTAATGGCGGTTACGTCGTAAGGCGATCCCAAAAAATCTGAAAAAATAGTTTCCCAGGTGGTACTCGCCAGGTTATCATTGTTGCCGCCGGTTAGTGTGCCAATGTAAATTCCGGTGTAATCGCCGGCGGTGTATCCGTCCATCCCATAAGGTGCATCTGCTCCGGATGAGCGATCGACCACCGTGAACTCTTCGTATAGGTTACCAAATATTGGGATGGCATGTGCACTTGTTACCAATCCTACGATGATCAAGACAATGAGAAGCGCTTTCTTTTTCATATAGTTCCCCTTTTCGGACCGGTTGTTCATCACATTCTATTTTTTATATTAAACTAAAGCAAAACCAATACCATCGGTTGATTGGTATAAATTTCTATCATGTCAACTGCTTGTATCTGAGGGGGCCCGCTGGGTAGGTGGAATTAGATAAATTTCTACATAGGTTTAGGGAGAATTATACATGTAGAGTAAACTTTTTGCATGCCTTCCGAAATACGATGACCAATTTCAGCAACGTCGTTCGCCCCTACGAGTAGAACGATGTTCCGTCAGTGGGTCGCGTGGGCTACCGCCGGTCGCCCCTACAGCGGGCATCGTGACCATCAAGATGTCCATCCGCCCCAGGGATTAACCGACATTAACGCACCGGGCGAACACAAGGTTCGCCCCTGAGGAAGAACGATGCGCCACTTCTGAAATGCGGCCAATCCGCAAATGCGGTTACCCTGGTTGAATTGGCTCTGGCGGTTGACACCTATTTTCGCTTCTGTTAGACACGCCGGGATGAAGGTGTTCTGCTTCTGAAAAGTGCCGCAATGTTTCCCTTCTTTCAATGTGTCCGCACTGAATGCTGCCCGGCAAGTTCGAAACGATAGCGTCATCCATGCAATGGGTGCGATGGCTCTATGGGTCCAGTGGCCCGAATTGTGAAGTAGTTAAACATATTGGAGGCAATATGAATTATCCAATTATCCATTTGGGAGGCGAGACATGCGTGACGGGCTCTTGCCATTTATTGCAGGTGCAGGGCCTGAACATTCTTGTGGATTGCGGGATAACGCAAGGCAATGATCGTTGTCGCGCTCGGTCCGATTGGCCGGTGAAGGCCTCTGAGATCGATTTTATTTTTCTGACACATGCCCATGTGGATCATATCGGAATGTTGCCCAGTTTGATAAAGGATGGCTTCGCGGGCGAGATTATCTGTTCTCATCCTACCAAGGCGATCATCGCGCCGATGTTGAACGATGCCATGCGGTTCAGTGATGTTCCGCAAGGGAGCAGGGAGGGGATCCAGCGCAGGATCGATGAGCAGTCTTGGGGCTTTGAATATGGCCAAACGTTCGATTTGAAAAAAGGCGTTGCCTTTACGCTTGGACGGGCCGGGCATATTTTGGGGTCTTGTTTTATCCGGTTCGAATGCCGGCGCGAGGGGTTTTCGGTGATTTTTTCAGGCGATTTGGGTAATCGGGATACCCCTGTTTTGCCGGACCCAGATCGGGCGGAGCCGGCGGATTTGTTGATCCTGGAGTCCACCTATGGTGATCGCCGGCATGCGGATCGCTCGCAGCGGCTCGGACAACTGGCTTTGATTCTTGATCGCAGCCTGGCTGATGGCGGCAAGGTGTTTATTCCTGCGTTTGCGCTCGGCCGTACCCAGGAGATTCTATACGACCTGGATCGCATCTTCACGCTTCCCGAGTATAAAAAGCACTATCCGAACCTGAATGGTGCCGACCATCCGCCGGTGTTTGTCGATACGCCGCTGGGTCTGGAGATTACGGCCATTTACAGCAGTCTGGCGGAATATTGGGACCAGGAGGCCAGGGATTTGCTGGTCACGGGAGATCACCCGCTGGATTTTGGCAGGTTGTTTGCTGTTGAAAAGCATTATCAGCACGACCAGTTGCTGGACGTCAAGGGGCCGGCCATCATCATCGCCGGTAGCGGGATGTGCACGGGCGGCCGCATTGTCGATCATTTGGCGGCCGGGATAGCGGATCCCAAAAACGATATAGTGCTGGTCGGCTATATGGCGGAAGGCACGCCGGGCCGGCAGATCCAGGATGCAGCCGAAAAAGGGGGCAGGGTGCTTCTGGATGGCGCCTGGCATGCGGTTCGTGCCGGCGTGCACGTGTTGAGCGGATATTCCGCGCATGCCGATCAACAAGGCTTGCTGGATTGGGTGGGGGCCATGGCGCAAGCGCCAGGGAGGATCAAGTTGGTGCATGGCGCGCAGGGTGCCCGGGCGGCTTTGGCCGCAAAGCTTGCAGAAAGAGGGTGTGCGGTGGTGTGAGGCTGTGGCGGGCACAATGATGCTTTCCGCGATAGTGCTGCGGTTCAAAGGATTGTTCAGGAGAAATTACTGGCTGGTAAGGGCCGGATTAGCCTTTGCCGTCAGCCTGTCATTGGAAGTGACGCAAGTCTGGATTCCATAGCGGGACTCATCTGGTTTGGATTTGATTTTGAATACGCTTGGGGCGGCGGTGGGGCTTGACTGCTAAGGCGTAGGTGGAAGAATCAAGCCATAAGCTGTCAGGCTTATGGCTTGTACGATTCTTAAGCATTGCTTTTTGCTTGTTAGGTCCCGAGCAAACAAGATGATAAAATTACTTTTTGCTGTATATCTTTCTTGCGCCTGCAAGGCCGACCAATCCCAATCCAAACAAAAGGATTGTTGCCGGTTCGGGAATCGGCTGGGAATTGCCGTAAAGGGATACATGGGAAATGGCGCCTTGGTTGGGCCAAAAACCGGTCAACACAAGATCATCGGTTCCGTTCCAAAACATGTCGGTCAAGTTGAACAAATACCAGGCGGGCTCCTGGTTGCCGTCTTTGACGAGCAAAAACGCTTCCGGTCCGACGATAGGATAGGTGCCCGTCCAAGTGATCGTAGCCGCAGATGGATCAGTTGGAGTATTAAAATATTCGGTGTTGTAGCTGCCTGCCAGAGGACCTTCCTCAACGCCGCCAACGTTGCTCTTGTAGAGCTCAGTAGCATCACCAATGGTGCCGGAGATTGCAACGTCGATTTGGGACTGGCCTGTCTCGTTCCCCCATAAAATATTATCACCCGGGGTGATCGCCAAGGCAAACGCCTGGCCTGAAAAAAGCACTAAAATACCTAACAAAGCCAATTTAAATACTAAAAAATGTTTTAACGATTTCATCCGTTTCCTCCTTAGTATAAGTTCCATTACCTGCAACTTGCCGCGATCGTTTCGCCCCCCTTTCTACAATTAAATAAAAATTCCTTTACCATCGATCATCGGTATATCTGTGAAATGTGTGGTTGGAATTTTTGAAGATGCCGGCATTTATAAGGCAATAAGAATGCCAATGGACAAGGTTGCGGGGCTTTTTTTTAACTACCTGTTTGCGTTGTTTTTTAACCATCGACCAGGAAAAGTTTCATGTAGCTCTGGGTACTTAAGTTCCCAAATAATAGATCATTATCTACATAGGCAGGTGGTGCTGAGATGGCCGGGAGACGTGTTACCGGTGATGACATACTATATGGCGGAAGGCTCGCGCCGGGGCGGCAGATCCAGGATGCGGCCGCAAAGGGGGGCAGGGTGCTTCTGGACGGCGCCGGGCATGCGGTTCGTGCCGGCGTGCACGTGTTGAGCGGCTATTCCGCGCATGCCGATCGACAAGGCTTGCTGGATTGGGTGGCGCCATGGCGCACGCGCCCGGGAAGATCAAGTTGGTGCATGGCGCGCAGGGTGCCCGGGCGGCTTTGGCCGCAAATCTGCTGGAAAGAGGGTATGCGGTGGTGTGAGGGCTGTGGCGGCACCATGACGAAAAAGATTACGGTTGGTGGCGCTCGTTTTTTATGGCAAGGTTAAGACGGTGGGTGACCTTGCTGGGCATGGGGGGACTTTATCCGGGTCGGGTGGCTTTAAAGGTGGGCCTGGGCAAAGGGGTTCGAGACCTATGTGGAGGCGATCTTCTGAATGGCGACGATGGGGTTCGATGTCCAGTTGAGTCAGTGATATCTATGTGAAAGTAGAGGTTCGGTCCGGTGGGATATTTTCGTAAGGCGCCGCTGGCGGTTCTTATCGTCATCACCCTGGTCATTGGGATAGGCATGGTCTATTTCGGGATTCGGTTCAAAGGCTATCGCCCGGTCAACAATGCCGAACTGCTGCCCACATTGGGCGGGCTTAACTTCCAAAAATTCGGGATTGCCTATACGCACGATTTTTTTGCGGGCGGTGGTCAGGATAGCGGTGATGGTCTGGCCATTGAAATGGGCTTGCGCACTGAAAAGATGGTCCGGCCGACCTTTGCGTTAATTCTGTCGGTGCATGGTGGGGATGATGCGCGCCAGTTGGTCATCGGGCAATGGCGCGATTCGCTGGTGATCATGAATGGGGATGATTACGACGGCAAAAAAGGGGTCCGAAAACTCTATGTCGATATTGGGCCGGATCTGGGGGAAGCCATATGGCTGTCCATCCGTTCGGGCACGGATGGCACGCATGTGTACATCGATGGGGAGTTGGTGAAATCCAATCCAAAACTGCATCTGTACTACCCGAACCGCACCGGAGATGCCCGCTTGGTGATCGGCAACAGTGTGCATGGCCGGCATGGGTGGCACGGCCTGGTCTCTGGATTGGCGATGTATGATCACGTGCTGAGTGAACTATCTGTGCAGTCGCATTATGCGCAGTGGGTTGCAACCGGCGACGGTGATTGGCTGGATGAGGCGTCGGCGCCGGAAATTTTATACCGCTTCGACCGCAAGGTGGACGGCCGCATTATCAACCAGGCTGGCAACGACTATCATCTTCAGGTGCCGGGATACATGAAGATATTGCAAAAAGAATTCTTGCAATGGCACCGCTTACCCGACGGCCCGCGCTGGGCCCTGGTGCAGGACATGGTCGTCAACCTGGTTGGATTTATCCCGTTGGGGTTCATGCTTTGTGCCATATTGGTGCGCTTTAAGGGGGGCATTCGCAAGAACGCCTGGCTTGTAACGGTCGGATTGGCTTTTGTCTTCAGCCTGTCATTGGAAGTCACGCAGGCCTGGATTCCATCGCGGGACTCATCTGGTTTGGATTTGATTTTAAATACGATAGGGGCGGCTGTGGGGGCCTGGACGGCTAAGGCGTAAGGGTCGAACATTATTTTTGCCCGGTGCGTGTGATGGGATTGCGCCTATGGCATGGATGGCGTGCAATGAAACGCGGGCGACCGCCGGTCGCCCCTACAGGTGGGGCATTGTTCGGGGATGCGTCTTTGTGGTTCGCAGTTGCGCGAGCCCATCAAGCGGCATTGCGCAAGAGATGGCGGGCGTTTTTGCGTTTCGCAGGTGCGCGACCCGTCAGTTGGCATTGTGCTGGGGCAGTGGGTATCTTGCGGTTTGCAGGTACGCGCTTTCATTTATCTTATTTGCAGAAGTTATAGCCCCATGTGGTGCGGCCCAGCTTCGCACTTTCACGGTAGTCTTCTATCATCGCGTTTGTTCTTTCCATCTTGGCCTCACATCCGTTGGGGCAGGCCAAGTCTCCCGATTTTGTTTTGAAAAGTACTTTTTTGCAAACAGTACAATTTTTAATCATTGAACACCTGCCTTTCTGAAGCTTCCATCAAACGCCGGCTGCAGCTCGCGAATTCCATTAATCGGTTTGCATCAGCTACCCTGTTCAGGTCAGGAGAAAATAAAGTATAATGTCTGAAATGTCAAACATTTCACCTGTCATTCCTATCATTATCTCTCCTTTTTCTGCTTTGACCTGGTTCGCTTCAAACCCGAAGTAACCTTTCAAAAATTTAATACTGCTGAAAGGTTCCTGTAATGTTTCGGTGATACTCTACTAAAGACAAATAAACTCCTTCTAAACTCTTGTGATTACAGCGGTTTACGTCTTTGATGGGTCGAACCTGAAACCAAAGGAACCAATCGATGCCGAATGCGTGCCAGAGATGTGGGGCCTGCTGTGCGCTTTACAAGGTAACACTTCAGTGTTCGGAAACCAGCGATCAACCGGGGGGCACCGTACCGTTGGAACTGACCGTTCATTGCGGCGTGCACAGCCGGGTGATGAAGGGGACCGAACGGTTCCGAAAAAAACGTTGCATCGCATTGTCAGGAAACATTGGCGACAACGTTACCTGCCTCTTGTATGGTCAACGACCAGTGGCTTGCCGTGATTTTTTAGCCGGCTGGGAGATCGCCAACGGTGACAACCCATTGTGCGACAGAGCCCGTGCGATTTACGGTATGGTGCCATTTAGGAGTTTTTGACTAGCCTTTTCGCCATTGGCAGATTTGGCCGCCAATCTGCCAATGGTCCCGCACATTGAACGATTTCTGGCCGTTCCTTGAACGTCTCAAAATCCGCGATCACCCTTGTTTTTGAATCATTCAGGGTCGTTTTCCCCGCACCTTTATCCACGGGTTGCATTTGATCCGGAAAAAATGCCGCCGGGAAAAGGGAGAACCTTGAACGCGGTCCCGGATCTGGTGCAAGCGGCATCTTTTCTTGACCTTCCAGGGTACCTGCGGGTATGCTATCATTGTCACTGAACACGCAACTACAATGAAGCGGGAATTGCCAGATGCAGAACCTGAAGCGTGTGCCCGATAGCCTCTCCTCAAAGACCCTCCTGAAACTTTCGCTCTCCCTGGATTTCAAAGATCCGCCTGTCCTTTCCCAAAATGTCGTTGAAAACCGTCTTGCTCCTGAATGTGTCCTGGAAGGAACTCACCTATTTACCTGAAACAGGCGGTCGTATAAAGGGGAGCCATGATCAAGCATAAGATAGGCCGGCAACGTTTGTCAGAAACCGATTTGACGCTTGAACTGATCATAAATGCTTCACCTGTTGGTATTGTCGTGCTCGACAGTGATGCCGGGATCATTTTTGCCAATACGCTTGCGGAGGGCCTTTTTGGCGTATCTTCAGATGGGATGCAAGGTTTGCGATTGGGTGATTTTATCGCTTGTGCAAATCGCCATTCTGATCCGCAGGGGTGCGGTTACACCCGAAATTGTCCGACTTGTCCATTTTTTTTAGGACTTCAAAGTATCTTGGAGGGAACACCAGATGCCGCTTTAATCGAGGGGGAAACCTTGGTGACGCGAGAACCTGGCATGCCGGAGCTCTGGGTTCGATACAAAACCAGCAAGATCGTGATGGCGGGCTGCGACATCGTTGTCATGGCGTTTGATGACATAACCGAGGGCCATCGGGCCGTGCAGGCGCTTAAAGAAATAGAGGATAGTTTCCGGCGTATCTTTCGTGCGAACGCCATTCCACTGACCATCAGTACTGTTCTTGAAGGGCGGTATGTCGATGTCAACAATGCTTTTGTGCAGTTGTCGGGGTACACCCGACAGGAGGTCATCGGAAAGACTGCCGAGGAGATAGGGGTCTGGGCGAACAGGGGGGACAGAAACCGCCTGGCGAGGCTCACGGCTGCGAAGGGGCGCGTTGACAATGCAGAGGTTGCCGTCAGATCAAAAACGGGCGATCTTCGAACCGTCTTAATATCGGCCGTTTATATGGATTTTGGCGGGCAGAAATGCTATATCGGATCTATTATTGACATCACAAAGCGCAAGAAAATGGAAGAGGCCTTGCGGGAAAGCGAGGAACGTTTTCACAAAGCGTTCATGACGAGTCCGGCGCCCTTTGTCATCTCTGAGATTGCAACCGGCCGCTTTATCGATGTCAACGAACAATGGGAGCGGATGCTTGGCTATACCAGAGAAGAACAGATCGGCCGAACCTCTAATGAATTAAACATTTGGGCAGAGCCCAAAGACCGTGACCGGATTGTCCAAAAGCTTCTGGATCACGGACATTTCAAAGATGAACCGGTCAAGTACATAAACAAATCCGGCCAAAGCATTTTTGCCCTCTGGTCCGCTGAATCTATTTCGCTGGGCGGCCGTCAGGTGATGCTATCGCTCCTGTATGACGAAACAGAACGGAAAAAATACGAAAAGGAGCAGGCCAAGCTTCAAAAGCAGCTGCTCCAGGCTCAAAAATTGGAAACCGTGGGGCGTCTGGCTGGCGGTGTGGCGCACGACTACAACAATATGTTGACGATCATTACTGGGTATTCCGAATTGGCAATGGCAAAGGTGCCGATCCATGATCCCCTTCATTCTGATCTTTCGGAAATTCTTAAAGCTGCCAAGCGGTCAACCGAGATCACCCAACAACTGCTCGCCTTTGCCCGCAAACAGAGTATTGCGCCCAAAGTGCTCGACTTGAATGAAGCCATTGAGAACATGCTCAAAATGCTGCGGCGATTGATTGGCGAAGACATCGATCTGCGATGGCATCCGGGGAATAAATTGTGGCCTGTTTTACTCGATTTGACCCAAGTGAATCAAATTTTGGCCAATCTGTGCGTCAATGCGCGCGATGCGGTTTCCGGGTCGGGTAAAATCAGCATCGCAACGGGTAATATCACTTTCGCTGAGACAAGTGATACTTTTCACGAGGATTTTTCTGCCGGCGATTTTGTCTTTCTGTCTGTCTGTGATGACGGCTGCGGCATGAACGAAGAAGAGCTCAGCAATCTTTTTGAACCGTTTTTTACCACGAAAGAAATAGGGCAAGGCACCGGATTGGGTCTGGCCACTGTTTATGGCATTGTCAGACAAAACAAAGGGTTTATCAAGGTAGACAGCAAGATCGGGGAAGGCTCGACGATCAGGGTTTTCCTGCCACGCCATACAGCCAAATCGGTGCAGAAAAAGACCACAAGCACAGTAAAGACCTCATTAGGAAACCGTGAAACGGTGCTTTTAGTTGAGGACGAACCCATGATATTGAGGTTGGCTCAAACCATGTTGCAGGAATTGGGTTATACTGTCATCGCCGCAGGTACGCCAAGCCACGCCTTGGATATCGCCAAAGATCTCCCCGGCGACATCGATCTTCTGGTCACGGATGTGATCATGCCTGAAATGGATGGGCGTGCGTTGTCGAATCTCATCAGAAAGATGCATCCAGGCCTGAAGATATTGTTCATGTCCGGCTACACGGCCAACGTTGTCGTTCAGCACGGTGTTTTAGGAAAAGGCATGTATTTTATCCAAAAACCATTCTCGATAGATGAATTGGGCAAAAAAGTAAAAGGCATATTGGGTCGCGCGTGATCGATAGCGACTCACATTTTTGTACTACAGTGTGTGGCCATGTGGGAATGTAAATGGTGGGCGGTGCCCACCCTACCTGGATAGCGCTTCGATAGTTGTAGGGTGGGCACTGCACACCAGCATTACCGAAAACTATTCCCCATAAACAGCATCATCGGTTTCCGACCCTGTTCCTGCCCAAGCGATTCGAAGGCCATGTGGGAATGTAAATGGTGGGCGGTGCCCACCCTAC
>JGI25322J35698_1000662_pt1 | contig 31183 bp, 30 predicted proteins | sample AutmiccBRH37_all_FD_35698 | JGI IMG/M metagenome (IMG submission 35698) | reverse complement strand
ATGATCGCAGGCGCGCGGGTCGAGGTAGCACCGTATAAGCGCAACCCGATGGATTTTGTGCTGTGGAAACCGTCGAGCGATGATTTGCCGGGGTGGGACAGCCCGTGGGGGCGCGGACGGCCCGGCTGGCATATCGAATGCTCGGCCATGGCGCATGAGCTCTTGGGCGAGAGTTTCGACATTCACGGCGGCGGCAATGACCTGATGTTCCCGCACCACGAGAACGAGATCGCCCAAAGCTGCTGTGCGCATCCCGAGGGGGAATTCGCGCGCTACTGGCTGCATAACGAGATGTTGCAGGTCGAGGGCAAGAAAATGTCCAAGTCTTTGGGCAATTTCTTTACGGTGCGGGATTTGCTGGATCAGGGCATACCGGGAGAGGTGATCCGGTTCGTGTTCCTCTCGACACATTACCGGAAGCCGATGGACTGGACGGCGGAGAAGGCGCGGGATGCGGAGAAGACGCTACGAAAATTAAGGCAAATTGCTGAGGGCAGTGAGAGGTGGTCGGATGGAGCCGAGCGCTATCATGAGCCCTTTGACGACGTCGTTGCAGCTTTGTGCGATGATTTAAACACGCATTTGGCTATCAAGCGCCTGCAGGAGCACGCTGATAATTTGGAGTCGAGCGATGATGCTTCTCGTCTATTGGTGACGTTGGACTTGTTGGGTATTTCATCCAATTGGAAAGATGTTGAGCATCTTTATGCGGAACACTTACAGGAGAAAAAAGAAAAGATTGAGGCTTTGATCGTGCGCATGCAGGACGCAAGAGCTTTAAAGGACTGGAGGACTGCGGACGCGATTAAAGCGGCATTGGTCGATTCTGGAATTGAACTGAAGATTAGTAAGGACGGCGTGGAATATGATTTGGGGTGGGACTTCGACTCATCCAAGCTGGAGGCGTTGAAGTGACGCGCTTTTTCGCACACCATCTGCAAGCCGCGCAGTGCCCGACCGCCGGGGGGGCGCTGCAACAGATGTGGGGAGCAGTTTATGGTGTAAAATACCTGAACGATTGTGAGGATTGCGACGTTGCGAAAGCGCCCGCCCGGGGGGGCGGTCGGGCGCTGCGCGGCGGCACCTGCGGTGCCTTGATTCCGCGCGGGGGTGCTAAATGACCGGCGACCGCCTCTATCTCTACGACACAACCCTGCGCGACGGGCAGCAGACGCAAGGCGTGAGTTTTTCTACGCAGGAAAAAACCCAGATCGCCCATGCGCTTGACCGGCTGGGGGTCGATTACATCGAAGGCGGCTGGCCGGGGGCGAACCCGACGGACAATGCCTTTTTCGCGGATGCCCCCGCCACGCGCGCGACGATGACCGCCTTTGGCATGACCAAACGCGCCGGGCGCTCAGCTGAGAATGACGAGGTCTTGGCGGCGGTGCTGAACGCCGGGACCAAAGCGGTCTGCCTCGTGGGCAAGACCCATGATTTCCACGTCACAACCGCCCTCGGGCTCAGCCTTGCGGAAAACACCGACAATATCGCCCGCTCCATCGCGCATGTCGTCGCCGAGGGGCGCGAGGCGTTGTTCGATGCCGAGCATTTCTTTGACGGCTATCAGGCCAATCCCGCCTATGCGCTGAGTTGCCTGCGCGCTGCGATGGACGCGGGCGCGCGGTGGGTCGTGCTCTGCGATACGAACGGCGGCACGCTGCCGCCTGAAATCGGGCGTATCGTGACCGAGGTGATAGCGGCGGGTATTCCCGGCGCGCGGCTTGGCATTCACACCCATGACGACACCGGCAATGCGGTTGCGGGCAGCCTGGCGGCGGTAGACGCAGGCGTGCGGCAAGTGCAGGGCACGCTCAATGGTTTGGGCGAGCGTTGCGGCAATGCCAATCTGACCACGCTCATTCCGACGCTGCTGCTCAAGGAACCCTATGCCAGCGNCTATGAGACAGGCGTTACGCTTGACGGGTTGCGTGGCCTGACTGCCATAAGCCGCCAGTTGGACGAGATCCTCAATCGCGTGCCGCTGCGGCAGGCGGCCTATGTGGGGGCCTCGGCCTTTGCTCATAAGGCGGGGCTGCATGCCAGTGCCATCCTCAAGGACCCTTCGACCTATGAGCATGTCGACCCTGCCGCCGTTGGCAATGCGCGCATTATTCCGATGTCCAATCAGGCNGGCCAATCGAACCTGCGCCAGCGTCTGAGCGAGGCGGGGATTGTGGTGGAGCCGGGTGATCCGGCGCTGGCGCGGCTGCTGGAAACGATCAAGGCGCGCGAAGAAGAGGGCTATACCTATGACAGCGCGCAGGCGAGTTTCGAAATCCTCGCGCGCAAGGAGCTGGGTCAGATGCCCAACTTCTTTGAGGTCAAGCGCTACAAGGTGACGGTAGAGCGGCGCAAGAACAAGTATGACCGCATGGTCAGCCTCTCGGAGGCGGTGGTCGTGGTCAAGGTGGACGGTGACAAGAAGCTGTCGGTGTCCGAGTCGATGGACGATCACGGCTGTGACCGCGGGCCGGTCAATGCGCTGGCCAAGGCACTGGCCAAGGATCTGGGCCGTTATCAGGGCCAGATCGACGATATGCGGCTGGTTGATTTCAAAGTGCGCATCACCCAAGGTGGCACCGAGGCCGCGACGCGCGTCATCATCGACAGTGAGGACGGGCAGGGGCGGCGCTGGTCCACGGTGGGGGTCAGCCCCAATATCGTGGACGCCAGTTTCGAGGCGCTGCTGGATGCGATCAACTGGAAGCTCTTGCACGGGCAGGGGGCGGCGTGAGCCAAAGTTTTGACGCGGATCTAACTGCCTGTGCCGATTTGGTACGCCGAGCCGATCCTGAGCGGTTTCTGGCAGCGATGGCGGCACCTGTTGCGGCACGCGCAGTGCTCTTTCCGGTCTATGCCTTCAATATCGAGGTGGCGCGCGCGCCTTGGGTCACGCAAGAGCCGATGATCGCTGAGATGCGGCTGCAATGGTGGGCCGATGCGCTGGAGGAAATCGCGGCCGGTGGCCTTGTGCGGCGGCATGAGGTGGTGACGCCTTTGGCGCATGTGCTGGATGCGTCCGGGGCCGCGCTGCTGACGGATCTGGTCGAGGCGCGGCGATGGGACATTACGCGCGAGCCTTTCGAGGATGCCGCTGCCTTTNCCCACTATATTGAGACCACATCGGGCAATCTCTTGCAGGCGGCGGCGCTTGCGCTTGGTCCGGCGGCGCCGGAGGTGCTGCGCGATGCGGGCTATGCCCTTGGCCTTGCCAATTGGTTTCGCGCCATTCCGGCGCTGGAGGCGGCGGGGCGCAAGCCCTTGGTGGATGGTCGCCCCGAGGCCGTACGGGCCTTGGCCAAGGACGGGTTGGCGCGGCTGCGCCGTGCGCGGGCTGCACGCCGGCAGGTGTCACGCGCGGCAGGGGCGGCGCTCTTGCCGCTCTGGCTGGCGGGGCCGGTTCTGGGGCGTGTGATACGTGATCCGCGCGCGGTGGCCGAGGGGCGGCTTGGTGTGGCACCCGCCCGTGCGCAGCTCAGCTTGCTGGCACGCAGTTTGACGGGGCGCTGGTAGGCGGATCAGGCCAAGAGGTTGCGCACCTGTGCGAGGATTGCGCCGATCGAGGGGCTTTCGCGATTGGCACGGGTCATGACCAAAAGGCCCACCATGAGCCCTTGCAGGACTTTGGCGGTTTCCGTGATTTGAGCCTCGGTCCGATTTTCGAGATTGTCCTGAGCTAGGCAGTCAACAAAGAAGGCTTCGACCTGCCCCATGCTGTCTTCGATCAAGACGGCGATTTCATCATCATGGGGGGCGAGTTCCATGGCTGAATTCACCATCAGGCAGCCTCCCGGCATCGTGTCATTACCTCTGGCAATGGCGTCGAATGTTGCAAGAATTGCGTCACGCGGTGCTCGGTCCTGTCGGAGTTTCATGAGAAACCCGACCCTGTAGCTCTGATCGTAATGTTTCAGGGCCCTCAGGAAGAGGTCACGCTTATTGCCAAACCCGGCGTAAAGACTGCCACGGTTGAGACCCGTGGCCAATACCAGATCAGCGATAGAGGTACCCTGATAGCCCTGTGTCCAAAAGGCGAGCATGGCAGACTCGAGCACTTCAGCTTCATCATAGGACTTTTCCCAAGGCATGGTTGATCCGTCTATGTCGGCATGATTAGGGATTAAACCGGCCACTCAATAGTCACAACGTTAGAACTTCCCCGACACCTTGGACAAGGGTGAGTAATGGGCCCTTGCCCAAGATGCCGGGTGCTCGTGGTCCGTCCCACGACAGTCTGCGGAGCGGCACCTGTTCTTGAGTGATGGCGCANTGTGCCTTCGACCACATGACTTTGTTTGGAATGATCGGTCAAATAACATTTTTGTGGGCGGCGTTAATTTGCTCAGCTTGCCCAATGGGATTGTGTGGCAATCCTGGCGTGCCAGCGAGCTCGGGATGCTGGGAGACATACCGTGCCTTGATCACCTCGGATGTGCCGCGGCTGTTGTCATGGCTCCAGCCCGGCGGCATCAGACAGTATTTTGCCCGCTCTCGCCAAGAAAGNCCCGGCTGCANCACNTCGCGGAAAATCCCGACCCACTCATGAAAGGCAACGCGAAGAGGATTGAAAGTGCCGAGGTTGTGGACGAGCCCGTAATCAACCTTGTCTTCGTCCATTTCAGGCACGAATGTGCCAAATAGCTTGTCCCAGATGATGAAGACACCGGCGTAGTTGCAATCAAGATAGCGAGGGTTTCGCCCGTGATGCACGCGGTGGTGCGAGGGCGTGTTCATTACAGCCTCGAACCAGCGCGGAAGGCGTCCAATCGTTTCAGTGTGAATCCAGAATTGATAGATCAGGTTCATACCACCTACGAATAGAACCATCGCGGGGTGAAACCCCAACAGGATCAACGGCGCACGCAGGATCATCATAAAGGTGAATNTTCCGGTCCAGGTTTGACGCAACGCGGTGGTCAGATTGTAATGCTGCGAAGAATGGTGATTGACATGGCTCGCCCAAACCCAACGAACGCGGTGACCAAAGCGATGCACCCAGTAATAGCTCAGATCGTCCAGCACAAAGCAGAGCGCAACGATCCAAAGAGAGGTCCCCAGATCAAACGGTGTGATCCGCCAGAGCAGCATGAAAAGCCCATAGGCGATGAAGCCGAACAGAATACCAGAGGCCACATTGCCGGCACCCATGACAAGCGAGGTCAACGCGTCGCGTGTCTCGTATCGCCCGCCACGCCCTTTGAAGGTGATCCAGAGAAGTTCTGCGAGAATCGCGGCGATGAAAAACGGTACGGCCCAGTTCACCACATCGGGAAAGCTTATCATGTCCGTCATGCTGGTTCCTTCAGGGTTTCGAGCCAGCGAGCCGCTTCGTCAGGGTCCAGAGACAGGCCTATGCGCGGGGCTGTGAAATCGGGTAGGTTGATGCGCAGGCCCTTTGCGTCGGTGGTGATGTGTGCTTGGGTCAGATAACGAGCCGTCGTATCCGCACCCATCGGCCAAACGACGCCGTAGCCTTGCTCGGTTTTGACCAATGCGGCCAAGCGGTTTTGGCATAGGATGACGCGGGTGGGTCTATGTCCGGAAAATTCGCGCAGCCATGCCCTGCTTGCGGCGCTCTCGTCGGCTAGGATTGCTCTGCGCGAAAGACCAAGCACATGCAAAAGCACCGCAATGCCCGCTATTCCAAGCACAACCATCGGCAACAGGATGCTCAACGGCATGGTATCCTCCCTCGTCACAAGTTTAGCCAAAGAATTTATGAACTTGTCAAACGTGGCGTTACGTCATCCGCCTGAAACCGAGCCAGGCGGAACCCGTCGTCGTCCCTCGCGCCACAGAAGGAGGGCCGCGCCGCAGACGATCACAGCCGCACCAAGTAGGGACACGGTGTCAGGCCAGACACCGAACACCACCCCGTCATAGATCCCGGCAAAGATGAGCGCGGTGTAAAAGAACGGGGCCACATAGCTCGCATCCCCCCGTGCCATGGCATTGACAAAACAGGTCTGAGCCGCTGCCATCAGGACACCAATCGCCGCAAGCGCCGCCCATTGTGCCGCATTGGGAGCCTGCCAGACCCAGACAACGGCAAGGCTGGCGATTGTGAGACCAATGGCATTGTTGACGAGCAAAATCTGCCACGGCCCCTCGCGTCCCGACAGGCGTTTGATAAAGATCAGTTCCGCCCCAAGGCAGAGCGCGGCCCCAAGTGCCAGTATCGCGCCAAATTCGACGATCCCGCTACCCGGACGCATCAGAATTGCCGCACCAATCAAGGCAGTGCCCGCCGCCGCCCATCGAACCGGACCCACGCGCTCGCCCAAAAGCGGGATTGCCAGCATCATGCCAAACACCGGGTTGAGAAAGCTGATCGCGGTTGCATCCGAGAGAGGAATGAAAGCCGCTGCGGCGAACATTAACGTGACCCCCGCCCAGCCAAGGCTTGATCGCTTGGTGTGGGTGGCAAAGTCAGGACGGGTCATGCGCGGCCGCTTCACCCCAATCATCGTGCCAATCACGAGGAACGCAAAAAGAAATCTTCCATGGCTGATCTGCAGCGCAGGCAGCGGTGTGCCGAGCGCCCCGGTCCCTATCGCCTTGGCCAAAAGCGTTGTGCCCGCGAGCAAAGCGGCGGCCAGAAGGGTAAGCAAGGCCGCAAGGGCAGGATCTTGTGCGCGCGGATGGAACATCGCGACAGCTTTGCCGCGCCGCTCAATGCGCTGCAAGCTCGAAGCAGCCGACACGGTCCAATAAAATTTGCGGCTCTCATTCCAAAAACGACAGGATGTCGTCGTTTGCCAATCACGCCCTCGATATCCGTGGTCAGTCTTACGAAAAATTGGAACGACACGATGCACCAACGCCGCATTCCTGAATGGCTCCGCCATGCACCCGCGCCCTCCGTTCGAGGTTTCGCCACGCTGGCAGGCACTGAGGCGATGGCGCGTGGCATCCTGATATCCGTTATGCCGCTCGAGATGTACCGCGCCCTCCGGGACGCGGCACTCGTGTCCGAGGTCTATTTCCTTGTGGGTATCTTGTCGCTTGTCACCGGGCTTATGGTGCCGTTCGTTTCACGCTTCATGCCGCGTCGCTGGATCTACGTTATGGGCTGTGCGATGTTTGCGGGGGGCGCAACCTTGGGGGCACAGGGCGGTGCATTGGGCATGATCGGCGCGCTGGCTCTTATCACCGCCGCGACGGTCACCGTCTTTGTCTGCTTTAATGCCTATGTCCTCGATTTCATCGCCAAGACTGAGCTCGGTCGATGCGAGACGTCGCGCATGTTCTACAGTGCGCTGGGCTGGACGGTGGGGCCATGGCTCGGCGTTACACTTCTGGGTGTCTGGCGACCGTTGCCCTTTATGATTGCCGGGGTGGCCGCGCTCACGATGATGGTGCTCTTTCTCTATATGCGGCTCGGGAATGGACGCCTGATCACCCGCGCACGCCGTCCGGCTCCCAATCCGCTTGCCTGGATGCCAAGGTTTTTTGCACAGCCCCGATTGGTGGCCGGCTGGATTTTTGCCGTAATCCGCTCCTGCGGGTGGTGGGCCTATGTGGTCTATTTGCCGATCTTCGCGCTTGAGCAGGGATTGGGCGAAGATCTCGGCGGTATGCTGCTCTCTGTCTCGAATGGCATGCTGTTTCTGACGCCGCTGATGCTGCGCTGGATGCAGCGTCGGTCTATCCGCCATGCTGTTCGGGCAGGATTTTTGATGTCGGGGCTGCTATTTGTCTTTGGCGCGGCGCTGAGCGGCTTGCCCTGGGTTACAGTGGCCTGCCTCGCCTGCGCATCTGTTTTCTTGGTGTTGCTGGATGTCTCGGCGGGATTGCCATTTCTGATGGCGGTAAAACCATCAGAGCGCACCGAGATGTCGGCCATCTACGCAAGTTTCCGCGACGTGTCGGGCATTCTCACGCCAGGGGCGGCCTGGCTGGTGCTGCTCATCGCCCCATTGCCGGGAATCTTTGTGGTATCGGGTGTTGGCCTCATGGGGTGCTGGCATCTGGCGCGGCGGCTGCATCCGCGACTGGGGGCTGTGCGTGTGGCAATGGAACAGGGACCATCTCTCAATATTCCGCTTCCCTTGAGCCAAAAGACCGGCTAGATCACGACCAATGATCACGCACGCAACATATGCCCAGACCCGACGCCGACGCTTCTGCGCCTGACGTCCTTTCGTCTTGTGGTCCCGGCGCGTCTGCGTGCCAAATCCCCGAATGGTCCCAAATGATTGACTTGGCCTCGCCCTTGCGGCACTCAAAGGGCCTCTTTGACAAGGATATAGCCATGATCCCTTCGATCCTGCCAACCTATAATCGCGCACCGCTTTCTTTCGTCAAGGGCGAGGGAACCTGGTTGATCGAAGCTGACGGGCGACGGTTTCTCGATCTGGGCGCGGGTATTGCTGTCAATGCCATGGGGCATGCCCATCCAGCACTTGTGGCGGCGCTGACAGAACAAGCGGGCGCACTTTGGCATACCTCGAACCTCTACCAGATCCCCAAGCAACAGGAACTGGCGGACCGGCTGGTTGCGGCCACGTTCGCCGACACGGTGTTCTTCACCAATTCCGGGACTGAGGCGTGCGAATTGGCGGTCAAGATGGCGCGCAAACAATTCTATGACGCGGGCCAGCCTGAGCGCACAGATATCATCGCCTTTGAGGGTTCGTTTCATGGGCGCTCTGCGGCGGGAATCGCCGCGGCAGGCTCGGAGAAAATGACAAAGGGTTTTGGACCGCTATTGCCCGGTTTCAAGCATGTCGCTTGGGGCGATCACGATGCTCTGCATGCGGCCATTGATGAGAATACGGCCGCAATACTAATCGAGCCCGTGCAGGGTGAGGGCGGCATCCGCCCGTTGCCAGATCAATGCCTCAAGGGCCTGCGTGCGCTCTGCGACGAGACGGGAATCCTGCTCATACTTGACGAGGTGCAGTGCGGTATGGGGCGAACGGGGCGGCTCTTTGCACATGAATGGGCCGGCGTCACGCCTGATATCATGATGGTTGCCAAAGGCATCGGCGGAGGTTTCCCTTTGGGTGCGGTGTTGGCAACGGAACACGCGGCCTCCGGTATGACTGCGGGCACGCATGGGTCCACCTATGGCGGCAATCCTTTGGGATGCGCCGTTGGCTGCGCTGTAATGGAGCATGTGGCAAATTCTGAATTTCTGGCAGAGGTGAACCGCAAGGCGGGTCTGATGCGACAGAGACTTGAAGGTCTGGTGGCAGCCCATCCAACTATATTCGAGGCGGTGCGGGGCATGGGGCTCATGCTGGGTCTCAAATGCCGGGTGCTGAATACGGATGTGGTTCAAGCAGGATATGCTGCGCTCATTGCCACGGTGCCTGCTGCCGACAATGTCCTGCGCCTATTGCCTCCGCTCACCATCACCGATGATGAAATAGCCGAAGCCGTGGCGCGCCTTGATGCGGTCGCAACGACCTTGGAATGCGCGTGATTTCTTCGTTCCCAAAATACTCCGGGGGTTTGGGGGCTGGCCCCCAAACAACCTCCCATCAAAAAGCGATACGTCCATGACCCATTTTCTAGATATCCACAAAACATCTAAAGCTGACCTCCGGGCTATGATTGATCAGGCCCGCAGCATGAAAGAGGCCCGCGCTGACCGCCCGCGCGGCACGCCGGATGACGAGCAACCGCTGGCCGGGCGCATGGTGGCGCTCATCTTCGAAAAACCTTCAACCCGGACCCGCGTTTCGTTTGATGTGGGCGTCCGGCAGATGGGTGGGCAGACTTTGGTGCTTTCGGGGGCCGATATGCAATTGGGGCATGGGGAAACCATTGCCGACACCGCGCGTGTCATGAGTCGATATGTCGATTTGATCATGATCCGGACCTTTGATGAATCCGTTCTTCTTGAAATGGCGGAGCATGCCGATGTGCCGGTGATCAACGGCCTCACGGACCGCACCCATCCCTGCCAGATCATGGCTGATATCCTGACCTACGAGGAACACCGCGGCCCGATCCAAGGCAAAAAGGTCGTTTGGTCCGGCGATGGCAACAATGTCTGTGCCTCCTTGCTGCACGCCGCTGGGCAATTCGGGTTCGACCTGACGTTTACCGGCCCGATGCAGCTTGACCCGGAGCCGGAGTTCATCGGCCTTGCGCGCAAGGCAGGCAGCACGATCACGATTGAGCGCGATCCGTTCAAGGCTGTCGACGGGGCCGACCTTGTCGTCACGGACACCTGGGTCAGTATGCATGACAGCCAGTCCATGAAGGAGCGCCGCCATAACATGCTCCGGCCCTATCAGGTCAATGACAAACTGATGGCAGCGGCGAAGCCCGATGCGCTTTTCATGCACTGCCTGCCGGCTCATCGTGGCGAAGAGGTGACGTCTGATGTGATGGATGGACCGACCTCCGTAATCTTTGATGAGGCGGAGAATCGCCTTCATGCACAGAAAGCTGTCATGCGCTGGTGTCTTGGGGTGTGAAAACGCAGCCGCTTGCAATACCGTCCCTAATCCGCTTAGCCTGACATCGTGGCGTTAGCGGTATCAGGGGGGCGAATGGCGCAGGCGCAGATCGGCATCTACGGACTTGGGACAATGGGCAGCGCCTTGGCGCTCAACATGGCCGAGCACGGCTTTGATGTGGCTGTGACCAATCGTGAGANTGATTGGATCGCGCCTTTCGTTGAAGAAGCATCTGCGTTCTCAGCACGGCTGCACCCAAAGGAGCGGCTGACNGATTTTGTCGCAGCCCTCAGGACACCGCGCGTCATCCTCTTCATGATCCCATCGGGTGCGCCGATGGACGCGATGCTGGAAGAGATTACCCCTTTGCTTAGCCCCGGCGACACCGTAATCGACGGCGGCAATGCGGATTTTCACGACACCCGCCGTCGTGCAGCGCAATTGACTGAACGCGATCTGCATTTCGTGGGCTTGGGGGTGTCTGGCGGCGAGGCGGGCGCACGTCATGGCCCGTCGATGATGCTGGGCGGGAGCCGCCATAGTTGGGCGCAACTAGAGCCAATTCTGACTTCCATCGCCGCGACATATGATGGCACACCTTGCGTAGCGCATCTGGGGCCGGACGGGGCGGGGCATTTCGTCAAGACCGTGCACAACGGNATTGAATATGCCGATATGCAAGTGATCGCCGAAATATACAGCCTGCTCCGCAACGGGTCCGCGATGCCCCCNGCCGANATTGGNGCGCTCTTTGCCGATTGGGATCGTGGACCGCTGAAATCCTATCTGGTCGAGATCACGGCCCAGCTTTTGACCTACACCGATCCCGAAACAGGGCATCCGATGGTCGACGTGATCAAGGATGCGGCGGGGCAAAAGGGCACTGGGCGCTGGACCGTGATCGAGGCGCTGCGTATGGGTCAGTCCGCCAGCATGATCGAGGCCGCGGTGGGCGCACGGGGCTGGTCTTCGGAAAAGGACACTCGGCAGCGGGCCGAGACCCTTCTTGGTGGGGCGGTCGGAGCTTTTGATGGCACGCCCGAAGTGCTGGCCGAGGCTTTTCTCGCCGCGCGCATTCTCGCATATGCCCAAGGTTTTCGCATACTTTCAGCGGCGTCAGAGGAGTATCACTGGTCGCTTGATGCAGCCACCATTGCTCGTATCTGGCGGGCGGGCTGCATCATCCGCTCTGCCCTACTCGATGATATTGCTGCGGCGTTCGATCTGGGATTGCCGCAGGATGAGTTGATCTTGTCACCGCAAATGGCGCAGACCCTTTCTCGCTGCATCCCCTCGCTGCGGCAGGTGGTCTGTAGTGCGGTGCATGGCGGGCATCCGGTCCCAGCACTTTCGGCGGGACTCGCATGGTATGACAGTATGCGCCTGGGTCACGGCAGCGCCAATATCATTCAGGCGCAGCGTGACATGTTTGGCCATCACGGATTTGAACGTCTGGGTCGGACCGGGCTGCATCATGGTCCGTGGTGGGATTGAAACCGCGCGTCGGTTCTTCGTAGGTGGAGCAAGGTGAAGATGGATCAGGGATCTGGCTGGCCTTCGGGTTATGGTCGCAGGGTGTTGACCACGGTAGATAGCACCAATGCCGAAGCCGCGCGGCTCGCGCCCTACCTGACGGGGCCAGAATGGATATTGGCACATCAGCAGACAGCGGCGCGTGGGCGGCGAGGCCGGGCATGGGCCAATCCGGCAGGCAATTTTTCCGCCACTTTGGTGATGCGTCCGACCGAGAGTCCGGACCGCGTGGCGCTGCGGTCTTTCGTAGCGTCTCTGGCGCTCTTTGAGGCACTGGTCGCTGCCACCGGGCGGGCTGAGGTCTTTGCTCTCAAGTGGCCGAATGACGTGCTTCTAAACGGGGGAAAACTGGCGGGAATATTGCTGGAAAGCGCCGGGGCGGGGGGCAGCCTCAGCCATTTTGCCATCGGCATCGGTGTCAATCTGTGCAGCGCCCCTGACGTGTCCGAGGTCGAGCAGGGCGCGTTGCGGCCTGTATCGCTCCTGTCTGAGACCGGTATTGTTCTTGACCCTGAGGAGTTCCTGGACTTGCTCGCCCCCGCCTATGCGCGACTTGAGTCGCAGTTCGTCACCTATGGATTTGCGCCCATACGCACCGCTTGGTTGGCGCGGGCAGCGCGCCTAGGCGAAGTGATTACCGCCCGCACGACCCGCGAGGTCTATGAGGGCACGTTTCAAACGGTGGACGAGGCTGGCAATCTTGTTCTATTGACCGCAATGGGACGGCAGACGATCGCGGCCGCCGAAGTGTTTTTCTGACGAAAAGGGGCCGGGCGCATGCTCTTGGCGATTGATTGCGGCAATACCAACACGGTGTTTTCAATCTGGGACGGACAGAAATTTCTCTGCACGCTGCGCACCGCCACGGATCATCAACGCACTGCCGACCAGTATTTCGTCTGGTTCAAGACTTTACTGCACCACTACGGGATAAAGGCCGATATTAACGGCGTCATCATCTCGTCCACCGTGCCGCGCGTGGTGTTCAATCTCCGGGTGTTCTCGGATCGCTATTTCAATTGCCGCCCAATCGTGGTCGGCAAACCCGAGTGCCGCCTGCCCGTCGATGTGCGAGTGGATGCGGGCACCCAAGTGGGACCGGATCGACTGGTGAATACGGTGGCTGGATTCGACCTCTATGGCGGCGACCTGATCGTGGTGGATTTCGGCACCGCGACCACCTTTGACGTGATCGACAACGATGGGGCCTACATCGGCGGCGTGATCGCGCCGGGGGTCAACCTGTCGTTGCAGGCACTGCATGAAGCCGCCGCCGCCTTGCCCCATATCGACGTCACCAAACCAGAGCGCGTGATTGGCACGAATACCGTCGATTGCATGCAGTCCGGCGTATTCTGGGGTTATGTCGGTCTGATCAATGGGCTATGTGAACGGATAAAGGCCGAGCGTGGCCGCACCATGAGGGTGATCGCAACGGGTGGGCTNGCACCTCTCTTCCAGCAAGGTACGGACGTGTTCGACATGTTCGAGGACAATCTGACGATGCACGGCCTGACCGTGATATACGCATATAATAAGGAGGGCTGACGCCCCATGAGTAGCGAACGACTTATCTACCTGCCCCTCGGAGGGGCGGGCGAAATTGGTATGAACGCCTATGTCTACGGCTATGGTAAACCGGGCAAGGAGCGACTGATCCTTGTCGACTTGGGGGTTACTTTTCCGGATATGGACGGGACACCCGGGGTTGATCTGATCCTGCCAGATATCAGTTGGCTTGAGGCGCGTAAGGGGCAGCTTGAGGCGATCTTTATTACTCATGCACATGAGGATCACGTTGGCGCCGTCGCGCATTATTACGGGCGTCTTGGCGCGCCGGTGTACGCACGCGCGTTTACCGCCAATATCGCGCGCCGCAAAATGGAAGAACATGGCCACCCTGACAAGGCGGTCAAGACCGTTTCCCCTTGGCCAGAAACTGTGGCAGCGGGACCGTTCACGGTTGGATTCGTGCCGCTTTCGCACTCTATCCCGGAAAGCTCCGGTCTGGTGATCGATAGCGCCGGTGGGCGCATCGTGCATACCGGGGACTTCAAGATCGACCTCGATCCGGTGGTTGGAGAGCCGTTTGACCGTGATCTCTGGGCCAGCCTCTCAGAGCCGGGTGTCAAGGCGCTTGTTTGTGACTCTACCAATGTGTTTAGCCATCACGAAGGACGCTCCGAGAGCACAGTGGGCGGACCGATCACGGATCTGGTTGCGGCCTCCAAGGGTATGTTCGTTTGCACGACATTTGCCAGCAATGTTGCGCGCGTCAAATCGTTGGCCGAGGCTGGCGTCCGGGCGGGACGCTCTGTCTGTCTCATGGGACGTGCCATGCAGCGGATGATCGAGGCAGCGCAAGCCACAGGCGTGCTCAAGGGATTTCCCAAGACGATCAGTCCGGAAGAAGCGGGCTCCGTACCGCGCGACAGTCTGATGTTGATTGTCACCGGCAGTCAGGGCGAGCGGCGTGCGGCCAGTGCGCAACTTGCCAATGGCAAATACAACGGCATCGTCCTCAAGGATGGTGACACGTTCCTGTTCTCATCCAAGACCATTCCCGGTAACGAGCGCGGCGTCATTCGCATCATCAACCAATTTTCTGAAATGGGTGTCGATGTGGTCGAGGGCGATGACCGCTATCACGTCTCGGGCCATGCCAACCGCCCTGACCTCGATGAGATGCACAAGCTTATCAAACCGCAGATGGTCATTCCGATGCATGGTGAACATCGACACCTGCGCGAGCACGTCAAACTGGCCAATGCCAACCGGCTCAAGGGTGTTCTGGCAGTCAATGGGATGATGATTGATCTCAGTGGCACAGCACCCAAAATTGCTGAATATGTCGAGACCGGTCGCACCTATCTGGATGGGTCTGTGCAGGTGGGGGCGATGGATGGCGTGGTCCGGGACCGTATCCGAATGGCCTTGAACGGGCATGTGATGATCAATGTCATCCTCGATGAAGAAGACGAGCCTTTGGGTGAGCCTTGGGTCGAGGTCATGGGCCTTGCCGAGACTGGGCGTAGCCGCGCGCCCCTCGTAGATGTCCTGGAAGAGGATCTCGCGCAGTTCATGGGGCGGGCAGGGGCCAAGACACTGACTGACGATGACAAGCTCGAAGAGGGGTTGCGCCGTGTCGCACGGCAAAGCGCCCAGACCGAGATCGGCAAGCGGCCAGAGGTGACGGTGGTCATCAGTCGCCTGNCGGTCTGAGCCAGAGAGGGCAGAGGTATGCGGATCGGCTATGTTATGGCAGAAGGTCGGGGGGAAACCGATCTTTTGTTGCATGACGTGGCGCGAGCGGCGCAGGCGCGCGGCCTGCGTTTGTGCGGAACGGTACAGGTAAACACCAATTGCGGTGCTGATCGACCCTGCGACATGGATGTCGAGGTGCTGCCGGACGGACCGGTGATCCGCATCTCTCAAAGTCTAGGACCTGGTGCGCGCGGCTGTCGGTTGGACCCATCGGCGCTCGAGCTGGCGGTCGCCGCAGCCGAGGCACGGCTAGCGGAGGGCTGCGATCTGGTCATCGTCAACAAATTCGGCAAGCACGAGGCCGAGGGGCGCGGGTTTCGCAATCTGATTGCCGAGGCACTGAGCCGGGACGTGCCGGTGCTGGTTGGGGCAAATCGGCTGAACGCGCCGCATCTGTTGGCCTTTTCCGATGGGCTGGCAGAAGCGCTCAGCCCGGACCTCGCGCGCATTCTCGATTGGCTCGATCATGCGGCAACCGGTGCGCGCGCCTGAACCAGAACGCAATTGACCGGGCGGGGGCCATCTGTCATGCAGCAGGCTCAGTCAAGGTGAGGCGAAGACGATGAAGGTCATCATCTGCGGGGCTGGCCAAGTCGGCTGGCAGATCGCACGGCATCTCTCGGGCGAGCGCAACGATGTTACGGTTGTGGACAACAACCCGGATCTTGTGCGCCGCGCCACCGAAACGCTCGATGTGCAGGGGATCACGGGCTTTGCCTCTTACCCCGATGTGCTTGAGCGGGCAGGCGCGCGCGATGCGGACATGATTATCGCGGCCACCTATTCGGATGAGGTCAACATGGTGACCTGTCAGGTGGCACACTCGGTCTTTGGCATCAGTCGCAAGATTGCGCGACTGCGCAGTCAGTCTTATCTCGATGCGATCTATTCCGATCTCTACCGCCGCGATCACATGCCGATCGACGTCGTGATCAGTCCCGAACGAGAGGTGGCGCAGGCCGCGTTGCAACGCCTCGCGGCACCCGCTGCATTCGACACCGAAATGTTCATGGGCGGGCAAGCGCAACTCATGGGCATCAGGCTCGAAGAGGACTGTCCGGTCCTCAATACGCCGTTGCGCCAGCTGAGCGATCTCTTCTCAACTCTGCGTGTGGTGGTTCTGGCGGTTCGTCGTGAGGGACGACTGTTTGCGCCTGAAGCAGGTGATCAGCTCTTTGAAGGGGACGAGTGCTATCTTTTTGCCCCGGTGGAAGATGTGCCACGCACACTCGAGGTGTTCGGCAAATCGCAAAAGAAACAGGAGCGGGTGGTCATTATCGGGGGCGGCAATATCGGTCTTGCGGTGGCGCAGGCGCTTGAGACGAGACAGGGCGGTCGTATCCGCGCCAAGGTGATCGAGAAAAGCCGGCCTCAGGCAGAGCGTGCGGCGGATGCGCTGGAGCGCACGATTGTTCTGAACGGAGATGGTCTCAACGCCGCCCTCTTGGCCGAGGCGGGGATATCGCGCGCAGATGCGGTTTTGGTTGTGACTGATGACGACAAGACCAACATGCTGGCCGCCGTGCGCGCCAAGTCCGAAGGGTGCCCATTTGCCGTGGCGTTGATCAATGACCCGACGATGGTGCCNCTACTCGAACCNTTGGGCATCGACGCCTATATTAACCCGCGTGCGACGACTGTAAGCTCGATTCTGCGGCATATCCGTCACGGCAAGGTACGCGGAGTCTATTCCATAGGTGATGCCGAGGGCGAAGTGATCGAGGCAGAAGTGATGTCGACCTCTTCCATTGCGGGCGCGGCCATCCGCGACATCGACTTTCCCGAAGGCGTGCTGGTTGGAGCGGTGCGCAAGGGCGGCAAGATCTACAAGCCCGCAGGCGGCCTTCGGGTGGAGGCGGGCGATGTGATCGTGATATTTGCAATGGCGGCAGATGTGGCGGCGGTTGAACAGCTGTTGCAGGTCTCGATCGACTTCTTTTGATCCCATGATCGCCCGGCTTCTGACATTTCCCCTGATCCTGATCCTCGCTGGGGTGGCGGCGTTTCTTATGTTTCTGCCTGCCATCGACGCGGCGATGCGCGGCTACAGCGGCGTGGGGCGAGCCTTTGCCTTTTCCGGTATTCTTGGACTGGCTTTGGTTATGAGCGTGGGGTTGGCTCTGTCCGGCCGAACCAATCAAAAGATGAACGATACGCAAAATCTGATTTCGCTCTTGCTAGCCTATCTCTTGCTGCCGGTCTTTCTGGCGCTGCCCTTCTACGAAGGGGTCAGAAATACCACATTCCTCAATGCATATTTCGAAATGGTATCCAGCTTCACGACCACCGGCGCGTCGCTCTTTGATGCGCCGGGGCGTTTGAAGGACAGTCTGCATTTGTGGCGTGCACTGGTAGGCTGGAGCGGGGGGCTCTTGATCTGGATTTCAGCGTCTGCGGTTCTGGCACCGCTCAGCCTTGGCGGTTTCGAAGTTACAGCACGCGGCGAACCGGGGCAGGATGAGACAGTGCTTGGCCGGTTTGAGCGAGCAGCCCCGGCCAAGCGATTGGCACAATCCACTGCCGTATTGGCGCCGGTCTATATCGGACTGACAGCTGCGCTCTGGATCATCCTGATGATTGGTGGGGAGCGCGCCTTTGTCGCAGCGGTGCATGCGATGTCAACCATGGCGACCAGCGGCATATCCTCAATTGGAGGCCTACAGAATGGCGCTGCGGGCTTTGCTGGTGAATTTGCTATTTTTCTCTTTCTCTTTTTTTCACTGTCCCGGCTTACTTTCTCATCCGATACGATTACCGCCGCGCGGCCGGGTGTCATCAATGATCCAGAGTTCCGGCTTGGCGTCATGCTGGTGATCGGTGTTCCCCTGATCCTGATTGTGCGTCATTGGCTTGCGACCTTGGGCATAGAGGAAACTGGAGACTGGCGTGTGGCGCTACGGGCACTCTGGGGCGCGCTCTTTACCGTGCTGTCGTTTCTATCCACCACAGGCTTTGAGAGCGCGGACTGGCAAGAGGCGCGCGACTGGTCAGGCTTGGGCACCCCTGGACTCATATTATTGGGATTGTCCCTGATTGGCGGTGGAGTGGCGACGACGGCAGGTGGTGTGAAACTGCTGCGGGTCTATGCGCTCTATCTGCATGCACGACGCGAAACCGAGCGTCTGGTGCATCCCTCCTCGGTCGGGCGGGCAACCGGCCTCGGGCGACGTATCCGGCGTCAGGGGGCCTATATTGCATGGGTTTTCTTCATGCTATTTGCGATGTCACTTACCTTTGTCACAGCGCTGTTGACGCTCTTTGGCCAAGGGTTCGAATCCGCACTGATTCTTACCATATCGGGCCTCTCAACGACTGGACCATTGATCCTCACCGCGAGTGAGGCGCCAATCCGCTTGTTGGAGCTGAGCGCCGGGGCCAAGATGGTCTATGCGATGGCGATGGTATTGGGACGACTCGAGACTTTGGCCCTTATTGCATTGCTCAATCCGTCCATCTGGCGAGACTAGCACCCCGTGCCTATCAACCTTTCAGATTGGAACGATTTTATTTTTGGGCTGGAAACTCTCGCAAGGGCAAGACATACTCTTTTGCATATGTAAGACCCCTCGCGCCGGTTCGCGGTGCGCGCAATAAAAAAAGGCAGGAAGACGCATGGCTTCTGATCGACAAAATTTGCAGGACGCTTTTCTGAATCAGGTACGCAAGACCAAAATTCCTGTTACCGTCTTTCTGATCAACGGGGTCAAGTTGCAGGGTGTGATCACTTGGTTTGACAATTTCTGCATTCTGCTGCGCCGAGACGGTCAGTCGCAGCTTGTTTACAAGCATGCGGTGTCAACCATCATGCCCTCGCAGCCCGTGAATCTCTATGACGGTGATGAACCCAATTGATGGACCATGCACGCCCGATCACAAGGGCCTGGGTCATCCACCCCGAGATAGCCGGTGCAAGCCGCACACGTGAGCCTGCTTTAGCACTCGAAGAAGCCGTGGCTTTGGCGCAGGCTTTGCCGGATATCGACGTGGTCGGGTCGGATGTGGTGCGCCTGCGCAAACCCGATGCTGGTCGTCTCTTTGGTAAGGGCAAGCTTGAGGAGCTTCACCAAGCGATGGAGGCTGCCGACGTCGAGCTTGTGCTGGTCGATGGGCCGGTGACGCCCGTTCAGCAACGTAATCTGGAAAAGGCTTGGGGTGTGAAGCTCCTTGATCGTACCGGCCTTATCCTCGAGATTTTCAGCGACCGTGCCGCCACTCGGGAGGGCGTGCTTCAAGTTGAAATGGCAGCCCTCAGTTATCAGCGCACGCGCCTTGTGCGGGCCTGGACCCACCTTGAGCGGCAGCGCGGCGGGCTTGGCTTTGTCGGCGGTCCCGGCGAGACACAGATCGAGGCGGATCGTCGTGCGATTGACGATCAACTTGTGCGCCTGCGCCGTCAGTTGGAAAAGGTGGCCAAGACCCGCACGCTTCACCGCGCCGCCCGTGCCAAGGTGCCGTTTCCGATTGTGGCCCTCGTTGGCTACACCAATGCGGGGAAATCCACGCTTTTCAACCGTCTGACAGGGGCGGATGTTATGGCCAAGGATATGCTATTTGCGACTCTCGACCCGACCATGCGTAGAGTTGCCCTGCCAGAGGGTGGTCCCGAAGTGATCNTGTCTGACACTGTGGGTTTTATCAGTGACCTGCCCACTGAGTTGGTCGCGGCCTTTCGCGCAACTCTCGAAGAGGTCCTCTCTGCCGATCTTATCTGCCATGTGCGTGATATTTCACATCCGGAAACCGTGTCTCAATCGCGGGATGTCGCAGCAATCCTCGAAAGTCTTGGGGTGAGCGACAAGACCCCACAGATCGAGATTTGGAACAAGATCGACCAGCTCGAGGATGAGGCCCGCGCTGCAGCGGTGACTCAGGCCGAGAGGCAGGATGATGTTCTCGCGATTTCTGCAATCACAGGGCAGGGGATCAACGACCTCGTTGCCGCCATCGGCGCCAAACTGGCCGATGTGACCCATGAGACGGTGTTACACCTTCAGTTTGGCGAGGGACGCAAACGGGCTTGGCTCTTTGAAAAGGAGCTTGTCGAGTCGGAGCGTCAGACCGACGATGGCTTTGACTTGACCGTCCACTGGACAGCGCGCCAAGAGGCCCAGTTCCGCGATCTATGATGGTGGAATGCTTGGGCCCCCGCGAAGGGATCCTGAGAGGGCTGTCGCTAAAGTGCCAGTTGAACGTTGCTCGAAATCCGCAGCGTTTGAGTTTGTCCTAATATGCAAGAAGCAATGGTGCCAACGCCTCGTAAGGCAACACATGACGGGATTGGATTTCTTCTTTGAGGCCGTGATTTGCCCCTTCATGGTGCCTTCATCAAATTCCTGCTATTGTCACAGCCCTACGAGACCGCGCTCCCCAATGACCTCGAACCCAAACGCCGCAGACGATAAGTATCTCGATCTCCTTAGTTCACCGCCTGCGGCACCTTCGCCCGCTTTGGTATAAAACATGCCTTAATCCTTGCCCGTGCCGTGCTTTCGTTTATCAAGAACACGCACAAGAACAAGAAGCTGACGCATGCCCAAAGACACTGCTCCTGAAACACCCGCACCGGTTCTCAAAGATGCGCGCGACTGGGTTCGTATTCTGTCGACCTATCGCGACCCGAGCCCAACGCGTAGCACCTTCGAACTTGGGGTCACGCTTGGCCCGTTCCTGCTGCTCTGGGCGGCTGCATGGTGGTCGTTATCGGTCAGCCTGTGGCTGACACTTGCGCTGTCGCTCGTCAACGCTGCCTTCCTCTTGCGTCTCTTTGCGATCCAGCACGATTGCGGCCATGGTGCATTTTACAAAAGCCGCAACCTCAGCGATTGGCTCGGTCGTGTCATAGGTGTGCTTACTCTCACACCCTACGATGTCTGGCGGCGCGCCCACTCGATCCACCATAGTTCGGCGGGCAATCTCGGGCGGCGGGGAATAGGCGATATCACGACCCTGACCGTGANCGAATACCGCGCTCTGTCGCCACTTAAACGTCTGATGTACCGGCTTTATCGACATCCGATTGTGATGTTTGGCTTAGGGCCAGGTTACCTTTTCTTTGTGCAGAACCGCCTTCCCATGGGGCTCATGGCACAGTCGCGATACTGGATCAGCGCGATGGGCACCAATGCGGCGATCCTCGCACTGCTTGGGCTCATCCTATATTTTGGTGGGCTTCTGCCAATCCTGCTTATTTTCGTGCCCACGACCCTCCTTGCTGCCACTGCTGGCGTTTGGCTCTTTTACGTGCAGCACCAGTTTGAAGACACGCATTGGGAGGAGGATGACGATTGGGATCTGCACGATGCGGCCCTGCACGGCAGTTCACATTACGTTTTGCCGTCGGTCCTGCAATGGCTCAGTGCCAATATCGGGATACATCATGTGCATCATCTCTACAGCCGCATCCCGTTCTACCGCCTGCCTGAGGTGCTGCGCGACCATGCAGCCTTGGCTGAGTCGCATCGACTCACGATTCGTCAGAGCTTTGCAACGACACGCCTGCACCTCTGGGACGAGAGCAGTAAGCGGTTGATCTCTTTCTCGAACTTGGCCACCAACCCCTGACACCGATATTTTTGGGTAAATTTCAGCGCCAGACCCGTCACTTTAGTCGGGCTGTTTGAATTTTTTTACCGCCCCTGCATCCAAACACCTTCTCGCCCGAGTCTCCTAAGTATCCAAGCTGCAGATAGGCTGCGGCTTCTGATATCCGAGGACTGACTTATGACCAAACTGACTTTTGCACTCGCGACCACTGCCCTGCTGACGAGCACATCGTTGGCCACCGCAGATAATCATGGCAACCACAGCCTGACCGCAATTGCCCTTTCGGGCGATAACATGCTGCACAAGATCGACGTTGCCACTGCGACTGTCAAAGCCTCCATGCCGGTCGAGGGGGTCTCCAGACTGCTCGGAATTGACCTGAGACCAGCCACAGGTCAGTTGATCGGCGTCACCGACGGGTTTGAGATTGTCGAGATCGACCCGGAAACCGGCGCTACCACGGTAATCTCCAAAATGGACAAAGAGCTTCCGATTGGCGGCGATGCGGCCGTGATCGTGGACTTCAACCCCAAAGCCAACAAGCTGCGCTTTATGTCCGGCACAACCAACCACCGTGTCGATATCGAGAGCGGCGCTGTTACCGTCGACGGCAGTCTGACCTTTGACAGCGCTGATATGCACGCAGGCGAAGCCCCGGCCATCGTCGCGGCGGCCTACAGCAATTCCTATGGCACGCCTGAAGCAACGGCGATGTACGACATCGACAGCACCATCGTCGCCCTTATTCAACAGACATCACCCAATGACGGCACGCTCGCTGCCATCGGCAAACTNGGAATTGACGGCGCGGCGCCCTATGCCTTCGATATCGCGACCGATGCCGAGGGAAAGAATACCGCGTGGCTGGTGTCAGGTTCCATGCTGCACACGGTCTCGCTTGACTCCGGGTCTGTTGCCGAAAGCTGGGAACTGACCGGAACAGACGGCGCCGCCGTGCGCGACATCACCTTCATGACGGCGATGTAACCGGATTGTCGGCTCCGCACGTGGAGCCGGCAAGCACCTCCCGGTAAGATCATCCCCCAGTTTGGCGGATGTTTTGTGCCCAGTTACCGCCGATCTTGGTTTGACCGGGAGGTGTCCAGTCTTTACCCCTGAACAGAAGGAGTCGACTCCTAGCATTAAGATGGAAAAAGAGCCCTTCTGTGACAGACCTCTCCCTGTTGATCCAATCCTGTGCCGCCGGCGAGCGCTCGGCCTTAAAACAGATCATGGAGACCGAAGGTGGGCNAATGCTCGGCGTTGCCCGTCGGATGCTCCGACGACAGGATCTGGCCGAAGACGCTGTGCAGGAATGCTTCGTCTTGCTCTGGCGGAAAGCGCACCAGTTCGATGCCGAGAGGGGTCAAGCCAAGGCTTGGATCTATACGATCTTGCGCAACCGATGTCTCACGCTCTTGCGCAACGCGCATCCGGAAACCGCACTTGATCCCGCAGAGGCTGAAGAAGCATCTGATGATGCAATTCTAGAGATCGCCTACAATCGTCTTGAGCGCACGCATGATCTGCGCATCTGTCTTGAATCCTTGGACCCTCATAAACGCATGGCCATTCTGTCATCCTATATCCTTGGCTACAGCCATGGCGAGATTGCCGGACGCATGGGGGCGCCACTCGGATCAGTCAAGGCTTGGGTGCGGCGCGGTCTGTTGATGCTGCGGGAGTGTCTGTCATGACCGACCNTTCCCTGTCAGAACGGATCGACGAGGTCGTTCTTGGTCTGGCCAGCGAGGCGGAGCTGTTCGAGATCGAAGGGCTCTGTGCGGCGGATGCCAAAGNGGCCGCGATGCTAGAGCGCGCGCGCCAGCGATTTTTGGCTCTGGATGAAACTGCCGATATACTGCCCCTCCCTGACGGCCTATGGGCACGAGTCGAAACATCCTTGACCGAAGCCGGGCCACACGCGGATGAAATTCCTGCCACCGCACAAGTGATCGCGTTTGCTCCTCTTCAACACAGGCTCAAGACATGGCGATTGGCCGCTTTGAGCGGCATCGCTGCAACTTTCATGCTTGCAAGCGTTTTGGGTTGGTCACTAGTGACAGCGGTTGACCCAACAGTCATTGCCGTTCTGCTCGACGACCAAGGACAGCCCATTGCCGTGGTCGAAGGCACGCAGAGCAACCAGACCCTGATTACATTGTTGGAGAACGCCCGTGTCCCGGACGATCGCGTGATGCAGGTCTGGACCAAGCCGCAGGATGACGGCAGCCCGGTGTCCCTTGGCCTGCTGTCAACGGCGCGCTCTCTTACCCTGTCGGTGGACGGCCTTCCTCCCCCCCGCGCGGACCAACTCTACGAGATCACCTTCGAGCCTCTGGGGGGCTCTCCCACAAACCTTCCAACGGGTCCGATCCTGGCGAAAGGCTTTGCCAAGACACCGGTGTACTAAGACCGCTTNGAATCCTGCCTTGCGCCCCATCGCCAGGGCGGCCTGATGAGAACCTTGGCGCTGTGACCTGCCACTGATCGTTTCTCCAATTTCATAAACACCTTACCACGGTGTCCACGAAATCGGCAGCAGCTCAAACGGATAATTTCTGGTTCATCCTATCAATTAGGAGATCGAGATGATGCAGAAACCTGAAACTTCGACGGACGCCGCTGCAAGCTGGTCAAGACCATCCGCCACAAAATCCGCCAGACCTATTCTGCTGAAAGGAAAATCCGCGTTATCTTGGCCGGTTCGCGTGGCGAGGAAAGTATCTCGGTGCTGTGCCGGTGGGAAAGTATTGCCGAGAGCCTGTGTCACAGCTTGTTAAACGCGTTTCTGGAGCCCGGCGACCTTCGGCGATACTGCCACGTCGTGCCGCGCAGGAGAAGGCGGAAAGCATGATCCATGGCGCTGACCTCCGGCAGAGGTCGCACTGNCNGANGCCTCGCGGGGAATTCCTTTGAGTGATAAAAGAAAGCCCACAACGAAGCCGTTGCGGGTTTCTCTTTGCTATCAATACCTTGCGGTAGTTTTGGCTCCGGCGGTAGGGATCGAACCTACGACCAATTGATTAACAGTCAACTGCTCTACCGCTGAGCTACGCCGGAACACTTGGGCCGTATAGCAACCGAGTTGGAGGAGGTCCAGAGGATTTGTCACAAAAAATCGACTGCTTTCGCGTATCCGTCAAAGGCACGCAAATGCTGTGTCGGCGTGCAGTTCACCCAGTGGAATAATTCGAGATTTCTGAGTTAGATCAATGAGGTGCGCAAGTACATTTCGTCTCGCGACCGGGAGGAGGTGAGCGGGGGTATCTGCGTAGACGATCGCTGTCACTTGAGAGGCTGACCGGGGGCCTGCGTGCAAGACCTCGAGAATCGCAGCTTCGCGCGCTAAACGGTGTGATATCAGCCAGTCGAGGCGCGCGGCCGGGTCTTCTATTGGTCCACCGTGGCCCGGCAGAAATCGTCTTGCATGGAGCGCTTTCAGCCGCCTGCAGGATGCCATGAATTGTGTGAGGTCCCCATCTGGCGGCGAGACAAGAGAACTGGCCCAGCCCATCACCAGATCCCCTGTCAGAATTGTGTCTTCGATCACAAAGCACAGGTGATTGCCAAAATGACCCGGCGTCCAGTGTGGCGTAATCTGCCATCCATCGCCAACGACGGACTCTCCATCGAAGAGCAACTGATCCGGGGTAAAAGTCGTGTCCACACCCTCTCCACCGCCGATCATACCCGTGTCGGCGAGGTGTTGCATCACGGGGCTGCGGCCAGCTCTTGCGTCGCCATAGGCGAAGACCGGTGCACCCGTTTCGTCCGAGAGGCGCGCTGCCAAGGGCGAGTGATCGAGATGTGCGTGCGTGACGAGGATGTGGCTGACGCACTGTCCGGGGCCAATCGCACGCAGAATGGCCTGCAAATGCGCGGTATCATCTGGGCCAGGGTCGATTACGGCCAATTGTCGGGTGCCCAGAACGTAGGTATTTGTACCCCAAAACGTCATCGGCGAGGGGTTGGGCGCAAGAATCCTCCGGAGGTCGCTGCCCAGATCTTGCGCTATGCCTACGGGGGGTCTTTTTTCTTGGTCCGTTTGCATGGCTCTTCCTTCTGGCAACCCACGCAGCTAGGTTTAACCATGTCGGTTCGATGGCTCAAACCCTATATGCCCCGAAGCCTTTATGGGCGAGCGGTTCTTATCCTGCTTTTGCCGGTTATAACGCTGCTTTTGGTCGTATCTTTGGTATTTACACAAAGGCTCTTCGACGACGTCACACAGCAGATGGTAAAGACTGTGGCCCGCGAGATTCGGCTGGTGTTGGCCCAACCTGAGGGGAGCGCGGTTGCCGACATCCTTGAGATCGAGCGGCGGCGCGTACCAATGTCCGAGATTCCTCGTGCAGATGAGTACGACTGGTTCGATCTGTCTGGGAATGTGGTCATCCGCGAGTTGCGAGAGTATTTCGATGATTTGGAACGCGTTTCATTGGCCGATAGCAAGTATGTCATATTATATTTTCAGCGAGACGAGTCGGTGATTGAACTTGTATTCGACCGTCGTCGAGTATCAGCGCGGAGACCCTATCAAGTTCTTGTAAACCTTGCGTTTTATGGGATTTTGATGACGGTGGTCTCTTATGTTTACATGCGCAAACAACTGCGACCAATTACGCGCCTTGCAGAGGCGGCAGAGGCTTTTGGGCGCGGTCGGCATGTACCCTACCGCCCGGCAGGCGCCATAGAAGTGCGCGCTGCGGGCAATGCGTTTCTTGATATGCGCGCACGGTTGGAACGACAAATCGAACAACGCACCTTGATGCTTTCGGGCGTCAGCCACGATTTGCGCACCCCGTTGACCCGGCTTCGGTTAGGCCTTGCGATGTTGGATCACGAAGAGGCCGCGCCAATGTTGCGCGATGTGGTGGATATGGAGAGATTGCTCGATGGGTTTTTGGCCTTTGCCCGTGGTGCGCATGAAGGCGAAGCCGAGCCCATTGATCCAATTGATCTCGTGAGGCAAATTGTCGAGGATTCGCAACGTGCGCAGGTTCCTGTGGCACTGGTTGAGACGCGCGGAGAAGGAAGTATTGCTCTGCGGCCAGCGAACATCCGACGAGCTGTTGAGAATCTGATCAACAATGCTGTGCGCTATGGGTCGCGAGCAGAGGTTTCTGTCGTTATGACAGAAAAATCCCTGCGCATCCGGGTGGAAGACGATGGACCTGGCATTCCGCCTGACAGCCGGGGCGACGCCATCAAACCGTTTACGCGTCTGGAGCCTGCGCGAAATCAGAACCGTGGCATGGGAGTCGGCTTGGGTTTATCAATTGTTTTGGATGTGGCTCGGGCACATGGGGGTACGTTGCGCTTGGGCGAAAGTGTGCGTTTGGGCGGCTTGTGCGCTGATATTGTGATCGCACGGTGATGCGAAATCGGAACGTATCGTAGTTTTGTTCTGAAGGGAATCAAACTGGATGCAGACCATCCACAACACAGGTGGCGCCTGACGGGCCACCTATGCCGATGAAAAATATTTTAATATTAGCACGTTAGCTTGCGCGCCGCTCATCGAAACTGAGTGCGATGAAGCTAGGCAAGTGATCCCCCAAGCCCACAACACGCGGGCCACCAGCTTGATCCTGCCGTCCGCGGCCACCGCTGTTCCCACCGCCTTGCCGCTGGCCTCGCTCTTGCGGGCGCTCGCTCTGGCGTTCTTGTGAACGTTCGGGTTGACTCTCTTGGCGAGGAGCAGATCGCTCGGAGCTTGTCGTGCGCTGCTCGGGTTTGACAGCCATCACTTCCGCGACAGGCTCTGTAGGATTTTGCACGGGCAGGGGGGCGTTGTCGGACTTTCCTCTGCTGCGGCTCGCAGTACGCGAACGGCGGGGCTTGACGGGGCGTTCGTCACTGCCTTGCGGAGGCTCTGCGTTGGTTGTCGGTGCGCCCAAGGTAATGGGGCTCTCAACACGGGGAATTTCCTTTTGAAGCAAGGCCTCAACGCCTGCGAGGTTCTTTTCGTCGCGCGGGTTACAGATCATCAATGCCTTGCCGGCGCGACCGGCGCGGCCGGTGCGGCCGATGCGGTGAACGTAGTCTTCGGCATGGCTGGGCACGTCAAAGTTGAAAACATGGCTGACGGCGGGGACATCGAGTCCACGCGCGGCGACATCCGACGCAATGAGAAAACGCAAGGTGCCAGCACGGAAGCCGTCAAGGGTGCGCGTGCGTTGGCTCTGTTCCAGATCGCCGTGAATGGGGGCTGCGTCATAACCATACTTTATCAAGGACTTAGAGACCACATCTACATCAACCTTGCGGTTGCAGAAGATGATTGCATTGCTACAGGCCTCGCCTTCACGGTCGATCAAAGCGCGCAGAAGCCTGCGCTTTTCGCTATCTGCGTTCTCGCGGCGTGTGGGCTTGAACATGACCACGCCCTGTTCGATGGTCTCGGACGCGGTGGCCTGTCGCGCAACCTCGACGCGGGCGGGGTTTGACAGGAAGGTATTGGTGATGCGCTCGATCTCAGGCGCCATCGTGGCCGAAAAGAAAAGTGTNTGNCGTGTGAAGGGNGTGAGGCTGAAAATCCGTTCAATATCAGGGATAAAACCCATGTCGAGCATGCGGTCGGCCTCGTCTACGACCATGATTTGAACACCGGTCAGCAAGAGCTTGCCACGCTCGAAATGATCGAGCAGGCGGCCCGGCGTCGCAATCAGAACATCCACGCCCTTGTCGATCAGTTTGTCCTGTTCCTTGAAGCTGACGCCACCGATGAGCAGCGCCTTTGTCAGCTTTAAGTGCTTGGAATATGTATCAAAATTCTCAGCTACCTGGGCTGCGAGTTCACGTGTCGGGCACAGAACCAGACTGCGTGGCATCCGGGCGCGGGCGCGGCCGCGGGACAGCAGTGACAGCATCGGCAGCGTGAAGCTGGCAGTTTTGCCGGTGCCGGTTTGGGCGATCCCNAGNACGTCGCGGCCTTGCAGCGCGTGGGGNATGGCTTCGGCCTGAATGGGCGTCGGGGTCTCGTAACCAGCCTCTTCGATGGCTTTAAGGACCTTGGGATTCAGGTTCAGATCAGAAAATTTTGTCATGTGTATCCGTGGTTTACGGACACAATCCTGGCCCGTACGTCTGGCGCGGGTTCGGGCCCCTCATGGGCCTGTGGTTCTCCACATGGATGACCCGCTGCGCAGCACTTACCTGAGATCGGCGCCAGCGTCAATGCATCGCATTTTCTTGGCAACAATACCGGGGTTCAACCCGAAGATTATGCTTTCATTGGAAACACTTACGCATGGTTTGGAAAGTGGCGCGCGCGTTTGGTGTCGANGTCGAGATTGATGGGGTGCAGGTGTCCAAATGCCTCAAGTCGATGGCGCAGATCTGGGGTGGCGGTGCAGACTTCGGTGAAGAAGCGGCGGAGGGCCAAGTCACCGCCATCGGCCTCTAGCATTTGAAAAAACTCATGCATATTAAAGGCATAGCCGTCGGACTGTGGTGCGGGCTTGAGGTCGGCGCGGTAGGAGCCGTGGTTGAGTCGGTAGCGATACGCGGCGTGCCAATGCTCCCACGTCGCGGCGTGCAAATGGCAAAGCGAAACTTCATGTATTCCTTAGCATCACCGTCCATAACCTTGTTTTTAAATGCATTATGGATGCGAATGCTTGTTTCTGGCAGACCCGTTCTGACAAAGACCTTGCCCGCGACATGGCTCATGAAGCCGCCATTCAGATAGGGGCCAAAGGTGGGATAGATGGCATTGGTCTGGCTGCGGCGTTCGGTCTGAGACAGGGCGCAGGATTTGAACCACCCGTACGTTTGTGCGGCTTCAGCGTACGGATCGGGGGCCAGTGCCTCGACCGGGCGCACGCGAGCGCTGAACGTATCGGGGGAGAGCTGCGCCAAGTGACCAGACAGGGGGCTGTCGGACCAGAGAAATTCGTCGACGTCGATATGGGCGAGCCAATCGACCTGTGGTCGCTTGTTGAGGCAATGCGTGGCGTTGATGCTTTGGCGCGGTTGATGTTTCTCTGGTCGCCCAGTGCGGGAGCGTCTGCGCCAGTACCCGTCATCGCAGAGTATGACCCGGCATTTGGGATGCGCGCGCAGGGCGGCTTCGGCCTCTGGGTCGGGGGCGTCAAGATAGACATGCACGCGGTGAGCACCCAGATCGAGATGATGGGCGGCGAAATTGAGGATGTCGTGGGTGGGGGCCTTGATCGTGGCGACCACGCCCCAGGTAGGTGCTGCGTTCATGTGCGCAGAATGCGCAAGCCGCGCGCCCGCCGCAAGGGCTCAGGTGTGTTTAGGGATTTGACGTGTTTTGCGCACAAATAGTGGGTTATGATTGGGTGGAGTGCTCGACACTGGCCAGTTGCTGACATTGGCCCCATGCGATGAGCCGCGCGGTGCCCGTCCGCCGGGTGGGCGCTGTTACCTATCTAGCTAGCACTTAATGCTCGCCAAATACTTCCGCGTTATCAAGCAACTACCACGATGCAAAAGCGCCCGCCCGGTGGGGCGGACGGGCGCTGCGCGGCGGCGCGTGCCGCGCCTTGATTCCGCGCTTTTGAGATTGGGGCAAAGTTCGGCTTTAGGCCGTTCGCTATCCTCGCGTCGAAATTGGCTGACAGCCTCAGTCGAACTTGCGCGAGGGGGCGAGAACCGTGGCTTCGCCGATCAACACCTTTTTGCCATTCACCAGACAGCGGCAATCGAGTTGCACCCGGCGTTTGCCGTGGTCGATGCCGATCACCTCGACCTCTGCATGGACCATGTCGCCGGGGCGCACGGGGGCGAGAAATTTGAGGGTTTGGCCCATGTAGACGGTGCCGTGTCCGGGCAATTGCTCGCCGATCACCGCAGAGATGAGGCCAGCGGTCAGCATGCCATGCGCGATGCGCCCCTCGAAAATCGTATCCTGTGCATAGGCGTCATCGAGATGCACTGGGTTGCGGTCGGTCGAAACCTCGGCGAACAGCTCGATGTCGCGGTCGGTCACGACCTTGCGCAGATGGCGGGTCATGCCCATTTCGATGTCTTCGATACAGATCGTGCCGCGCGGCATGTTGTCCAACATTCGCCCCTCTAACAGGTTTGGTGCGTAATTATCAGGCTGTATTTCGCCTCAAGTTGGAATTTAATTACTTTGCGGATGCAGAAAGATCAAGTGTTTTCTCTCAGCGCAAGAATCCGATTGTGAAGGTGGGTGAGGATTTTTCCTTTGCCAGATAATCGTTTAACGCTGATTCATCCGGTTGGTGCGACGTTTTGGTCTCTGTCGCGGCCAAGCCGCCGGAGATGAAGAGAGAATCGATATCCTCACCCATGGCACCGGCCACATCGGTATGAACCCCGTCGCCGATTGCGAGGATGCGGGCGTTCTCGACATCGCGGCCAAGGGCCAAAAGGCGGCGGCGGGCGAGGTCATAGATGGGAGGATGCGGTTTGCCGAAATAGAGGCT
>JGI25322J35698_1000625_pt1 | contig 32672 bp, 29 predicted proteins | sample AutmiccBRH37_all_FD_35698 | JGI IMG/M metagenome (IMG submission 35698) | reverse complement strand
TCGTCATTTTTTCGCTGCCGTTTTAAATTCTTAGTCTCGATCAAATCCCGGGGTGCCGTTCACCGGATCGTCGCCGATGCCGACGCAGAGCTTGGTCAACTGATCGACCGCTTCATAGGTCAAGGTGCCGGAGCGGGATACCACGCCGACCGGCCGCCCGGCTTATGGATCTTGCCGGGCATGATGGCGGGTCTTCTTCGTTCAGATAACGCCAGGCAAGGAGGGCGGGATGGCTGAGCTGGATTGCATACAATATATGAGTGCATATTGCACGCAACGTGACCGCTCGTGTCAAGGATTTTTCGGCTGGCCGACTTAATCTTTAAAAATATTCGCATTATTCTGAACATCAATCGTTGGTCTGACAATTGAACCAAAGGGGTTGCTGTGTGAAGACAAATCATGTATACATATATTGTGTACCGTCTAAAGCATTAACATGGGGTGCTTGTTACACTGTGCAGCCCCATTAATTTTTAACTCATACGTACAGGGAGGAGCATATCGTAGTTCGTCTTAGTTAATGGTAATAACTCTAAAATTTATAATAACCGGGAGACCCAGAATGTATCATAAATTCAAATCTATTGTCTGTATCACCTTGGTAAGCATGCTTCCTGCGTTTGGCGGCGGTATAGCCTTCGCAGCACCTGAGATGGTTCTTAAATTTGCGGGCCAAAGTGCAGCCGATCATCCAGCAACCCAACTCATGAACGACATTGCCAAGGAGATTGGTGAGAAAACAAGCGGCCGTATCGAGGTTAAGGTGTATCCTGCCAACCAGCTTGGCGACTATAGTCTGGTTTATGAGGAGCAGATCCGCGGAACTATAGACATGTCATGTATTTCCGTTCCCAGCCAGTTCGATCCACGGATGGAATTAATCTACATCAACGGATACGTCAGCGACTACGAGGATGCCAAAAAGGTCTTTGCCCAGGATGGATGGCTCTTCGGCAAAATGAACGAGTATAATGAGAGACTTGGTGTCAAACTCCTTGGTTTCTTCGTCGAGGGTATGATCGGCACCGGAACTACCAAACCGGCAAAAGATCCGCTCAATCCTGCAGTAAAACAGGATGTCCTTATTCGTGTTCCGAATATGGACGTTTATAAACTGGCGGCGGAAGCAATGGGGTATAGTACCGTCACCGTCCCCTATGCCGATGTTTACCAGGCAATCCAGACCGGCGTCGTCAATGGCGTAAATGGCTACCCTGTTGCCGCTGCATATACCGCTCTCGGAGATGTTCTCAAATACTGGTATATGACCAACTATTCGGTTGAAGTTCTCAACTTCATGATCAGTGGCATAAGCTGGGCGAAGATCAAGCCGGAAGACCAGGCTGTCATCAAAGACATTCTCGCACGAGCAACTACCAACAGTATCGAAAATGCCAGGAATGTCGATGAGCATTACATGTCCCTGATGAAGGAGAAAGGTATCCAGGTTTTTACGTATTCCAAGGAAGAGCTTGCTCCTATCATGAAGGCAAGTGCCTCCACCTGGCCAAAACTCGAAAAAAACATGACCAAAGAACTCATGGACGATTTCAGAAGAGAGCTTGCTCCTAAGTGATTTTCTCCGTCTTTCTCGTGGTAGACTTTCATTAATATATGAGATGCGGGAAATGGGGCTTTCTATTTCCCGCATCTCATAATTATGCCATGGAGTTCGTTGTGTCAGACTACAATAATGAAAATACATGCATCAACAGTCCTGAATGCCTCAGTCATTTCAGCCCACCAAAAAATCTCTTCGATCGCATAGCCATTAATGGTTTTTCCGTTGCCTGCTTCTTCAGTACTGTTGCACTGACTCTTATCATCTGTGCCGCCACCTTTTTCCGCTACGTTGTTAAAGGGGATTTGTATGGGTATGAAGAATGGGTCAAAATCCTCGCTTTCTGGCTGTACTTTCTCGGAGCCGCCATCGGTTCCTATAACCGCACCCACGTTTCCGCCGACCTTGTCAACGCCTATCTTCCAGAGGGGAAGATCAAAGAAGCTCTGGCATTCCTGAAAAACCTTGTCACAGTCGGTGTATCTCTTCTCTTTGCCTGGTACGGGTATGAGTTTTTCATGTTTGGGTTTCAGGGCCCTTTGGGGACGGGAATCGCCATTCCCAAAACAACTGTCTGGAGAATAAGTTTGTGGGTTGGATATCTGTCGGTATTCATAGGGCTGGTCTTTATGGCCATCTACTTCACCAGAGATCTTATCCATAGCATGCGGATACTGTTCAGGAGGAAAGAGAGATGATTTTTGTCGCACTCGTAATTCTCATGCTCTGCTTGATTATCGGGGTCCCTGTGCCGGTAAGCTTCATGGCGTCGGCAGCATGGTTGATATTTTTCGGGGGTCCTGCGGGTGAGGGCTACCAGGCATCTCAGCTCCTTCCTTATGGTTACGCCCAGATGAATTCAGTTTCACTGATCGCGATTGCCCTTTTCATTGCCGCAGGCGGCATTATGGAGCGGGGCAAGATTGGTGAGAAACTGATAGATTTCGTCGATGTCTTTGTCGGCCACAAGAAGGGAGGCTTAGGAATTGTAGCCACTATCTCCTGCGCCATCGTCGGATCTATCTGCGGGGCTGCCTGCGCCACCTTGTCGTGCGTTGGTTCCATCATGTTCCCAAGGTTCAAAGCAGAGGGGTATCCAAGGGGGTTGGCTGCAGCACTTTTGGCAAATGCATCTCTTCTTGGCCTTCTCATCCCTCCCAATGCTACACTTATTATATTTGCCTGGATAAGCGGCCAGTCGGTGCTTGCATGTTTTCTCGCAACTGTGGTTCCCGGTTTCATTACAATAGTGCTCATATGCCTGGTGAACGGGTGGCTTCTCCGACGCAGCAACATTGTCCTGAAAATCGACAAGAGCAACAGAACTGGTGCGGACAAAGTACGACTTTTCCAGGAGAGAGGAAAACTTGCCATTCCGGCTCTTATGCTTCCGTTTATAGTTCTAGGAGGCATATATGGTGGGATAATGACCACCACTGAAGCATCGGCGATGGCTGTGCTGTACGCTATCCCGATCGGAATGTTTGTCTATAAAGGGCTCAACCTGAAAAACACCTACGAGGTAATTGTCGAGACCGCCATAACCACGGGTGTCATCATGGTCATGCTTTACTCGGTTGCCATGCTGAGTCGCCTTTATATTCTGGAAGATCTTCCGGGTATGCTGCTTTCCGTGTTCTATGCGATATCCGACAACCCCCTCATTATCATGTTCATGATTAACATCTTCCTTGTTATCATGGGAATGCTCATGGATGATATCAGTGTAGTGGTCCTTACAACACCTATCCTCATGCCCATTATTATGGAGTTAGGGTTCAACCCCATTCATTATGCTGCAATAGTCGGCGTCAATACCGGCCTTGGATGTATTACTCCACCAGCGGCACCAGTCTTGTATCTTTCCGGACGTTTAGGTTCCGCCCCTATCGATGAAATGATGAAACCATGCTTATGGTTCATCTTATTATGCTGGGGCCCCGTACTCTTTATAACAGTCTTTTTTCCAAAAGTTTCCTTATTCCTGCCGCATTATATTATGGGCACACCTTGGTAAGTTTGAAATATGAAATTTTATAGAAATATTTTTGCAATCTTGTGTTTCGCTTTTTTTCTTACTGCCATTACGACCAGCTCGCCCTTTGCATTCCTGGTTGCTATGCTGTGTGGAATGTTATCAAGGACTGCAGACAAAAAAGGATGGTCCAGAAGATCCCCAGTTACCGGGGGCATGAAAATGACAAAAAGTGGCGGCTTTTAAATGTTGTTTGATTGCGGGAATTTTTGACAGCCGCGATCAAAGCTGCCGCTCTCATCTGCGCTGCCCCGGTGTTTTCAATGGCAGCTCCGAGCGGCAGCATGCATACTGGCAATGAGAAAGACCACCTTCCACTCAATGGCCCGATAGCTTCCTCCATACTCAAGCATCCGACAAGCTGCAAGTTGATGCCGCCGCAGATCCTTAACCTCGCTTTCAGTTGAACCATGCAATCAGTACATGAACGCGATACTCCCGACGCAGGCCGCTCTCGGCCAGCGTGGCTCCAAGCAGTGGCGATCCCTCCTTGACACGCCCTTCNGCCATCAACAAAGACTCCCAGAGTTTATCCTGAACACGTTCGGGNGACTCGACCTGAAGATGCTGGCTGGCGTGATAGCGCTGCAGTGGCTGTCCGATCTGGTGGGCAATGCCTGTATGCGTCAGCCCGGCGGAAAGGATAAATAATGCCCATACGGTGACCACGGCCGGGCTGCTGAAGCCGGCCAACGTGCCCAAGCACAAATCCCCGGTTGTCATTTCAACATGCTGATGATGCCAATGATGTCAATGCCAAACAGCAGTTGGATGCCGGTCAAAAACAATAAGCCGTAGATCAGCCGCTTGAACCACTTGTCGCTGCACCGCTGATTGAGCAAAAAGCCGAGTTTCAGCCCAAGGTAAGAGACCGGCAAAAGCAACATCACGATGGACAAATTGCCGACGTGCAGCAGATTAAGCTGGGCGTAGGGAATCAATTTGACAATGTTGGTAATGGTGAAGAAATAGATTGTGGTGCCGACATAGATATCGCGCGGCAGGTTCTGCGGCAGGAGATAGACCATTATCGGCGGGCTGCCGACGTGGGCAAGCGTCGAAGTAAAACCCGACAGTGTTCCCCAGAAAAGTCCTTCGGGAACGCTTGATTTGCGTCCCTTGAGCACTCCGACCAAATGCGCGTAACCCAGCTGAAAAGCGACAAAGGCCAGAGCCAGTAATCCGATGCCAATTTTCAGAATCCGTTCGTTGCCACGGAAATAACCGAAAAAGAACCAGGCGACCACAATACCAAGGATGGCACCAGGAACTATGATCGTCAGGTTGTGTCGGTCGAAACGTGCCCGATACTGACGGATGGCAATGAGATCGGAGATAATGAGGATTGGCAACAGCAGAGCGGCTGCTTCTGCTGTGGGAATTGTCAGGGCCATGAGGGGAGTTGCGATAACCCCAACTCCCGCCCCAAAGCCTGCTTTAGAAATCCCGATGAGAGTGACCGAGGCCAGCGCGCTGATCCAGAAGGCTAACGAATAATCCGAAAAAACTTCAAACATAGGCTTACAAAGGGTGCAGTAGCAGTGCGATTTGGTGCCTTACGGGTCGAAAAATGGGCGAGTCTCTGGGGCTCAAATGGCGCCGCGCCGCATCTGTTCAGGCTTGCGGATCTTATGAATTCGGGCGGCATACTCGCTGCTTTCCGCCGGCCGGCCCATCTTTTGATAGAGGCCTGCCAGGGTTTCGAAGACGACGAGCAGGTGCATCCTGCCGGCCTCGGGGCCTTTCTCGAGAATTTTGCGTGAAGTGAGCAGCGTCTTCTCGGCTTCGTCGTACCGGCCGGTCATCACATACAGCGTGCCGAGATTGTGATAGCTCTGAGCCGTGGCCGGATGTAAAGGTCCTTCGGCTTTTTCCCAGATGGACAGAGACCTTTTGAGATATTTTTCAGCCTCGTCGAGTCTGCCCTGCTCCCTGCAGATGGCTGCAAGATTGTCAAGCGACTGGGTGATCGCCGGATGCTCCTCACCGAAAGCCTGTTCCCGGATGGCAAGAGCCCGGCTGTGCTGTTTCAGGGCGAGGACATACTCGCCGCGCAGGCTGTGCAGCACGCCGAAGTTATTGTAGGACTGGGCCAGCGCCGGATGCTTGCCGCCCAGCGCCTGCTCGCGGACCCGCAGGGACTTCTCCAGAAGCGGGGCGGCGGCCTCGGCCTTGCCGGTATTGAGATAGAGTTCGGCGAGGCTGTTCCGGCATTGGGCCAGATCGGCATTGTCCTCGCCCAAAGAGACAGAATAGATCTTCGCCGCTTGCTGCAACAGAGACTCGGCCTTGTCGATCTTGCCGGTTACTGCGTAGAGTTCCGCCAGCCGTTCCAGCACTTTGGCGATCTGCGGATGGTTTTCCGGCAGAGCTCTGTTCAGAATATCGACCACCTGATGCAGCAGGGGTTCGGCAACGGCATATTCGCCCCTGGCGAGGTAGATTTCCGTCAGATCCCAGAGGATGGCGGCAAAGCCCGGATCCTGAGGTCCGACCGTTTTTTCGTAGATGACCAGCGCCCGGCGCAGGCTGCGCTCGGCCGGCTCCAGACGCCCTTTCCCGATGTCGATGGCGGCGAGGTTTATCAGAGCGTCGGCCACTTCGATGGAGTCCGGGCCGTTTACCGCTTCATAAATGCCAAGAGATTTGCGGAAGGCTTTTTCCGCCTCATCGCGGTCATTGACGATACTGTGAATTTCACCGAGATTATGATAGGAAACCGCCACATTCGGGTGCACTTCACCGAATTCGCGCACGGCAGCCTCGACCGCCGCCCGGCCCGACTGCAGCGCCTCCTGGTACTGTTGTTTCTGCATGGAGTCAATAGTCATGCCGTTCAGCTCTTCCCAGGTATCGCCCATCGTTTCCATCCTTATGCTCTAATGCGGAGTTTTTTCCCGCCGGGAAAACCCGGCGGGACCATCACACTTAGATCGTCATAATTGTCGTACCGCTATTGCCCATCAAACCGTAGGTCTGCGCCATGGCAACTTTTGCGCCTTCCACCTGACGGGCGCCGCATCTACCCCTCAGTTGATTGGCACATTCGATAACCTGCCAGAGAGCTTGCGCTGAAAGCGCCTCGCCATGGGAAGAAAATCCGCCGCTTGGGTTGACCGGCAGTTTCCCGCCGATTTTCGTCATCCCGTCACGCAGCATCTTATCCGCTTCTCCCTCTTTACAGAACCCGCATGTTTCCAGGTAGACCAGGTAATGCCAGGAGCTGTTGTCGGGCAGTTCCAGCACGTCGATATCCTCGGGACCAAGGCCGGATTTTTCATAGGCCTGCCGGGAAGCCGAGTAGCTCTCACTGAGCATGGGGGCCTCGGCAACGGACGGGCAGGACAGCGCGGAAATTCGAATGGTCGGGTCACCATAGATGGCGCTGCCCATGGTGGTGGCGTTGATCTTCACCGGTTTGTCGGCTTTTGCGATCAAATCCTTGTCGGCGGTAATAATAACCGCCGCAGCACCGGTACTTACCGGGCAGATCTCATACAGCCTGAGCGGATCACAGACGTAAGCGGAGTTCAACACCTCTTCAAGAGTATAAGTCTTCTTGAACCTGGCGTGCGGATTTTTTGAACCATACTCGCTCATCAGGACCTTGACCAGTGCCAGATCCTCTTCGGTGGTGCCGTATTTTTCCATCCTTTTCCGGCATTCCAGCGCCCAGTAGATCGGGTTGGGCAAGCCGCCCATTTTCCACCTGATCACGTCGCGGTCCTGCACCGCGTTGTCCGACTTGGCGGTCAGAAAACCTTTCGGCGAGACGTCGGCGCCAAAGGCAAGAGCTGTCTCGGTTTCGCCGGCGGCAACACTGTTGTACGCCATTCTGATGGCGGCGGAGCCGGTAGCGCAGGCATTGTAGACGTTGACCACCGGGATGCCGGTTTCACCGAAAATGGACTCCAGATATTGACCGGAAAGGTGACCGGCGTTGCCGCCGTAAATAAAAATCCCGGCCATGATTGCCTGGATCTTCTGCCATTCGATGTTTGCGTCTTTCAGAGCACCGTCAACCGCCACTGCGGCGAAATCGGCAAATACTTTCTCAGAGAAACCCATCCAGGGGTGTATTCCGGTTCCAATTATATAGACATCTCTCATTGTCATTATCCCCTATTCTATTTTTCGCAAATATTATTTAACGGCACGAAACGCCCAGGTGACCACTTGCTGCTTTTCCTCGTTGGTATACATCTCAAGAATGGTCGTTTCCATTTCCATCCCCAGCTTGAGGGATTTCAGATCGGTACCCGTTATAATGCCGGTAACCTGAATTTTTTCGTCTGCAAACTCAACCAGACCGATCCCGTACGGAGTAATCTTCTGCTCTGTTTTAAAGGGTGCGGGACAGGGATAATATTGAATGGTGTAACTCGCCAGCTTGCCTTTTTTGGGAAGCAGGACATCTTCCACACCTTCTCTTGAGCAACCGGGGCGATGTTGATAATGTTCCTTCGGAAAGAAGTAAGTTCCGCAGGAGTTGCATTTTGCGCTCATCAATCTGACTTCGCCGGTCGACCAGTCGACTAAATTTGGTATACGAGCTACTTTATTTGCCATGTTTTCCATCGTTTTTTCCTAATTGTTTTTAAATGGTTATGAACAATTTCCAGACCTCGTTTAGGGTAGGGTGCGCTTCGCGCACCATTATTGGTGCACAAAGTGCACCCTACCTGCTTATTCCTTCATTGAAAAAGCTATTAGCGGCCGACAAACTTCGGCGGCCTTTTTTCAAGGAAAGCATTGACACCTTCCACCTTATCTTCCAGGCTCAACGATAGACTGTANANCTCATACTCGTACTTCAAACCGCTTTCGAGATTGGTCTGCATGCCGCGGTTGATTGCGGTTTTGGCAAGTTTTAAAGCCGCCGCACTTTTGGAAGCGATCTTTTTCGCCATCTCCTTGGCCGTGGGCATCAGTTCATCCNCCCCCACCACGCGGTTGATAAGGCCGATGCGGTCGGCTTCTTCGGCACGGATGATATCGCCGGTGAAGATCAACTCTTTGGCCCGGCATACCCCGATAAGCCGCTGCAGCCGCTGGGTGCCGCCACCTCCCGGAATAATGCCGATGTTGATTTCGGTCTGGCCGAATTTGGCCTTGTCGGAAGCGATGATGATGTCGCAGCCCATGGCGATTTCGCAGCCACCGCCGAGGCAGAAGCCGTTGACGGCCGCAATGACCGGCTTTTCCAGCTTTTCGACCATTTCTCCCAGCCGCATGATGTTGTGGGCGGCATAGGGTGTGGTCTTGTTGAACTCTTTAATATCGCTGCCGGCGACAAAGGCCTTGCCGCTGCCGGTGAGAATGAGCACCTTGATCGAGTCGTCGGCGGCCACGTCACCAATGGCGTCGCGGAATTCGGCCCTGGTCTGGTTGTTCAACGCATTCATCGCCTCCGGACGGTTGAAGGTAATGACAGCGATATTCTCTTCTTTTTCCAGAATAATGTTCTCGTAGACCATACGCTTTCCCCCATTTACGCTGATAATTTTTGTCGGCGGACGCCGTACTCGCACAATTTACTTAAAGCCTTCACCCCGGAGATCAAAGAAGGGAACACCGGCAGCTCTTTGCCCATTTCGTCCATTATGATGTTTTTGTACTGGTTGTATCCGACGATCATACAGACGACCACCGGCTTGCCGACCTCTTTCACGATTTTCTGAATGACCTTTTTCTGCACAGCCTCCTGGGTATATTCGAAACCGGCCAGGATAAGTACTGCGGCATCTATGTTCGGGTCTCTCAGTGCGTCGGGGAAAGTGGTTTCCAGGGTCTTGGTAAAACCGATTTTGGTTACGGAAAAATAGAGGTCGACAGGATTCGATACAGGCGTGTCGAACATGTCCTTCAATTTTTCGGTCGTCTCCGGAGTCAGCCGGGGGAGTTCCAGGCCAAAATTCGCACACAGGTCGGAAACGACAACACCGACGCTGCCTGCAAGGGTGATGACGGCGACGCGATTGCCTTTGGGAAGCGGCTGGGTGGAAAAAACCTTGGCGAAATCTTTCAATTCGGTAAAGTCATCGGCCATGATCATCCCGGTCTGTTTGACTGCCGCTTCGACGATCTTGGCGTTGCTGGCAATACTGCCGGTATGGCTCATGGCGGCCCTGGCGCCTGCTTCCGTGCGCCCGCCGCTGAGGAAAATTACCGGTTTTCTGGCGGCGACCTGTTTGGCAATCCTGGTAAGGTTTCGGCCGTCGCTGATGGTTTCCAGATACATCGAAATGACATCGACGCCCTCTTCGTTGCCGAAGTATTCCAGCAGATCGTTTTCATTGACATCGCATTTGTTGCCGATCGAACACACCTTGCTGATATTCAAGCTTTCATTTGCGACGATATCCGCGGCCATCCCAGCAGCTAAAAGGCCGGATTGACCGATGAGCACCACGTTGCCCCTGGGAACTTTTTTGGTCATCGGGTAAATGGAGGTGACAATATCGCGTGAAACGATACCGGAACAGTTCGGACCCATCACCCGGATATTGTTTTTTTTGGCAATTTCTACGATCTGCTGCTGAAAAGCTTTTCCTTCTCCACCCATTTCAGCAAAGCCCGCAGACTCGATAATTATTGCCTTGACTCCTTTCCCTGCACATTCCGCAACCGTTGCCACAGTGAGTTTCGGGGTCGGCAGAGCTGTGACGACCAGGTCGACGTCGCCGGGTATTTCTGTAAGCGACTTATATACCTTATAGCCCAGGATCTCGTCCGATTTTGGATTAACCGGATACACATCGCCGGCAAAATCGCTGCCCTTGATATTATTTACGATTACATAGCCCAGCTTGCCGGGAGTTCCGCTGGCCCCGATGACAGCAATAGATTTGGGTTTAAAAAAAAGATCCATCATGAGTGCACCTTCCTTGAGTCGTCTGATTGGGCCCCCCACAAAGGGGGATAAGTACCTTCACGAAATTCGTCTTAGAAAACAAAGAACGAATTTCTAAGGTACTAAAAATTTGTGATTTACGCGGATAAGATAATTCTGGCATCTACGACCACGGCGCCATCTTTATACGCAAACACCGGGTTCATATCGATCTCTTCGATGCCCGGCGTTTCATTCACAAAGTCGGAAAGTTTAACCAGCATATCCTGAAGACACGGCACATCCGCCGGATCCTGCCCCCGATATCCCTGCAGAAGTTTTTTGCCTTTAATCTCGCCGGTCATGTCTTCGGCATCCGCCTTGTCTATCGGCACGATTCGAAAAGACACATCCTTTAACACCTCTACCAGCACGCCGCCGAGTCCGAACATTACAACCGGACCAAAGCTTGGGTCTTTAATCATGCCCATGATGATCTCGGCTCCGACTTTTGCCATGGACTGAACGGCGACACCTTCGATGTCTGCATCCGGTGCATACGCCCGGCAGGAGGTCATGATATCGTCATAGGCCTTCTCAACCGCTTCTTTGTTCTGCAGATTGATCTTCACTCCGCCCGCATCGCTTTTATGGCTGATATCCACCGACGAAACCTTCAGGACCACCGGATAGCCTATCTCCTCGCTTATCGATACTGCCTTTTCTCTGGTAGTGGCCAGNACGGTCCTGGTGCAGGGTATACCGGCCTCGCCGAGAATTTCCTTGGCCTCAATTTCCGTGAGCACCGTGCGCTTTTCTTCTCTTGCGCGACTCATAATTCGAGCTGTTGTCATTGATGTATCCTCGCAGTAGTTCCAGGAGGCTATTCTCGGACAACCTCCTAGCAATGTTAGCTTTCGTAGGGTGCACTGTGTGCACCATGGAAACCGGAATGGTGCACACAGTGCACCCTACAAATTCAGGTCAATCGATCAACCGGCAGTCAAGCCACCATCGACGTAGATGGTCTGACCGGTGACGAAACTCGCCGCCTCGGATACCAGGTAAATCACCGCGCCGACCATATCCGCCGGCATTCCTATCCTGCCCATCGGCACCGCTGCGGCATATTTGGCTGCAAGTTTCGGATCCTCGGCGATATGTTTGGTACCGGGGGTGATGACTAAAGCCGGTCCCAGGGCGTTGACCCGGATGCCGTGCGGGGCCCATTCGAGCGCGAGAGATTTGGTTATCAGCTCAACCGCGCCTTTGGTGGCGCAATAGCCGCTGTTGCCGCCGGTATAGCCGCGTATTCCCCGGACCGAGGAGAGATTGACGATGGCGCCGCCCTTCTGCTCCCGCATAACCTTGCCTGCCGCCTTGCATGCCACCATGGTTCCCTTGACATTGACGGCAAACAGCTTGTCCCAGTCCTCCATCGAGTATTCGAAGGCATCGCGCTTGATATTCATCCCCATGGCATTGACGAGGATGTCGACCCGGCCGAATTTCTTCACCACCTGATCGACGAGGTTCTGCACACTTGCTTCATCGGTCACATCCGAGGCGATGGCAAATGCTTTGTTGCCGGACTCCTCGGAGATTTTTTCCGCCACCCGGGCAATTGTCTCCTGGTTGCGACTGGAGACCACGACAGTTGCCCCATGCACGGCCAAGCCAAGCGCAAGAGCCTCGCCTATTCCGCCGGCCCCGCCGGTGACAATGGCTATTTTTCCATCCAGCTTGAATATGTTTTTCATTCCTTCTTTTCCTCCAATCTCATGATTCTCCGAGTCTGCTTCATGCGATTTTACATGCAACCGCAAGCGCGACTATGGAGTGACTATGAATACCAGAACCTCTGCCGGCTTGCCGCCGTTAATGACCATATCGCGCTCCTCGCCGGGTGCGATATAAATGAGGTCGCCTTCATTTAAGACATGCGTCTCGTTATGCCCCCTTACCGTGATCGAGCCCTTTACCACGTGGTAGACCCGCTCTTTCGGCGAAGAGCCCATTTCCGCACCGCCGTTCGGGTGGAAGTAGGAATAACAGACTGTCGTACGCTTGGATTGAGCCTCGGTTATTTTCTGCAAACCGTATACCCCGGAATGTTTGGCCGCGTCATACGGCGTGCCTTCCGTGTCTTTTACACTGATCATTTTTTTATGCACCTCGCAGCTGAGGATGAAAAGCTGAATCGGCGACTCCGTCCATTGCACCGGCCGGAGTCGCCAAACCTTCTAGCAACTATTTACGCTCCAGGACGATTTCGCCTAAGTTGACGTCCTTCTGGGTAACACATTCAAGTATCCTGTCTTTGTAACCTGCGGCGCTGACCGTCACCTGGTATTTCTCGTTCTTCTTCATATCCTCAAATTCGAAATCGCCGAAGAGGTCGGTCGCCGTGGCAAGATTCAATCCGCCTCCGGACAAACTCACCTGCACCCCCTCCGGGCATTCGCCTTCCTTATCCTTGAATACCACCTCGCCGGCGATAAACCGCCGCGGAATCCCTACATATCGCACCAGGGGTCTGGTGGCAAATTGCGGATGAAGGTCTTCAACCGGCAGTGTCGCGGAAAGTTGGGATATTTCACTGGATGGATCGTCGAGATCGCCGAAAACCAGAGCGCCGGTGGGGCACGACTCGACGCAGCGCGGCAGTTTCTCTCCGTCGTCCAGGCGATGTGCGCAGAGCGTGCATTTCTGGGGAAGCTGGAGTTCGGCGTTCCAGAAGATCACCCGGTAGGGGCAGGCATTGACGATGGCTTCCTGACCTTTGGCTTTGACCGGATCGATCATGACGATGCCGTCCGGGCGACGATAGATCGCGCCGTCTTTTGCCGCATCCATGCACGGCGCATTCTCGCAGTGCAGGCAGGGCTTGGCGATATAGGCAACTTTCGGCTTCGGGTACTCGCCCCGCTCAATTTCCTGAACCTGCATCCAGAACTGGCCGTTCAGAGGCTGGGCGGCAGAATATTCCGGATATTCGTTGCCGTAATATTCATCCCGGCAGGCAAGAAAACAGCTGTAGCAACCATTGCACTTCTTGATATCTATTAATATGGCGTATCGGGACATTATCAGACCTCCCATTTTTCTATTTCAATGAGACATGAATTCGGGGTCATGCCCGGGGCATTCTTGGAAACCATCCGCGAAGGCGTGAGCATGTTGACGCAACCGCCTTTATCCGGTGAATCGGCGTTGCCGGGGATGAGCGGATCGTATTTTGCCGACGAGGCATAACTGTGGATCACGCCGGGCCGTACCCGCTCTGTGACCACCGCAATACAGAGCACGCTAGCCCTATCGTTATGAAGTCGGACGATATCGCCGCTCTGGATGTTGCGCAGACGGGCATCGTCGGGATTGATCCGTGCCGGCCACCAGGCATAGCCGTCTTTTTTGATGCGATGGACCGGGATGTCATCAAGCCAGTCGGTGTGCTTGTCATAGTGACAGTGGAAGGTAAATCGCGGATGGGGCGACAGCAGCTGCAAGGGATAGCTCTTGAACAGCTCGCTCCGGTGCCCCTCCCAGCTCGGGATATAGCGTGGCGAAATCGGCCGCTCCTCATCATCGGGGAACTTCGACTTTAGACTCTCCGAGACGAATTCGATCTTGCCGCTGTAGGTTCCTAGTTCTTTCGCCTTCTCGGTTTTTCTTTTGGGATTGTTGGTATCGGGGGTATCGCAGGGCCGTCCTTCGGCAAACCACCTGAGCGACGGCGTCGACTTATAATCGTCTGGAATATTGATGATGTGATAGCCTTTTTTGTTAAACTCTTCCCAGCTGATGAGTTTCGGCAGATCGGAAGAATCGAAAAATGCCTGTACCCAATCGAGTTCCGTCCGCCCGTCGGTGAACTGTTCCTTCATGCCGAGTCGTTCGGAGATCAGGGTGAGAATCTCATAATCCGATTTGGATTCCCACAGGGGTTCGATACATTTCTGCTGGCGGACGACGATCCGGTAGTTGCAGCCGCTGCTGGCATGACAGGTGTAGCCGCCGCAGGCCCCCCATTCGCCGACATCGTCACGCTCGAAGTTGCTGCAGGCGGGAAGGATGATGTCGGCCATCCGGGTTTCGCCGTTGAACCAGACGTCCTGATTGACAACGAACTCGAGCTTAGGACTCTGGTACATCCTCACCCATTTGGTGGTATCGCTCATGGTGCCGATGAAAGAGCCGCCGTAACGATAGAACAGTTTAATCTCGGAATAGCCGGGCATCGGATACTCGAAATGGGTGAACTGCTGCTCGAGCGACTGACCGCAGAATCCCTCGCCGTACCAGCTGACCGGCGGACTCAGAACAGCATCGGGCAAAGTAAGCCGGTACAGTCGCTGCTTAGTCGGGTTGGTCGGAATGAAATGGGCGATCTTCGCCGTCGAAACCCTGCCCTGCAGGTCGGCGTAGGCCGGGAACCAGTGATTGACATCGGAAGGGGCTCCCATGGTCGTCCCCCAGATGGTGCGGCCCGGCTTGCCGAGTCCCTGCATGGCCTGGAGCAGGACCATCATCCTCGCCCATTCGGTGCCGTATGCCTGACGACAGGCTCCGCCTTCTCCNCCCCGGGCTCCGCCCGATAACACGGTTCGCTTTGCCGCCCACTCGCGGGCGAGCGCCCTGATGACTCTTGCCTTCACCCCGGATTCGTTTTCCGCCCACTCAGGAGTTTTAGCCTGGCCGTCGGTCTCACCCATGACGTATTTCTTGAATTCGTCGAAGCCGATGGTCCGGTCCCGCACATAGTCCTTGTCATAGATGTCTTCAGTGATCCATACATGGGCAATCGCCATGGCCAGGCAGGTATCGGTGCCGATCCGCGGAGCGATCCATTTGCCTTCCATGACCCCTGCTGTATAATTATGGAAAGGATCGATGAAAACCATCTTCACCCCTTTTTCCTTCAGCCACTGACGCCAGAGTGCGGATTCCTGCCCGGTGTAGGTGCCGCGGGTAGAATCGGGGTCGTTCGACCACAGCACGATCATCTCGGCGTTTTTCAGGGAGTCTTCGAGCAGGTCGTACTGTTCCGGCATGCCCAGCCGCCAGTAGAAACCGTAGGTATGCGTCGCTCCCCAGTGCCAGCCTTCCCAGCTGTCGGGGTTATCGAGGACCGGGGTGAATTCAAGTAAATTCATGAAGCGGGCGAAAGGCCCCATCTTGTAGCCGACGATTCCCCAGTTGTGGTGCGAGGAGGTCATTCCACTGATTGCCGAGCCGCCGTACTGCTCTTTGACTCGTTTAATCTCGGAAGACACGATATCCAAAGCTTCATCCCAGGAAATACGGACATAGGGTGATTTCCCGCGGTTTTGCGGGTTGCGCTCGCCGTTTGGGTCAAAGTCGACCCGTCGCATCGGATATTGTATTCTCTCTTCCGAATACAGTCTGCGCCGGTCGGCGTGGACATAGGGCGCCAGGGCGAATTTTTTCGGCGGTGAATATTTTTTGCCGTCCGCTTCAATGGTCCAAGGCTTGAAATCGCCCTCTGCTGCGACCAATGGCCGCATACGGGTTACTTTACCATCTTTTACATATACGCTGACAGGTCCGGCGTTGGTACAGTTGGTAAAAACTTGTTCACTCATCATTTAACCTCCCGGCATTTTCCTTCTTGCTTTTATCCGCTGTAAATACTCGCGTCTTTTGTCTCGATAATGCCATGCGACGTATTGCGTATCTTATTGCATGTAAACAATACGCTGATCATTTCATTGCAGCTCAATCCAACCTGCAAAACTGCTTTATGCTCAATCACCAGGGATTACCCTGGTCACATTGGTATAGATCGGGCAATACGCAAGATTGATGGCTTTTGTATCGCATACTGAAATACAATACCGACATACGGAACTAATAATACACTGCTCCACGCCCATGTCAAGAGCTTTTACATGTAATCTCACCCTGACGGACAATTTATTAAATCCAATGACTTCAAGATGTTAGATAATTATTACCAAAAACAGACAGGAATTAATCTTGACAGATTGTTGCCGACACTCTATTTAGTTGCAACATACGAGACAGGATGTTCGTATCTGAAACAACTTGAAGGCGAGTACCCGAACCGGTCTCACCTATGGGAACATTTACTGCATGCGGGGTCGACACTTTGCCGGATAAGAAAAAAAAACTAAATGAAGATGCCAGTTGCTCTTCCGCAGAAAAAGCTCTCAACATCCTGTTGGCCTTTACCCCATATAATAACGAAATGGGTACGACCGACCTCAGTATCAGGCTGGGAATGCATAAATCGACCACCAGCAGGCTGATCAAGCTACTGGTGGCAACGCATTTTCTTCAGCAGAACCCGCTCACCAAAAAGTATATGCTGGGCAGATCGGCAGTTAAAATAGGCAACGCTACCACCAGGTCGCTCGACAGCAAGCTGCTGGCTATCGCCCAGCCATGCCTGACCGAACTCTCGCAGCTCCTCGGCGAAAGCGTTGCTCTGGAGTTGCTCACCGGCACCAACGTCGTGCTCGCCCTGCACGTGGAAGGACCAAGCCATATTCGTTTCAATTTTCAGCAGGGCGAACAGGTGCCGATCAATGTCGCGGCCGGCGCCAAAGTCATCCTGTCACACAGCGATCCCGTCTTTCTGGAACTGTGTCTCGAGCAGGAATTCGAGCATTTTAACGAGAACACCATCGTGTCGAAGGAAGAATACCGAAAGCTCCTGAAAGAAATCAAACAAACCGGAATCGCCTATGACCGGGGGGAGCGATACAAAGATACCCACGCGATGGCAGTCCCCATTCAAAACTTCGCAGGACCACCAAAAGCCGCAGTAGTGGTGGCCGGGCCCGCCTTTCGGCTGACCGATCAGTTTTTGCAGTCGGCAATACTTCCCTTGAAGTCCACTGCGGAAAAGATCGCCAAGCAGCTGTATTTCTGATTGCTCCATATCGAACTGTGAGCGGCTGTGTGAACTGTCGATTTGCTGGTTTCCAATGTGTCGCTTTACTTTTATAGCTCCCCTTTGAAAATTCAATTGATGCGTGAAACCACCCTTCCCAACATAAACTGTTGTTCCGCATGTCGGAACAATCGAATATCGGATTGTTGCGTAACTCCTGCATGACCGTTTATTTTTTCAATTTTGTACTATTTTATTGAATTTATAGGATATTGTTGAAGAAATAGTCGGCAATTGCATGTAAATTGCCCTTGACATGTGATGGCACCAGTGTTTTATTCATTCCATATGTTGGTATCATATTCCATCATACGATACATTATGCGACGATTGGGAAGATCAACCGAACGATGGGTCCAAATGTCATCAATTTTACATGTAATATAATATGCATTCTATGCAGTGCAGAGTGACGAACCTCCGGGGATTGGCGAATTGAAGAAATACCGGCAAAATACATCGGCTGCCATCAGAAACATCATGAGAGCCAACACTGTTGCCGCCAAGGTTGCCAATATCCCGACGATAGATTCATTCACGAAATTACCAAGGTTCCCATGCCGACGATTTTCCGTGGCGTCATCCCGTTTTTGATAACAGATGTAATCGGACTCATACTGTTAATCTGTATTCCGCAGTTATCCCTGTTCCTGCCGGGCTTGATGTGAATCCGTGGATGCCGAACTGACCGCGCAGACGGAAGCAATTCCGTCCATATCGAGGCGGTCGAAAAAGCTTTCGACCACATCGGCCATCCAGGCTTGTTTTTTGGTGCAGTGGTCACTCGTCCAGAGCCAGTGGAGAGTGTCGTCGAAGAGCGGCCACTCCGAACAAAAAGCGCCATGGAGAGGCGGCCTGAGAACCGTGAATATTTCCTCAATGGTAGGCAGCCGCCAGCTGTTTATCCCCTGCCAGCGGCTGCTGTTGAGGTGCCGGACATATTCTTTGGCCATGTGCCAGTCAAGGGTAAAGCCTGAGCCGCGCCGCTGCCAGAAAAGCCGGGTATTTCGCTCATAGGCCACCTGCGGCCCAACCACCTGAAAGTTCTGGACCGCATACGTGCGCGGCCGCAACAGTGGGTCCAGTCCGAGGGCCGTCGCGATGTCCTTATACATCACCCGGGCCGGCTCGGATCTTACCGGCCGCCTGGCAAGACTGCGGGTTTCCGGGACGCTGCCCCTGCCACCGGGCCCTTGCTTCTTCTCGACAAGAGGCAGTGCTTCAACCGCCAGGCGCATTTCCTGGGCATTGCTGTATCTGTCATCCGGATTTATCGAGATACTCCGCATGATACAGGCATCCCAGCGCGACGAGAGTACCGGATTGAGCGCACTGGGAACCAAATCCCCGTCCCGGCGAAAGTCGATCAGCCGACCGGTCAGCATGCGGAAACCCATAATGCCGAGACTGAACAGATCCGCCCGGCCATCCGCCTGCTGCGGATTATTTTCCTGCTCGGGGGCCGCGTAGTACGGAGAACCGACCTGCATCCCGGGGATTGCCATTTTCTCCTCCCCCCGCACCCGTGAAAGACCGAAGTCGATGATCTTGATCCGGTCGTCACTGGTCAGCATCAGATTGAAGGGCTTGATATCGCGGTGGACTATCCCGGAAAAATGCAGCCTTTCCAGTCCTTTCAGGGCCTGTATTAGATAGGACCTGGTCTTGGCCACGGAAATGATCCGAGACGGTGCCTCGACCCGGTAGGATTCGCCGATAAAGGCGCCGATCGAATGGGCAAAATATTCAAGAACGATGAAGGGCCGGCCTTCATGTTCGTCACAGTCGAGCACCTTGGCAACATGATCGTGACATAGCCCGCCCATGATTTTCGCCTCCTCCACGAAGATCTCCTTCAAGCGCTCTTCGCCGACAAGCTCGGCAAAGATTTCGTTTCGCGGCTGGAGCACCTTCAAGGCAACCAGACGGCCGGTGACCGGCGCCCTGGCTTTATACACCGTGCTCATGCCTCCCCGGCCCAGACGACCGACAATTTCGTATCTGCCGATTTTTTTCATGTCTCACCCAAGGCGTGACGCATAGCTTTCCGGAAAACCCAGGGCTCTGATTTTCTCCATAGTTCTGCGGCAGTCATATGCCACGAACAGGGTATCGAGAGTCCCCGCCTCATTGTCCCACAACAGATATTTGGCCCGCTTGTCGCTCTCCCTAGGCTGGCCGACACTGCCGGCATTGACGATATATTTCTGCCCCGGAATGAGGATAATCCTGTCCTGCTTCAGCGGCTGTCTCCTGATCGCCCCGCCTTCCAGGCTGACAATCTCGAGGGTATGGGTATGACCGAGAAAGAACAAGGAAACGGCAGCGTTAGCCAGAATAGTCACCAGCTTTACGTCCGACTGTCGACTGAGATACTGAAAGACGGAGGCCGGGGGGAAACCATGAACAAACCGCGCCCCGCAGAATTCAAAATACTTCGGCAGGGTATCGCAGTACGCAAGACTGGCAGGCGACAACAGCCTTGCCGTTGCACTATTGTTTTCCGCCGCCTGGAAATTGAACCATTTTCGCGCCCTTTCGTCGCGAAGGGCGAGCTCATGATTGCCGAGAATGGAGGTGTAGCCCTGCCGCCGTACCAGCTGGATCACCGCTTCGGGGTCCGGTCCGTAGCCGATATTGTCGCCCAGGCAGAATACCCGATCGGCGCCACGCTGCTGCAGATCGAGATTCACTGCCTCAAGTGCTTCGATATTCCCGTGAATGTCTGAAAGCACGGCGATTTTCATCAGGCCCTCTTACTCNCCTTTTTTTTCCTCCAGCTCATCCCAGCGATGGTAAAGCCGCTCGACCTCCGCCCGGGCCGATTCAAGGCCCTGCCAGCATTCGGCGAGTCTATGCGGATCGGAGACCACATCCGGCCGTTCCATCATATTTTCCAGCTCCNCGACAAGGCTCTCCTTAACTGTAATATTCTCCTCAATCCGATCATACTCCCGCTGATCCATATAGGACAGCCGGTTTTTGCTTTTTGCCTGCTCTGCGGTTTTGCCGCCCTTTTGCCCGTTTTTTTCCTTCACCTCTTCTTTTTTAGCAGGTTCGGCAAGATCTTCGAGCCATTGCTCATAATCGGCGTAAAACGAGACCCCGTTCCGGCCGCCGAAGCCGAGCAGCCGCTGACACACCCGGTCAAGAAGGAAACGGTCATGGGTAACGAGGATCAGGGCTCCCGGAAATTCCACCAGACTTGCCTCAAGAACGTCAAGAGAGGCAATATCGAGGTCGTTGGTCGGCTCGTCGAGCAAGAGAATGTCGGCCGGCTGCCGCATCAGGCCGGCAATAAGAATCCGCGCCTGCTCGCCGCCGGACAGCTGCCCGACCGGGGTCTCCAGCTGATCGGGGCGAAAGAGGAATTTTTTAGCCCAGCTCGCGACATGCAGCGACCTGCCGCAATACACCACGGNATCGCCCTCGGGGGCAAGGGCTCTGCGCAGGGTAACCGTGGGGTCGATTGCCGTACGATTCTGGTCGAAGGTGACGATCTTGACCCCGTCCGCCGTTTTCACCGTCCCGGCGTCGGCAACCACTTCCGAACGGTCTGCCGCGCCGGCGATTATCTTCATCAAGGTCGATTTGCCGCAGCCGTTTCTCCCCAACAGACCCAGACGGCTGCCGGGCGAGAGGATGATGTCGAGGTCCGAGAACAACACCCGGTCCCCGTAGGATTTTGTCAGCCCCTGCGCCTCCAGCAGTTTTCTGGTCTTCCGGCCGGTTGCCTCAAAATCTATCTGCACACTGGAAATCGACCTGTTCCTCGCTTTTNCCTCCGCCAGTTCGCCGGTAAGCTTGTGCGCCTCATCGATACGGTATTTGGCCTTGGTGGCTCTGGCCTTCGGGCCTCTCCGCAACCACTCGATCTCCCGCCTGGCTTTGTTGGCCAGACGTTCTTCCTCCTGCATCTGGCCGACAAGGAACTCTTCCCTTTCCTGGAGAAACTGCGAATACGATCCGTTTATCTGCAACGTTCCTTCCGGATATACCGCCGATAATTCGATGATTCTATTGGTGCAGTTTTCAAGAAAATGGCGATCATGGCTCACCAGCAGATAGGCCGCCGGAGCCATTCCGCCGCCAAGCATCTTCTCCAGCCAGAGAATACCTTCAATATCCAGATGGTTGGTGGGTTCATCCATGACCAGCACATCGGGCGAAAGCATCATCGCCCGGCAGATGGACAACCTCTTGCGCCAGCCGCCGGAGAGGTTTCGTACCGGTGCCTCGATATCGGGAAATTCAGCCCGGCTTACCAGAGTGTCCACCCGGTTATATTTGGCTGTTTCTTCAAGATTCTCACCGGCAAGCGTCTCCATCAGGTTGGCTGCGACACCTTTATCCTCAAGAAAAACATCCTCCTGCGCGAGATAACTGAGGCGAACGAATTTCTGGCAGACCACCTGCCCGGCATCCGCATCCTCCATTCCGCAGATGATTTTCAGGAGTGTCGATTTACCCGAGCCGTTCGGTCCGATAACTCCTATTTTTTCTCCGCCGTTGACCATCAGGTTAATATTTTTAAACAGGGTCTGAGCCCCGAACGACTTTGCGAGATTTTTACAGGTTATGAGATTTGCCATGATGTATAGAAAAGTGATAGTATCGATAAAGGCATCCCGGCCACAGGTCACGACAGGTGATGGGACATCGAGTTGGTAGGATCCAAAAATGTAGCAGATACAGTATGTTCAGCCGATTATTCAGGAGCTCGAGGGAGGCTTTTTCTTGTTGCTTAATTTACTTCAGCTTAGTATAAGCTATACCGAATTCTTCAGTAATATTTATATAGAGTCATTTCCAGAGGCGACAAATATCATACTTTTTGTTTTCGGTATTCACAACTGTTTTGGACTTGCTTAATGGAAGATCAACTCCATATCATCATCACAGGTGACAGGGGCAAAGTGTTCAGACTGCCTTGCTCTCGAAAAAAATTCGGTATCCTCTTCGCCCTCTCTGCCGTTTTTCTAGTTTTTCTCTCCATCACCAGTATTTTTTCCATTTCACTTTTCACTGAAAACCGTTCGGTAACCGGCCAGNTGGATGAATTGCGCGAACAACTCAGGACCAGCGCAGGAATCATCGCCGAACACAAAAGAATGAGCGAGGAACAGCAACTGAGGCTCAAACTGAAGGTTGCCAAGCTGGAACTAAGCAACGTAAGACAGGCTGCTGAATTCCGAGAAGAAAAAGAGGAAATCCTTACCAACGCCGTAAGCGAACTTGCCGAGCGGAGCGAACTTATCGGCAGGATGATCGACAGCATCGGCATTGAACTGCCAACGGAGGATGACGGTAAAAACAGCGGCGGCCCTTTTATCAAGATGGAAGATACCGAGCGGGATGAACTCCTTTTTAAAGCCGACCGTTATCTGAAAACCATTCGTTACCTGCCGTTCGGCAGACCGGTCGATGGTCCGATTACCTCGGGTTTCGGCAAACGCAAGGACCCGGTCAACGGAAAATCCGCCTTCCACACCGGTATCGATTTTCGCAGCAGCAGAGGGGACAAAATCTACGCCACGGCTGACGGCGTAATCAAAAAAGCCTTATATAACGGCGGCCACGGCAATTTTATCCTCATCGAGCACGGCAACGGATATTCGACCTCTTTCTCTCATATGCAGAAAATCATGGTCCGTGCCGGAGCAAAAGTACAGAGAGGCCAGCTCATCGGACTCGTCGGTAATACCGGTCGGTCGACCGGTCCGCACCTGCATTATGAAATTACTCTGGATAACAAGCCGATAAATCCTTATCCTTTTATGCAGGTCGCCAGTTTATCGGAATCACATACTTCTTCGCCGGAGAAAGGACAGTAATGGGAATGTTTGGCAAAACGATGAATGTTGAACAGGAAATGAAAAAAGTCGAGAGCGAGGCTATTTCTTCGATCATCGATAAAAGCATGACCATCAAAGGCGAAATCTCTTTCAAGGGCAAAGCCCGCATAGACGGAACGGTCAACGGCAATATCGATGGCGAACACCTGATCCTCAGTGAGTCCGGTCGTATAAACGGCGACATAAATGTAGCGTCATTCAACTGTTATGGTATGATCGAAGGCAATATCAAAGCCAACATGCTTACAGCGAGAAAGAGTTGTTCCATCAATGGAAAACTTGAGGCGGGGAGCTTGACCGTCGAACCGGGAGCAGCTCTTAAAGGTGAAATTCAAGTGGCGGTCCAGGAACTGAAGGCGACTGAAAAAAAGACTGCACCGCTCCTCGCCGGCTCGGACACGAAATAGGTTTTTCGATTGAACCCGAAAATACGGATCCCACCCATGTCATTACGACCGACCAAAGTAGCAAATCTCCTGAAGTGCCCGTATTGCGGCAATGAGAAAAGCTTCTTTGAGATTACCGACGATGTCATTACAACTACCCACTACATCCAGAACGAGGATGGCAGCTTTACTATCGAAGAGAAAAGCTCTCAAGCCCTGGGTGATGTCAAACTCTTCTGCGGCAACTGCGAAGAAGACCTCTCATCGTTTTATCAACGGTTCTCGGAGATGATTTTTTGAAAGGTCCACTCACTATCGTCAGGGACAATCAAACTCTTTTCGCCACATANAATCAACTCAAAGCAAACGACATCATCTACGGCCGTATCCGGCTCAATCCTGGAGAAGAGCACCTGCTGACCGATCTTGTCGAGAGGAGGATACGACTCATCCCTTCCGCAACATCGCAACTGGCAAGCAGATCAAAAGCCTTCCAGGCCAGAATATTCAGCGACTTCATGCTGCCGGACACTCTGCCAATCTATGATATCCATACACTGCTTCTCGCCACCTCTCTGTACCGAAGACTCGATTACACGCAAGTCGTCCTGAAACAAGACAGGAAAAATGGCGGTCTTGGGGTTCATCTGTTCAACAGCATTGAAGATCTTTATAACCAGGTAAGCGGCAGCATCTCTTTCTTCCCGTTTATCATCCAGCCCTTTCAGAAAGAATACCGCGATATCCGGGTTATCGTTTTAGATGACTACATCGAGTCCTACGAGCGAATCAATACTGACAATTTTCGCCAGAATCTGCACTGCGGAGGTAAATCAACACCGTATTTGCTCGAGGATCGATACATAAGTTTCTGTCGGGAGGTTATGAAGCGCGGCGCCTTCCCCTACGCACACCTCGATCTCATGATCACCCCCGAGTCAAAATGCCATCTTACGGAAATCAATCTCCGCGGCGGGCTGCAGGGTGCGAAAATATCGGGTGAAGACTACCGAAAGAAAATGGATGAAATTCACATGCAAGAGCTTGCGAGGTGGCAAATCGGTTGATTCAGACCCCGAAATACAATTCGGGGTTGCGACGGCAAATAAAAAAGGGGATGGTGAAACACCATCCCCTTTTTATATAAGTTGTAGAACCGGTACTAACACTCCACAAGGGGTACTCTTTTCAGGCCCCCCTTGAAAGGGATAAGAACCTTCACGAAATTCTTTCTAAAAAACAAGAAAAGAATTTCTAAGGTACTCAATCACACACAACCGGTAGGTTTGGGCAGACCAGCCATTTTACAGGCTCCCTTACCAGGTCCGGACGGGAACAGCTCATAAATTCTTTTGAGCGGGAAGCCGGTGGTCTTGGAAAGAATACGAACCATCGGGGCAATTCCGTTCTTTTTGTAGTACTCCTGGAGAGCATCGATAACTTTTACATGCTCGTCGGTCATCTCGGAGATACCTTCGACACCTTTAACATAGTCAACCCACTCCTGGTTGAAATCGTCACCTTTGAGCAGGAAACCATCCTCATCTACTTCGAAACTTTTACCATTGTGTTCAATTGTTGGCATTGCAACCTCCTTGGAATATTATTTTATAGCTTTCGCCGTTTTATAATTCAGTAACTGACTAGAGCTTATTACTATAGCCAAAACAATTTGTCAAGTGAATGAAGAATCAATTCTCGGCCAGACGAAAATGGGGTGGTCCTCAAATAATTGTGGAATAACAAAACGATAAATCAACAGACATAAAAATCACCTATGGCCTTGCCGCCCACAATGGGCGAGATTGTCGAGCCTTGACAAGATGCTCGGCAACAAGAGAAAGGCAGCGATCGACAGCGTTGCTCTTTATCGGTATCAACCACCGCTACAATCTATTAACGGAGCCAGGCGACGATGTAAAGGATTTTTCCTTGCAGTAGGGAAAAAGAAAGAGTAAATCGAACTGTTACCAATCCATTCACAGGCATATGGCATATATGGCCTGGTACTTTTCTCAATTCAGGAAATCCAGCCCATTACAGTCTTTCATTCTCAACCCACAACTGACAGAAGATATTCATGCTGCAGATACTTCGCAAAAAAGCCCAATCCACCTTCATTCAGATAATTGTCGTGATCATCGCCCTGGTATTCATTTTCTGGGGAGTCGGAAGCAACCTGGGAGACGGCCGTCAGGCTGCTCTGGTCGTGAACGGTGAGGAGGTCACTTTCCAGCAATATCAAAAGGCGTATGATTCCGCCTATCAAAGGCTCAGCGACCAATTCGGCGGCAACGTCCCCAAAGGCCTTGCCGAAACCTTTGGACTCAAACAGCAGGTTATCAACCAGCTTGTTCAGACCACCCTCTTGAGACAGGGCGCAGCCGAAATGGGAATCATGGTGAGTAGCGATGAAATCCGCGACTTTATTCAGGGAATGGTCCAGTTTCAGGAGAATGGCGCATTCAGCATAGAGCGTTACAAGGCAATCCTCGCCGCGAACCAGATGGCTCCAACCAAATTCGAAGAGTCCCTGCGGTTTGATCGACTTTCAGAGGTTGCCGCCCGGGAAATAGGCCGTTTTGCTTCCGTAGTGACCGATTCTGAAATTCAGGATNCCTACAGCCGATTGAACGAGAAANTAGCAGTCAAATATGTCCAGCTCTCCCCCGGCGATTTTGTCGACAAGGTGACTGTCGACGATGCCACACTTGCCGCCTGGTTTGAAACAGTCAAAGACCGGTACAAAAGCGAGCCTCGGATGAAACTCAAATACCTGCTCTTCACCTATGACGACATTGCAGGGAAGATTACCATCGACAAAGCCAAAATCGAAGAATTTTACCAGGACAATCTCGACACGTTCAAGGAGCCCGAACAACGTCATGCCCGCCACATTCTTTTCCAGGCCGAAGAGGGTGATTCCGCCCAGGTCCATGAAGAAAAGGCGAAAAAAGCCGAAGAAGTGTTGCAGCTTGCCGGAAAAGGTGAGGATTTTACTTCGCTGGCCAGTGAGTATTCGGAAGGACCGTCCAAAAGCACCGGTGGCGACCTTGGCTTCTTTGCCCGGGGAAGAATGATCCCCGAATTCGAGGATACGGTCTTTTCCATGCAGCCCGGGGAAATCAGCGAGGTCGTAAAAACCAGCTTTGGTTACCATATAATCAAGCTTGTAGAAATCAAACCGGCGGCCACTCGCCCTCTTGACGCGGTAACCGATGAGATTACCGAGACCCTCCAGCAGAGGGAAGCCGAGAGTCTGGCCTTTCAGGTGGCCAATGATGCCTATGAAGGAATTATCAGCGCCGGAAGTCTTGAGCAATATGCCGAGAATCNCAAAGACATAACCATTCTTGAGACCGACTTTTTCACCAGGAGCAATGCTCCGGCGGAGTTGAAGAACGATCAGCAATTCCTCGACAAGGCATTCGAACTGAATAAAGGCGAGTTGAGTTCCCTGGTCAAAGGCTCAACTGGCTATGCGATCCTTTTCGCTGAAGACATAAAAGAACCCGAGATCCCCCAGTTTGCTTCAATCAAGGAAAAGGTGGAAGCCGATTACCGTAAAGTGCAATCGCAAGAGCTTGCCGAAGCAGCGGCCAAGGAAATGATCGGCAGTATCCGGGCCGGAAAGACCCTGGAAAATGCCGCTGAAGAAAGAGGACTTACCGTCAAAGAGTCCGGCTTCCTCGGCCAGAACGGAGCGGGCGAAAAAACTTCATTCCCGACTTCACTCATCCAGGACGCCTTTCTGCTCTCTGCTTCATCGCCTGTTCCCGAGGAACCCGGCCGAGACGGTGACGATTACTATGTCTACACCTTTACTGACAGACAGATCCCGACAATGCCGGAGACCGGCGACGAGAAAGAAAAATACCGGGAAAACCTGCAGCGCTTCAAACAGCAGCAGCTGATTTCCGCCTGGCTGCGCCACCTGGAATCCAAGGCCGAAATTACCAAACACGAAAGCCTTTAGTACCCCCTTGTGGGGTGTTAATACCTAGAAATTCTTATTTCTTGAAAAGGGCAAGGTGAGGAGCGGTAATCCCCTCCTCNCCTCGCTTCTTCCTTGGCGTCTTTCACACATCCTTTATCTGTTTTTTGGTATTGCCAGCCAGAATCTTCCTGACGCCCTCGTGGGAAAGACGAATACCGAACGTGTCTCTCAGTTTGGCGGAAATCTCCCGATAGGACCAGCGCTCTCTGCGCATCGTCTCGATCTCTCCGATGATGTGCTGTTGCGCCTCATTCTCCACAAGAACCCCCTCGCCATTCACCTCCCAGCCAAAAGGAACAGGACCGCCAAGATATTTCCCCTGCTCTTTGCCGTGTTTTTTCGCCGTTCGTATGGCCTGGCCGTGTCTGCTGTTTTCGCAAACCGACAGGGCTGCGAGCAGTTTTTTAACAAGTTCCGCGCTGCCTTCCGAGACCGCCAGCCGGCGTTTTTCCGGTAAACTGATATTTATCCCCAGATCGACACAATGAAGAGCGACATGATTTTCACCGAGCAGCCGGAGCAAGCGTTCGCCCTCCGCGGCGGAACCGAGAATCCATTCGGTCTTCATGACAAGTATGGTATCGCCGGTTTCACATCGCCGCTGCAGGGTGCTTCCCTCCGGACGCTCGAGGAACGGCTGCGGCAGAGGCGCTGTCTCCTCGACATATATCTCCCCGAGAGTCAATCCGATGGACCGGGCATAGTCCCGCAGAGCTGCCTGCTGCACTTCAACTGGCACCAGATGCTCTTTGTCCCGGGCAAGATAAATGTAGCCAAAAACCTTCATTGTCCTGTCACCCTGATAATCACATGAAGCTCTCCGAAGAACCGGGGCCATTGACAGCCTGCCATTTCCTGCCTAAATGTACCAGATTCACCAATTATTGCAAACCCGCCCGATGGAATATCATACTTCTGCCAGACAAACGCCTCCACGAGAACATTGCCCGGCTCGCAGTCCGGAATCAGCCATCTCGATGAAATGCACATGTTTGAGCTGAAATGAAGCATAGCAGGTCGAAAGACTTTCAGATCACACGATTTATTTTTCATAAATTGGCAAATAATGACCGATTAATAGTAATTTCCGAACGTTTTCAACGTCTCCGCCGCAAATTAATTTCAGTTTTTGGTTCTCTTAACCGACAGACAATGATATACTAAGTGGTTCCCTCTGCGCCTTTTGCGTATTTCCCGTCAACCATTTTTCTGGAGATTTGCCGTCCTCGGTTTCTCTAAGCAACCATGCAAACCCGTCAAGACCTCCTTGAACAATATAAAAAGCTCTCCCCTTTTGAACAGGCGCTCCTGCAATTTCTTTCTATTGTCTACGAACCCGCCCATTCGACTCTTATCGTCAATTGCCTGCGCAAACTGGACCTGAAGAATCCGCGCGGCAACAAACCGACGACNGCCAATCTTACTCANTATTTCAGTAAGTTCGAGCANCTGGGATTTCTTACCGAGGATCGCCAGTGNACNGAGGAGATTGTCGAAACCCTCAGTAAGATGTCGGTTAAAGAAAATACTTTCGCAACCTATGCCAAAGTCATTCAGGAAGAGGCTCCGGTCACCTATTATTACGGAAAATGGACTACCCGCTGCTGGCGCGGGATGCGGGAAATGCGAATCGGGGTGTATACCCAGCAGTTCGATATCATAGACGATGCGGCGGACTTCATCGACAGCCAGTGTCGCGATATGGCAGCCCAGCCGCCACCGACAGTGCGAATTTTGACCCAGCCATTCGATCCGGAATGGTTCAGGTCACTTTCCACTTCGTTTCAATTTTATCTGCTCAACAACGTCTTGCAATACGCTCAGGCAAGGCTTGCCGATTTTCCCGAGATCACCGATTTTCTCGCCTGTGACGAAGAATTCAGCGGACTGAGCGCAGATGAGCAACTGCCATTCAGAAGACTCCTGTATCACGACCTGCTCTTCAGGGGAAGGCTCGAAGAAGCGCACGCCTTGACGGAAAGCCACAAAGATTCCTTCCTTGGCACCGGTGCCCGCGGCACCCTTCTTTTCCTGCGCGGCGACAGTGAAGGGGCTTTGACCGCCTATAACGAAGATCTCAGCTTTCTGCGCAAATTCAGCGACGACGAAAATGTAGCGATTTTCGGACCTTGTGGCCTCTTTTACATCCTCACTCGCCTGCAGCTTGCCGGCAAAGAGGAGTATCATGAAATTGCCAACAGTATCGGCGTAGTCCAGTCGCTTTTTCGCGGTGCGAGGGAAAGCATCGCCTACAACTTCCTGGCTGAAGTGGTTGCATCCCACATCAACAAGGGATTGCAGGGAGGGGATTTAGTCCTGCCGGAGGGCACGCAACACAATGTGCTGACCGTAATTTTTGCCGGAATCTGCCAGTACTGGCTCAACAGCGCCATCGAGCCCGATGTCGAATCGGAGATCGCCGCCCTTTACCAGCAAGCCAACCGCAGCGGCTATCGATTCCTTGCCCTTCTTCTCGGCGAAATCCTGACGACCGTACATCACGATGATCTGGATTATTCAGCAACAACAAAAGAATTGCGTGAACAAACCGGGATTGTCCCCATACTCTCCATTCTTGAACCGGAAGAGCCCTGGAAGAGAAGCCTTCAGGCACTTATTTATGCCACTACCCAGGACGCGGACGATCCACAGCAGACCTCGCGTCTGATCTGGATGNTTGCCTTCGAAGAAAAAAAGATTTCCATTGCTCCGCGAGAACAGAANCTGACGCCGGAAAAGGAATGGAGCAAAGGTCGGCCGATTTCTCTCTCCNGGCTNTACCAGACGAACAAGTTGAATTATCTGACTTCCCAGGATCGAAAGATTTGTGCTGCGATAAAAAGAATCCACAATCCCGAGACCCATGCGGTCAGTTATTCTCTCGATATGGATAAAGCGCTTCTGGCGATGATCGGCCACCCCAACCTCTATCTCGCCGATTCACCCTTTATCGCTGTTGAATTCGTCGCCGGCGAACCGGAACTTCTGGTCGAAGAGAAAGGCGATAATCTGCACATCTGCTTCGCTCATCCGATAACCTCGGACAATATCAACTTCCAGAAGGAAACTCCGACCCGGGTAAAAATCATCAGCATCAACGACAACCATCGTCGGATTGCACAGATAACCGGCAAGTACGGGATCACGGTACCTAAATCGGCCAGCGAACAGGTACTGACCGCCATCGGCAACATCTCCTCCTTCATGACTGTGCATTCCGCCATCGCCGCCGACAGTTCCGCAAGAAAATCAAGCAACATTACTTTTGTCGAAGCCGATTCGACAATTTATATGCACCTGATTCCCTATGGCACCGGGTTTCGCCTTGAGATGTTCGTCAAACCCTTCGTCGAAGGCGGACATTATCTGAAACCGGGTCAGGGTGTTGAAAATATTATGGCCGAGGTAAACGGCAANCGCCTGCAAACCAGGCGAAACCTGCCGCTGGAAGAAGAAAAGGCCAGGGATATCGAAGAACTCTGCCCCATTCTCGACATGGCCGTCGATATGGAACAGGAGAATGACCGCGAATGGCACCTCTACGATCCGGACGACTGTCTCCAGGCACTCATGGAATTGCAGTCGATCCGGGACAAAGTGGTGATTGAATGGCCGGAAGGAGAAAAACTGACCATCACCCATAAAGTATCCCTCGACAACCTGAATCTGAAAATTCGCACCAACAGGCAGAACTGGTTCGCCATGAGCGGCCAGCTCACCCTCGACCAGGGCCGAGTCATCGAATTGAAGGACCTGCTGACCAAGCTCAAAAACGTCAACGGCCGTTTTGTGGAAATCGGCGACGGCCAGTTTATCGCCTTGACTCAGGAGTTNAGAAAAAGGCTTGAAGATATCAATCTTTTTGCCGAAGGCAGAGAAGATGACGGCAGCGANGAAATTTTAGTCCATCCTCTTGCCGCGATGCAACTGGAGAAACTTACCAATCAGGCGCAAACCGAGGCCGATTCGGGCTGGCAGGACCAGCTCCGGCGGATTCGCGATGCCCAGAATTTNAAGCCGGANGTGCCTTCNACCCTTCAGGCCGACCTCCGAATCTACCAGAAAGAGGGCTANGAATGGCTGGCCCGGCTGGCCCACTGGGGCGTCGGCGGCTGTCTGGCTGACGATATGGGGCTGGGCAANACGCTGCAGTCGCTGGCGATCATCCTGAATCTTGCGACGGATGGNCCTTCCCTCGTCGTTGCCCCGACTTCCGTCTCGACCAACTGGATGTCGGAGGTCAGAAGGTTTACCCCGACGATCAATATCAAGCTGTTTACCGGCAAGGACCGGGAAAAGAGCATCAGGGAACTGGGGAAATTCGACCTGCTGATCACCACCTATACGCTTCTGCAACAGGAAAACGAACTGCTCTCNTCGATTACCTGGCAGGCGGTTATNCTCGATGAAGCCCAGGCAATCAAGAACTCGGCGACCAAACGGTCCCAGGCAGCCATGGCCNTGNANGCCAGGTTCAAACTGATCACCACCGGCACGCCGATTGAAAACCATCTGGGAGAACTCTGGAATCTGTTCCATTTCATCAATCCAGGACTCCTCGGCAGTCTCAACAGTTTCAACGAGCGCTTTGCCATCCCCATCGAGCGGTACCAGGACAGGGAAGCCAGACGTAAGCTGCGCAAACTCATCCGCCCCTTCATTTTGCGAAGAATAAAGTCCCAGGTTCTTGAGGAACTCCCTTCACGTACCGAGGTAACCCTCGATGTGGAGATGAGTCCGGAAGAATCTAATTTCTACGAGGCCTTGCGTCAGAATGCCCTGGATATTCTGGAAAGCGCCAGGGACAAAAAAGGCCGGCACCTGCAGATCCTCACTGAAATCATGCGCCTCCGCCAGGCCTGCTGCAATCCACGGCTCATCGACAAAAACAGTGGCATCGAGAGCTCGAAGCTGAAAGTCTTTGCCTCGATCATTGAAGAATTGCTCGCCAGTCGCCATAAGGCTTTGGTTTTCAGCCAATTTATCGGCCACCTCAATTTCATTCGCGAACATCTCGATCGACAGAAAATCAGCTACCAGTACCTGGACGGCAGCACCAGTTC
>JGI25322J35698_1000562_pt1 | contig 36174 bp, 38 predicted proteins | sample AutmiccBRH37_all_FD_35698 | JGI IMG/M metagenome (IMG submission 35698) | reverse complement strand
TCCACCGGCCACAGAGTGACCCAGGAGCGACCCCAGAAAAACTCTGGGCTACATAAAAATGCTTTGGCGATTTAGCGCTTTAATACTTTAATATGGTATATGCTTTCCTTAACGATAAAAAACGCCCTGAAGGGCGTTGCCGGCTAAGGAAAGGGGACACACCTCTCTAACGTGACTGCCTCTGTGGGTCAGAGGAATGTCCCCGATGCTTAGACGGCGGAACTCAGAACTCAGAACTCAGAATCTTCCGGGCCGGGATAGAAGGCATCGGTTATCGTCTTTTTCTTTTTTATTCTGAGTCCTGTGTTCTGAGTTCTGTATTCTGTGTAAAAAAGCCGCCTTGAGGGCGGCTTTTTTATCAGGAGACAGAAGCCAGACTAAAAATGACCCTTCCCCCTCTGTTCCGATCTACCTTTTTCTGGCCGGCTCCACGCTTACCTTCCGGCCCTTTATGGTGGTCTGACGGTGCATGTAACCCATCACACAGCCGGCCCACTCATCCGGGACTTCCACAAAGGTGAATTTGTCATAAACCCTGATATCTCCCACTAGGTTAGCAGGTATGCCGGTTTCATCGCACATTATGCGAACCAGTTCGGGCGACCGGATGTTGTCGGCCCGTCCCACGGTTACAAAGAGCCTGACCATGCCGGGCTTGGCACCTGTGTTTTCAAAAGAGTGGTCATCGGGGAGATCGTTCGTAGTCACGCCCTCCTCCTCAACCGGGTCGAAGGACATCTTCAGTGCTGCAGCCGCAATATCAACAGGATCATAGTCATCCAGCAGGGGATCGATCATGGTCCTGAAATAACCCAGCTTACCCTCTTCGATGATCATGCGAAGCCTTTCCTTCTGCCCCTCCTTCTGCCTTTCAGCTATGTCAGCCAGCTCAGGGAGATGTTCCCTGCGGATCCTGGACTTGGTCAGTCTTTCAATAAGGCGCAGCTGACCGTAATCCCTGGGGGTTACCAGGGTGACGGCGGTGCCGGTTTTCCCTGCCCTGCCGGTTCTGCCAATGCGGTGAACGTAAAACTCGGCGTCCTGGGGCAAGTCATAGTTTATAACGTGGGAAACATTTTCTATGTCAAGGCCCCGGGCTGCCACGTCGGTGGCCACCAGCACCTCTATCTGGTTGATTTTAAACCTCCTCATCACCTGGTTTCTCTGAAGCTGGCTCATGTCACCGTGAAGGCCCGCCACACGATAGGCCCTGGCCTCCATTCTGGCCACCAGCTCGTCCACACCTCTTTTGGTCCGGCAAAAGACTATGGCCTTGGTTATGTCCAGGGCGTCCAGCAGCCGGGTCATGGTTTCAACCTTGGAACGCTCCTTGGTTTCGTAGTAAACCTGATCAATCTGCGGGACAGTGATATTTCCCTTGCTGACGGTGACATATTCCGGGCTTTTCAGATACCGGTTGGAAAGGTCCAGCACCTCACGGGGCATGGTGGCCGAAAAAAGCAGAGTCTGCCTGGTTTCCGGGGTAGACTTCAATATGGTCTCCACATCATCGATGAAACCCATGTCCAGCATTTCATCGGCCTCATCCAGCACCAGCATCTTTACCTCGTCAAGGTTCAGTGTTCTCCTCCTGAGGTGATCCAGAAGCCTGCCCGGGGTCCCTATGACCACCTGCACACCCTGTCTCAGCACCCGGATTTGCCTGTCAATGGATTCGCCCCCGAATATGGGAAGGGTCCTCACTCTGCGGTGACGGCCGATACGGGATATTTCTTCGGCCACCTGTATGGCCAGCTCCCGGGTTGGCGTCACCACAAGGGCCTGCACTCCCACTTTAAGATTGAGCATTTCCACGATGGGGATGCCGAAGGCCGCCGTTTTACCGGTTCCGGTCTGGGCCTGACCGATGACATCTTTCCCCTCCAACAAAAGGGGGACGGCCCTGGCCTGGATTGGAGTCGGCTCTTCAAACCCCATATCCGTTAAAGCCTGGGCAACTTTTCTGCTTACTTTCAATTCTCCAAAATCAACAAATTCTATCGGCAAATTTCATTCTCCTTTTTTTGTAAATAACTAAGCTTATTATCCAGTAGATAGGAACGCAACAGCTCCAGGGCAGCCCCGCAGGCGGCCTCCCTGATTTCCCGCCGGTCACCTTTGAGTCGCAGCTCCCTGCACAAGGCCCCCCGGGGCCCCTCCAGGGCAACATACACCAATCCCACCGGCTTGGCGGGGGTCTCCCCCCCCGGCCCGGCTATTCCGGTTACGGCAAGGCCTATGTCCGTCCGCAAAACCCTTTTGGCTCCCCTGGCCATGGATAGAGCCACTTCCCGGCTGACAGCGCCATATACAGCCAGTTCCCCGTCCGGAACTCCAAGAACACCTTCCTTTACCCGGTTATCATAGGCCACCACGCCCCCGGCGAAGTATACGGAACTTCCGGGCACACGGGTAATTCTGGAGGCAATCATCCCGCCGGTGCAGGATTCGGCCAGGCCCAGGGAAAGACCCTGTTCTCCCAATAGCCTTCCTGTTTCCTCCTCCAAACCATGATCTCCATAGCAGCCAGTCAAACGGCCCACCCACAATCTTCAGAAAATCCCCAAAACAATATATTATTCGCCAGTGGCGAGAAAATACCTCTTTTTCTATGTAAAAAACTGCAAAGACTTCCCGGGGCGCCAGCGGTAACTGAAAGCACAGGTGCGCCCGCAGAAAAATGTTGTCTTCACAGCCTCATTTTCCAGTTTTACCGTTTTTTTCTCCCGGCATACATCAGGCAGTGAGCGTACCCATAATCTTTCTCAACTGGGTACCCGTAATTTTCTCCTGCTCCAGCAGCAGGTCCGCCACCTGTGAAAGCTGGCATTTCCGCATTTCGAGAAAGATCTGGACCCTTTCCTCCTGGCACTGGAGAATTTTTTTCTGAGTCCTGTAGCGGAAGCTCCTGGGAAGAGTCTCCGGATCCACCACACCCAGTTCCGACATTCCTGAATTTATGATCTGGTCGGCGGTTTTGGTGGCCTGCAGGTAATCGTTGCCGGCGCCGGTGCTCCGCCCCCCCAGCATCATTTCCTCGGCCAGAGCTCCGGCCAGCATGACGGCTATCTGGTTCTCCAGATAATCCCTGGTATAAAGGTAGGTGTCGTCTTCAGGGGTCTGCCTCATGTAACCCAGGGTCTGACCCCGGGGGGTTATGGTAAGGGTGGACACCGAGCCCATCCTTAGCTCCTCGCTCATAAACGCATGCCCCGCCTCGTGGATGGCCACCCTGTTCAAATCCGCCGGAGAAGGCCTGCGATCCAGCCGCTCACCCATCATAACCTTGTCCACGGCTTCGTGAAAATGCCTGTGGTAAACCAGGGTGAGACTTTCACGCATGGCCAGTATGGCGGCCTCGTTGGCCAGGCTTTCCAGGTGAGCCCCGCTGAATCCGAAAGTTTCCCTGGCAAGAGAATCAAGGTTAACATCATCATCCAGAGGCTTATTCCTGGTATGGAGCCTCAGTATTTCAAGTCTCCCCTCCCGGTCCGGGAGCTCCACCTTCACCTGCCGGTCAAAACGCCCCGGCCTTAAAAGGGCTGGGTCCAGCATGTCCACCCTGTTGGTGGCCGCTATGAGCAGCACCCTGACCTTATCATCCACCCTGATTCCATCCATTTGCACCAAAAGCTCATTGAGTGTTTGGTCATATTCCAGGTGACTGCTGGTCTGACCCCGTTTCCCACCCAGTATTTCAATCTCGTCAATAAAAATAATGGAATTGTTTTTACCCATCTTCAGGGATGTTTCCCGGGCGGCCTGAAACAGCTTCCTTACCCTCTGCGCCCCTACCCCTGCGTACATTTCAATGAATTCGCTGCCCGATGCCGTCACAAAGGCTGAATCGGTGTATCCGGCGGCGGCCTTGGCCAGCAATGTCTTGCCTGTCCCTGGAGGACCGGTCAGCAGTATCCCCTTCAGCGGCCTGATGCCCAGTTTCTGTATGTCACTGTGGTTCTTTATAAAGTCCAGGGCCTCCTGCAGCTCCTTTATGGCGGCGGTCTGACCACCTATGTCGGTGAAGGCTGCCTCCTGCCTCCCGACCGTTTTACCCTCGTTAAAGTTCTTTGCCACCACACCCCTGGACCGGACTATAAAGTAAAGGGCAGCACCTGCTCCGGCAAGGAAAATCAGCGGTATAACGTCGTAACCGGCCACTGCCAGAAATATCACCGCAGCCAGGCCAAAACCGATACCCATCTCCTTAATCAGGATACCCGCCTCCCTTCACCGTCTCCGGAATATGCCGCCCCGCTTTCCCCGGCGCGGGGTATTATCTCGTAAAGATAGTTGTCTTTGTGTTTAATCTGGATGTACATCCGCTCACCGTCCATAAAAACCCTGGCGCTGGCGCCATCCCGGTCTGCCCGGCGGACGATGTAATTCTCCATTTCCAGGTAGTTGCCCCGCTCCATGGCCTCGTAGGCCGCCAGCCTGGTGTGGTAATATATTCCCTCAAGTGTGGCGTTTCGTTCATCTTTTATGGTTATTTTTGTGTTTCTCCGGCCTGCAACCTGCTGCACCGAGCGGCTGACGCCATTGTATGAATCCTGTAGGTTGTCCACTTTCCGCAGCTTTACCTCAATCTCCAGAACAGGCCCATGGTCGTTAACTTTATAGGCAGCCACCTCTGTGTTTTCCCCCAGGATACGGGTCAGGGGACGTTCGTAATTATACCTTTTAAAGGTCCATTGGGCTCCCCATAAGGCGCCCATACCCACCAGCAGGGCCAAAAGCACCACTGGAATCTTTATCCCATTCCACTGCATAATCCACCATCCCCTTGAATAGTATAATATCTGACGGCTGATAGCTATTTTGGGGCTGACAACAAGATATTATAGCATAGGACAGCAAAATAATAAGCAGGTAATGGCTGTAAACAATACCTGCTTATTACTGCAATGCTCAATGGTTTTAAAAACCTTCCCGGGGAAGGTTCAGCTCATTCCGGCTCCTAGCTCCTTACCATATTTTTATCCAGGCTCCCTCCGGTTACTGACTATTTAATTCGTCCTCGTAATTCTTTATCAACGAGTTAAGAGTGACTTTAGAAACCCCACAGTAATACGACACCATTTCACTTGTGCTGATAACCTCTTGTTTTACCATCGATTTCACACCTCAAATTCAACCCCATAAACGAAAGGTTATTCCCTCTCGACCCTCTGGAGGTCCAGAACGTCGATAAGTCCCTCCCGGAGAACCTTGGAAAAATTTATGTTCTTTTCTTCTCCCAGCTCTTTTAGCCACTTCGGGAGAGTGACGTTGACCCTCGAATAATCAGTTTTACGGTTCCGGCATAAGGACAGGACAACGTCAACCATAGCCACCGTGACCGCTCCTCCCTCCGGCGGGTTCCGGTCATATTCCAGCTTATTAATGGAGACCGGAACGGGAATCTCGTCGCCATCCTCAATGAGTCCTTCCAGGTGCAGAGCAAGTCCTTCCCTGGCGGCGTCCAGGGCTTCCTCAAAGGTGGCTCCGGGGCCGGGGCCGGTTATAAGGCCGGGGAGGTCGGGAAAGCTGACGCTGCACTGCTCCTGGCCGTCCTCGTCAGTCCAAAAATGGAAAACTGCGGGGTATACATAATAATTTTTGTTTTTAATCATTTTATAGAAACCTCCTTTGAGGAGCAGAGAGGGGTTAAAATTTGATCCCAGCCGTCAGCCAGGAGGATTTTTTCAATTTCCTTCGCCGAATAGTGCCTCATCTGATGGCCCTCCTGCTGATATTATAATACGCATTGTAGATGCGTGTCAATAAAGTCGGGTTAAATCTCAACGCACCCCGGAAAGCTTTGGCCGGTTTACCTTAACTGCTTATTAATGGTATAATGGACTGTATGCATTACCTACCCTTTACTGCTATGTACAGCTCATTCTGGATTCTGGATTCAGACCGAAAAGCAGTACCCGAAAGCAATTTTAGATTCCGTTCTTTTTTATAACCCGCCAGCTGCGATAAAAATAGTCCCATCCAGACCACACAGTATAAAAAACCGCCACCGACAGAGCCGTATAACCCAGCACAATGGGCAAATCCTTTATAAACAGGGCCACCATGGCAACAATCTGGGTTATCGTCTTAACCTTGCCCAACCGACCGGCCGATATTATACTACCTTCAGCCGCCGCCATTGCCCTTAAACCGGTCACCGCAAATTCACGGCCAATGATGATCAGCGCCACCCAGGAAGGCAGCCGGTGAAGCTCCACCAGCACAAGCAAGGCCGCAGTTACCAACAGCTTATCGGCCAGAGGGTCCATGATCTTGCCAAGATTGGTAATCATTTTGCGCTTCCTGGCTATATATCCATCCAGTCCGTCGGTGCTGGCCGCCAATATGAAAATCGAGGCGGCTATATAATCCCCGTGGGGAATTTTGAGAGTAACAGCGGCCACAAAGACAGGTATGAGGAATATCCGAACCATGGTCAGACGGTTTGGCAGGTTCATGGAGCCAGCACCCCCCTCAGGCCATAATCAAAGGCTCTGGTCACCCGCACGCTTATAATTTCTCCGGGAAAAGCGCCCCGGGGCCCGCTGGAAAAAAGCACCGACCCGTCGATTTCAGGAGCATCGCCCTCGGTCCTTCCTATATAAAAGTTTGAGACGCCCGGCTTCTTTCCGTCCACCATAACCTTCACGGCGGTATTAACCTTTAACAGGTTATTGCTGCGGGAAATCTCCTTCTGCAGGGTCATGAGCCTGTCATACCTGTATTCCTTTACTTCATCAGAAACAGTGTCCTCCATGTTTGCGGCAGCTGTTCCCTCTTCGGGGCTGAACTTGAATACTCCCATCCTTTCGAACCGGGCTTCCTCCACAAACCTGTACAGATCTTCAAAGCGGGCCTCATCTTCGCCGGGAAAACCAACTATAAACGTCGTCCTTAGAGTCAGGCCGGGGATGTGTTCCCTGAGACTGTATACCAGCCGCCTGACTTCGTCCGACTGGCCCCTCCGGTTCATGCTTTTCAAAATGCGATCATTTATATGCTGGAGAGGAAGATCGATGTAACGGCAGATGTTTTCTTTCTCACCCATAACCTTTATCAGATCACTGGTAAATCCCGTAGGATAACAATACATAACCCTCACCCAAGGCGCTCCCTTGCCGGAAAGCCTTCTCAGCAATTCCGACAGCATAGGCCGCCCATATATATCAAAGCCGTAGGCCGTAGAATCCTGGGCCACCAATATGATCTCTTTTATACCTCTTCCCACCAGATCCGCAGCCTCGGCCTCCAAAACCTCCATGGGCCTGCTCCGGTAACCTCCCCGAATGCCCGGAATGGCGCAGTATGAGCACCGGTTGCCGCAGCCGTCGGCTATTTTTAAATATGCCCAGTGCTGTGGAGTGGTCAGAACCCGGGGCATTACCCTGCCGTAATCATATTCCGGGCTTCCCACCAGATGTGGCCTGCCTCCTGCCAGGGCGCTTTCAATGCACGACGCCACACTCTCTATTTCCCCCGGGCCAAAAACGCCGTCTATTTCGGGAATTTCAGCCATCAGATCCCCAGCGTAGCGCTGGGCCAGACAGCCCGCAACCAGGAGAACTTTGAGGCTCCCCTCTTCTTTAAGGCGGGCGGTCTTTAATATGGTTTCTATGGCCTCTTCCTTGGCAGGCGCAATAAATCCGCATGTATTTATAATGACGGCCTCGGCCTCGGCGTCCGGTGGCGTAACGGTGTATCCGGCCCCGGACAAAAGCCCCAGCATTATTTCCGAGTCAACCAGGTTTTTGGAGCATCCCAGGCTGATAATTCCAACCCTAATCCCAATTCCCACATCTCACCTCTCAACTAAAAAGTTCTCATGTTGACAAACTGCAGGGGTATCTCCCAGTCCTTTTCCCTTATCAGGTTGATAATTTTTTGCAGGTCGTCACGGTTTTTGCCGCTTACCCGTACCTGATCGTCCTGGAAAGTGGCCTGCACCTTCAGTTTTGCGTCCTTTACAAGCTTGACGATTTCCCTGGCCAGATCCTTGTCCACTCCCTGAACAACATCCACCTTCTGCCGGACGCTGTCCCCGGCCGCCTTTTCTATTTTGCCGTAACGAAGGGACTTAAGATTAATTCCCCTTTTGACCATCTTTGCTTCCAGTATTTCCACAACACTTTTCAGCTTAAAATCATTGTCCGCATGTATCATTAAGACACCTTCCGAGTACTCCACGCTGCTCTTACTTCCCTTGAAATCAAACCTGCTCCTTATTTCTTTCATCACTTGATTTAAAGCATTGTCAATCTCCTGCAGTTCAACCCTGGATACGATATCAAAAGTATTATCCTTCGACAAATATACACCCCCTTGGAAATAGTGATAAAGAGTTTTCAGTTCAACTCGCGGCGCTCCCCGGTTACCAGATAGATAACAGACTCCCCTATGTTGGTGGCGTGATCGGCAATGCGCTCAATGTAGCGGGAAACGTACAAGAGATAAGCCCCCTGGGTTACCACATCCGGGTTCTCACCCATAGATATGATAGTATCCCTGAAAACATGTGAGAATATAAAATCCACCTGGTCGTCCATGGAACACATTTCCCTGGCCTTTTCCACATCCCGGTGAACGTAGGAGTCCAGACCGTCCTTCACCATCTGCCGGGCAATCCTTGCCATACGCGGTATTTCTTGTATCGGGCGCACCAACATGGGGTGGCCCGAAAGGCACATGGTGGCTCTGGCTATATCAACTGCGTGGTCGGCCATTCTTTCCAGGCTGGTTAATATTTTTATTCCTGTGACTGCTATCCGTAAATCCTTGGCAATGGGCTGCTGGGTGGCTATGAGCTTGATGCATTTGTCCTCAATCTCAAGAAACAACTCGTCAATTCTCTCGTCCCCCATTATTACCCCGGCAGCCGAAGTAACGTCCTGGTTCATAAAGGCGTCAACGGAATCGTAAATAGCCTTTTCCACCAGCCCCCCCATCCGGAGAATATCGTTCTGTATCTCTCTGAGAGATTTGTCAAACAAGTATCTGCTCACGCCGGCATTCCTCCTAATCGTTTCCAGACTGCGAGGTGATGAGGTAATATAGAATATTTTACACCCTGGCTAGGCAATGTGTTAACATTTATTTTAATTTTACAGGAAGGTACACCGTAAACCGGCTGCCCCTGCCCAGCCTGCTGGTCACTTCAATCCTGCCGCCGTGCACATCCACTATATGCTTTACAATGGCCAGACCCAGCCCTGATCCCCCGTATTCCCTGGATCTTGCCCGATCCACCCGGTAGAGCCGCTCGAATACCCGGGGCAGGTTTTCCTCGGGAATGCCGATGCCCTGATCAGAAACTGAAACCATCACCTCGTTTTTACCGGAACAGCCGGCTTCGACGGTGATCCGGCTGTTGTCCGGGCTGTATTTTATGGCGTTGTCAACAAGATTTATAACAACCCTGGTAAGCATATCCTCATCCCCTATGATCACCGGCAATTCAGCGGGTACATGGCAATTCAGCTCTATTCCCCGCTCCCCGGCGGAATGACTGAAAATAGAAAAAACCTTCTCCACTATCCTGGCCATACTTACTTCTTCCCTGTCTGGCACCACCTTGCCGCTTTCTATCTCGGAAAGGGAAAAAAGATCCCCTATGAGGCGGGTCATGCGGTCGGTTTCGGCATTTATTATCTTCAAAAAACGTATGGCCGTTTCCCTTTCTTCCAGGGCGCCGTCCAGCAGTGTTTCCAGAAAGCCCTTAATGGATGTCAGGGGGGTCCTCAACTCATGGGACACATTGGCAATAAACTCCGACCTCATCTGGTCAAGTTCCCTCCTCTCGGTAATGTCCCTCAGCAAAGCCACCACCCCTCCCTTCCCGGCTCCCTTCAGGGGCGTAAAAATAACCCGGTAATACATTGGGTCCGGAGTAAGGGCCTTGATTACCAGGGCCAGTTCCTTCTGTGTCTCCAGGGCAATTTTCAAGCTCTGCTCAAACTCCAGGTGTCTTATAACACCTACTATATCTTTTCCCTTGCAGGACTCACCGGAAATATTCAGCGCTCTGACCACTGCGGGGTTCAGCAGCAGTATGCGGCCATCACCGTCCACAGCCACCACTCCGTCAGCCATACTATTCAGCACGGCGCCCATGCGGTCCTTCTCCTCGGTGATTTCACCGATGGTCTGCTTCAGCTGCCTCCCCAGAAGGTTAATGTTCTTCGCCAGATCTCCTATCTCATCATCGGAGTAAATCCTTATTTCCCTGTCCAGACTACCCCGGGCCATTTCCTTGGTGACCTCCGATATTTCGGCCAGAGGCCCCCTTATCCTGATCAGTAGAATCCAGTACAGGACAATGGCAAAGGGCAGGGAGATAAACACCACTACCCAGGCGTTTACACTTTCACCGACGTAAAATCTAAGGGCGACATAAAAAACAAACAGCATAAAAAAGTAGCTGGCCAACGGCCGCCAGCTTATGCTCCTGGCCAAATCCTTAATTCTATCCGGCATAGTCCATTCCTCCCGCCCATGGAATATCACAACAATTCTATCACAGAGCCGGTTAAAATAAAGATAGCTTGTTATTAACTTTATGTTACCAAATAATTAAAACAGAGGACGTATAAACGCTCTCTGTTTTAATTATTTAACAGGGTTCCGTTTTTTATTGTTTAGAAATTACGTCTGCCATAACCACCCTGAGGACTGCGGGAGTCCCTTTGCGGTTCCCTTCTGGGCGGAGCGGACTGCTCCTGTGCCCTGGCAGCCTCCAGTTCACCCGGCTCCGGCGGCACAGCCTCCTTGCGGGAAAGCTTCAGCCGTCCCTGGTTGTCATAACCAATGGCCTTAACCAGTACCGAATCCCCTTCGCTGACAATATCCTCGGTCTTTGCCACCCGGTGGTGGGCCAACTGTGATATGTGCACAAGACCTTCTTTTCCGGGTAGCCCCATAACTCCAGGGATTACTTCCACAAAACAGCCGAAGTCGGTTACCCTGGTTACCCTGCCGTTGTATATTTCTCCCACCTGGATCTCTTTTGTAATGCCTTCGATGATTCTAAGCGCCTTCTTGCCGGCCTCGGGGTCAATGGCCGATATATAAACGCGGCCGTCATCCTCAATGTCAATATCCACCCCGGTCTCCTCCACGATCTTTTTAATTATTTTGCCGCCGGGGCCTATTACATCCCTTATTTTATCGGGGTCTATGTTGAAGTGTATGATCCTGGGAGCATAGGGAGACATCTCTTCCCTGGGTTTTGATATTACATCGGTCATCTTGCCCAGTATATGCATCCTGGCGTCAGTGGCCTGGGCTACGGCCCTTTCAAGAATTTCCGGAGTTACTCCGGCCACCTTTATGTCCATCTGAAGGGCGGTCACTCCGTTGGCCGTTCCGGCAACCTTGAAATCCATGTCTCCCAGATGGTCTTCAATTCCCTGAATATCAGTAAGGACGACAACTTCGTCCCCTTCTTTGATCAATCCCATGGCCGCTCCCGCCACCGGAGCCTTGATGGGCACGCCGGCGTCCATAAGCCCCAGGCAGCTTCCGCACACGCTTCCCATGGAGGTGGATCCATTGGACTCTATGGCCTCGGACACAATTCTGATGGTGTATGGGAAGGTATCCACCGAGGGCACCACTGCCTCCAGAGCCCTCTCGGCCAGCGCCCCGTGGCCTATTTCCCGCCTGCCCGGTGAACGCATGGGCTTTGTTTCCCCTGTGCTGAACGGGGGGAAATTATAGTGATGCATGAATCTCTTTTTCTCCTCGGTACCCAGCCCGTCCAGTCTCTGCTCATCCGAAACGGGACCAAGGGTAACCACAGACAGCACCTGGGTCTGCCCCCTGGTAAAAAGCCCTGTGCCGTGAGTCCTGGGCAGTACGCCCACCTCCACCGCAATGGGCCTTACCTCTGTGGTGCTGCGTCCGTCAATGCGTATTTTATCGTTAAGTATCATCTGGCGCATAGCCTTTTTCTCGGCTTTTTCAACTACGCTGACCACCGAAGACTTCTGTTCCGGGAAGGTTTCGGAAAACTGCGCCACGATTTCAGCCGCAGTTTCATCCATGAAATTCTCTCTGCTCTTTTTATCCAGCTTTTCAGATACGCAGCGCCTTACCGCCTGGGTCATTCTATCCAGTGCCACGGGAAAAACCGCTTCTTCCAGGGAAGGGTCGACGGCTGCAATCTCGGGCACCACCTTTTCCCTGGCCAGGCCCATGGAAAGGGCTTCTTCCCTGAATTTTTCTATAAAGGCCACAATCTCCCGGACTTTCTGGTGCCCAAAATTTATAGCCTCCAGAATTACCTTTTCAGGAACCTCGGACGCACCGGCCTCCACCATCATAACTGCCTCAGAAGTACCAGCCACCACCAGGTGCAAATCGGTTTTGGCGGCTTCCTCCTGGTTGGGGTTGATAATAAGTTTTCCGTCAACCCGGCCCACTATAACCCCGCCTATGGGTCCGCCAAAGGGTATCCCGCTAATATGGAGAGCGGCTGAAGCCCCCATCATGGCCGCCATTTCAGGGGCATGGTCCTGGTCCACCGACATGACGGTGGCAATCACCTGGACCTCGTTTCTAAAGCCCTTGGGGAAAAGAGGCCTTATGGGACGATCGATAAGCCTGCCCGACAGGACAGCCTTTTCACTGGGTCTTGATTCCCTCTTGATGAATCCGCCGGGGATTTTACCCACTGCATAGAGCCTTTCTTCGTAATCAACGGTTAGGGGGAAAAAGTCTATACCCTCCCTTTTATTCCTTGCCATGGTGGCAGTTACAAGGGTGACCGTATCGCCGTAACTGACCAGCACGGCTCCGCCGGCCTGCTTGGCCAGCCGGCCGGTTTCCAGAACCATCTTACGACCGCCTATTTCAATTTCTTTTCTCAATATTGATCCATCTGACATCCGGATAAATCCTCCCAATCATCTTTTCATATTTTTAGCAATCAATGGTATTTCTACATATTTCATAGTATTTCCTGCTGGAGAACTTAAAAATACGTCATTACAAACTTTGAGCCCCTAAAATGGGAGTTGCATAAAAAAAAAGCGGAAAATATATCCCGCTTTTTTTATAAAACTATTTGCGCAGCTCAAGTTTTTCAATCAAAGAACGGTAGCGGTCAAAATTACGGTCTTTGAGGTAATTCAACAGTGCCCTTCTTTGTCCCACCATTTTCAAAAGGCCTCTCCTGGAGTGATGGTCCTTCTTGTGAATCTTCAGGTGCTCGGTCAGTCCCTTTATACGTTTGGTAAGTATGGCAACCTGAACTTCCGGTGATCCGGTGTCAGTGTCGTGCAGCTTGTGCTGCAATATAACGGCCTGCTTGATTTCCTGATTCATTGCCATTTAATATCACCTCCTAACTCCGGATAATCGCTGCCAGCCAAGTGAACCGCCGGTGAAACGCATCCCCTAGCTCACAGTTCATGGAAAATTATTTTCCAATAATGGTAATAACCAAGCGACCTCCCGGAATGTCCTTGGCAACTATATCAAACATGCGCCCCGATTTCGCAAAGAAACCTCTGAACCGGGTTGCCGTGGGTATCCGTCCCGGGATACCCACGGCTGCGCTATTGATATCGGAAACGGTAATCTTGTCTTGCCTCATGTCTTTAAGACGTTTATGCGCATGTTCGGTTATAATTACCTTCATATGCTAGCCCTGTTCAGCATCTGCCGATATTAACCGAGGAGGCTTCATCTTCCTGGGCCAGGAATGCGTAAAGCGCATCCTGAAAGGCGGTTATCCTGTAATCTTTAACATCGGACCGGCTGTATATGGTTTCCAGTTCCTTTTTTAGTTTCTGGAAATCTTCGCTGAGACATATCAAGGCAATGTGATTAAGCCATTTCTTTATTTCTTCCTCAGGAGAATCAAATTTGGGGATCCCCATAAGCCGCCTATCCCCTTCCAATTAAACTCCCATGATCAGCTTATTCTAACATATTATATTACTTAAATAAAAGTTTATTCTACTCCGCAAAAGGCAGACCTGGCCCTGTTAATATCAGCCCGTATCTGTTCCGCCAATTCCCCGGGGGAAGAAAATACTTTCTCTTCTCTTATACGTCTTATGAAAAAAACCTTTATTTCTTTACCGTACAGGTCGGCATGAAAGTCCAGCAGGTGGACCTCCAGGTTGGGCTTGAAGTTGAAACCGTGGAAGGTGGGCTTAACTCCTATGTTTGCCACGCCCAGATAATGTTCGCCATCCACCTGTACCTTGACGGCATAAACCCCATTTGCCGGTACCGTGAGCCCATCTTCCTCAATAAGGAGATTGGCTGTGGGAAACCCCAGCGTTCTGCCCCTGCATTCCCCGGTTACCACGACCCCCTGTACAAAGGGAGGATAGCCTAAAAATTTTCTTGCCGCAGCCACTTCGCCATCGGTCAGGAGACCCCTTATTAACGTGCTGCTGACCAGCACACCTTCCACAGCCACAGGCGGAATAACGCACACCTTGAAGCCGTGCCTCCCGCCTCCCTCTATGAGCGTTTCGGGATTACCCCTGCCGCCCTTTCCGAAGGTATAATTATACCCCACAAATACCTCCCGCACATCCAAATCCCTGACCAAAATATTCTCTATGAATACATCGGGGCTGTGGTCGGCAAATTCCAGGGTAAAGGGAACCAGTAACAGAACTTTGACTCCCAACTGCCTGATGGTGTCCTGCTTGGCCCCATGCGTAAGAAGTCTTGGCGGCGCCTTTCCGGTAAGCACTTCCATGGGGTGCGGAAAAAAAGTAAAAACGGCCGGTGTACCGCCTATTTTTTTGGATTCCTCCACCAGCCCTGAAATCAGCCGCTGATGACCCACGTGAACCCCGTCGAAGTTCCCCAGCCCGATTACCAGATCTCTGTGTTTCTCCTTAACACCCTTCCAAGTGTTGTATATTTCCAAAGTTTCCCTAACCCCCAAGATGATTTATCTGATATTATAATTATTATCAGGACAGAATTCTTTCGACAATATCATACTATTATTTTTTCCGGCTTAAAACATAGTCTTTCCCTTTCATCGGCCACGGCTCTGGCCACGGCCACCGGGTTTTCCGTTTCCGCCAGGATAACCATGTCTCCAGCCTTTATATCCAAAGGCATGTGTTTTATCCCCGGAGGATAGAGGGTGGCTCCCGACCCAACTGATTTAATCGCCTGCTCTTTTATTTCCACCGTAGGGAAAAAAGACAGCGCATCTTTTACGCTGATGGCAGCCTCATACAGTTTCCCGTTTTCGGCCAATCTTTTTAGTTCTTCCAGGGTGAAGGCCCGGTTTATAGGGTAGCCGCCTACCCCCGTGCGCAAGAGAAAACTCATGTAGGCGCCGCATTCCAGTTCTTCCCCGATATCCTGACACAGGGTCCTGATATACGTCCCGGCCGAGCACCGGATATCCAGAAGCGCCCTGGGGTTCTCTCCATCATTGTACCACCCGGCCATTTTAAGGTCTGTTATGGTAACCTTTCGGGCCTGGCGTTCAACCACCTTTCCCTGCCTTGCCAGTTGGTAAAGCTTTTTGCCCCGGTGACGCACCGCCGATGTCATGGGGGGAATCTGACTGATTTCCCCGGTAAACTGGGAAAGGGTATCCTCCACCAGCTTTCTCGATAAATTGCCCGGAATCTCTCTTTCCGAAAGGTCTCCGAAGGAATCCCCGGTGGAGGAAACAATTCCAAAGGTTATTTCAGCTCTGTATTTCTTCTCATGGTTCAGGTATTCAATTAACCGGGTGGCTCTGCCGCAACAGACCAGAAGCACTCCGGCGGCGCCGGGATCAAGGGTGCCGGTGTGCCCCACCTTTTTTATCCCTGTCAGCCGGCGTATATGATTAACCACATCATGGGATGACATTCCCGGAGTTTTTAATACATTAATAAGGCCGTTCATCTTATGAGGACCTCGCCGATACTTCCTTTACTGCCTCTCCAACCACTGCCTGGGTTATTTTCTGCAGATTTCCGGTAAGGATACACCCAGAAGCCCGGACGTGTCCACCCCCGCCAAATTTTGAGGCCAGACGATTGACGTCAACCTCGCCCTTGGAACGAAAGCCAATCTTAAATTTCCCCTTTTCAATTTCCCTGAAAAGCATAGCAACTTCCACACCTTTAATGGTTCGCAGAAAATTAATCAGTCCGTCAGTGTGTTCGTCCTTAGCCGAAAACCTGTCCAGCAAATCTCTTTCCACCACTGACCAGGCCACCCTGCCGCAGGGGCTGATTTCCAGCTTTTCCAGGACCGCTCCCATCATCTGTATATTTTGAATGGGTCTCTCCTCATACAGGCGGACATTTATAGAGGGAGACTGAATTCCGGCATCCATAAGTCTGGCGGCCTTTCTCAGAGTCCCGGAGGAGGTGTTTTCATACTGGAATGATCCGGTATCGGTTACCATGGCCACGTACAGGCAGGTGGCCACATCCTTGTTTATGCCCGTTCCCATCAGGTCGATGAGGTCGGTCATGATCTCCCCGGTGGCTGCAGCCCCGGCATCCAGATAATTGTAGTGGGCAAAGCTCTCAGAACTTACGTGGTGGTCAATATTGACTATCATCAAATCTTTTTCAAGGAACTTCCTGAAGGAGCCCAGTCGCTTGGGCACCGAACAGTCCAGCACCACAAAGGTATCGTAATCCTCATGGCGGAGATTGTCACACCCAATAACGAATTTGTCCGTCCCCGGCAGGAACATAAGGGCTTCGGGGATGGGATCGGGGCTTCCCATCACTACCTTTTTTCCCATGCCTTCCAGGGTAAGTCCCAGGGCGGCCACCGAACCCAGCGAGTCACCGTCCGGCACAATGTGTCCGCATATCAGTACCCGGGCTGACCCGGCAATTACCTCCGCAACCTCTTGCAAACTGCTCATTGACCGGCTTCTCCCCCGCTATTGACCTCTTCCATCAGTTTGATAATCCTGGCGCCTCTCTCGATGGAGTTGTCCAGTTTAAACACTATTTCCGGTGCGTATTTAAGCCTTATTCTTTTGCCTATTTCCGACCTGATATAGCCTGTAACCTTATTCAGCACCTCAGCGGTGGCTTTTTGCTGATCGGCGTCCCCCAGCACACTGGCGTAAACCCGGGCCAGACGCAAATCCAAAGACACCTCCACCGTGGTGATGGTAACAAAGCCCAGCCGGGGATCCTTTATATCATGCATAAGCAAGTCGGATATTTCTTTTTTTAAGGCCTCTGCCAGTCTTCCCGGTCTATGAGACAATTAATTCACCCCCCATGGCAATTATGCCCTAACCATCACCTTTGCACACCGTGTTTTTGATCAGGCCAATTCCCGCTTAATCTGTTCGGTGGTGAAAGCCTCTATAGTGTCTCCCTCGCGAATATCCTGGTAATTTTCAAGGGTCAGACCACACTCGTATCCCTGTAACACTTCCTTGGCATCGTCTTTAAAACGCTTGAGGGAGTCAACCTTGCCCTCGAATACCACAATGCCGTCCCTGATCAGGCGAATGCCAGCATCCCTGGATATCTTGCCCTCGGTAACATAGCATCCGGCTATATTGCCCAATTTTGAGGCCTTGAACACCTTACGGACCTCAACCCTGCCTAATATAACCTCTCTCAGTTCAGGATCCAAAAGACCGCTCATGGCCGCCTTGATGTCATCAATGGCGTCATAAATGACCCTGTATAGGCGTATGTCAACCTTTTCATTTTCAGCCGCCTTGCGGGCGTTGACGTCAGGCCGGACATTAAAGCCTATGATGATGGCGTTTGAGGCCGAAGCCAGCATAATATCCGATTCCCTGATAGCTCCTACACCGCCGTGAACTATATTCACCTTTACCTCTTCGGTGGAAAGCCTCACCAGGGACTGGTTGATTGCCTCCACGGAACCCTGCACATCGGCCTTTACGATAAGGCAAAGTTCCTTTACCTGGCCCTCCTGGATGTGTTTGAAAAGATCCTCCAGAGTAACCCGAAGGGCCGGTGTTTTAAGCTCTTCCTGCCTTCTCCTGGTAACCCGCTTGTCTATTATCTGCCTCACTGCCTTTTCATCTTTAACCACATAAAAGGCATCGCCAGCCAGGGGGACGTCGTGGAATCCCAGCACCTCAACCGGAGTCGAGGGACCGGCCTTTTTGATGCGCCTGCCCTTGTCGTCCACCATGGCCCTTACCTTGCCGAACGCCGTTCCGGCCACAATGCCGTCACCTATGTGAAGGGTTCCGTTTTGTACCAGCACGGTGGCCAATGGGCCGCGGCCCTTGTCCAGCTCAGCCTCTATCACGGTGCCCCGGGCCGGTCTGTTGGGATTGGCCCTCAGTTCATTGACCTCGCCCACCAGCAAAATGTTCTCCAGCAGATCTTCAATGCCAATTCTGGCCTTGGCGCTGACCGGAACACATATGGTATCTCCGCCCCACTCCTCGGACACCAGGCCATACTCGGTAAGCTGCTGCTTAACCCTGTCGGCATTGGCATCCGGTTTGTCCATTTTATTAATGGCCACTATAATGGGAACTTCGGCAGCCTTGGCATGGTTTATGGCCTCAATGGTCTGGGGCATGACACCGTCTTCGGCGGCCACCACCAAAACCACTATATCTGTAACCTGGGATCCCCGCGCCCTCATGGCGGTAAAGGCCTCATGACCAGGAGTATCCACAAAGGTTATTTTTTTATTGTTATGCTCCACCTGGTAGGCGCCTATATGCTGGGTAATGCCCCCGGCCTCGGTGGCAATAACATTGGTTTCCCTTATGGCATCCAGCAGGGAGGTTTTCCCGTGGTCAACGTGTCCCATTATGGTTACCACACAGGGCCTTATGATCATGTCCTCGGCCTTGTCTTCCAGGTTCTGCTCCATCTGGGCCTCGGCGTCGAGATGTATCTTTATCTCCACTTCAAAGCCAAAATCACCGGCAATAATTATTGCTGTATCGGAGTCGATTTCCTGATTTATGGTGGCCAATATACCAAGCACCATGAGCTTCTTAATCAGCTCAGCAGGGCTTTTTTTCATTTTTTCAGCCAGTTCCTGAACGGTGACTGTTTCACCAATCACAACGGGCTTCTTTTCCAAGGGAGGAGTGGGTCTGAGATCGGCCCTGCCCTTCTGCGGTCCCTTCCTCTTCAGACGGCCGCCGCGATCATCCTCATCATGACGAACCTTGTCGCGCTTGCCAAATCCTCCTTTGGCCTGGGTCTGCTGCAGCCTGGTTCTGGATTTTTCGGATGCCTTGATTTTATCCACGCCCTTGGCCTGATCGGGCACTTTGGGAACCTTAAGCCCCCCGGGACTGGGTCTCCCACCGGGAGCGCCGCCTGTCGGCGCCGGTCTCGGGCCGGCTGGACCTCTATTCTGGAAAGGCCTGCCTGGAGGAGCCCCGCCACCGGGCCGGGCGTTGTCGCCAAACCTGGGAGGCCTTGTACCGTCGGGTCTGGGCCGATCGAAGCCCCCACCTGCCGGGGACGGGCCTCTTTGCTGAAAGCCCCGGTCACCGGCAGGCCTGGGCCGGTCGTATCCCCCACCTGCCGGGGCCGGACCCCTTTGCTGAAAGCCCCGGTCACCGGCGGGCCTGGCCTCACCTGCGGGGCGATTGAATGGCGGCCTGTGGTCCCTGTGCTGATCCTGGGCCGCAGGCCTCTGGCGATCAGGGTATTGGGGCCTTTCTTTATATGGCTGCTGGGGTACAGGTGCTGCTGGCCTGGATACGTTTGTGTCCCTCCCTGCCCTTTCTGTGGAAGATTGTGCAGAGGGCTGCGTAGACGACCCGGCCGGTACCGGCGGTGCAGGCTGCTGCCTGGCCTCCGGTCTCTGGGAGGGGGCTGGGGCCATGGGTCCTGTTTGTCTGGGCGGCGCCGGACGGGCTGTGCGATCATCAAACCTTCTGTCGGGAGGACGCGAGGGCACCCGATCAACCAGCCCCGGACTGCGATCAGGCCTGAAATCTTTTCTGTCCGGCGGTCTTCTCTTTTCCGGCATTTTTCTGCCGTTCATCCTGTTATCCTGCGCAGTTTCCTGGCGCGGTCTATCCTGTTCCCTCGGAACCTGGTTTTCATGTATTGCTGAAGGTCCCGGGGCTGGCCTGTTGACGGGAGTTTTCTGAGCCTCCCTGTCGGCTTCCGCGGCACCCTGATCCTTTTTTCTGTTGTAATCTTTCATAAACAAATCAATTTCCCCGTCTTCCATGGTGCTCATGTGGGACTTCAACTCAACCCCCATATGAGACATTACTCTGATGATATCCTTACTTTCTATGTTAAGTTCCCTGGCAAGTTCGTGCACCCGTTTTTTTATCATGTATTCACCTCCCATATTTTGACATAGTAAATAATTCCATTAACCGCAACCGGCTTTTTTCTCTAGTCAAGCTTTGCCCCCCCCTTTTTCCATCGCCATGACAATTGCTCTGGCAAAATTGTCATCAATGATAGCCACCACTGATCGGGATGGTTTATTTAGTATTCTGCCCAGATTAATTTTGCTGCCATATGATATCAGGGGTATTCCGGCATCACCGGCTACTAGCTCAAAAGCCTTCCTGGTTCTTTCTGCGGCATCCTCAGCCAAAATAATAAGCCTTACCTTATTGCGGCCAACCGCACTTCGTACGGCTGCGTCACCGCTTTCCACCTGTCTGGCCCTCCGGGCAAGGCCAATCATATTTAACACGGTACCTGCCATTAACTGTTCAACCTCTGTATCAGCGTTTCGTATATTTCCTTGGAAATCTGCCTCTGCAGGGCCTTTTCCAGCCTCTTTTCCTTGCACGCCCTCTGCATGCACTCTACCCGGGGGCATACATAGGCCCCCCGGCCTGACTTTTTGCCTGTGGGATCGATCTCTATGCTATCCTGGGGGGTGCGCACAACTCTGATCAATTCCTTCTTGGACTTCATTTCCTGGCAACCCACACACATCCTCTGAGGAATTTTTCTAACCTTGGGCAACTTTCCCCCTCCTATTTTACATAGTCTTCTTGCAAAGAGTCATCCTTCAAATAGTCTTCCTCATCATCCTTTTCCTGGCAATAGTCGTCCTCATAGCCGCCCTGCCGGTATATTTCTTCCATCTGGGACTCACTCTTTATGTCTATTTTCCAGTTTGTAAGCTTTGCGGCCAGCCGGGCGTTCTGCCCTTCTTTTCCGATGGCCAGTGAAAGTTGGTAGTCCGGTACAATTACCCGGGCCACCTTTTCTTCATCCCATATCTCCACGGCCACCACCTTGGCCGGGCTCAGGGAGGCCGCCACAAACTTCGAAGGGTCAGGATTCCACTTGATTATATCGATCTTTTCCCCGTTCAACTCGTTAACAATGGACTGCACCCTCATCCCTTTGGGACCCACGCAGGCTCCCACCGGGTCGACGTTTTCATCCCGGGAGTAAACGGCTATCTTGGATCTGTAGCCAGCCTCCCTGGCCACCGCCTTCAATTCCACAACCCCTTCGTATAACTCCGGAACCTCCAGTTCAAACAGCCTTTTCAAGAGCCCCGGGTGCGTCCTGGAAACAATGATCTGGGGAGCCTTATTGGTCTTTTTGACCTCCACAATGTATGCCTTTACCCTGGTCCCGTGGCGGTAATCCTCACCGGACATCTGCTCCGAGGGGGTGAGGACGGCCTCGGTTTTACCCAGTTCAATAAATACATTTTTCTGCTCCACCCGCTGGATAACGCCGGTTATAATATCTCCCTCGCGGTTGGCAAACTCTTCATATATGATATTCCGCTCGGCCTCACGGATACGCTGGACCACCACCTGCTTTGCTGTCTGGGCGGCTATTCGGCCAAAATTTCTTGGTGTCACCTCATTTTCAACAATATCACCAAAATCATAACGGGGATCGATTTCCCTGGCCTCCCCAAGGGTTATTTCCTGCCTGGGATCGATCACCTCATCAATAACCGTCCGCTGCGAATATACCTTGAACTCGCCGGTATCCCTGTCTATATGTACCCTTGCGTTTTGCAGCGAACCGAAATTTCTTTTGTAAGCCGAAAGAAGCGCAGCTTCTATGGCCTCAAGCAAAACGCTGACGGCAATTCCTTTTTCCTTTTCCAAATCATTAAGGGCATCCAAAAACTCGGTATTCATCCCTTTTTTGCCTCCCAAACCAAAAGAAATTTAAAATTCTACGTGTAAACGGGCCGACGAAACCTGAACCATGGGTATGGAGATTATTTCCCCCTTCTCTTCAAGGAAGATCATCCCCGCTTCAACCCCTTCCAGTTTACCGGTGAACTTTTTTCGTCCCCCAAGGGGAGCGTAGGTGGTAACATTCACCAAATGCCCATGAAACCGCTGGAAGTCCCGCAGTTTCTTCAAAGGCCTTTCTATCCCCGGAGATGACACCTCCAGGTAATACTCCCGGGGGATAGGATCTTTTTCATCCAGCAATGTATCCAGCCTGTGGGAAACAAGTTCGCAGTCACCATGATCGATCCCCCCGGGCTTGTCGATATACACCCGCAGTATCCAACTCCCGCCTTCCTTTGCAAACTCGACGTCCACAAGCTCCAGGCCCAGTTCTTCCGCCACAGGAGCGGATATTCTTTCAACAACGGCGGCCACGTTCTCTTTTACCACCATCGCATCCTCCTTCTGCTGAAATGACGGTCTCCGGCGCCAAGGCAAACCGGCCTTGTATCCACAGCCAAAAAGCAGGTTAGGTATAAGACGAAAGAGTGGGAATTACCCACTCCTTCGGAAAAATCTGTGTCTTCCCTTAAAACCACAATTAGTATACCACAGCAAATAAGTATTTACAAGTGAAAACCTATTAAATATGGCACTTCTGTAGTATGGACCATTTTTTTTGAATCAGACATAATTATAATGTAGTATTACCTCTTAATAAATATTTTATTATAAATCCAGCGGGAAATACCGTCCCTGTCCTTATCCATGCCCGTTATGCGCCGGTATCCCCCGGCGCATTTGGCGGATATGCGCTGCCTTATTATTGCTGCCGCCACCCTGGCCGCCTCGGGCCTTCCCAGTTGGGCGGCCGCCTGGGACATTTCCATAAGCTCCCTGGGGTTGTTAACACGCCGGGTGATTTTATCCGCCAAGTCCTCCACGCTGCTGACCGCCACGGCAGCTCCGGCTGAAACCAAAAACTGAGTATTTCTTTCCTCCTGGCCCGGCAGGGGATTCATTATAAACAGGGGGAGTCTTTTAGCCAGGGCTTCTGCACAGGAAAGACCCCCGGCCTTGCTTACCATCATATCGGCAGCGTCCATAAGCTGATGGATATTATCCGTATAACCCAGGACACAAAGCCGGTTGGATAGGCCCGGCGCCATTTGTTCCAGTTTTTCTTTCAACTGCCGGTTGTTGCCGGCAACAACAATTATCTGGCACTTCAGTTCCATGGATCCCAGTGCCCGGACCGATTCCTCCAGGGGGCCCAGGCCCAGACCTCCACCCATAACAAGTATGGTGGCAAGGCTTTGATCCAGGTTGTAGTGTTGCATTACCGCCTTACGGTCTACCCGGCGGCTAAAGATGGGATCTATGGGTATCCCGGAGGCATAAGCCCTTGTCTTTTGTATACCGAAGTCCACAAGGTCTTCGACCAGCCTTTCGGCCCCCACCAGGTAAAGGTCCACCTCTGGAAAAACCCAGTAAGGATGTATGGTCAGGTCGGTGACTGCACCCACCGTGAGGTATTGGGATTTTCCCCGTTTTCGCAAACCCGACAGCACTCCCAGCGGGAATGGGTGGGTGCAGATAACGGCCTCCGGACTGTGCTGGTCTATATATTCAACCAGCCTTGAGGCTGAAAATGTGCTCAAAATCCTGCCGAATTCCTTTTTGGCAAAGCCTGACAGGGGCTGTCCCTTTTCTGACTGCCTGTAAATATAGCCGTATAATGAAGGAGTCAGCCTGAGCATTTCCATGTAGGTGCCCAGCACCAGCTTTTCCATAATGGGGCTGGCATACCTGAAGGTATCCAGCATATTTACCTCCAAATCCGTATCTTCTTTCTGAAAGGCTGATCTCAACGCTTCTGCGGCCCTTACATGACCAGACCCTGCGCTAACCGACAGAATTATTATATTCCTTTTATCCGGCATCTGTAATCTCCTGATCCTCACTCAGTATTTCCAAGACCCTGTTCACCAGATCCGCTTCTGGAATCATTATATTGTTTCCGTCTCTTCTGAGGCGCAGCTCAAGATCCCCGGAATCCACCGCTTTGGATCCAACAGTGATGCGAACGGGGTAGCCCACCAGGTCGGCATCCTTGAATTTTACCCCCGGTCTCTCGTTGCGGTCATCAATAATAACCTCAACTCCTGCCTTCAGAAGCTTCTCGCAGACCCTGCGGGCCATTTCGTCCTGACGGATGTCCTTTGCGCTTACCGGTATCACCACCACCTGGAAAGGAGCGATGGAAGACGGCCAGATTATCCCGTTCTGATCATAGTTTTGCTCTATGGCTGCAGCCATGGTCCTGGTAACCCCGATACCGTAGCAGCCCATTACTATGGGCCTGCTCTGCCCCTTCTCATCCAGGAAGGTGGCCCCCAAAACCTTGCTGTATTTATCCCCCAGCTTGAATACCTGGCCCACCTCTATACCCCTGGCCTCCGCCAGGGGTATACCGCAGGAGGGGCAGGGATCACCCGCTTTGACCAGCCTTATGTCGGTTACCAAATCAGGTTTAAAGTCCCTTCCCGCATTGACATTGACAAAATGAATATTTTTTTTGTTCGATCCGGAGACTGCATTGGCCATCAGAGCCTCCTCATCGACCACAACCTTTACCCCGCCCAGGCCTACCGGCCCGGCAAAGCCCGGGGCGCAGCCGGTAATCCTCTCAACCTCTTCCGGGGGCGCCAGTTCGAGGTTTATCACACCCACCGCCCTGATCAGCTTTATTTCGTTTACATCCCGGTCGCCCCTTACCAGGGCGGCCACGGGACCTTTTTCGGTCTTATAAATAAGTGTTTTAATCAATGTTTTCGGGGAAATACCCAAGAAGGAGGCAACCTGGTTCACGGTGCGCATTTCCGGTGTGGCCGCTTCCTCCAACGGCCTGGCCCCTGTCTCGTATACAGGTCTTTCGGGAGGGCTCACCGCCTTCTCCACGTTGGCGGCATATCCGCACGAATCATTGGGACAGTATACCACCAAAGCCTCACCGGACTCGGCCAGCACCATAAACTCATGGGTGTCGTTTCCACCGATGGCGCCGGAATCGGCCTCCACCGGCCTGAATTTCAGTCCGCACCGCCGGAAAATACGGGTGTAAGCCCGGTACATCTTCCAGTAGCTGACATCCAGCGATTCCTCATCCCTGTCAAAGGAGTAGAGGTCTTTCATTATAAATTCACGGCCCCTCATCAACCCGAAGCGAGGCCGCCTCTCATCCCGGTACTTGTTTTGTATTTGATACAGAAGGAGTGGCAGCTGCTTGTAAGAGCTAACCTCTCCCCGCACCAGATCTGTGATGATTTCTTCATGAGTGGGACCCAGGCAAAAATCTCTTCCGTGCCTGTCCTTCAGCCGGAACAGCTCGGGCCCGTAAACATCCCAGCGGCCCGACTCCTGCCACAGCTCTGCCGGCTGGATGATGGGCATCATTATTTCTTGCCCGCCCTCCCGGTCCATCTCTTCCCTTACAATGCCCTCAATCTTTTTTATCACCCGCCAGGCCAGGGGAAGCAGTGTATAAACACCTGCGGCCGACTTCCTGATATACCCCGCCCTGACCATCAGCTGGTGACTGACCACCTCGGCCTCTGCAGGGGTTTCCCTCAGCGTGGGCATTAAAAATTCTGAAACTCGCAACAAGGCTCCTCCTCAGCAAAAAATTATACAGACCCCTTGATGAGGTCTGAAATCTCCTTCATAAGCTCATCCACCAGACGATCCTCCGGCACTTTCCGTACAACCTGTCCCTTCCGAAAAACCAGCCCTTCCCCCTTGCCCCCGGCGATTCCAACATCCGCATGGCGGGCTTCACCGGGACCGTTTACCGCACAGCCCATTACCGCCACCTTAATAGGAACTTCCAGGCCGTCCAGCAGTTCCTCAACCCTGTTGGCTATGGAAATTATGTCAATCTGGGTTCTGCCACAGGTGGGGCATGATATAAACTCCACCCCGCGCCTCCTCAGGCCAAGGGTTTTAAGTATCTCGTACCCCAGCCTGACCTCGTGGACAGGATCCCCGGTAAGGGAAACCCGAATGGTGTCCCCAATCCCCATGGACAGGAGGGCGCCTATTCCAACGGCTGACTTTACCGTTCCGGATCTTAGGGTTCCTGACTCGGTAACTCCCACATGCAGGGGATAGTCTGACTTTTCGGCCATAAGGCTGTAGGCCTCTATCATCATGGGCACATCGGAGGCCTTGAGAGAAACCTTGATCTCCCTGTAATTCAGATCCTCCAGTATTTGTATATGACCAAGGGCGCTTTCCACCATGGCCCCGGCACTGGGGCCGCCATATTTCTCCAGGAGCTCCCTCTCCAGGGAACCGGCGTTAACCCCTATACGTACCGGTATTTTTCTATCCCTGCAGGCTTCAACCACAGCCTGCACCTTATCCCTGCCACCTATATTGCCAGGGTTTATGCGCAGACCGTCAACACCGGATTCAAGGGCCATGAGGGCCAGCCGGTAATCAAAATGGATATCGGCTATCAGAGGGAGACTGTTCTGCCTTTTAATGGCTTTCAGGGCCAGGGCTGCCTCCCGGTCGGGCACCGCAACCCGAACTATCTCGCACCCGGCTGCGGCCAGGCCGTTAATCTGCGCCACCGTTGAAACTGCGTCCCTGGTATCGGTATTGGTCATGGACTGTACCGACACAGGCGAACCGCCACCTACCCTGACACTGCCCACCATCAGCGGACGGGTCCTGCTCCTGTGCATGGTAAAATATCCCTTCTAAGAGTTTGGTTATTAGTTATTGGCTGTAGGTTGCTTCACATAATCAGCTGCAGCACGTCGTTATAGGTTATCACCACTATAAGGGCCATCAACAGCCCAAAACCCACCATGTGTATGAAATTTTCCCTTTGGGGCTCCACCGGTTTGCCCCGCAGTTTTTCAATGAGTAAAAACAGTATCCGGCTGCCGTCCAGGGCGGGTACGGGAAACAGGTTAAACAGTCCGAGGCTTACAGACAGAAAGGCCGAAAGACTCATAAGATTTATAAACCAACTGGAGCTGCGAACGGCCTCGTTGATGGTGGCCACGATGCGCACCGGTCCGCCCAACTCCAGGGGAACCAGGCCTGCAATCCCTTTTCCCAGGTAATCCAGTATCTGAAACGACATCAGAAAAATATATTTTCCTCCGGACATCAGGGCCTTTATTGGACCCACCTTTTCAGGCGCCGGGTGAATGCCTATTTTACCCAGTCCCCTTTCGTCCTGGTAGGGAACCACTTTTACGGTCAGCCTCTCCCCGTTCCGGATAAAGGTAATATCCAGTTCCCGTCCGGGATTGGCGCCCACCGTATTACTGAGCTGATCCCAGCTCTCAATCTTTTTCCCACCGATCTCGGAAATGACGTCCCCGGCCCGAATACCCGCCACCTGGGCCGGTTTGCCCTCCAGAGTATCCTGTACCTTGGTGGTGGGTACGTCAGGAAGACCGTAAGACATGAAAATAACTGCCAGCAGCAGTATGGCCAGCACGAAATTCATTAACGGTCCGGCAAAGATGACTGCCACCCTGTGTAATACCGGCTTTCTGTTAAAGTGCCTGTGCTCGTCTTCCTCCTCCGCTTCGGTGGGATCCATGCCGGCCATCCTCACAAAACCCCCCAGCGGTATGGCCCTGAGGTTATATGCGGTTTCCCCCCTGGGCAGCGATATGATCTTCGGACCGAAGCCCAGGCTGAACTCGTGAACCTTGATACCCACGAACTTGGCCACTGCGAAGTGACCCAGTTCGTGGAAGAAAATCAATACTCCGAAAATCACAATAGAAGCTATAAAAGTAAACATTCTGTTCACCCTTTACCTGATTGTTATTTTTTCAAAACTATAGCAATGCGCAAAGGATCAACCTTTTGCATTGGCCGCCAGTCCCCGGGCCAAATTACGGGCCTCACGGTCGCACTCCAGAATGTCGTCCAAACCGGGGTTCTCAATAACACTGTGACGGCCCACCACCTCTTCCACAATGGGATGAATGGAGGCAAAGGCTGTTTTACCTTCCAGGAATAGATCCACCGCAACTTCATTGGCTGCATTCATCACCGCCGGGAGGGTGCCTCCCCGCCTCCCGGCCCGGTATGCCAGGTCCAGCATGGGAAAGCGGTCAGTATCCGGGGGCTCGAAGGTTAATTCCATCATGCCCAGCCAGTCCAGTCTGGGCATGTTGCTGAAATGCCTCCTGGGATATGTCAGGGCGTACTGGATTGGCAGCCTCATATCCGGGATGCCCATCTGCGCAAGCACCGACCCGTCCGTGTATTCTACCATGGAGTGAACTATACTCTGTGGATGAACCACCACCCCTATCCTATCGTAGTCCAGCCCAAAAAGCCACCTGGCTTCTATAACTTCCAACCCCTTGTTCATCAAAGTGGCCGAGTCCACGGTTATCTTTTTACCCATGTTCCAGTTGGGATGTGAAAGAGTCATTGCCACCGTTACATTCGCCAGATCCCGGGGCTGCTTCCGAAAAGGGCCGCCGGAGGCCGTAAGAATTATCCTGTTTACCTCACCGGGACCGGAACCCCGAAGGCACTGCCAGATGGCTGAGTGTTCACTGTCAACCGGAAGTATTTGAACATTATGCCCGGATGCCAGGCTGGTTACCAGGGCTCCGGCGGCCACCAGAGTTTCCTTGTTGGCCAGAGCAATGTTTTTGCCGGCCCTGATGGCTTCAACGGTTGGGACGAGACCAGCCGTGCCGGTAACGGCGGTGAGAACCGTGTCGGCGCCGGAACAGGCGGCCACCGCCCTCATACCTTCTTCTCCCCATAGTATTTGGGGACCTTTGGGGCCAAATTCATCATACAGTGTCGCGGCGTCGCAGTCATCCGATACCGACACAATACGGGGCCGGTATTTTTTGATTTGTTCCTTCAAAACCTCTATATTTTTCCCGGCAGCCAACCCCACGATAAAAAAATGTTCAGGAAAGAGGTCCACCACATCCAGTGCCTGCCGGCCTATGGATCCGGTGCTGCCCAGTATTGAAATCCCTTTTATAAAAACACACCTCACTGACACATAATATTACCCTGTTGCGCAGTGGCTTTCACCACCGCAGGTGATCACCCGCAATGAAATTAAGATCCCTTCAGCGCCTTATGGGCAGCCTGGGCGGTTATAAGCAGTATGGGCCCGAAAATAAGCCCCGGCACCCCCATAAGCCTCAGGCCAATATACATCACAGCCAGCACCGCCAGGGGATGCAGACCCAGGTTGGCGGCCACCACCCTGGCTTCAAGGGACTGGCGCACCACCCATATGATCAGGTACAGTATAATCAGCTTAACACCGAAAGCCACATTTCCGCTTATGAAGCTCCAGACAGCCCAGGGTATGATTATGGTGGCCGGGCCAAAGACCGGGAGAATGTCGAAAAAACCAATCAAAAGACCAACAGTCAGAGCATAGTCAACCCCCAAAAAATACAGTCCCACAATGGCCTGTACAGTTGTCAGAGACACCAATACGGCCTGAGCGCGCACATAACTTAAAAATGCGTGACCCACCTCCCGGACCACCTTGAGGACCTTTTCGCCCCAGGGTTCCGGAACGGCGCCAAGCCACAGTTTTACCAGCAGGCTATGGTCCCGGCTGAAAAAATATGTGGCTATGATGGCCACAATTATCCCCAGGATAGCCTCCGGCAGCGCCGAGGCGAATCCCAGTAAAAAGTGAGCCAGGGATCGGGTAAAATTGGACAGCGCCCCGGTTATAGTGCCCAGGCTTTCATTTATCCTGCCGGATATTTCAGGAGGAAGGCTGAAATAAAAAACCTTGCTTTTCTCAAAAGAATATAATATAAACTCATGAACAGGCTTAACATATTGTGGAAGGGTGACCGACAGGTCGATAAGTTCCTTTACCAGCCTGAATACCGCCAGCACCACAATAAGGCCTGCGCCACCGAAAATGGCCAGCATGGAAAGCCCCACCGCCAGGGGCCGGCTCATACGGGTTCCGGCGGACAAAAAATTAACAGCCGGCTCCATTAGAAGGGACAGGAGGGCAGCTATGATAAAAGGAATTATTACAGAAAAGGTTTTTGAAATTATACTTAGTACCTCAGGCACAAAATATATGGCCGAAAAATACACCAGAGCAAGAGCCGCCCCCGTCATAATAATTACCTGGATATGCCTGGTCATGGTAAACACCTCATCCGTTTATAAATAAAATAACGAAGTAATATACGGCCGGAGCTGTAAACAGCATACTGTCAAAACGATCCAGCACCCCTCCGTGTCCGGGTATAATCAAACCAGTATCCTTAACCCCGGCAGTTCGTTTAAGACTGGACTCGAAGAGGTCTCCCAGGACGCCGAATATACCCACCAAAAGGCCCAGGGCAATAACCTTGTAAATCAGCACAACGGGATAAAGGGTATAAACCAAAACCGCCCCCAGAGTGCTTCCCACAATCCCGCCCAGGGCTCCCTCCACCGTCTTGCCCGGACTGAGCAGGGGGGCCAGCTTTATTCTGCCGAATTTTTTTCCCACAAAATATGCCACTGTATCACCGGCCCAGGTGCCGGAAAGCATGATCAAGATCCAGGCCAGACCGCCGTCCAGAGTCCTGATTAAATAAAAAAATATAAAAAGTGCAATATATAGAGTTCCGGCCAGACCCGCAGAAACATCCCCGGGGGCCAACTCTGGATAGCGAAAAACACCGCTCAAAAGAAGCAGCGCCACCACCGGCATTACCGCCGCTCCAAGGGCGTCAGGCCCTCCGATGAAGGCGCTTGCCGATAATACCAGTACGCCGGCCAGCATCACCGGGAAGGAAGTCTTAAGATTCATTCCCCCAAATATCTTATTCAGCTCATAAAGAGCGAAAACCATTATTAACACTGTTAAGGCAAAATGCGCAAAGCCGCCGTACCAAACCGCCAGCAGAAGAATGGGCATCCCTGCCACGGCGCTTAAGACCCTTTTATAAAGCAAAAACCCTTCACCAGCCTATTTATTTAATCCGCCGAACCTGCGGTTTCTTCTCTGAAAGTCCAACACCGCCCGGACAAGGTGAACACCCTTGAAATCAGGCCACATTATATCGGTAAGCCAAAACTCGGTATATGCCAGCTGCCATAATAAAAAATTACTAACCCGGTAATCACCGGAGGGACGTATCAGCAAATCCGGATCCGGCTGCCCGGCGGTATACAGATGCCGGGAGATAAGCTCCTGATCTATGTCCTCCAAAGCAAGCTCATTTTCAGCCACCTTGGCGCAGATTCCCCTCACCGCCTCCACCAGCTCAGCCCGCCCCCCGTAATTCAAGGCGATATTCAGATTAAGCCCGCTGCAGTTTTTACTCCGATCATGGGCCACGGCAATGGCCTCCCTGGCCTTGGGGGGAAGTTCCTGTATCCCGCCTATGGCCCTGATCTTTACATTTTTTTCACAGAGTTCATCTATTTCTTTATTAAGATACTCCACCAGCAAGTCCATTAAAATATTTATCTCTTCCTGGGGGCGTTTCCAGTTTTCCGTCGAAAAAGCGTATACCGTCAGTACCTTCAGACCAATTTCGGCGCTTACCCGTACTGCTTCACGAAGTGACTCAACACCAGCCCTGTGGCCGAAGGATCTTGGCATTCCCTTGCGCCGGGCCCAACGTCCGTTTCCGTCCATAATTACGGCCACATGCCGGGGAATGCGGGTGGTATCCAGTGAAGCCTTTAACACCTCTTCACTTTCCTCCACTTCCCTGTCTGACGACCTGCGCATAAGATTTACAATATTCTTTATCATCAGGTCAACCTCCAATGAGCTGTAAGCTGTAAGCTCAAATTATCAGATGGTGACTCATCTGATAATTTTTTCTTGCTTTACTCCCAAAAGAAAGACAAACACTTGATTGTCTTAAACATGGTGACACAATCATTATATTATAGAAGTCCCGCTTTTAAATATATTTCTTTTGCCAATGAGTCAGTCCCGGAAAAGCTGACGGCTGAAAGCTTACAGCTCTATAAAACAACCCCCTCCTTTTTGAGGGGGTTTATACTTATTCCTCAATAATAGCTCCGGTGGGGCAGGTATCTATACAGGTTCCACAGTTTTCGCACTTTTCAGAGTCAATCTTGTACGTTTCCCCTTCAATAATCGCCTCGGTGGGGCAGGATTCCATACATGTCCCACAAGACAAACATTCGTCAGTGATACGATACGCCATTAAATCTACACCTCCTTTTTCGATTGTTCACAGGCAATGGTAATAAAACCCGTTTCCCCCCGGAGGTTAAAGCGCACAACCCTTTCCCTCCCCGCAGCGGCAGTGCCGCTGCCTGCAAAACCGGTGTACTCAATTACATATTTAAGACCGGACTTTTTTAGAACTTCAACTGCTTCGTCCAAAAAAACCGCCAATATCTCGTTTTCCAGACTGGTCAAACCTGCATAATCTCCTGCTCTTTGGTATGGGTAGCCTGATCCACTTCCTTGATATATTTGTCGGTCAGCTTCTGAACTTCTTCCTGGAACCTGCGCAGATCATCTTCCGACAGTTCCCCCTTTTTCTCACCGGCTTTTAATGAGTCATTGGTGTCCCTGCGCACATTGCGGATGGCCACCCTGCCTTCTTCGGACTTTTTCCGGATCACCTTGACCAGTTCCTGCCGCCTTTCCTGGGTGAGTTGAGGAATGGCAAGACGTATCACTGTGCCGTCGCTGGAGGGATTTATCCCAAGATCCGATTTATGTATTGCCCGCTCAATCTCGGGGAGGGATGATTTATCCCAGGGCTGAATCAGCAAAAGTCTTGCTTCGGGCGCAGTTATGTTGGCCATTTGGCTTACCGGAGTAGGTGTACCGTAATAATTTACGTTAATCTTATCCAGTAAGGCCGGGGTTGCGCGACCCGCTCTCAGGGAAGCGAATTCCTTCTTAACCACCTCAACGGTCTTTTTCATGTTGGCCTCTGCTTCAGCAACAATCTCCTTAGCCAATCAATTCACCCCCTACATATGTACCTACTGTTTCTCCCATAATTGCCCTCATGATGTTTCCCCTTTCATTGAGATTAAAAACAATAATGGGGATTTTATTGTCCATGCACAGAGATGTGGCCGTGGCGTCCATTACCGCCAGACCTTTGTTCAGCAAATCAATATAAGTCAGTCTTTCAAATTTCTGGGCGTTGGGATGCTTCATCGGATCGCAGTCATAAACCCCGTTGACCTGTTTTGCCATAAGTATAACCTCGGCCTCTATTTCGGCCGCCCGCAAAGCAGCGGTGGTGTCGGTGGAGAAATAGGGATTTCCGGTTCCGGCGGCGAATATAACCACCCTTCCCTTCTCCATATGGCGAATGGCCCTGCGCCTTATATAGGGTTCAGCCACAGCTCTCATCTCAATGGCCGTCTGAACCCTGGAGTCAACCCCCTGTTTTTGCAGCCCGTCCTGAAGTGCCAGGGCATTTATGACAGTGGCCAGCATTCCCATATAGTCTGCCGTTGCCCTGTCCATTCCCTTGGCGCTCCCGGCCACGCCCCTCCAGATATTCCCGCCGCCCACCACAATGGCCATCTGAACATCCAGCTTGGAAATATCCTCTATCTGAGAAGTGATGGAGGTTACAACCCCGGGGTCAATCCCATAACCCTGTTTACCGGCCATGGCCTCTCCACTTATTTTAAGTACCACCCGGCCATACCTGGGAGTTTCCATTCAACAGCCTCCCGTCATGTCTTATTCTACAAGCATAAGCTATTCCCTTCAAATGGAAACACTTTTTGGTTTCAGCCCAATTAGCACTTGGTGGCAGAGGCCACCTCGGCGGCAAAATCATCTGATCGTTTCTGGAGACCTTCTCCCAGTTCGAATCTTACAAATCTGCGCACAGAAATATTTTCCCCTATTTTAGAAATGCTCCCGGTCAAAAGCTGGTTTATTGAGATATCCGGGTCTTTGATAAAGGGTTGCTCCAACAGGCACACCTCTTTATAATATTTCTCTATGCGTCCTTCCACCATCTTCCGGATAATTTTTTCCGGCTTACCTTCATTAGCCGCCTGGGCTGCCAGTACATCCTTCTCCCTGGCAATGATATCGGCTGGAACTTCCTCCCGCCGTATGTATTCCGGCTTGGAAGCCGCTATTTGCATAGCAATGTCCCTGACCAGAGCCTTAAACTGATCTGTCTTGGCCACAAAGTCGGTTTCACAGTTAACCTCCACCAGGACTCCGATCCGTCCCACACCGTGGATATAGGAATCCACCAGTCCTTCCGCTGTAATCCTGCCGGATTTTTTGGCTGCCGCAGCCAATCCTTTTTCTCTAAGGTAATCAATGGCCTTTTCCATGTCGCCGTTAACCTCATTGAGGGCCTTCTTGCAGTCCATCATACCCGCTCCGGTCCGCTCACGAAGTTCTTTCACCATTCCTGCGTTTACTTCTGCCATAGCCTTTCCTCCTTATAGATATCAGGTAATAATTATTAAAACGGTTATTTTCCCGGCGTTCCCAATATTATGTATTATCTCCCAAAATGAGCCCGTACAAACCGGCTGTACCAGTTAAACCAAGGTGCGCCACATAGCACCGTCTACCCCAGCAATTACCAGCGCCCTTATATTAAAAAGGCAGGGGCCCTTTCAGTCGTCAGCCGCAAGCCGCAAGTCGCAAGTCTCATTGACATTTGTTTGAAGATCAAATGTCATCTTTACCGACGTCCGACGACCGACCACTGACGACCACCAACGGCCCCCACCAGGCAAAAACACTGTTACTGCTGTTCCGCTAACTGCTCTCCCTGCCTACCTTCCATCACCGCGTCAGCCATCTTGCCTGTCAGCAGCTTTACAGCCCTTATGGCGTCGTCGTTACCCGGTATTATATAGTCCACTTCATCGGGATCACAGTTGGTATCCACTATTGCCACGATGGGAATACCCAATTTGCGCGCTTCCGCCACAGCAATCCTTTCCTTGCGGGGATCAATTATAAAAACTGCTCCGGGTAAACGGCGCATTTCCTTTATACCGCCCAGGAACTTTGTCAGCCGTTCCTTTTCGTGCATGAGCTCCGCCACTTCTTTTTTGGGGCGCAGACTCATCCTGCCGTCATCCTCCATCTTCTCCAACTCGTGGAGCCTGTCGATGCGGCGGCGAATGGTCTGGAAGTTGGTCAGCATTCCACCCAGCCAGCGCTGGTTTACATAGTACATGCCACACTTTTCCGCTTCTTCCCTGACCGCTTCCTGAGCCTGCTTTTTGGTTCCCACAAAAAGAATGGTTTCGCCTCCGGTTGAAAGAGACTTGACAAATTCGTAGGCCTCTTCAACCTTACGTACCGTCTTCTGCAGATCAATAATATAAATTCCGTTCCGATCGGTAAATATAAAAGGAGCCATTTTAGGGTTCCATCTTCTTGTCTGGTGCCCGAAGTGAACCCCCGCCTCCAGGAGTTGCTTCATTGATATTACAGCCATGGTACACCTCCTTCCTGCCTGGTTTTTGGTCCTCCGCCAACATCATTTCCGGCAAAGCCCCATCAATTGGGGACATTCCTCCGACTACCTCATTATTTGGGGACATTCCTCCGACCCCAGAGCCAAGCTCCAAATAGAGGTGTGTCCCCTTTCCCTGTTACTCAAGAAGAGGAGGTGTGTCCCCTTTCCTTAGAGGCACCCTTGCCAAGATCCGCCGACGTGTGTAATTTACGCCAAGCTGTATTTTAACACAAAAAACCATCGGATGGCAAGGTGTTTGCAATAATAAGGAAAGGGGACACACCTCTCCAGTGTGACTGCCTCTGGGGGTCAGAGGAATGTCCCCGATGCTTAGACGGCGGAAGCCAGAAGCCAGGAGCCAGGAGCCAGAATAGTGAAGCCTGCTTTAAAAGTGGCCCTCAAGCGACCCCACAGCGACATGCAGTGAGGGGGAGTGATTTAAGTCCGTGCGGAATGTACCGGAGGATGCTACTGTCTCTTAACGACCGAGCCTACGAATTTGGAGGTTAGATGTTGGAAGTCGGAAGTCGGATTAAGCTAGAAATGGCTCTGAGGTCATTTCCTACA
>JGI25322J35698_1000519_pt1 | contig 38594 bp, 35 predicted proteins | sample AutmiccBRH37_all_FD_35698 | JGI IMG/M metagenome (IMG submission 35698) | reverse complement strand
TCAAGGGGTCCTGTGGAAACCCGGTTTCCTGCTGATCGCTATCCTGCAACAGAACGGCTTTGCAAGGCATATCGCTGGCAATCGGGTATTCACCCGCATGTAGCAGTACGCCCGGCATGTCAAAGGACCTGCGGTTTTGGAGCACCAAAGCCGTCATTCGCATTCAGCAGGCGGCCGGATCCGATCCGACCCCATACGCCGTCGCATCAGCGAGCTTCTGGCGCGCTACACGGTTCATTATGATCTCGTATGGACCCGTGAGGGTGCAGCATAATATCAATGGCCAAACTAAATTTGTTCAGTATTTATTCTCATATCGCAGGCTTGCCCGAACCTGGGATATCCATTGGTAATCCAAAACCCATGTTTGAATATGTATTGAAAAAACCGATCGGGCCTTTTCAGGTTATGGTATGTTATCCCAACGTGGGAGCCTCCAAATAAACGTAGTGCTTCCAATAAATGTACCCTGCTGGGCTAAAACTTTGACTGTCAGATCGTAAGTTGAGCGCTCCCCCGATCTTGATTTTTGGATCACCGGCTTCTTTCTATGAAGAAACCGCGATATTCTCATAGAGAATGTTTCTCAGATTTGCGATAAAGTCTTGATTTTTTTCGATATATTGCTTACCACTTAAAATCGAAATCAAAATTGCTCAAGGGGTTCAAATGACCACCAATCGTATTGCCGATGCGAGCATATCCGGGGATCAGCTGATTCAGGAACTTCAGACCCAACTTGATGCCAAAGAACGAGAGATTGCTTGGCTGAAGTCATGCCAATCGGGCAAGGAGTCCCGTTTTCAGGCGCTGTTCAATAGCATGTCAGAGGGGTTCGCGCTTCATGAAATCATTCTTGATAGGGACGATGAGCCCATTGATTACCGGTTTATAGAGATCAACCCCGCCTTTGAACAGCTCACTGGCCTGAAATACGAGGAAGTTGTCTGGAAAACAGTACGGGAGGTTATCCCAGAGATCGAGACCTATTGGATTGAAATCTGTGGTCGCGCGGCGATTGAAGGAACACCTGTCAGGTTCGAACGATATTCAGCCCCGTTGGGCCGCTGGTACGAGGGGTATGCTACAGAACTGCCCCTGGGCAGTTTGCCGTTATGTTCACAGACATTACGGAGCGAAAACAATCAGATGCAGCGCTGAAGGACATCAGTGGAAAATTTGAGTCCGCAAAGCTGTCGGTAGAGCAAGAGAGGAAACGATTCAGGGACGTGCTCGACATGCTACCCGCCTATTTAATTTTGTTGTCACCTGATAACCGAGTGCAATTTGCCAATAGCTTTTTTGAGGGTCGCTTCGGTAAATCTGACGGGCGTCGCTGTTACGAATACTTGTTCGAGCGCTCCGAGCCTTGTGAGAACTGTGAGAGCTTTAAAGTCCTCGAAAACAATGAGCCACACCGTTGGGAGTGGGTCGGACCAGACGGGCGAAATTATGACATTTATGATTTTCCATTCACTGACACTGATGGTTCGCAGCTTATTATGGAGATGGGGATCGACATTACTGAAAGAAAGAAGGCCGAATCTGCACTCCAGAAATTGAACCAGGAACTTGAGCAGCATGTTGCTGAAAGAACGGCTGAGCTGAGGTCGAGAAAAGAACGCTTACAACTGACGGCCATTATCGCAGAACGATTGCTGCATACTGAAAACCCCCAAATGATCATTGAGGATCTATGTCGCCTTGTAATGAAACATTTAGATTGTCAGTTCTTCTTTAATTACCTTGTCGAAGTGCCTGGAGAACGGATGCATCTCAATGCTTTTGCCGGAATCCCCTCAGAAGCCGCCTCTGCTATCCGGTTGATTGACTTCGGTGTTTCGGTTTGCGGGTGCGTGGAAAAGGATGGAGAACGCATCATTGCAGAAAATATCCAGAATGACCATGATCTGCAGACCCGACTTGTCAAAACATTTGGGGTGCAGGCGTACTGCTGCCATACATTGATGGCGCAGGGCAGACCTATTGGAACCTTGTCCTTTGGGACAAAGACGCGGACAAATTTTACTGAAGACGAAATAGCGTTAATGAAATCGATCAGCGACCAAGTGGCTGTAGCCATGCGACGACTCATGTCGGAAAAAGAACTGCGTCAGCTAAATGAAACCCTTGAGGTGCGAATCGCCGAGCGCACTGAAATAGCCGTAAAGCGTACAAAGCAGCTTCAATCCCTTGCTGTTGAGTTGATCGAGGCGGAGCAAAAGGAGAGACGGAGGATTGCCGATCTTCTCCACGACGACCTTCAGCAGATGCTTGCCGCTGCTAAGATGCAGCTGCAAAGTTTACAAGTAAACACTATGCATGACCCTGTACTGGAGCTTGTAACCGAAATACTACAAGAATCTATTGCCAAATCGCGTCAGCTGTCACATGAATTATACCCTGCGGTGCTGCAGACCTCCGGAATAATCGCAGCCTTAAATTGGCGGCCAGGCATATGGAAAAGCAGTTCGGTTTTACCATTGAGACTGAAGTCTCTTTCTATCACGAGATTGAAAATGAGCCCTTGAAAATTTCTATATTCGGTGCAGTGCGGGAGCTATTATTTAATTGCGTCAAACACTCAGGAGTAAAGAACGCTCGTGTAGTTATTTCTATTAACAATGGCAGTATCATCACCAAGGTGACCGATAATGGGAAGGGTTTCGATTCCAGCATCCTTAGCGAATCAGGCAGGGGTGTTGGTTTCGGTCTTTTAAAGATTCGAGAGCGTGCCAGCTTTATCGGGGGCAACCTGATAATCGAAAGTGAACCGGGTCAAGGAAGCCGCTTCCATTTGACGGTGCCCGTTCAACCCGCCGCCGGAGAAAGCGTGCTTGGCCCATCAGAGGCGCCTTTCAATGCTGTTGCACAAAATACTCCTTCTCGAGGTGCAGGATTGCGGGTCCATTTCGTCGATGATCACAAGGTGATGCGTCAGGGCTTGATTCGCTGAATTTCCAGCCAACCGGACATACAGGTTGCAGGAGAAGCCGCCAATGGCAAGGAGGCGGTCGTACTTGCCCGGCAGCTTCGCCCCGATGTGATTCTAATGGATATATCCATTCCGGAAATGGACGGTATTGAAGCTACAAGACGGATCAAATCAGAACTGCCAGATATACGGGTGATCGGATTGTCGATGCATACTGATGAACACATTTTGCAGCTCATGAGAAATGCTGGCGCAGAAGCTTTCGTCTCTAAAACGGCTTCATCTGCAGAACTGCTTAAATCAATTTATGGGTAGTAGTTGATTAGGTCGATTAATCTGGACCAACCAATTCAGCAGAATCGGCAATTAAAAGGCTGGCCTTGAATTCGCATCTGTATTCTCATATCGCAGGTTCAGCATCGACTGTGATACAAATCACCAGCTATATCGAATCGCAATTGCACATGATTTTATGTTCCCTAATATTTGAAACTGAGGACTGCTAAATCCATTCACAAATTGATCCGATATAGGAATGATAGCCGTTATGTTGCCACTATAGTTCCCGCCATGGAAAGCCATACGCATGCAAATCAACCCTCATGCTCTGACTTATTGAAAAGAAACCCGGAGATAAATAAAATCCAGCCAGTAATCTTCAATGTGATGTACCAGTCCTCTTTTTAAGACACAATTCCGCAGCACCTCATGCTTCCGGCATGCCGTGGCAGCGGTCGCAGCGCACAACCTGGCCTTTGACGTAATTCACAGTGCGGCCTTCCACCTTGAAAGTCCTGTCGACCGGCATGCGCGAAAGGACCGTTCCAGCCAGGTCCAATCCGTGGCAGGCTCTACACCCGGCGGGATCGACTTCAAAATAATCCCCGTGCCCGTCCTCGTCCAGCCAGCGGCTGTCATTGACCGGATGAAGGCCATGGGGCCCTTGGGTGGAAAGCGGCGGTCCCTCCAGTCCGTGGCAGGCCGTGCAGGTGATCAGTGTCCCGGAAAATCCCTGCAACTGTTTGGATGCGATATTGTCGTTGGCATCCGGGTCGGCGTTGGGCCAGATGGCATGCGTGCTGCCGTGGCAGCCTTCGCAGCCGATACCGCCGTGGCCTTTGCTGTTGCGGAACAGTGTGGCGCTGTTTTCCGCAAAGCGCTGGTTGACAGCTAATATCGGAGAAGCCGACGGGTCATTAGCTCGATATGCCTGGATCAGCCGAATGCCCGAAGCCGCTGGGATAAAATCGCTGCCGCTCAAGTGGGATACAGCGTCGCCGGTGTGGCAGGACTGGCATCGCGGCAAATCCTGCCAGGGCCGCCGCGGCATGCCGTCGTTGGTGCCATCGATGCTGCCTCCTGCCATCAGGGGGTACTCGGCGCCCACCGACAGCATGTCGCCGTGACAATCCTGGCATTGCATGCCGCCGGTCTTCATGGCCCCGCGCTGGCATTGGGTGGCGCTGCCCGGGTGGCACTGATAGCAGGTGGATTCGACTGTGCCGTCCGGGTCGAACACGGGCGCATTGTTTTCCACCAGTTTGCCGTGGTGGTTGTGCATGACCGCGGAAAAATTGGAGCGTCCGACCTGTTCTCCGGAAGGGCCGCTGCCGGCAAGGTCCAGTGCCGGCGAGTAGTGGCAGCCGGCGCAGAGCACCGGCCTGACTGCGTCCAGGCTGGTGCTGTGTTCGGCATCGTGCAGGCGAAGAATATTGATTTTGCTCTGAACCTCCACATCAACGGCATCGGACCAGGTTATGCTGGCATTTTCGGCCGCCTTTTGTCCGGTGGCATGGCAGTTGCGGCAGTTGGTTTCAGTGGCCACCGGCACAACCACATCCAGGCTGCCGGATTCGTCATTGGAACGTGCGCTGATGCGCATCAGTGGGTAGGCATTGGTTTGCTGCATATCATCAAAGGGGGTAATCGGAATCCCCTCGGCCGAGTACCACTTGCCGGGCAGGCTGTAGTCCATGGGTTGGGAGCCCCGGTTTAATGGATAGTCGTCGGGCATGAAACTGCCGGTCAGGCCCTCTCCGGGCTGAAGATTTGCCCCAAATAGCTGGTCCGCGTAGTCCCAGAAATCCGTCTTGCCCACACTGAAGCTGTTGATCGAGCCGGCAGGGTCGGCAACCGCCTGATAGCTCACCTGCGCCTGACTCTCTTCGGCCAGGTACAGGCCACCCGTATCGTGCAGCACCACCTGGGCATGCACCACGTTGAATGGCGGCAGAATGGAAAAAATTGAAAATTCCCGGTCCATGCAGTGCATGCCCAGGTCGTTGAAGGCGAGCACAACCGGTGCCGTCGCCGATGGGTCCTGATCCGGGGGGGAGGAGTTATCGGCTGTGTCACCGCCGCTTCCGCCACCGCATCCCAGCAGCAGACCAACAGCCCACAACAATAGAAGACAAGTTCGCCACATGAGTTTTCCCCTTTTGCAGATTTTAGAACCGATTTTTACATGCGCTAAATTGTTCGCATGCCTTCCATACCGAATCTCACTTTTTTCAGATTGAGGCACCAACAAGTAATCAGAAATTCCATATTGATTCTTTTCGTCGAACTGTTTTTTTGTGCCCAAGCTACAAGCTCAAACCCCGGTTCAGTCTCCATGATTCATTCAAAATGCTCCTCCTATTAGTAATAGGTGGTTGTGAAATGAAGGCTGTATTTCCCCCTTTAGGAAATCAATGCTTTCATCATTAAATCCATTGCATATCGGCCAAGTTTTAGTTTTCAGATTTCTGGTTGGATAAGCTCGCTATATTTTAGCGCAAAATTCGATTCTATGTAGTTTCGGTAGAAGAATCATCGCAACGAGCAGCACTTTGAAATGCTCCGCTCGCCGGTGATTGGAATGATCCATATCGGAGGGCCATTCTTCGGAAAGGCAAAACTCACTTTTTCTTCCAGACCTCTCCAAAGGTGTCCCCCATATGAACAGGATTCATAACTACCATTGAGCTTTTTTTGGATAATTGGAAAAAACCTAAACTGGTACCCATTCACTCAGTCCGATTAATCTCGCAGGACAATGCCAAGTGATATGCAGTAATCCTTTACGTATAGGTTAAGGCTAAGTGATAAAAAGCCTTATAAGAGAGTTTTCGTGGAGCAAAACAGACTGGCCATCCATACTAATATGCTCAAAGGAAATGAATACAGGCAAAACCCTAATCAGCATCCATAATAACTGTACGATACTGTACGGGGGCTTTATATTTTTTAAAGACTTTTATTTACTTGTAGGAAATTGTGATTACATGCCATCTGATCAGTTATCGTTCGGGATTGATTGGTTGGTATAAATACGTGATCTAAATTAATCAGGCACTTCGGAAACGTCAGATACCTTCACCCTATTGCACCTAAGGTCTCGTGGTGATATAGTCAATATAATCTGGACAACCAGTTCAGCAGAATCGGCAATTATAAGGCTGGCCTCGAATTTGCGTTTTTATTCTCTTATCACAGGTTTTCTCGGGCCTGTATTATGAGTTGAATATCAAAGCTGTTACTGCCATTCCAGTCCCAGGTATATGGGACCGGTTTTCAAACAATGAAATAGCCGAATGATTCACCCCGTGAGCGGTCGGTCAATTGACGCTTATATCAACCACCAAATATTGTAGTATTGCCGAAATCTACATTTTTCAGCGCGAGGAATGCAGTCATCAATCCTAACCGAGATCAGAACTGCTGGTTGCGATCCCAGTGAATCTATTATCAGTGAATGATCAAGACTCGGGTTGGACTCTCGATGCTTCCACCAATATTAAATCAACAACCCGCTTCTCCAGCTCCATTCACAAGGAGAGCGGGATTTTTTTGCCCTGTATTCAAGGGGATTTAGCGGTTTTGATATTTTTCTGACCGCTCTCCACTCACCTTATTTTCTCAGTTTTCCAGTCGTTCATTCTCTGTTTGCCCGCTGATTCTCCGTTCTATTCGGACCTGGTCCGAAACGCGTCCGGAAAGCTATATCCTTGCTCATCAAGGACTTACGCTAAATTGCCATTTTTGCTGGTTGTGTTAATTCTGCGTTCGGTGTTGGAATCGGACTTGCTTTTCAAACTTTTTCGAACTCACTTTGCTCCGATCGAGAAAGAATTGTAATTCAATCCGGATTTCCCGCCGGACCAATAGGCCGAACTGATACGTAAAGGGGCAAGAGCTATCTGCAATTTTAAATAACCGTGGTAATGGTATGTAATCACAGGATTCGGCGGCTTTTCAAATTCCCGGGAATTTATTCTATTGGCTCATCATCCCTAACAGAAGAAAACACAATATGTGGTATGTCTAAGGTTGGAGAGCAGGTATGGAAGGTTTTATCATTCCTACCTTTTCGGGGCATTTGGATCACATGCTCCACTCTTTGATCCAAATACAACCGTGCAGTTCTTGCAGTTGCAATGCTCGCAGCGGGGGCTGTTGGTACACCTTGCTTTTGGCGTTCCCATGATAGACGATCTGGGCATATTCTGACTCACCTGTATTTTGCGGAGGCTTTACCCAATCGCCGAAATTTCCACGGCGGTAATCACATTCGGATTTCGCCAGAGTCCAGCTTTCTTGCCCCTCGCCTCACTTTCCGCCTGGGCCAAGTTCTCATACTTGCTGTAGCAATCGAAGTGCCAGGCGTATGCTGGAAATGTGAGAAATTCAGGATTATCGAAGTCAGAGAGGCGCCAAGACATCCTTTCTGCACTTCTGCACTACGACAATCATGGCATACCGAACCAAATACCCGCTGTAAATATAGCTTGCTTTTGTGAGCTGCAGGGGTTTATACGTTCATTCCATTCAATTCGAATTTCCACCCCAAGATCAAGATCCAGAATCATCGCATTTCAGGAGACAGGTCCCATGAACTTGGATCATCCCCTCAAATTTCCTACATCATACCACTGGTAGGCTTCATCTTGCAGGGGAGCTATCTCTCAGTTGACAGGAGGCTCACATGAAGCGGAATTCTGGATACTCGAAGCTGTTTTTTCTGTTCATTTTGACACTTTTATTCAGTTGCGGTGGTGGCGGGTCCGGCGGGAGCGACGCCGGCGGCAATCCTCCCGATCCAGACCTGGCACCGGCCCAGGTGCTGGCCGCGTTCGGCATCCCGACCGATCCCGGCCAGCGAAGTGGCCCCGACGGCAATGAACTGCCGGAGACCTTCCATCCGCTGAGACGGGCGCGCGCCACCGTGGGGGCGATGCAAGAGATCTTCATGACCACCAGAGTAAGCTCTGCCAGCGCGCAAGGGTGGGGTGGCGTCTTCGAGGACGCAGCGACAGGGGGGGGAAATGAACTGCCGCTCTACACCAGCAATACCTGGGAATACTTCTGGTGCGGGGACAATTGCGGCCATCGCGCTGGGAAGGGCGACATCGACGGCGACGACCGCGACGAGATCGTGGTCGTTGCGTGGGTCCCCTCGCTGGCCGGCGGCCAGCTCCGGCTCACCGTTGTCGACTACGGGCCCGCCGGGTACACGACCACAGTGACGCCGCTCGCTTCCAACATCGGGCGGCGCTTCGACTTGTTGTTTCCTGACGACCTGATGTCGCTGGCTGTCGGCGACTTCGACGACGACGGCCTGGACGAGATCGCCTTTACGCTCTTCAACTACATATGGGTCTTCGACGACGCCCTGCACGGCCACGCTCAGTTGGCCAGGGCAGAGCTCAGCCCCCCGGGCGCGCAGTGGCCCGTCGCCATGGTCCGGCTCGCAGCCGGGAGGTTTTACGCGGACGGGGTGGAGCGGCTCGTTGCGGCGTATAACTTCCGGGAAGGCCACCTGGGCGACAGCCACTCCGGCGTCTGGATCCGGATTTTCGACGACGCCCGGCTCGACGTCCAATACTCGGCCTATCATGCGCAGATTATCGGCCCTCAGAACGAATACCTCCTCCCGAAATGGATCAACCTTCTCGACACTGGCGACCTCGATGCCGACGGCCTGGACGAGATCGTTCTCAGCAACGACGGGAAGAGCACCGCGACCGGCACGATCACGAGCACGGTCGCGGTGCTCCGGCGGAACGCCGCGGGCGACTGGGGGTTCGGGAAGTGGGTCCAGGCGGACGCCGGCATCGTGCTGGACTGGGACGGCGACGGCTTCAAGGAGGTCTTCGGCTCGATGGGGACCGACGAGCTCGGAATTTTCGCATACGACGGCACCACGGGGGCGCTCACATGGAACAGATTCTCCGTGACCATCCCACTCCTCGGTGACATCACCTACGGAGTGCCGCCTGTCGCCGGAGACATCGACGGGGACGGGATGGACGAGATCGTCATGGTCGACAGCGACCTCTGGCAGTACACCCTGGAGAGGATGGAAACACCTCAGGGCGAGGCTTCCTTGAAGCATTCCCGTACATTCGTGGCCCGGACGGGAAACTTTGTGGGCTCGCTCGTCCTGGCGAACCTGGACGACGACGGCCTGGTCGTCGAGTATACCGGCCAGTCGGCGATCGGCTTTACCGACCCGCAGGTCCTGGCCGTGCTGGCCGCTCCGCCGACCTACCAGGACAAGGGGCAGGACGGCAGCACCACCTACGGCAGGACCGTGGGAAGCACCGTCGAGCAGGCGACCTCCATCGGCACGAGCGCAGGCTTTGGGGTCAAACTCGGCTTGGAAGGCAACCTCCCCGGACTTCCCATCGGAGGTGAGATCAGCGTCAAAAGAAGTGTTAAGGAGTCGATGAACTACACGGCGAGCACGACGAGCGAGTTCCGGACCTCCAGCTCGTTCACTTCCGGCGTGGAGGACGACGCGGTCGTCTTCACCATCGTGCCCTTCGACATCTACTACTACGACGTGGTGGGCGCTGCGGATCCCAGCCTCGTCGGAACGACCGTCACTGTGAACCTGCCGCGCGAGCCTTACACCCTGTTCAGCGACCGGACCTTCTTCAACGCGCACAACGGCCCCGGGCAGGACATCGGTTCCGAGGTGCTGGCGCACAGGGTCGGCAATCCGTTCAGCTACCCGACGGAGGCCGAACGCGAGCAGCACCTGGCAATGGCGGTCGAGCAGGGCCTGACCCTGGCGCCCGACGGCTCGAACGCTCCCAACCGGGGTGGGTGGCTGAACCCGGCGCTGCTGACCGTGGGCCCGAACCCCTCCGGCTCGTGGTGCGGGGAATTGCGGATTGAGCAGGGCTACCAAAGTTGCGTGGGGTCCGAGTTCGAGCATTCCGAGGAGCTCGAGGCCACGGCGACGTTCATGGGCTCGGGCGGCAGCGCCTCGATGGAGAGCAGCACGCAAATCAGCCTGACCAAGGCGACCAGCGAGGGCTTCTTTGTCGAAGGGCAGATCTGCGCCATCCTGCCCAGCCAATATGACCCCGGCATGCTATACCGGGCCGGCATCTACGCCTACCCGCAGCGCGTCGCGAATCGGACCTTCCTCGTTGTCAACTACTGGGTGACGCGGTAGGCAGCCGGATTGACCCGCCTCGCGGATCGAGGCCAACGGGGCGGGCGAGGTCCGCAATGCTGTTGACTTAAGCATAAAAATTATCAAACCATCACCGATCCATGCAACCCGATATTCACTTAGGTGGTATGTAACCACAGCTCATCGGTTCTTCGTAACGAACTTTCGGTTAAATACTTAATACAGTTCTGGAGAGCCTGCTAAGCAGGCGGCGAATTCCAGGTCTTCAAAAGTTAATGGTGTGAGGGTTTGTATTCCCGCATAACCCTTCGACATGCAAAAAAATATGAAAAATCTCCAGAATAGCATTAATTTTATCCGACTTAAGCTTGGCATTAGAATAACAGAAGGGATTGGAAAAGATTTAATAAATAGTTTAAAAAATCGGAAAATCAGATATGTTACGTTTTAGGTTGATCTATCTACAACTTTTCAGACAAACTGAAATTCCAGAGCACTACCATTAGAAGTAAAAAATCATGCCCTGATTCCCTCAAACCCGAACAAGCTGCGCTGCTCGCTCCATTCTTCCGGAAAGGACCGCGTCAATTTGGCCAGCGACAACCCATTTGGCTCCTCGCCGTTAATGATGGTTTCGACAATATCCGGGGCCAAGGTGGTCAGTTTCAGAATTCGGGTCACATAGGAGCCGTCGACCTCTAAATTGCGGGCAAGTTCACTGATTGATTTAACCTGCCCGTTCTCAAGAATTTGCGCCCATGCAAAGGCTCGTGCCAGCGCCTGGATAACTGCCGCTTGGACCGGCTCGGCAGCTTCGGGAATTTCTCCGTCCAGGGCTTGGGGTGCGATGACCTGTTTTCTTCCCCTCATTCGCCGGATGATCATGGGTATATGAACTTGCAGGTTGCCGTTGCTGGCAACGGTGATGGTCGGCCTTGTCTTCATTGATTCGCCCTCCGTTGATTGACCTTGCAGGCCAGACCGGCAAGGTCAGCGATCAAGGTGGTCAAGCCGTTGGTCCGAAGCTCCATGTCGATTCCCAGTCTCGCGGAGCTCGATTTTTTCAACCAACAGCCCGATTGCGATCCACGGGGAATAGATCCTGCAGAAGGTCTCCACATTCGAGAATGCTTGGGAGACATCTTGCTCGGTAATATTTATGCTCTGGTAAGCCTCGCACTGCGAGGCGACATGGGGCAATTCTCGTGACAAATTCACCGCCTAGCGGTAATCAGGCACTTCGAAACCGGCAGGTACTTTCACCCTATCTGTACCTAAGGTCTTCGTGGTGATTAGGACGATTAATCTGGACCAACAGTTCACCGAAATCGACGTTGAAAGGCCAGCCTTGAATTAGCGTTTTTATTCTCATATCACAGGTTAGCCCGAACCTGGGATATCCAGTGGTAATCCCAAACCATGTTTGAACATGTATTGCCTAAAAAAAACCGATCGGCCTTTTCAGGATATGGTATGTAATCGCAACTTATTTCTATCTGGAATTTCCATTCAGTATCCTTCCGGCGCCCCATCGACTGCAGGGACGAGGACAAGTCAAACACCATGCGTAAAGTATAAAATCTTTTTCAGTGCTGAGAAGGTCCGGCCGACTTCAAGAACAGACCCCATGAACCGCCGCCGTTTTGTCGGATTACAGACACGATGATATCGGGCCTGCCGCTTTTGCTGACGAGGTCGACCGCTGCGGCTTTCTTCATCGCATCGGCCTGCTCGTTGTCGTCGTAAATGGAAGCGCGATGACTTTGATGTGAGGCATCTGCTCGCGGATGATGCGGGTAGCCTCTATACCGTCCATGACCGGCATGCTGATGTCCATCAAGATGATGTCCGGGTTGATGCGCCGGGCCTGTTAGATGGCCTGTCCGCCGTTGGCGGCCTTTCCGGCCACGTGGATGTCGGCGTGCCGGGACAGCAGGGACATCATCCCTTTGCGCATCACCAAATGATCATCCACCAGCAGCAGGCGGATTTTGCCGCTCCTCTTTTCCGCCGGATGTGCAAGAGTTATATACCTTCACTGCTATCCGCTTCCATATGAAACTCTGGATCGACGGCTGGAACAACAGGTGGGGACCTCAACCTGCACGCGAGCCATTATGGCTATATGGATATTTTGATTTGGAGTTTTTACAGTTCTGTACTAATGAAGAACAACGTATGTTGACGGGAATCTGGTTGTGGCGAGATCGAACGCTCTCGGTCCTTTGCGCTCTACGCAGGTCCAGGGCGGGCGCCCCCCGAGTTTAAACCCACTGAAAGCCAAAAATCCGGCGCATGGGGGAAGAGGTCAACGTTTAACACTCATAACCAGTGAAGTTTCGGTGATTTCGGATAAATTGGACGAATAACGCGATGGCTTACGATTCACGTCTTAATAAAAAGATCATTACGAATATGCTGGATCTTGTCATTTTAATACGAGGCGCGGGGGAGATGGCGTCGGGAGTTGCGCATCGCCTGCACCGAGCGGGGTTCAAACTGGTTTTGACCGACATCAAAACACCCATGGCGGTGCGCAGAAGAGTAAGTTTTTGCGAAGCAGTCCATGAGGGCATTCAAACGATCGAGGGCGTTACTGCTTGTCTTGTGCAGGGGCCTGAAGAAATCGAGCCGGCATGGAGACGATTGCAAATCCCGGTTCTAATCGACCCGGAAATGTCTGTTAGATCAGTCGTAAAGCCTCATGTCATCGTCGATGCACTCTTAGCCAAACGGAATACCGGACTGTATCGCGGCATGGCGCTGTTCACCATCGGATTGGGCCCTGGTTTTTGCGCACCCGACGCAGTCCACGTGGCTGTAGAGACCAATCGCGGGCACACTCTGGGCCGGCTCATTTACAAGGGAGAACCGGAAGCCAATACGGGAATTCCGGTGGATATCGCCGGACACAGCATAAAGCGGGTTCTTAGGGCACCGGCGGATGGGATCTTTGCAGGCCTATGTCGCTTGGGTGATTCCATCGAAGCCGGGCAGGCGATCGCTTCCGTTTCCGGAATGAAACTGCATGCAGAAGTATCGGGCGTCTTGAGGGGGCTCATTCGGAATGGAACCTTGGTCTTTCGGCATCAGAAAGTCGGAGACATCGATCCGAGGGGACGTAAAGAATACATTTGTACCATCAGTGACAAAGCAAGAGCTATCGGTGGATCCGTGCTCGAAGCAATAATGGCCGAGTTCAATTATTCAATACCCTCAAGGAACACAAATCGATGAAAGAATTTTATGCTCAAGCGGCCGAAGAACTGAAAAAAGGAAATGATATATGCCTGGCGACGATCGTTTCGCAGAAGGGTTCCGCACCGCGCGAGCTCGGGACCCATTTCATAGTGAAATCTGATGGCAGCATCATCGGAACGATCGGAGGCGGCCGGCTGGAAAGTGACGTGATCTCTGCTGCTCTGGACGCACTGAAAGACCGTCGGCTTTTACTGATTCCTTTTCACTTGAAAGGAAAAGATATTGCGAGTACTGAGATGATATGCGGAGGTGCTGTTGAGGTATACATAGAGCCAATTTTTGCCACAGATATGACGGCCATGGCTTTTTTCGAAAAAATCGAAGAAGTGCGGGAGAGAGGTGGTTCCGCACTGCTGGCAACGCTCATTCGGACCGGCTCCGCAGGTAACATGATGAAAAGAAAACTGCTGCTGGCTCCATCGACATCTACACCCACCTTCGGTGCAACAGCTGAATTCGGCCCTCTGGCAGAAGAACTGTCCGGCCGGTTTTCCACTTCTTCTGAAAACAGTATGGTTGGACAAAGGCTTTCCGGTTCGAACCAGCTTGACTGTTATGTAGAACCGATCATTCGGCAACCTGTCGTATATATTTTCGGCGGAGGGCACATATCACTTTACCTTTCAAGGCTAATTGCAATGATTGATTTCAGGCTGATCATTGTCGACGATCGTCCGGAATTCGCCAATCGGCAACGGTTTCCGCATGCGGATGAAGTTCGGGTCATCGATTTTGCAAACGCGATCGATGAATTTCAATTGGGTCCCGATGCCTATGTCATTATCATGACCCGCGGACATGGGTATGACAAAGAGGTGCTCGCGCAAGCTTTGCAGAGGGAAACCGCCTACATCGGAATGATTTCATCGCTGCGCAAGCGGGACATCGTTCTTAATGCTTTAGAGTCCGAAGGATTCGAAAGGCAAAAGCTGGATAGCATTTTTTCACCGATTGGTCTGGACATAGGCGCGGAAACCCCACAGGAGATCGCGGTGAGTATTGTCGCCGAATTGATTGCAGTGAGGGCGGGGAAAGATACACGACAAAAGATAGGGGGCAGATGTCCGGTGTTCGAGTAAAAGGCTCGCCTTGCTTGAGGACCGCCGTGTTGGGGCAACGAAACAAAGCGCTTGGATAAATGCAGCCGGGTTTGAGTGTGTACTGGCTGAAGTTACAATGGACAGCCAATGAATAAACGTTCCGTAAAAGAAATGGTGAAAGTCGAGCAAAGTGTCGGTATGGTGCTATGCCATGATATTACCCGCATTGTGCCGGGAAAGGAAAAGGGACCTGCATTCAAGAAAGGTCATGTCATCACCGAATCGGATGTGCCCGAGTTGCTCAAAATAGGAAAACGCCACATCTATGTGTTGAATTACAGAGGATTTTATTCATGAAGACGATGCCGCAATTCGTAATGCCAAGGCCCTTTGCGATCCGAATCTTTATTGGACCTCGCCGCATGAAGGCAAAACCTACCTCATCAGCAAAGTGGCCGGATTACCGAAAATCGATGAAGCCCTGCGGAAAATCGGAAAAAAGGTGACCGGTTACGGCGCAAAGATTATAAACAAGCTGATAGTCACCGACGATCCGGACGCTATCGCCAATGCCGTTCGGCAGGCTGCGTCACAAGGGTGCAACATTATTCTTCTGACAGGCGGCTTGTCAGTGGACCCGGACGATGTCACTCGCAAAGGCATCGAACAAAGCGGTGCAGAAATCCGCGTGTACGCGCACCGATACTTCCTGGCGCCATGTTTTTGCATGCCCAATTAGGCGAGATTGAAATTTGGGCCTGCCGGCTTGCGTCTACTACCATCCGGTGACCTATTCGATCTGACATTTCTAGATTATTGGCCGGCGATATTCTTACCCCCGACGAAATCGCGGAAATGGGGGGCATGGCGGCTTGTGTCTGAATTGCGACATCTGCCGATATCCGGTTTGCCCGTTTGGGAAGTAATGACGAACACAACTTGGGTTTTCTTAATGGTCAGGATTCCTGCCCTTGCGCTGTTTTCTTTGCTTTCTCATAGTCTTCCCAGGTATCGACATCGAAACCGGCTTTTTTATCTTCGATAAAGTACTCGGCTACAAGGTCTTCGTTATGCTTGATGATTTCTTTTCCGCCCTTATCCCCTGTTATTAAATGTAGCGCCCCTTTTAATCTGCAGGGGAAAAGAACAGGATTGCCCCTTTCACCTTGGTAACTCGTTATCACGATTTTTTGGGGATCCGCCTCGAATTTTTCAATCATGCCGTCGATGACCCTGTAGGTCATAAAAGGCTGATCTCCAACCATAAACATGACGCCTTTGGCTGATTTATGAGAATTCAATACACCCAGTTTCAAGGATTCGCTTTGCCCAATTACGGCATCCGGGTTGTGGATAAGCTTAACAGGATAATTGGCTGCAATCGCCTTTATTGAATCCTCTCTATAAACGACCAGAACCTCTTTGAGTCGTGATTTTAAAGACTCCCGGATAACATATTCTATAATCGGCATGCCATTAAGTTCCAAGAGGAGTTTTTGCGAATTCATTCGCCTGGAAAAACCTGATGCCATGATTACCCCGGTGACTTCAGAGAATAGATCTGTCCAAATGTTGCCATTTTGCATACTTGCTGACAGGCATCGGAGCCCCCCATACCCTTGTGGCTGAACCCTGCGGGTAACAGCTCTTGCCTTGCAAAAATCGTCAGCATTCTCCGCCTTGTTCAGCACGAGATATTTGGACGCGGTTCCCGGAGCTCCCTTGAAAAGGCCTTTATCGGACAAAATAAGCCTGGAAACGGCAAGAGCATCAATCGTTTGTTTCGGCATGAGCATTGTTATATGACAAAAGCGTTCCATCCGGTGCACGGTCTCTTCTGTAGCAGGCTTTCCAACAGCATCTAATCCTATTATCCCGACCAGATGCGTTGTAAGGGAAGGGATTACGGGTTCGTGGTCATCGGGGGCTTTGATTGGCTTTTGTTTGGAACCGTCTGCTTCTACAAGGATGCAATCGAATTTTTGTTCCATGTAAATTTTATCCACCCACTCAGGCCGCATTCCCATCATCTTACCCTGGAAGTTTACACTATTGCCGATTACTGCAATTGACCAGGGGGCGCCGAAGTCCGGTTTAGACGCTTCATTTATCTCGAGGCAATCATATTGATCCGGGTGTGGCAGAATTATGGCGGTGGTTGTAGTGATCAATACGCTCTTCCCTGACGACGCAAGGATCTTTGCGAGTGTAAACATGGTCGTAGTTTTTCCGCCTCCTCCGACAAGGGATAAAAGAGCCCGACCTGATTCCAGCTTGAATGCTTTTATCAGCTTGTTCATAAGCCCTTTTGTCACTTTCTCCATAAATTTAAATTAAAGTGTTCCCATGGGCGGCGCAATCATCTTTGCCCTGAACAGATAGCACGGATCCATTCAAAAAAGAAACTTCTTCAGCATACCTTTTTCATAACACACTGGCGCCTATCCTGTTCCACCTGAAAACGACCTGCAACCCTTTGCCATGACACAAGGAACTTTTTCAAAGAAACCACTATTCTTTTGAGTTGCAAAAAAAATATCTGTATGGAAGGAAACATCATCAGGGACGGTATTTATGAAGGATATAAGAAAAATTGGAATAATAGTCTTTGTCTTGGCAGCCTTCATTGTGGTCAAGGTTCAACCGTTTATGGGGCTATCTCCGCAAGGAAATGGGGTGATTGCCATCACCCTCTTGTGTCTTGCCTTTTGGATCTTCAGGACCGGCGCTCTGCCATATTTCGCAGGTGGGGCGCTTTTAACGGCCGGTGGCCTGCTCATTCAAATCCCCTTAAGCGTGGTTATGGCCGGGTTCACTTCTTCTGCCGTATGGGTCCTGATACCGGCACTGTTTTTTGGATATGCACTTAAGCGCACTGGACTCGGTCAACGTATTGCCTATTTTGTTCTGAAAACGTTCAAACCGAGTTATATCAATATCTGCATAAGCTGGTTCATTATCGGGGTGGTTCTTTCAGCTCTGACGCCTTCCATAACTGTGCGAATCGCCATCGTCATGCCTATTGCCGTGAGCATTGCAAAAGCTTGTCAACTAGAGGATCGGTCCAGGGGAGCGGCGCTCATTTGCTTTACTGCATGGGGTGCGGCCCTTTTGCCGGGCACCGGGTGGCAAACAGGCTCTCTCTGGGGCATTTTCATGATGGGCTTTTACCCGACAGCCGAAATAAAAGCACTGGTAACGCCCGGAGTGTGGTTTCAGTATATGGCCTTTCCATGGTTTTTTATTACAGTGCTGTTTCTTTCCCTACTTTATCTTTTTTTTAAACCAAAATTGCCCCTGCAAATCAGCCGGGAAGCTTTCAAGGTGGAATACGCGCGTTTGGGATCGATTACAAAACAGGAAATAACGTGTGGTCTTATTTTGACTGCAGCCCTGATCCTTTTTTCAACCGAACAATGGACCGGCATCAGGACGCCTGAAGCGGCCTTGTTGGCATTCGCGGCCTTGATGATATTCGGGATCATCAAGCTGCCGGATATTTCAGCGGGCGTGAATTGGGATACGGTTGTTTTTTTCGCAATGGTGATGAGTTTGACAGCCATGTTCGCACAGGTAGGTGTTTCCGGATGGCTGCAACCTATCATCGCGCCGGGGATTCTCTCCATGGCGGCTTCCCCCCTCATGTTTTTGTTGGGCGGCACAGGTATACTCTGGTTGATACGCTTCATTGATATTCCATGGGGGTTTATAACATTAGCCCTGCTGGCGCCCATTTTTGTCCCACTTTATGAACACTACGGATTACACCCCGTAATCGTCAGCATGGTTGCCATTGCGGCTGGAAATTCTTTTTTCCTGCCCTATCAACAGCCTTTCATTCTGATTGGGGACGCCATTACAAACTCCAAGGGATGGACCAATAGTGATGTCTCGTTGGCCGGAGCGCTTTACGCGTTTTCAGTGATAGCCGGTCTGCTATTCAGTTATTTCTATTGGAAAGCAATGGGACTCATCTCCGCTTGAATCTTTATGATTTGCTAATGCATCATGGAGGGCAGGAAAGTTGCTATTTGTGGATAAATGGTAATCAGTGCTACTACTATGAAAATTGCTATTATAAAGAAACTGGCGCCCCGGAATACAACACCCAGTGGGACATTGGCGACTCCAGAAATAACAAAGACATTGAGGCCGAGCGGTGGTGTTATCAATCCCGCTTCCATCATCAGCACAGAGATCACCCCGAACCAGATTGGATCAAACCCAAGCTTGAGTATCGTGGGGAAAATAACCGGCAAAGTCAGTACCATCATCGACGTGGCGTCCAGAAAGCAGCCCATTACCAGGTAGCCTATGAGGATGATGGCAAGGATGATATAGCGTGAAAGCGCCACGCTGGTCAGCCAGTCGGCCAACCGCATGGGAATCATCGTGAGCGTCATAAAGTAGGTAAATACATATGCCCCCGCTAAGATCATAAAAATCATGGTGGAAATCTTGGTGGTTTCCTGCAGTGCCGTCTTAAGTCTGGTCCAGGTCAGGCTTTTTTTCAGAAGGGTTACACAGAAAAGAAAGAAGGCTCCGACACCGGCGGCCTCGGTTGGGGTAAAAAACCCGGCATATAAGCCCCCCATTACCAGAATGAAGCCAACCATCAACTCCCATATCTGTTTCAAAGAGATGAGTTTATCCTTGAAGCTCACCTTTCCCGGGCTTACCGGGGCGGCCTCTGGTTTTACTTTCACCCAAACCACGATAATCAGAATGAAGGCGATCGCCAGCAGAGAACCTGGCAGAAAACCGGAAATCAGAAGTTTACCGATGGATTGCTCCGTGAGAATCCCAAAGACAACAAATCCTATGCTGGGAGGAATCAAAAAACCCAAGGTTCCCCCGGCGGCCACACTGCCTGTGGCAAGGTTGCGATCGTAACCATATCGTTCCATTTCCGGAAGTGCCACCCGCCCGAGCGTGGCGGCAGTTGCCACCGAAGAGCCGCATATTGCAGCAAACCCCGAACAAGCGCCGATAGTGGCAATACAGAGCCCCCCTGGGAACTGGCGCATCCATTTGTCCGCCACATTGTATATCCCCTGACTTAATCCGCACATAGTGGCGAGTTCGCCCATGAGGATGAACAAGGGGATCACAGTAAAAGAGTATTGGGTAAAAGTGGAGTAAAACGATTTCACCAGTGTCGCCATAGCGACTTCCGGATAGGTAACTAGACTGATGCCGGCAAATCCGACAAGCGCTAAGGTATAGGTAATGGGCATGCCTATCAGCAGAAGAACAAATAACGCACAGATGCCTGCTAAACCAATAAAAAGAGGATCCATTGACTTTCCTTTTATTCTGACGTCCTGTTGGAAATGAACATGTGCAGGGAATTGACCATAGATAATGCCAATTGGGCTGACAGAACGAAACTTCCAAATGAAAGCAGGAAATAAAATGGGTATACCGGGACTCCGAGACTGTCGGAGGATGTCTTGTAGTGATATTCCTCGATTCCCATTACAAAACTCTGGTATACAATTATCAGAACAATACCTAAACTCAGCAGGTAGGTAAGGCTATTTAAAAACAAAACTACTCGAGACGGCAAAAAATTTTCAAGTATGCGAACCTTGACATTGGCCCCCATCTTTTCAGTGTAAGCCATCCCGAGCATCCCGAAGACCGCCAGCATGAGTTCGCTGAGTTCAAAAGAACCCCGCACGGGCGACGAAAAAAAATAACGGGTCGTGACGTCTATGGAAGTTAGAACCATCATCACCAACACCCAGATCATACCGACTGAAAAAGTAAGGTAAGTCAAACGGTGAATTATGTTCTTTTCTGAAATCATCTTGATTTTTCCATTTATTTCAAAGGAGAGTTGAACAAAGATCCACAAATCATCCAAGTATTTTTTTCCGCCCCACCGCGGCGGGGCGGAAAAAATACGACTGTGATTCTGGAACTATTCAGATGGTAAAACCTCGGTGGCTACCCCCTGTTTGGAGACAACGTTCCGAAAATCCGTCAGAGTCTTCTTTGCGGGCAGGCCTTTCTTTTCAAGATCGGCAGCCCAGTTGATCATTACCTCCTGAAATTTCTTCTCCCAACGGGCTTTCTCTTCGGGTTTCAGCTCGACGATTTGGAGTTTTTCCCCAAAGGCCTTCATGGATTGGTCATACCACTGCTCATCGAACATGTTGTGCAATTTGTATGCTTTCAGGGCAACCTCCTCGATAATCACCTTGAGGTCCTCCGGGGTCCGCTCCCATGTTTTCTTGTTCATGAAAAGGCCCTCGGAAACACAACCAAAGGAGATGGGCACCCCAAAATCGGCCACCTCGTGAATCTTAAAGGCTTTCACCAGTGCGGGACAGGTGACGACGCCATCAAGAACGCCGGTCTCCATCGACAAATATACATCCCCCATGGGCATAAATATCGGGGTGGCACCCAACGACTGGACAGCTAATGTCTGGATGCCGCCGGGGCTTCGGATTTTCATTCCCTTCAGGTCTTCCAGCTTTTCGACTTTTTTGGTGGTCCACAGATGCGCCATGACGCAGTTGTTTATGTGCAGGACCTTTACATCCTTGAACTCGTTGCTGAGGCCCTTTTCATACATGCCCATACCAATCTCAACGCCTTTCCACTTGGCCGGACATGTGATCGGCGATGAGAGCACATCCGTCAGTGGGAACCGCCCGGGCGTCCATGAAAGGGTCGCATATCCCATATCGGAAAGGCCGTTCTTAACAATGTCATAGTGGTCGGGGCCTGTGCCCAAGGCACCGCCTGCAAACATCGAGTAGGTGATTCGCCCATTGCTCCGGGTTTTCATCTCTTCCAGCATCGGGGTCCAGAGGTTCTGAACATCTGCACCGTTGGGAACATGCCAAGTGCTGAAACGGATATGCATCTTGTTTTCAGCGGCGCTGGCTTCCGATGCAAAGCCGAGGCCTGTGAAAATTGATACAGACAAAAGAATAAGCATACTAGGGATAAAACTTTTTCTCACTTTCATAATCCCCCCTCCTAAAAAGTAGAGTTGACAAAAACGATGAACTGCTTCGGTTTTGCTCCCGCCATGGGTTGTTAAAACCTCATTTTCTTGAGCGTCTACGCGTCTATACATGCCGAGCGTATTACAATAAAAGGGGAATGTTAAATCCATCTTGCGGTAACAGTTTTCTCGTCCAGAAATAACCGCATAGATGCCATGCGCGATTTTGCTCCCCCTAAGAAGGATTTTCTTTTTGATCCAAGGGGGAAAAAGGCAAAAGGCTGGGGCACACCCACATTCACACCCACATTTCCTACGTTTGCCTCGCGCGTGAACTTTCGTGCCAGCTTGCCGCTAGACGTCATTATGCATGCCGAGTGCCCTAAATCGGTTTTTGTATTAATCCATTCTATTACTTGCTCAAGACTCTCAGCCCGGATTAACCCAGCTACAGCGCCAAAGGCCTCTTCTTTAGCAACATTCATATCGGGGTGAACGTTTTCCAGGATAGTCGGTCCCAGAAAATATCCTTTTCCCGGAACCGAAAGGCGACCATCATAGACCATGCTCGCCCCTTCAGACAAGGCTTGTTCGATCCATTTTGAGACCTTCTGCCTACCGCCAGAAGTAGTGTAAGGGCCCATTCCGGTCGATTCATCCAAGCCATAGCCAAGTTTCATTCCCCGGGCCTGGGCAACAAGTCGCTCTTTGACTTCGGCATATCTTTTATTATCCCCGATCACGACAACGTTATCAGAACCCAAACAACGCTGCCCGGTCATCCCGAAACATCCTTGACGCAGATAGACAGAACAGGTCTCAATGTCTGCATCCGGCATGATAAGAACGGTATTTTTCCCATTGCCATTGATTGATGAATTAATTCCCGCGTCTGCGCACTGGCGGAACAGATCCCATCCAGCAGTTGTTGACCCAATAAATCCAAGCGCTTGAATTTCCGGCTGCTTAATAATAAAGCGATTGATTTCACGGCCTCCATGAATCATATTGATCGCGCCCTTGGGCCAACCGACCATGTTTGCGACACGACAAATCCACTCCGCAGCTATTGGGTCTTGCCGTGAGGGGCTGACCACCACAGAGCAGCCGGCGGCCAAAGCATAAGGCACAAAAGATGACCAGGCGTGCATCGGAATATTACTCGGTGTAACAATGAGGCAGGGACCGACAGGCTCCCAAGTCATCCACATATCGATGCCATTGGCTAGTTCATCAAGGTGTTCATTGCGTGAAGCCATCCCATAGGCAGCTGAACACGCAGACTCAATATTTTCAATAACGCGACGAACTGACCCTCTGCTTTCTCCGATCGTCCTCCCATGATCCTGGGTAAGGACACGGCACATCTCTTCGAAATTTTCTTCAAACTTCTGACGCATCTCAAAAAGCATTTTTGCGCGTTCACGCAAAGCAATCGACCCAAGTGCTTTGAAACCACGGGTGGCGGCTTCAACTGCAGATCTAGCTTCTGCTTCTGTCGCTTGAGGAAACTCGGCGATAACCTCTTCTGTTGCCGGGTTGGTTGTTTCATGCCAAACTGAAGATTTTGAATCAACCCACTCACCGTCAATGAAAAGCTTAAGCTTACCATAATGTTTTTTCACTTCTGGCAGGACCGCCATTTAATTCTCCTTCTCTCTTAGACCGTTATTAGCTTCAGTACTGAAGCTCATCGATTACAGAAACGCCATGAGTAAACTCCGTTTGCTCAATGGTATGGCCGACTTGAATCAACGCTCCTGAAATAATACCCCTTTTCTGTATCTCCTCTGCTTTTTTGCGGGTGTTTTCACCCGCCTGTCGTAGTTTTTCGGATGACACGCGGCCCACCTGAACCGTTATCGGGACTCCGGGAATATCCGTATCCGGATCTATCAGTTCCGCCGGAGCCTGCCGAATCGCCTCATCCGGCACAAAACAGGCATTGGCGATTGCCGTAGCCGCAGCATCAGCGAGACTTGCCCGGTGGCTCACCGTTGTAACGGCGGAGGCGATGCCGCGGGTGAAGCTGCGGCCACCCATCCCGCTTGTGGCGACCCCCCAACTCGGACAACGCGCATCCAGTAGGATCCGACGCGTGAGGTGGCGTGCGCCTGGCTGCGGGCATACGCCGACCACGACATTTTCGCCCGGGCCAAGTCGAATCGCGATATCGCCTCCATTATCGACTACCACTTTGGTCATGTCCCTTTCAAAAAGCCAGTCGGCAACTGCATCCGCCAAAGTTCCAGCCACCGCAGCCATTGGCGTCAAGTCCGGATCCCCGACGCGGGAAGTACTTTGGATCATCTCCGCAAGAATTGCATCGTCGGGAAGGCGGTCAATTCTTTGTGCCGGCATGGCCAGTCTTCTTTTCCCTTCAGCCACCCGAGTGAAAAATGATATGGCGATGGCTGCAACTGTGTGCGGGTCCTCGATCCCGGAGATTCCATCCTTATACGCTCCGATGACCATCCGCATCGGTCCGCATTCCACTAGAATCCGTCCGTCCGAAAATTTTGCAATGGTATGACTGTATGCACTCATTTTTTTCTTCCGGCGAAATGCCCACTTTGAATACTGGCATCCAAAACCCTCTCCAAATTGGCTGGCAAGGTGTAAATTCTTTGATTCAACGCGCGTGAGATTGCGTTCAATATGGCTGGTGCCGTGGGGATGAGCGCAGGTTCTCCTACCCCTTTTGCGCCGAAGGGACCGGACGGCTCGTGGCTTTCGATGATGATCGGAATAACTTCCGGCATGTCCATGCTGGTAGGCAAAACATAGTCCTTCATGGATTTTGTTTCACCAGGTTTGAATTCTTCCATCAGGGCAAAGCCTATGCCCATAGCCGTCCCACCGCAAATCTGCCCCTTGACATTCTCCGGATGGATCGCTTTGCCTACGTCATGGGCAGCCACAATACGCTCCACGGTTATCTCCCCGGTAAGAACGTCCACCACCACTTGGGCCATTTGGCAGGCAAAGGCATATGTCCCATAGGGGATTCCCTGACCATCCGTAGGAGACAAGGGCACTGTCTCGGGATCGAAATACCCTTGCCAGACAAGGGGGGCACCTTTGGCATGGATCCGTTTCGCCAATGAAGCCAGGTCGACGCATTTTTCGTGGTTGGTGGCCACCGCGACGCAGCCGTCAGCAAATACGAGGGATTTCTTTGAAACTCGGAGTTTGTTAACCGCCTCGGTACGCAGGACGTCGGATAGCTTGTCGGCGGCATCTTTGACCGCATTACCTGAGATGTAGGTTTGGCGGCTGGCGGAGGTGGCGCCTGCATTGGTTGTGAATTGGGTGTCTGCCGCCACAACGTTTATCTGTTCTGGAGAAAGCCCAAGAGTTTCTGCCAGAATCTGGGTCAAAATGGTAGTGGAACCTTGTCCAATGTCGGCGCAGCCCGTGTAGAGTGTCACTGCGCCGGAAAGATCCATTTCCACCCTGGCCGTAGAAGGGTTCTGAACACCGGTGTTGCCAATTCCGTACCACATGGCGCCAACACCTATACCTCTTTTCTTGTATGGGTGATGCTCGGCCGTTGCCCACTGGGAAATGGCCGATTCGTAGTAGGGCCGGATCGCCTCTATGCATTGACTGATTCCCACGCTGTGCGTGAGGACTTGGCCGGTGGCCGTTTCGGATCCGGGTCTGAGAGCATTTAGAAGTCGTATCTGCAATGGATCAATTTTCAAATCCTCAGCGTGCAGATCGATCTGGCTCTCGTGAGCGAAAGCAATCTGGGGCGTTCCAAATCCACGCATGGCGCCGCAAAAAGGATTGTTGGTATAAATGCAAAGAGATTCCACATCAATGGCTTCAAACGCGTAGGGCCCCGTCGCGTGGACCGCTGCCCGGGACATGACGGCAATACCGTAAGAGCCATAGGCTCCCGTATCGCAGATGATCTTGGCCCGAAGCGCTCGGAGTCTGCCCGTGGCATCGGCACCGGTTTTCATGTGTATTGTGAGCGGATGCCTCTTGGCCGTCGCCAAATAGGCCTCCTCCCGAGTGTAAACACACCGGACCGCTCGTTTCAGATGATACAAGGCCAACCCTATAAATCCTTGGGTGTTCAAATCGAGCTTGGATCCGAACCCCCCACCAGTGGTTGCCTGAATGATCCGCACTTTGTCATCGGGAACCCCCAAGAGCGTCACGATCTCCTTATGATCATAATGGGGATTTTGGGTCGAAGCGTAGATTACCAGGGTGCCGTCCACATCCAAATAGCCAATTCCGGCGTCCGGCTCTAAATAATTGTGCTCGACCATGGATGTTCTGTAGGTCCTTTCGATGACGCTGGCGCATTGCTGGAAAATTGCCTCGACATCGCCCTTCTTGACAAACCGTGCAGCCAATTGGTTCCCCTTGGGATGAATCAGGGGCGCATCGGCTGCCATGGCATCCTCAGGCGAAAACACGGCAGGCAGCTTTTCATATTCCACCGAAATGGCATCCAATGCCTTTAGCGCCGCTTCTTCGGTTTCAGCAGCAACAAGCGCAACGGCATCCGCCGCAGAGCGGACCTTGTCTGCGGCCAACAACGGCTGATCCTTATTGATGATCCCTAAAAGATTTTTGCCTGGAATGTCTTTTGCTGTGAATACGCGGAGCACCCCTTCGATCGCCAGCGCTTTTTCCGTATGAATCTTTATGATTTTTGCATGCGGAATGCCGCTCCTGAAGACCTTGAGTACAAGCGGCGGAGAGGAAAGGTCTATGTCAGCACTGAAAGCTGCAAGGCCTTTTACCTTATCCACTGCGTCGGTTCTCAGGATACTTTTGCCGATGGTCCGGTAAGCTTTATCCATTTTACACCATGGGGTAGAGCATTTTGACGAACAATCCTTGAATCGCCGGCTCCTTATATACGGTCGAGGATCGTCTGCCGGTAATTTCGATCATTTTTTCAGAAAGCAGCCGGGCAGCCTTCCAAATCAAATTCTCTGTAGGGACTTTCCCAGCCAACAGTTCTTCGACCATTGGCCATTGGCGAGGGGTGGGGGTACAGGCTCCGAGAGAAAAACGAAAAAAACTGATCTTACCGCGGAAATCTTTACGCGCCATGTAGGACATGCTGATTCTAGCGGTTGCCAGAGCCTTGCGCCGGCCGATCTTCTGAAAATCGGCATGGGTCACCGCGGCGGGCTTGAGGATGAAACCCATGATGATTTCTTGATCAGGGAGCGCACACGTGTAAGGGCCCGAGACGACATGTTCCAATGGGAGTTGGCGGATTCCGTTTATTGACGCCAGGACCACATCGGCATCGTGAATAACCAAGGGAGGAATGGTGTCGGCACAAGGTGAACAGTGGGCGACGTTTCCACCGATGGTGGCGACATTCCGAATTTGCTTGCTGGCAAAAGTGGCCGCACACTTTTTTAAAGCCGGCGCATGACATTCCAGCACCTCGGAAGAGAATATTTCGGATAGCGTCACACCCGCGCCCACCCAAAGGCCGTCGCTACGTAACTGGATCCCCTTAAGCTCAGCCAATCGGCTGACATCTAACAGATATTCTGGCTTGATTACTCCAGCGCGCAGGTCAACCACAACATCGGTTCCACCGGCGATGATCTTAGTGTCATGGCCATATTCATGCAGAAAGGATAATGCTTCTACCAAGTTTTTCGGCCGCACATAAGCGAAATCCTTCATGTCTTTTCTTCTCCCGTGGGTGCGCCGGTTGCATGCCTGATAGAATCAAAAATCTGCTGATATCCAGTACAACGGCATATGTTTCCGCTTATTGCTTGGGCAATGGCCGCCTTGTCCGGGCAAGGGTTTTCAGCCAAAAGGGCTTTCGCGCTCATCAAAAGTCCCGGAGTACAGAATCCGCACTGAACCGCATGGTGTTTAACGAATGATTCCTGAAGCAGGGACAGCCCTTCTTCATGCGCCAGGCCTTCGACGGTCTGAACATCCCGACCATCTAATTGAGCGGCCAACATCAAACAGGCATTCACCGCACGACCTTCAACGAGGATGGTGCATGCGCCGCATTCACCAATGCCGCATCCCTCCTTTGTGCCCTTAAGTTTCAGCCGTTCCCTGATCAGAGTAAGGGCGTTCATTGCGCCCGGCACATCCATAGTTACAGATTTGCCGTTCAATGTGAATGTAATCGTAACTCTATGTTGATCCATGCCTGTGCATCCTTTGGGACTTGCAGTGTCGAATCCGCTTCGCTATGCCTTTGATCGATGGGATATGTTTTCCAGAAAACACGGGAAAAAATTGAACGATTACTTTATGCACGAGGGTCTTCACCACCAGGCTCCGAGGCCTTGAACGGTATCATCGCCTCAACATGCCCTCCCATTAGCGTATAGTCTTTTGCTTCCATTGTATATTCCAGCGGGCAAATGGTGGCCGGGGTCGGCGTCCAGTAAAATGCGCCGGCTTTGACCCGTTCCACATCCACCATAAAAGAAATACCGCCACCGGGCCAAATGAACCCGGGAGCTCCTCCAACGGTCAGATGGGCCTTGCCGTCATGCACGGCCTTGGTGAGTTTGACAGGATATCTCGTGACACCCGCTCTGGCGCTCCCTCCCGCCCCTCCCGTGTAAACAGCCGATACACGTGACGGTTCGCAAGCTGACGATATGACTTCCAGCGCCTCCATTGCCTTATGGGTGAGTGCCGTTTTTTGCAGCGTCCCATTTGCGCTAACTTGATACATGGCGCCGTTCTGGCCTGTGGTTTCGGTTATAAACACTGTCATCCCTTCGCGGGCCACGGTCATGTCCACCGCGGCGATAACCCGAACCGGATCAGTAATGGATGTTCCTCCCCATCCCTCGCCGTGATCGCCAAAACAGCGTCCCGGCGTACTTTCTTTGAAGACAAGCGATATGCCGCTATGTTTAGCACCGACGAACACACCGGCTACGTGGCGGCTCATCTGACCTGTGATATGGGAGTCGAGGATTATCACCTCGTCAGCGACGTCAACAAGTAATTGGGCAAAAAGTCCCATGGTGGCGCTGCCGCAACCCACCCGCATTTTATCGATCTGGGCGCCGTCGATTACAGGGGGCGTGCCCACTTGCAGCTCTAGCCGCGGACCGCCTTGGATTTTGATTTTAACTGGTTGTCTGTTGGCGATACGCGTTATCGTGCGCGCCACGATGAAACCATTTGGGCCTGTAAGCCGGTTGACGCCCCCGATATGGAGCATCTTGGAGCCATACTGCTCGGTCTCCACCATGCCAACTACCCGATTGCCTACCAAGACCGCGTCCCCCTCCTTGCCGATGGGGATGTCCGTATCGATTTTGACAATGATCGAACTGTAGCTCAGAGGCACCTCTGTGACCACGGTCACCACTTCAACGCCCTGCTGCTTTCCTTTGACGATCCTTGGGGCCGGTTTGCAGTCCGGATAGGTAGTCCCTGCACCTATCGCCGTTATCAATGGCCGGCGAATCGCTTCGGAGGGGTCTTCTCCCACGATTTCGGCGGTGTCTGGGTAATAGTGGAGTGGGGTGTGGCGAATTAATTGTCCGCTTCGGTTTGAGTACCTCCGGCAGGCGCCTTCGTAGCCGGACTGAATCCGGCATTTAATGGGGCAAGCATCGCATATCATCAATTCTCCATCATTATATGCTCCAGGGCGAACCGCTCCTTGCTCGCAAACCCGCACACATACGCCGCATTGAACACAAGCCATAGCGTCGATGACAGCCTTTTTCTTAGTGATCCGAACTGCCGACAATGGGCAGTCCCGGACACAAAAACCACAACCTATACACCGTTCCTGATCGATATCCATGTCATACCACCTGGGGTTTGCGCACGGCTGGCGGGGTATTTCGGCTTTTGTTCACAACAATTTTCCCGTCCACCAGCACCATGGCCACAGCAGGGACATCGCCCGCCTTGATTGCTTCCAGGGCACTTGTGCCAACAGATCCCATGGGGGCGTCCATTACTACTAAATCTGCAGGTTTACCGGGAAGAATCCTTCCACACTCCAATTTGAATGCCCTGCCGGTGTTCCCGGTTGCCATGCAAATGGCCGATTCCGGAGATAGATCGGTCAAACTTGCCAGGTGGCAGACGGTTCGTAAGATACCGAGCGGCACAATACCCGTTCCGGAGGGTGCGTCGTTTCCGATGATGATCCTGCCCAGCGTCTTTTTCCGAAGGCACAGGTTCATCACATTCACAGCCATCTTCGGATTCCCGCAATGAACAATCTCAAGGGTCAGATTCGTCTCTGAAACTAGCTTTTCGGCTTCGGAATAAGATATGGCCGTGGGACCGCCGTTGATATGGGATACTACATCCGGATCTGTACGCATGACCATGTCGGCAGTTACGGTAGTAGACCCGGGGATGGAGGTGCCGCCGGTGTGCATCATGACCAGCATGCCTGAAGCCTTGGCCCAACGCACCATTGGCGCTGCGTCCTCCGGATCTTTAACCGATCCGAGGCCGATTTCCCCCACCAGTCGAACGCCCTCACGGGCCATTTCCTTAAAGTCTTCTTCCCTGAGTCCCTTTTCAAGAATTACTGCACCCCCAATGACCTTGGCCCCACCCGGTCGAAAATTTTCGAAGGATTTGGATGCGAGTATGGCAAGGGCTTTAACACCGGCTGGATCCTTGGGCCTCCCGGGCAGATGGACCTCACCAGCGGAAATGAAAGTGGTGACTCCGCCATGGACGGCGCTTTCCAAGAACCCTATTTGCTGCTGCCGGGGAGAATAATCCATCAGGACGTTGTGGCAGTGGGAATCGATCAACCCAGGGGTGACTGTGGCACCATCACAATCGATCACCTGATCTGCGCTTATCGTATCGCCGTCTTGGAAGGTGAAGACTTTGGCTATTTTTCCATCTTCCACCCGGATGGCGTTATGGAAGATAATGGGATCTTTGATGTCGCCTGATATGATTGTACCAATGTTTTTCAACAACAAGACTTTCACGAACCACCTCCAATTTATTATCTCAAACCATCCTCTCCTTTGATTTCTTCCTTCTTTAGCCCACCAACCCTGGCCAAAGGGCGACCTGAGTCTGTGACTGCGACAATGAGAACAAGTTCATCCGAACGAGGGGCATCGGGAATTCGAATTTCCATCGCGTCAAAATGGGATCGCACAAAGGCCGCATCTTTATGACCAAGCGGGACATCCAGCGCTACTCCGGGGTAACCGAGTTTTTTCGCAGAAGGAACCAGCGCTTTTCCACCGCCCACATTTGCCCGCATGGACTTGCCAAGATTTGGATGCATTAATGCAGCGCAATGTTCTAATTCGCCCTTTTCACCGGCAATCGCCCCCTTGCCATAACTTTCTACCTGACCAGGATCGATTCCCAGGGCCGCCACAGCCTTTTGTGTCAGCAACGTACCAATTTCCTCGCTCCATCGGTAAAGCAGAGAAAGGTCTTCCTGATACTGACCTGCATACGGATTTTGAAATACCGCAGCGGCTGCGGCCTTTCGGGTTGGATTAGACAGATGCTTGGAACCGTCGCCATGCGTTTCTTCCAAAAATGTCCAGATCTTTCGTACCATTGGAAATTGGTCAGGCATTATCTTTCTCCTTGTAATGTATACGTGTACACATGATAGCGTTTTTCGTCGTTACCTACTTCTGTGCAGTTGGGATCTTCAACAAATACCGCATCCGGCGCAAACCGCCGGTATAAAACGGCTAACCCATCATGCACATGATCACGCATTAACTTACAAGCTCGCTTTTTCTGCTTCTCGCTTATCGCCGCCGCTATCTTCTGGTGGGCCTTCAAGGACGATTCGATGTGGCCTGCTTCCTGAAAAGCCAAATAGCTGTATCTTCTCACTTGCTGATGAAGGGTCGATGCAAATTGCATGAGGCGGCGGTGACCGGACACTTCCAGGATTATCTTGTGGTAGGTGTGATGGGCTCGCTGGTACCCGGTGATATCCGGAGGATTGCGCCCTGCGCAAACCTCCATTTCTCTACACATCAAAAATATTTGAGTAAGATGTGGAGCCGTTACATTAGGAATCGCGAGCTGAACGGCCAACTCATACAGGTTGGCTTTCAGGGTGTAGATTTCCCACATATCTATTTTGGTCATTTCGACAACATAGACCCCTCGCCGGGGCTTTCGGAGGACCAAGCCGATGGACTCCAGTTCCTTAAAGGCTTCTCGTATCGGCGGTCTGCTGATATTGAGCCTTTTTGCGATCTCCTCTTCCTTCAGCTGTTCACCAGGTTTCAGTTTTCCGGTATCGATCCATTCCTGTATTTGGTTTCTGGCACTGTCAGCGACAGATCCAATCTGCATGGGAACCTCTATAGGGTATAAGGGTACCTGGTTTTGGAACAGCATCCAATCTGCTGATTATGAGCAGGACTGATTTACGTAAAGGTCCTGAACGAGAACTGAAATTCAGACTATTGTATACAATAAACAACTGTCAACAAGTTTTGTTTTGCATTTGCCATAAAAAAATGAACGGGTTTCATTGGCAGGAAAATATCGTGAAAGCCCCAGCCCGTCCCAGCGGACCGGGGCACAGGATACCCGATGTAGTAAGAAAAACCTAAAGCAGATTCTTTTTAACGTTTCATTTTAGGGCTTCGACTTCCTTGAAGACCTCCCGGGCCAAACGAAAGCTGTCGATCGCCGCCGGAACACCGCAATAGATGGCCGTTTGAAGCAACACCTCCATGATTTCTTCTTTGCTGCATCCGTTTTTCAAAGCTCCTTTGAGGTGGAGCTTTACCTCGTGCGGCCGGTTTAGGGCTGTAAGCATGGCCAGGTTGATCATGCTCCTTGTTTTTCGTTCCAGTCCAGGCCGAGTCCATACCGCCCCCCAGCAGTATTCAGTTACCAACTCCTGAAGCGGCCGGTTGAAATCATCAGCTTGAGAAATAGCTGCATCCACGTACTCGGCTCCCATTACATCCCGTCGAACCCTCAGGCCTTTGTCATACAGTTCACTTGGCATCTTCTTATCCCTTTCTTTGATGTAGTTTATATAAACAATAACAGGCGAACTGCTACCGGTTAAATCCAACACGCTTTGGATCACAGCTATCATAAATTGCTACGTATTAGATAATTATTCTCCGAGTTTCAGCCCATTGGATTCGTGCCGGCATACCCTTTAGTAGGTTGGGTCACATCAGTGGATGTATTATTAGCCAAACAAGACAGTACCCGTTTACCTGAATACCAACTTCAGCCGCTTGACCTCTTTACGAAGCCGGTGCAGCTCATCTTTTTCCGGCGACATGAACCCCTTACCGGGGAATGCCTGCTCGGCATCCTTGTCCATCTGGTCCTTCCAGCGCCTTAAAACGCTGGGTCAATCCCAAGGTTACGGGCTGCCTCTGAAAGCTTGTATCCTTGCTCGGTGCCAGCTTAACAGCGTCAACTTTAAAATTCCTTGGTAAAACCCCTACGGCTCCGGTTCTGCGTCAGTTTCACCTCCAAAAAGATGGTTGTTTGTACCTCATGCTTTTCGGAGTGTCCATTTCGGCTATACCACTTCACTTCCACCGTCACGCCATCCAACCTCAAAAAATTAAGGCCTGCTGTCTCAAAAAAACAGCAGGCCGCTTAACCCCGATTATAACCCCTCTTGAGCCTTTAGGTTAATCGAGCCAGAATGATAGATCTAAAAACACAAGCATGGAGATCCCTGAAGGCTTACTCGAATAATAAAAGCATCCCTGGCGACTGGGTTGACCAGCCTGGGTGCGGTTAAGGCTTTCAATATTTCATGCTCTCCTGCAATCGCCGCCGCTCCTCTCCAGCGCGGGCCAACTCCTCGCGGTTGTCGTCATCGACGCGCATGAAATTATGACGCCATTGATGGTCCGGCCATTGGAACGGAGCCCGCACGGTGGTGCAGGGCGACCAAGCGCCCTCCAGCATGTCGAGTGCCAGCCCTATTATGGCACGCTGCATTTCAACATCCCCAGGCCTTCCACAAGGATTGCCCAAGGGGAAATCAGTGAATAAAAAACGGGCGACACCGCATTCCTCGACTATGTCACGTGCCGACCCAATGACAACTGTAGCGATGCCGTTCTCCTCCAGTTCACGGGCGACCAGACTCACGGTCTGGTGGCATACCGGTCAGAGGGCTGACAGAAGCATTGCATCCACGCCGTCTTCCCTGGCCCATTTCAGAATCTGTGGAGCGTGCTTTTTGATCGTCCTGCCCTGGCTGTAGTCGGTCGGAACGCCGTAAAAACGGGGTGATACAGCCGCGACACGTCCCATGCGGACGTATTCTGACAACCCTTTCAATGGGAGAAAACATTCGACGTCGCCGGTGTGGGTCGCCTCCTTGTCCCAGAAAAGGTGGCCCGTGAAGAGTCGCTCGGGTGGAGGGTCGCACTGCGCAAAGTAACATTCCCTCTCTCTCATCAGGCTTTCCACGCTTTCGCCGAAATCGACTATCGAGGCGGTGGTGGCAAAGCCCACCTTGCACTGTGACAGGGGTTTTGCAGGTAGGGTGAAGGGTACACGGTCATGAACAGCCCAGGTGTATGGCTGTTTGTATCCCTGAGCTTCGTAATAAATGCGGCTTTTGTCTATGTAGCTGACGAAGGAACGATGTGTGTTGCGTCTGTTCAGGGCCATAGGCGATGCTCCATTTCACTGGTTTTCAAAATTCACTCATCATCGCTGGTTCAGGATCTTTCTGTCAAGGATACAATAAACCTTGTTGATTGTGGGTGACCAGACGGTCAATTGGCAAAATATCTCTTGTCAATGGCTGTATCAGCCGGAGTTATGGTCAATGAATTTAGGCGGCGATCCGTTTTTCTTCAATACCATTGACAAACTTTACTCCTTTTATAATCTCAAACGGTCTTGAGCCTGCCGATCGTTGGAGCGGATAATCCCGGTGCATCTTTGCCGACCAGTGCTACCAAGGCATCACTAAAATCACCGGTGGATACGCCTTTCAGATACAGCCAGGGCAGCAACTGTTCCATGCTCCGGGTTTTACGCAGGTACGGTGGCAAGATGGCTGAACTATAATGTATTCTCTTTGATACGTTTTGGTGCCGATCTCTTATTCGCGGCGCTTTAACGGAAACTGGCCCGATTCCAGTTTGAATTTGACGTTCGGGTAAATAGCCATTGCGAACGATCCTTTGAAGCCCCATCTGATCCCTCAGGTCTTTGATTAATAAAAATCTCGAGTTCGATTTCCAGGGCCTGCGTTATCAAGCTTCTGGCTCCTTGGCGCAAAATTTCAGAAATAGGGTCGTCAACAAAGGTGTCTGGTTTTTTAATCGCGATTACGTTATCTTTGCTCATGGTGTGTGTATCCTTTCCATTTCGGTGGCCGGTAGACTGTCGGGAAACAATCAACCGGAGGATACACCACCTATTTTCCTAAACACAACTTTCGATCATATCTCCAGCATACATGGATTTTAGCCGATCTTCATTTGCCATCAAGACCGGCGCCGAAAAAAAATCCCTGTTCAAACGTTTTTTCAAGGCTGTGGACCCTGCGACGCCAGTATCACAATTGAAACCGGGCAGCGTAATGAAATTCATCACCGACCAGAAAGACAACCGGTCAGGATATGCTGCAAACAAGGATCGAAAAAATCTGGTAGCGGCTTGGAACTGGGGCATGAAATACATGGATCCACCACTGCATGGACCGAACCCTTGCCTGGTTGAAAGAATGCCGGAAATAAGACAACCACGTTATGTTCCCCCCGAGGAGGATTTCTGGAAGGTATACGAAGTCGCCGAAGGGCAAGACAAGGTCATGATATTGACATTTTTGCATCTTGCAGCCCGGCGCGGTGAGGTCTTTCGGCTCACCTGGGATGACATCGACTTTGGACATAGCAGAATTCGATTATGGACCAGGAAACGGTCTGGTGGCAGCTTTGAATTTGATTGGTTGCCCATGACCACGGAGCTGCGCAAATCGCTGATGTGAGGGTGGGAAAATAGACCGGTCAAAAACCAGCCAAACGTTTTCATGTGCCTCGATCAAACTGAATTTTGCCGGGAATATTACGGCAAACCATTCGAGTATCGATTACATTTGATGTCGCGCCTTTGTGGCAAAGCCGAGGTAAAGGTCTTTGGATTTCATGGCATCAGGCACCTCTCAGCGTCCATTTTGTTCAAGCTTGGATATGAAGTCGCTGTGATCCAAACGATCCTTAGGCACAAGAGTCCCAGCACCACAGAGCGCTATTTACGGAGTACCATTTTCACGTGGGAGCTTGCTCTGAGGAGAACCACTGTACCCTCTGCCATGAGTGTAAATTTCAATTATGGTTTCAAGTTTAACGAGCCGTCTGTCCACATCGCGCAAGTCATCATCCATTCGGGTTACGCGAGCAGACAAAGTATCCACCCTATCGCTCAAAGTTATGCTCGCCTTAGCCAGATCATAGATTTTATCCCCTAGGCCCACGTCTTGCCTCCAGAGTTTTGTGAGTTTCATCCAACCGCTTTTCCAGCGCTTCGATTTTATGAATCGAGTTGTTTATTGATGAAATTGCGGTGTCCAACATGGCCTCTAGAATTTTCGATTCCTCGGGGGTAACATCAAGATCGTAAACATCGACGGCATCTCGCACCACCTCAGCAAAGGACACCTTCCGAGACTTGGCGATGCCATCCACCTTGGTGATCAGGCTCCTTGGCATTAAAATGGGCTTTCGTACCATAGCTTCTTGCTGTGCCTGTGGCATAAAACACCTCCTGATTGGGTTTACCCAAACATAGCACATGTGCCACCCATGTGCAACATCTCCGGCTTACTCGTCCGCAGTATTCAGCCACCGGTGCCCATTGCCTTATCCACTCGTGGAAACCTTTAATTCCGCAACCAGCGGCCAGCAGTCTTTACGATGCCTTTCAATCCTGCATAGGACTTCCTTGTAAAGCCGCACAAATGCCATTTTGAAACCATACACAGCAAGTTGTCAATCATGTGAGCTCACCGCAAAATAATTCAACATCGCGTCAGGCCTTTCCTTAAAATCTCCGTATATTTAACCCAATATTTATAGAGTTTGATTGATTGGCAATCAATAGGCCCTCATAACCCAGCTTTTGTATATGCGACGCATGCGCGCTGGAAAAATCGGCATCGGCTCATTGATGTTGGGGTAGAAATCTGTTTAACTTTTTACTGGTGATGCCACATAATGGCAATCATGTGAGGACCTTATGACCTATTCGTTTTTAAAATGTTTATTACCGCAATCCGCTTATAACAAAGCCGCAGAGCAGTTACTTAAAACTATCCAGGACAACACTGACAAGGCTCGCATTGAGTATCAAAAGTTTGCCAATACCCACGACCTTATGATCAGCACCCTCAATGAGGCCGGCAGTTTTATTTGGCGCAAGGATCAGGCGGGCAGGTATCTGCTTGCAAACCGCGCAATGTGCCACAGCCTTCTGACAGGGATTCACATGATGTCCTCGGCAAAACCGACGAGGAAATTCTGGCGGGATATTCAGGTGGCGACCAGGATTGCAGTTCATTCTTGGAAACCATGTCTATCGCTGACAATCAAACCCTACGAACACGGAAACGTTCGACGTTTTTAGAATTGGGGAAAGTGCATGGAAACCCGCCAATGCTGATTCACTCTGTAAGAACCCCGGTGTATGATATGGATTATCAGCTTCACGGCATTATAGGAGTTGGCAGTGTGATCGCCGATGGTTGTGATGATTTGCATGCCATGGCTCGCACCATGTTCGGTATTGATAAGATCATCGAGCTCCACCCAGATACCATCCTCGTACAATAAGTTCTCATATAGGTCCCTTCGATCCAAATCGATCGATTGGGACCTCGTGAGCAGCGCCCAAAAAAAACTGATGGCCGCCATATTAGGTGATTAGCAGGAAGCCTCTTTACGAGAGACCAAAACGAGAGACCAAAAAACGCATGCGGCAATCACCCCTATGCATAATCATGCCAGCCTTTTTCTTTAAATGTGACCTTTTACAAAGAGGTCCTCGCCGGATTCACTCCTTTAGCTGCCTTCAATTCTGCCGACTGGTAATTGAATGAAAAGTGCCAGAGACTATTCTCATATCACAAGTTCAGGTCAGGTTGTGATCTACATCAGATATCTGAAGCTATGCGGAGCACAGTGGGCAAGCTTTTTCTTTTAATCCGGTTCCACCAAAGGCCTTTGCCGCTGCCGTTCTTCATTCGATATTGAATCTATCTATTGCCGATGAATTCTCATCTGAGCCGGGCAATTACTCGAATTTCAACCCTGGCGCCCGTAACAGCCAATTCGCTGATTCCTATTGCGGTCCACGCCGGCCAAGGTTCGTGCAACACCTCGTCACGGACCTTCATAAACGTCCGTATATGCTTGCTCAGATCGACATGGAAGCTTGTATATTCAATGATATCCTCGAATCCCACACCGGCCTCTGCAAGGACGACACCGACGGCTTTCCAGGCGTTCTTAAATTCTTCCTCAGCGCTTGATGGTACCGAATGATCCGGATTGGTCCCGATCTGCCCGGAGCACACCAGAAAGCCACCACTTTTTACTCCTTGTGAAAAATGAAAGTTCCGATAGGCCGATCGACCCGACTCAGGCACCACAGTTTCGATTGTCATTTTAATACTCCTCTATTATGTTTAAACAAAAACGACGGAGACAGCAGCACCTGAAAACCCTACCGCTGGCAGCTCCTGAATTCTATCTTTCAACTTTGCATCAGTTATCAGGCTATCTCCCGGTATATTCAAGGATTACCGACCAGCTTGTATACCTTCCTCGGGTGAGCATTTCAATGGTAATGTCTGCCTCGGATGTGGCAGCTGCACCCATTAAGAAATTGCCAGTCCGCATTAAATTACGGAAACCACACTGTTGGTCAAGGGGCATGCAGATGAGATCCATCAATGATGTGCTCGAGTTCAAAATACACCATCTTCGGCGCCTCAAGGGGTCCTGTGGAAACCCGGTTTCCTGCTGA
>JGI25322J35698_1000496_pt1 | contig 40047 bp, 36 predicted proteins | sample AutmiccBRH37_all_FD_35698 | JGI IMG/M metagenome (IMG submission 35698) | reverse complement strand
GGGGGCGGGGCGGGCGCTGGCCGGGCCCTTTGGGGGCCCGTCCGGCTGGGATGAGAGGGTGGTGCGTGGCGAAGGCGACGGCCTTCGCCAATGTGAGCGGGGCGCGGGGAGGGCGGCGAGCGGGGCGCCAGGATTTAAGGATCTACCCGCCAAACCATCCCGCCCCACCCCTCTTGCCCTTTTCCCGCCCCGGCCCTAATCCGGACCCATGAAACTCCTCTTCCTAGGCGATGTCATGGGCCGCGCGGGGCGTGCGGCCATCACCGAACGGCTCCCGGCCCTGCGCGCCGAATGGGGGCTCGATTTCGTCGTGGTCAATGGCGAGAATGCCAGCAGCGGCGTCGGCCTGACCGGCGATCATGCCAAGGCGATCCTCGCCGCGGGGGCCGATTGCATCACGCTGGGCGACCATGCCTTCGACCAGAAGGACATGATGCAGTTCATCGAGCAGGAGCCGCGGGTGCTGCGCCCGCTGAACTATGCCCGCGAGGCGCCGGGCAAGGGCGCGCGGCTGTTCAACGCCACCCAGGGGCGCAAGGTCTTTGTCGCGCAGGTGCTGGGGCAGGTGTTCATGAAGCGGCCCTTCGACGATCCGTTCTCGGCCATCGACGGCGCCCTGCGCTCCCACCCCCTCGGTGGGCTCGCGCAGGCCAGCATCGTCGATGTCCATGCCGAGGCGACCAGCGAGAAGATGGCGATGGGCCATTGGTGCGACGGCCGCGCCAGCCTGATCGTCGGCACCCATACCCATGTGCCCACCGGCGACGCGCAGCTGCTGCCCGCCGGCAGCGCCTACATGACCGATGCCGGCATGTGCGGCGACTACAACTCTGTCATCGGCATGGACAAGGCCGAGCCGATGCGCCGCTTCATCACCCAGATGCCGCGCGAGCGCTTTACCCCCGCGGCGGGCGAGGCGACGCTGTCTGGCGTCTATGTCGTGACCGACGACCGCACCGGCCTGGCCAAGCGCGTGACGCCGATCCGCATTGGCGGCCGGCTGCAGGAGGCGCGGCCTTAATCTCCGCCAGAGCCGCATTTTCCCGCGGCTTTCCGCCCCCTCGCCGCTTTGCGGGGCGGCGCCGCAACGGCACCGGGCCTTGCCGGCATGTCAGCCCTGCTGACGCTTGTGCGGATGCTGCGCAAGCCGCATAAGGTGAGGGAAATTTGCCCTCAGGTGCCCCCGAATGTTCGACCTCGCCCTGTCCCCGCCGATCCCCGCCTTCCTCGCGCTGGCCATCGTGTCGGGCATGTTCGTGCTGTTCGTGGCCGAGATCTTCCCGACCGAGGTGGTCGCCATCGCCGGCGCGGCGCTGATGCTGGCGACCGGGCTGCTGCCCTACGAGGATGCGGTGGCGGTGCTGTCGAACACCGCGCCCTGGACCATCGCCTTCATGTTCCTGATCATGGGCGGGCTCGTGCGCACCGGCGCGCTCGATGGGCTGACGCGGGTGGTCGAGCGGCAGGCGGGCAGCCGGCCCAAGCTGACCATCGTGCTGCTGTTCGGCTTCGTCGTGGTGGCCTCGGGCTTCATGAACAACACCCCCGTCGTTGCGGTGATGATCCCCGTGGTGATCCAGATCGCGCGCAAGCTGTCGATCTCGCCCTCCAAGCTGCTGATGCCGCTGAGCTATTTCACCATCCTGGGCGGGATGCTCACGCTGATCGGAACCTCGACCAACCTGCTGGTGGACGGGGTGGCGCGCGACCGGGGGCTTGCGCATTTCTCGATCTTCGAGGTGGCGCCGCTGGGGATCGCGCTGGCCGCGGCGGGCGCCGTCTTCATGGCACTCTTCGCGGACAAGCTGCTGCCCGACCGCGTGTCGATGAGCGACCTTCTGGCCGGGCGGCGGGCGATGAAATACTTCACCGAGGTGGCGGTGCCCGAAGACAGCGGCTTGATCGGCACCCCGGTGCTGGACGTGCCGCTGTTCAAGCGCGAGGGCATCCGGGTCATCGACGTGCTGCGCGGCGATGCCAGCTTGCGGCGCGACATGGCCGGGGCGGTGCTGGCCGCGGGCGACCGCGTGGTTCTGCGCACCGAGATGGCCGATCTTCTGGACCTGCAGCAGAGCAAGGAATTGCGGCTGGTCGACAAGCTGAGCTCGGTGCAGACCGAGACGGTGGAGGTGCTGATCTCGCCCGGCTGCCGGATGATCGGCCGCACCCTGGGCGAATTGCGCCTGCGTCGTCGCTACGGCGTCTACACGCTGGCTGCGCATCGGCGAAACCAGAACATCGGCCGCCAGCTCGACGATCTCGAGGTGCGGGTGGGCGACACGCTGCTGCTGGAAGGCGCCGCCGAGGACATCCAGCGCCTGGCCGCCGACATGGAGCTGGTGGATGTGACCCGCCCCACCGCCAAGCCCTTCCGCCGCCGCAATGCCCCCATTGCGGTGGGTGCGCTGGTGCTGGTCGTGGTGTTGGCGGGGCTGGAGGTGGCGCCGATCCTGGCGCTGGCCGCGGTGGCGGTGGCGGTGATCCTGATCACCCAATGCATCGACGCGGATGAGGCGTTTTCCTTCATCGACGGCCGGTTGCTGGCGCTGATCTTCGCCATGCTGGCGGTCGGCGCGGCGCTGGATCATTCCGGGGCGGTCACGCTGATCGTGGATTTCATCGGCCCGCTGATGCAGGGGCTCTCGCCGTTCTGGACCATCCTGTGCGTCTATTTCCTGGGCCAGGCGCTGACGGAACTGCTGTCGAACAACGCCGTGGCAGTGATCCTGACCCCCATCGCCATCGAGCTTGCGGCGACGCTGGGGATGGACCCGCGGCCCTTCGTGGTGGCGGTGATGTTCTCGGCCTCTGTGGCTTTTGCCACGCCGATCGGGTATCAGACGAATACGATGGTCTATGGCCCGGGCGGCTATCGCTTCACCGATTACATGCGCCTTGGCCTGCCGCTGAACATCGTGACCGGGATCGTGGCCTGCCTGCTGATCCCGATCCTGTGGCCGCTGTGAGAAGGATGACACCCATGCGCCGCATCTCCAAACCCCTCCGCGCTGCTGCGCTGGCCCTGCTGCCGGCGCTGGTCCTTGGCACCGCCGTCGGTGCCGCATCGTGGCCGGTGCGCGCCGACCGGATCGGGCTGACCTCGCAGAAGCTGACGGTCTGGTTCGCCGACGGCTCGGTCTGCCGCGCCGCCATTCAGGCCGAGGGCGGGCAGGGCATGTTCACCGACTGCCCGCACCCCGCCCGTTTCGACGTGCGCATCCAGCGCCAGAGCTTCCTCGCCCCGGTGCTTGGCGATCTGGTGGCCCCGCTGGGAACCGTCACCGTGATCTCGGCCGATGGCCGCGCGCAGAAGTTCCTGAGCCCCGCCTCGCGGATGCCGGGCTGGAAGCGGGACTGAGAGGGGCAATCCCTCAGCGCTGCTCTTGAAAGTGGATAGTTATTATACCATTTTGGGGCATGTCGTTCGAGTATGACCCCGCCAAGAGTGCCTTGAACAAGACCAAGCACGGCATCGACTTCGACGAGGCGCAAGCCTTGTGGGATGATCCGTGGATGCTCGAGGTGCCCGCGAAGACCGAGGAGGAGCCGCGTTTCCTCTGCGTCGGGGTCATCGAGGGCAGGCACTGGGTGGCGGTCTGGACACCGCGGGGCGGCAAGGTGCGGATCATCTCGGTGCGCCGCGCCCGGACAGAGGAGATCGGGTACTATGAAGGCAGCTGACTTCGACGTGAAATTCGACGCTGGCGATGAGTTGGGCGAGGCGGTGGACTGGTCCAGGGCCCGCCGCCCGAATGACCAGATCCGCCGCGTGAACGTGGACTTCCCGTCCTGGGTCGTGGACGGGCTCGACAAGCAGGCCCGGCATCTGGGCGTGACGCGGCAGTCCCTGATCAAGCTTTGGATTGCCGAACGCCTGCAATAAGGTCCTGAGCCCCCCTCTCGCCCCCGCTTGCGGCCCCCCCGCCCGCTGGCCTATAGAGACGCGTGTTTTCAGGGCAGCGACGGGAGAGGTCATGGCAGGCCATTCAAAATGGGCGAACATCCAGCACCGCAAGGGGCGGCAGGACAAGCTACGCTCCAAGCTGTTCTCGAAGCTGGCCAAGGAGATCACCGTGGCCGCCAAGATGGGCGACCCCGATCCCGAGAAGAACCCGCGCCTGCGGCTGGCGGTGAAGGCGGCGAAGGCCGTCTCCTGCCCCAAGGACGTGATCGACCGGGCGATCAAGAAGTCGATGGGCGGCGATGCCGAGGATTACTCGGAAATCCGCTATGAAGGCTACGGCGTGAACGGCATTGCGATCATCGTCGAGGCGATGACCGACAACCTGAACCGCACCGCCTCGAACGTGCGCAGCTATTTCACCAAATGCGGCGGCAACCTGGGCCAGACCGGCTCGGTCTCGCACAGCTTCGACCGGGTCGGCGAGATCACCTATCCGGCCAGCGCCGGGGACGCCGACACGGTGATGATGGCCGCGCTGGAGGCCGGCGCCGACGACGTGGAAAGCGACGAGGACGGCCACTGGATCTATTGCCAGGTCGAGCAGCTGTCGGAAGTCTCCGACAAGCTGGAGGCGATCTTGGGCGAATCCTCGGAATCCAAGCTGGTCTGGAAGCCGCAGACCCGAACCGAGGTCGATCTCGAAACCGCGCAGAAGCTGATGCGGCTGATCGACATGCTGGAAGAGGATGACGATGTGCAGGCAGTGACGCACAATTTCGACATCCCCGAAGAGGTTGCGGCGCAGCTCTGATCCTGTCCCCCGGGGGCGCTGCTGGCAGTCGAAAGAAAGGGGGGGCGCTGCCCCCCGTCGCCTGCGGCGACTCCCCCCGGGATATTTGGAAAAGGCAAATGGGGGCGGGTGGCCCTATTTCTGTTCGATGAGCCCTTGCGGATCGTTCTGCCGGTCCAGGGCGGCGCAGAGATCCGGCCAGGCGGGATCGGCGGGATAGAGGGCCGATTTCAGCCAGGCGGTGGTCACGTCCTGCACCGCTGCCAGCCGCGCCGGGCTTTCGTCGGTGGTCTCGCGCGCCTCGTAGTCGGGGATGCCGCCGAGCGAGTGCTCGCCGCCGAAGACGGTGAACAGCGCCTTGGGCGCGGGGGCGAGGTCATAGGCCTCGCGCCACCAGTCCGGGCCCCGCACCGTCATCGCGCCATTGTCGGCATCGCCTGCGACGACCAGCACCGGCGGGGTCATCGCCGCGAAATCCGGGTTCATGAACGGGAAGTTTTCGGCGGCAAACGGGCTGAGATTGGCGCCGCCGCTGCCCGGTATCGCCATCAGCACCCCGGCTTTTACCCGGGGCTCTGCCCGCGAGACGGTGCTGCCATCCGCCGGGTCGGGATGGGTGGCGCCCAGCACCATGCTGGCGGTCTGCGCGCCCCAGGAATGGCCCGCGACGGCGATGCGGCCATGGTCGAGCCGGCCGCGGAGCGTCGGAACCGCCGCCTCCAGCTCTGCCAGCGCGTCCAAGATCTGCACCAAGTCCTGTTCGCGGTGGCGCCAGATCTCGGGGCGGCGCGGGTCGTCTGCGGCCAGCGCCAGCTGGCGCGAGTCGAGATGCGTGGGCTGGATCACGGCAAAGCCCTGCGCCGCCCAATGGTTGATCAGCGGGCCATAGGCATGGAGCGACTGGCCGTGGCCGTGCGAGAACAGGATGACGGGCAGGTTCGTGCCGGTGACGGGGGCCGAGAGGCGCAGGGCGATGTCGGTGCCGCGGCCCGGGGCGGGCAGCAGGATCGGCGCGAGGGAGAGCACGGCGCGCGCGGGTACTTGCGCCCCGGCGGGAGAGCGGAGAGGGTCGGTCATGGCTGATGTCCTTGTTGGGGATGGCGGTCCGGGCCGAGACCGCGTAGATATGGCAAGCGGAGGATCGTTCCGCTTTGATGATATAAGCGGAGCATTGTTCCGATTGCAAGGGGTGTGATGGCAAAGACGCGGGAACCCGGCGGGGCGAGCGGCGAGGTGGCTGCGAAACTGGGCGCGGACGCGGGTCCAAAACTGCGCGCGGACGCGCGGCGCAACGAGGATGCGGTGATCGCCGCCGCCAAGGCCATCTTCGCGGCGCAGGGCGTCGATGCGCCGGTGCGCGAGATCGCCGAACGGGCCGGGCTTGGCGTCGGCACGCTCTACCGGCGCTTTCCCAGCCGGGCGGCGCTGGTGGCGGCGGTGTTCCGCCATGAGGTCGATGCCTGCGCCGAGGCTGCCGGGCGGCTGGCGGCCGAGCATCCGCCGCTGGAGGCGCTGCGGGCCTGGCTGGTGCTTTATACGCAGTTCATCGCCACCAAGGCCGGGCTGTCTAAGGCGCTGCATTCGGCCGACCCGGCCTTCGCGCCGCTGCCGGCCTATTTCGAGAACCAGCTCTCCCCGGCGCTGGGGGGGCTGCTGGAGGCGGCCGCGAAGGCTGGCGCGATCCGCGGCGGGGTGGATGCCTTCGACCTGCTGCGCGGGATTGGCAATCTTGCGGTGCCGCCTCGGCATGAGGGCGACGACCATGCGGCGCGGATGCTGGGCCTGGTGATCGACGGGCTGCGCTTTGGGGCAGGCGGCTGAAGGGGAGCGCTGCCCGCATGGGCGCACAGAAGGGGGGCTCTGCCCCCCGTCGCCTGCGGCGACTCCCCCCGGGATATTTGGAAAAAGCAAAGGGGCCAGAGGCTTTGTCTGGTCGTCGGGGAGGTTCAGAACCCCAGCGCGCTGGAGCTGTCCTTGAGCAGCCGGGCCGAGGCGGCGAGGGCGGCGGTTTCGCCGGGCGACAGCTCGGGGCGCAGGTCGGCCAGCACCCCCGCCGCGCCCACCACCCGCGGCAGCGAGAGCGCCACGTCCTGCACCCCCAGGATCTCGGGTGTCAGCATCGACACGGTCAGCACGTCGCGCTGGTCGGCGGCGATGGCGCGCACGATGCGGGCGAGGCCGGCGCCGATGCCGTGCCAGGTGGCGCCCTTGCCGGCGATGATCCGGTAGGCGGCGCGGCGCACGCCCTCGTCGATGGCGGCGCGGGCGGCGCCGTCCAGCGGCCGGCCCATCTGATCGGCGAAGTCGCCGATCGGCACCGATCCGGCGCGGGCGCCGGACCAGGCCAGAACCTCGCTGTCGCCATGCTCTCCCAGCACCAGCGCGTGCACCGATTGCGGCGCGATGCCGAGATGCCGGGCCAGCAGGCTGCGGAAGCGTGCGGTATCGAGGATGGTGCCCGAGCCGATCACCCGGCCCGGCGGCAGGCCCGAGAGCCGCGTTGCCGCCTGGGTCATCACGTCGACGGGATTGGAAGCGACGAGCAGGATCGCCTCTGGCGCGGCATGGCGCACCGCGGCCACCACCTCGGCAAAGACGGCGGCGTTGCGGGCGAGAAGGTCGAGCCGGCTCTCGCCCGGTTTCTGCGCGACGCCGGCGGCGAGGATCACCACGCCGGCGCCGGCGAGCGCGTCATAGTCGCCGGCCGTCACCACGCAGGCCGAGGCGAAGGGCACGGCATGGGCGATATCCTCGGCCTGCGCCGCGGCCAGCGCGGCGTTGCGATCGACCAGCACCACATGGCTGGCATGGCCCATCAGGGCGAGCGCGTAGGCTGCGGCCGACCCGACCATGCCTGCGCCGACGATTCCCACCTTCATCCCGGCCTCCTGACTGCTGCGCCTGCAGCGTGACAGAAGCGGGGCCGCGGCGATACGCGTTTCACGCTGCCGCGATGTCGCCATGCCTCTGCCATGTTCCACTGGCGCGGCGGGCCGGTTTTCGCTAGACTTGGCGGCAGACCCGGCAAACGGGCGACCCTGAGGCAGTGAAAGCGGTACATCCATGACGGAAATGGTCTTCGGCACCATGCCGGCGCGAGTGGGCGAACCCGTCCTTCCGCGCTGGTGGCGCACAATCGACAAATGGTCCCTGTCTGCGGTGCTGCTGCTGTTCGGCATCGGGCTGCTGCTTGGCCTCGCCGCCTCGCCGCCCTTGGCCGAGAAGAACGGGCTGCATCCCTTCTACTACGTGGAACGGCAGGCGCTGTTCGGCTTTATCGCGCTGGCGGTGATGCTGGCGATCTCGATGATGTCGCCCTCGCAGGTGCGGCGGATCGGGGTACTGGGGTTCCTCGTGTCTTTCGTCGCGCTGATGGCGCTGCCCTTCTTCGGCACCGATTTCGGCAAGGGCGCGGTGCGCTGGTTCAGCCTTGGCTTCGGGTCGGTGCAGCCGTCCGAGTTCCTCAAACCCGGTTTCGTGGTGCTGGCCGCCTGGCTGATGGCGGCGGCGCAAGAGGTGAACGGGCCGCCGGGGCGGCTTTACAGCTTTGTCATCGCGCTGGTGGTGGTGGTGTTCCTGGCGCTGCAGCCCGATTTCGGGCAGGCCTGCCTCGTGCTCTTCTCCTGGGGCGTGGTCTACTTCATCGGCGGCGCGCCGTTCCTGCTGCTGATCATGATCATCGGGCTGGCGGTGGTCGGCGGGCTGGCCGCCTATAACGGCTCCGAGCACTTCGCACGCCGCATCGACGGGTTCCTCTCGGCCGAGATCGACCCGCGCACCCAGCTTGGCTATGCGACCAATGCCATCCAGGAGGGCGGCTTCTTCGGCGTCGGCGTCGGCGAGGGCCAGGTGAAATGGTCGCTGCCCGATGCCCATACCGACTTCATCATCGCCGTCGCGGCCGAGGAATACGGGCTGATCCTGGTGCTGATCATCATCGCACTTTATGCAATGGTGGTGGTGCGCAGCTTCTTCCGGCTGATGAGCGAGCGCGATCCCTTCACCCGGCTTGCCGGGGCGGGGCTTGCCGCGGCCTTTGGCGTGCAGGCGATGATCAACATGGGCGTCGCGGTGCGGCTGCTGCCGGCCAAGGGCATGACGCTGCCCTTCGTCAGCTATGGCGGGTCTTCGGTGATCGCGTCCGGCATCGCGGTGGGGATGCTGCTGGCGCTGACCCGGACGCGCCCGCAGGGGCAGATCGGCGATCTGCTGATCAAGCGGGGCCGGTGACATGGCCCGCGCTGCCACAACATCGCCCCTGCTGCTGATCGCGGCCGGGGGCACCGGCGGGCATATGTTCCCGGCGCAAGCTCTGGCCGAGGAGATGCTGGCGCGCGGCTGGCGGGTGACGCTGTCCACCGATGATCGCGGCGCGCGCTATGCGGGCGGGTTTCCGGGGGCGGTGCAGATCCAGCAGGTCGCTTCGGCCACCTTTGCGCGCGGCGGGGCGCTGGCCAAGCTTGGCACGCCGCTGAAGATCGGTGCAGGCGTGCTGGCGGCAGCGCGGGCGATGCGGCGCGACCGGCCGGCGGTGGTGGTGGGCTTTGGCGGCTATCCGTCGATCCCGGCGCTGGCGGCGGCGGTGCTGCTGCGGCTGCCGCGGATGATCCATGAACAGAACGGCGTGCTTGGCAAGGTGAACAGCGTCTTCGCCACCCGCGTCCATGCCTTTGCCTGTGGCACCTGGCCGACAGATCTGCCCGAAGGCGTGACCGGCACCCCCACCGGCAACCCGGTCCGCGCCGCGGTGCTGGAGAGGGCAGGGGCGCCCTTCATCCCGCCGGGCGACTACCCGCTGAACCTGCTGGTGATCGGCGGCAGCCAGGGCGCGCGCATCCTGTCGGACGTGGTGCCTGCCGCGCTGGCTTTGCTGCCCGAACCCCTGCGCGCACGGCTGACCGTTTCGCACCAGGCCCGGGCCGAGGATATGGACCGGGTGACCTCTGCCTATGCCGAGGCCGGGATCGACGCCGAGGTGCAGCCCTTCTTCACCGACATCCCCCGCCGCCTGTCCGAGGCGCAGCTGGTGATCTCGCGCTCTGGCGCCTCGTCCGTTGCCGATATCTCGGTCATCGGGCGCCCCTCGATCCTGATCCCCTTCGCCGCCGCCGCGGGCGATCACCAGACCGCCAATGCGCGGGGCCTCACTCAGGCCGGGGCCGCGATCCTGGTGCCCGAGAGCCGGGCGACCCCGGCTTCCCTCGCGGAACAGGTGGCGCTGGTGCTGGACAATCCCGCCGCGGCGCAGCAAATGGCACGCGCCGCGCTGTCTTGCGGCCATCCCGACGCGGCGCAGCGGCTGGCTGCGCTGGTCGAGACCCTCGCCCAAACTCCAAGCAGGACCCCCCACGCATGAACGCTGCCACCAAACTTCCGGGCGAGCTCGGCCCCATCCATTTCGTCGGCATCGGCGGTATCGGCATGTCGGGCATTGCCGAGGTGCTGATGACGCTGGGCTACCGGGTGCAGGGGTCCGACCTCAAGGCCAGCAAGATCACCGAGCGGCTGGTGGGCCTTGGCGCGACCTTCTTCGAGGGCCAGCGGCGCGAGAATGTGGCCGATGCGGCGGTGGTCGTGGTGTCGTCGGCGATCAAGGCCGAGAACCCCGAACTGGTCGAGGCGCGGCTGCGCAAGCTGCCTGTCGTGCGCCGGGCCGAGATGCTGGCCGAGCTGATGCGCCTGCGCTCGAACATCGCCATCGCCGGGACGCATGGCAAGACCACGACCACGACCATGGTCGCGGCGCTGCTGGACAAGGGCGGCATGGACCCCACCGTGATCAATGGCGGCGTGATCCACGCCTATGGCTCCAACGCGCGGGCCGGGGCGGGGGAGTGGATGGTGGTCGAGGCGGATGAGAGCGACGGCAGCTTCAACCGCCTGCCCGCCACCATCGCCATCGTCACCAATATCGACCCCGAGCATATGGAGCACTGGGGCAGCTTCGACGCGCTGCGCAAGGGCTTCTACGATTTCGTCACCAACATCCCGTTCTACGGGCTGGCCGTGTGCTGCACCGACCATCCCGAGGTGCAGGCCTTGGTCGGCCGTGTCGCCGACCGCCGCATCGTGACCTTCGGCTTCAACGCGCAGGCCGATGTGCGCGCGGTGAACCTGCGCTATCAGGCCGGGGTCGCGCATTTCGACATCGCCCTGCAGAACGAGGATCAGGTGATCGAGGGCTGCACCCTGCCGATGCCGGGCGACCACAACGTGTCGAACGCGCTGGCGGCGGTGGCCGTGGCGCGGCATCTGGGCATCAAGAAGGACGAGATCCGCGACGCGCTGGCCAGCTTTGGCGGCGTCAACCGGCGCTTCACCAAGGTCGGCGAGGTTCTGGGCGGCGTCACCATCATCGACGACTACGGCCATCATCCCGTGGAGATTGCAGCGGTGCTGAAGGCGGCGCGGCAGGCGGTCGCGCAAAGCCCCGGCGCGCGGGTGATCGCGGTGCATCAGCCGCATCGCTACACGCGCCTGCACGCGCTGTTCGAGGATTTCTGCACCTGCTTCAACGATGCCGACGTGGTTGCCATCGCCGAGGTTTATGCCGCGGGCGAGGACCCGATCCCGGGCGCCAGCCGCGATGACCTGGTTGCCGGACTGATCGCCCATGGCCACCGCCATGCCCGCGCCATCCTCTCCGAGGCGGATCTGGAGCGGCTGGTGCGCGAGCAGGCGCGGCCGGGCGACATCGTCGTATGCCTCGGCGCCGGGACCATCTCGGCCTGGGCCAATGCGCTGCCGGCGCGGATGTCGGGGGCGGGATGATGGTGGCGATCTGCCTTGCGCTGGTGATCGTCTGGATGCTGGCGGCGAATCTGCCGCTGCTGGTGGCGGACCGCTTCCGCCGCGGGGCGGGCTATGCGCTGGTGCTGCTGGGGGTGCCGATCCTGGGCTTCGTCACCTGGCAGCTCGGCCCGATCTGGGGGCTGCTGCTGCTGGCGCTCGGCGCGGCGATGCTGCGCTGGCCGCCGATGATGCTGGGCCGCGGCCTGTTGCATCCGGGGCAGGGGCCGGGCAACAAGGGCCAGTCCGACGCTGCCGAGTAACCGCCGATGCCTGCCTTCCCCGACGACATTCCCTGCCGCGGCACCCTGACGCCGAACCGCAGCCTGGCGGACCTGACTTGGCTGCGCGTCGGCGGTCCCGCCGACTGGCTGTTCCAGCCCGCGGACGAGGCCGATCTTGCGCAATTCCTGGCCGCGCTGGACCCGGCAGTGCCGGTGTTCCCGATGGGCGTGGGCTCCAACCTGATCGTGCGCGATGGCGGGCTGCGCGCCGTGGTGATCCGGCTGGGGCGCGGCTTCAACGGCATTTCCATTCAGGACGGGCAGGTGACGGCCGGCGCCGCCGCGCTCGATGCCCATGTCGCGCGGCGCAGCGCCGAGGCGGGGCTGGACCTGACCTTCCTGCGCACCATCCCCGGCAGCATCGGCGGCGCAGTGCGGATGAACGCGGGCTGCTATGGCAGCTATACCGCCGATCATCTGCTGTCCGCCCGCGCCATCACCCGCAGCGGTGAGGCGGTCACGCTGACCCCGGATGACCTGCGCTTCGGCTACCGACAGTCGCATCTGCCGGACGGGTGGGTGCTGGTGGAGGCAACCTTCGCGGCGCCTACCGGTGATCCCGAGGCGCTGGCCGCCCGGATGGACGAACAGCTCGCCCGCCGCGATGCCAGCCAGCCGGTGAAGGACCGCAGCGCCGGATCGACCTTCCGCAACCCCGCCGGGTTCTCCTCCACCGGCCGAGCGGATGACGTCCACGACCTCAAGGCCTGGAAGGTGATCGACGAGGCCGGCCTGCGCGGCGCCCGGCTTGGCGGGGCGCAGATGTCGGAAAAGCATCCCAATTTCCTCATCAATGCGGGGGGGGCAACCGCCGCCGATCTGGAGGGACTGGGCGAGGAGGTGCGCAAAAAGGTTTTGCAGCACTCGGGAATTTCGCTACAGTGGGAAATCATGCGTATCGGGGAACCGTAACGCAGGGGCGCGGCATCCAGGCAAGGGCCGCGTTACATAAAAACGAATAATATCAAGGGGTCGCCAAAGATCCCGGAAATGGCGAACGTGGCGGGTATGTCGAGCAGGACAACCCCCAAGGTGGCGGTACTGATGGGCGGACCCTCGGCCGAGCGCGAGGTGTCGCTGTCCACGGGGCGTGAATGCGCAACCGCACTTCGGGTGGCAGGGTTTGAGGTGGTCGAGCTTGATGCCGGCCGCGACCTGCCCGCACGGCTGGCCGAAACCGCCCCCGATGTGGTGTTCAACGCCCTGCATGGCCGCTGGGGCGAAGATGGCTGCGTGCAGGGGCTGCTGGAATGGCTCGGCCTGCCCTATACCCATTCGGGCGTGCTCGCCTCCTCGCTCGCCATGGACAAGACCCGCGCCAAGGATGCCTATCGCGCCGCCGGGCTGCCGGTGGTGGAAAGCGTGCTGGCGAGCAAGGCCGAGGTGATGGCCGGCCATGTGCTGCCCGCGCCCTATGTGGTCAAGCCCAACAACGAAGGCTCCTCGGTCGGCATCTACATCGTCCATGCCGATGCCAACGGCCCGCCGCAGCTGTCCGATCAGATGCCGGGGACGGTGATGGTGGAAACCTACGCCCCGGGGCGCGAGCTGACCTGTTCGGTCCTGGGCGACCGCGCGCTCTGCGTGACCGAGATCGTCACCTCGGGCTGGTACGACTACCACGCCAAATATGCGCCGGGCGGATCGACCCATATCCTGCCGGCCGATCTGCCCGACGAGATCACCGATGCCTGCCTCGACTATGCGCTGCGCGCCCACCGGGCGCTGGGCTGCCGCGGGCTGTCGCGCACCGATCTGCGCTGGGACGACAGCCGCGGCCTTGCTGGCCTCGTGCTGCTGGAGACGAACACCCAGCCCGGCATGACGCCGACCTCGCTGGCGCCCGAGCAGGCGCAGCATCAGGGGCTGGACTTTCCCGCGCTCTGCCGCTGGATCGTGGAGGACGCCTCGTGCAACAGGTAGCCCCCGCGCCGCTGCGCCGCGATCCCGCCCCCAGCCGCGCCGCCTACCGGATGCACCGGCTGTGGCTGACGCCGGTGTTCCGCGCGCTGCTGCGGGTGGGGATGCCGGCCTTCGTGCTGACGATGGGCTTCGGGCTCTACCTCGCCGACGATGCACGCCGCGGCGCGCTTGGCGACAAGGTCGCGGCGATGACCCGCAGCGTGCAAGAGCGCCCGGAATTCATGGTCACGCTGATGGCCGTCGATGGCGCCTCGGAGCCGCTGGCGGCGGCGATCCGCAATCTGGTGCAGGTGGAGTTCCCGGTGTCCTCCTTCGCGCTCGACCTCGAGGCGATGCGGGCGGCGGTCGAGACCATCGACGCGGTGAAATCGGCCGATCTGCGCATCCGCGCCGGCGGCATCTTGCAGGTCGATGTGACCGAACGTGATCCGGCCATGGTCTGGCGCTCGGCGCAGGGGCTGTTCCTGCTGGACGAGACCGGCCATCGGATCGCCGGGCTGACGGTGCGCGACGCGCGCCCCGACCTTGCGCTGATCGCGGGCGAGGGCGCCGAGGCGGCCGTGCCCGAGGCGCTGGCGCTGATGGCGGCGGCGGCGCCGGTCGCGGGCCGCATCCGCGGCCTTGTGCGCATGGGCGAGCGCCGCTGGGATCTGGTGCTGGACCGCGAGCAGCGCATCTTGCTGCCCGAGGACGAGCCGGTGGCGGCGCTGGAGCGGGTGATGGCCCTCGACCAGGCCGAGGACATTCTGGAACGCGACCTGATGGTGGTGGACATGCGCAACCCGCAGCGTCCGACGCTGCGGCTGGCGGGCGATGCGCTGGCCCGGCTGCGGGGCGAAGACCCCGAGCCTGCGACCCCCGTGTCGGGCCGCATGTCGAGCGCACTGGCGGGCAACTGATGCAGGTGGATGGCAAGGTCATGAGGACAGAACAATGACGGATCTCTACCAGTCGCAACGGGCCATGCGGAACATGCGCCGCGCCGCCATGCAGCGCGGTGTGATCGCCATTCTGGACGTGGGCACCTCGAAGATCGCCTGCCTGGTGCTGCGCTTCGACGGGCCCGAACGGTTCCGCGAGGACGGGCTCGGCTCCATGGCCGGGCAATCCTCGTTCCGGGTGATCGGGGCTGCCACCACCCGCTCGCGCGGGGTGCGCTTCGGCGAGATCGACGCGATGCAGGAGACAGAGCGCGCGATCCGTACCGCGGTGCAGGCGGCGCAGAAGATGGCCAATGTCCGCGTCGACCACGTCATCGCCTGCCTGTCGGGCGCGCGGCCCCGCAGCTATGGCCTCGCGGGCGATATCGAGATCGCGGCGCAGCAGGTGACAGAGCAGGACGTGGCGCGGGTGCTGGCCGCCTGCGACGTGCCCGACTATGGCAGTGAACGCGAGGTGCTGCACGCGCAGCCGGTGAACTTCGCGCTCGACCACCGCTCGGGCCTCGCCGATCCGCGGGGGCAGAACGGGCACCGGCTGGCCTGCGACATGCACCTGCTGACGGTGGAAACCACCGCGCTGCAGAACCTCCTTTACTGCATCAAGCGCTGCGACCTGGAGCTGGCGGGGCTGGCCTCCTCGGCCTATGTCGCGGGCATTTCCAGCCTTGTGGAGGATGAACAGGAGCTTGGCGCGGCCTGCATCGACATGGGCGGCGGCGCGACGGGCCTGTCGATCTTCATCAAGAAGCACATGATCTATGCCGATGCGGTGCGGATGGGCGGCGATCACGTCACCTCCGACATCGCCAAGGGGCTGCAGGTGCCGATGGCCACGGCCGAGCGCATCAAGACCTTCTATGGCGGGGTGATGGCCACCGGCATGGACGACCGCGAGATGATCGAGATCGGCGGCGACAGTGGCGATTGGGAGCGGGACCGGCGCAAGGTCAGCCGGGCCGAGCTGATCGGGATCATGCGGCCGCGCGTCGAGGAGATCCTCGAAGAGGTGCGCGCGCGTCTGGATGCGGCGGGCTTCGACAGCCTTCCCAGCCAGCAGATCGTGCTGACCGGCGGCGCCAGCCAGATCCCCGGGCTTGACGGGCTGGCGGCGCGCATCCTGGGCCAGAACGTGCGTCTTGGCCGGCCGCTGCGCGTGCAGGGCCTGCCGCAGGCGGCGACGGGGGCGGCCTTCGCCTCCTCAGTCGGGCTGTGCCTGTTTGCCGCGCATCCGCAGGACGAGTGGTGGGATTTCGAGATCCCGGCCGAGCGCTACCCGGCGCGGTCCTTGAAACGGGCGGTAAAATGGTTCCGCGACAACTGGTAGCAGCTAGATACGGGGGGGTTCGGCGAAATACCGCTGGGGGCATCCCTATGGGCGCTATATTTTGGGGCGGTTTTTTGTTTTTTCCGTGACCTCGGGGCCAAGGAGCGCTAGAATCATACTAGTGCGGGGTAAATCGGCCGGACGTCGGGGGTGAATCGACGGCAGAGGTCGGGCAGAACAAGACAGGCGGACCAGACCGATGACACTGAACCTGATGATGAGCGATCACGAAGAGCTGAAGCCGCGGATCACGGTGTTTGGCGTCGGGGGTGCCGGTGGCAACGCCGTGAACAACATGATCGACAAGCAGCTGGAGGGGGTCGAGTTCGTCGTGGCGAACACCGACGCGCAGGCGCTGCAGCAAAGCCGCGCAGCCTCGCGCATCCAGATCGGTATGAAGGTGACCGAGGGTCTGGGCGCCGGAGCGCGCCCGACGGTCGGCGCCGCCGCGGCCGAGGAGTCGATCGAGCAGATCGTCGATCACCTGGCTGGCGCGCATATGTGCTTCATCACCGCCGGCATGGGCGGCGGCACCGGCACCGGCGCTGCCCCGATCATCGCGCAGGCCGCACGCGAGCTGGGGGTGTTGACCGTCGGCGTCGTCACCAAGCCGTTCCAGTTCGAGGGCTCCAAGCGGATGCGCCAGGCCGAGATGGGCGTCGAGGCGCTGCAGAAGGTCGTCGATACGCTGATCATCATCCCCAACCAGAACCTGTTCCGGCTGGCGAATGAGAAGACCACCTTTACCGAAGCCTTCGCCATGGCCGATGACGTCCTGTATCAGGGCGTGAAGGGCATCTCCGACCTGATGGTGCGCCCGGGCCTGATCAACCTCGACTTCGCCGACGTGCGCTCGGTGATGGACGAGATGGGCAAGGCGATGATGGGCACCGGCGATGCCAGCGGCGAAGACCGCGCCGTGCAGGCGGCCGAGAAGGCCATCGCCAACCCGCTGCTGGACGAAATCTCGCTCCGCGGCGCCAAGGGCGTGCTGATCAACATCACCGGCGGCTACGACCTGACCCTGTTCGAGCTGGACGAGGCCGCGAACCGCATCCGCGAGGAAGTGGACCCGGACGCGAACATCATCGTCGGCTCGACGCTCGATCCGGCGATGGAAGGCACCATGCGCGTGTCGGTCGTGGCAACCGGCATCGACGCCGCGCCGCAGGCCGCCGAGGTTCCGGTGCCGCGCCGCGGGATGGCCAAGCCGCTGCAACCGCATCAGCCCGCCGCCGCCCCGCAGCCGGCGCCGCAGCAGCGCGCGCCGCAACCGGCCCCGCAGCCCGCGCCCCAGCCGGTCGCTGCCCAGGCCCCTGCGCCCCAGCCCCAGTATCAGGCCGATCACGGCCAGCCGCAGGACAGCTTCCACGGCTTTTCCCCGAAGACCTTCGAGGAAGAGCTGACCGAGCAGCTGGCCGAGGACGAGATGCCGGCCCCGGCCTACCGTCCGCAGCCCGCGCCGCAGCAAGCCATGCGTGACGTCTACGTGGATCACGATGCCTCGGCCTTCGTGGCGCCGCGGCCGCGCGCAGCCGGCACGCCCTCGCCCGAGGCGCTGGCCCGCCTGCAGGCGGCGGTGTCGAAGGCCCCCGCCGGGGGCGGCACCGCAGCCCGCCCGCCGGTGCAGCGCGTGGCGCAGCAGGCTCCGCAGTCGCGCGGTCAACATGCGCCCCAGCACGCCCCGCAGCACGCGCCCCAGCCGGCGCCGCAGGCCGACAAGCCGCGCTTCGGGATCAACTCGCTGATCAACCGCATGACCGGCGCGCCGGCCGAACAGGCCGAGCGTTCGGCACCGCCGATGCGGCAGCAGCCGCCCGTCACCTCGGCCTATGATGACGAGCAGGACAGCGATCCCGATCACGACCGCATCGAGATTCCCGCCTTCCTGCGCCGCCAGGCGAACTGAGCGCGATCACAGATTGAGTCGCAAGAAGGCCGGAGTAATCCGGCCTTTTTCTTTTGCAAACAGCATCTTGCCGCGCTGCGGCAGAGATCCGGGCAAAGAGCCGCCCAAACTGTTCGTTAATATTTCATTACGTTGCAAACAGTGAATTGTGTCGGCGACGGCCCCGGCCTAACTCCAGTCTTGCCGCAGTCCACCGGGTGCAGACCCAAGGACGGCGCAGCCCGCGACGGGGAAAATCCCGCGCAGCAGACCAGAGGTAGAGCCCGTGCAGACAACGATCCGTTCCGCAGTGACCTTCCAGGGCGTCGGCCTGCACTCTGGCGCGCCGGTCCGCATGACGATCCACCCCGCCTCGGCCAATTACGGGATCTGGTTTCGCCGTACCGATATCGACAGCCTCGACCCGCTGGTTCCCGCCCGCTGGGATGCGGTGGTCTCCTCGCGGCTCTGCACGCTGATCGCCAACCGCGCCGGCACCACCGTCTCGACCATCGAGCACATCATGGCGGCGCTGGCCGGCACCGGCATCCATAATGCGCTGATCGAGATCGACGGGCCGGAAGTGCCGATCCTCGACGGCTCGGCCGCGCCCTTCGTCGCCGGCATCATGGCCCGCGGGTTGCGCGAGCTTGACGTGCCGGTGCGCGCCCTGCGCATTCTCGCCCCGGTCGAGGTGCGCGACGGCGAGGCTGTGGCCCGGCTCGAGCCGGCCGGCGACGCACTCGAGATGCGTTTCGACATCGACTTTTCCGACCGCGCCATCGGCCGTCAGTCCAAGCAGCTGGTGCTCGCCAACGGCGCCTTCGTGCGCGAGCTGTCCGACAGCCGCACCTTCTGCCGCCGCGCCGATGTGGAAACCATGCAGGCCAATGGCCTTGCCCTCGGCGGCACCTTCACCAACGCCGTCGTGGTCGATGGCGACCGGGTGCTCTCGCCCGGCGGGCTGCGCCATGCCGACGAACCCGTGCGCCACAAGATGCTGGACGCGCTTGGCGACCTGGCGCTGGCGGGCGGGCCGATCCTTGGCCGCTATGTCGGCCAGCGGGCCGGCCATGCGCTGACCAACCGGCTGCTGCGCGAGCTGTTCCGCCACCCCGAGGCGCTGCGCATGGTGGAACTGGGCCGCGAGGCCGAGTCGTTCCTGCCCGGCGCCGGCCTGTCGATGGACGACCTTCCCGCCTTTGCCTGAACCCGCCTGCCGGGTGAGAAAGGCGTTTTGCGCCCCGGATTTTTCTGTGCTAGGACGGGGCGGAACCGGCGTCTCGGGGTGCGTGGGGCACCAGGGGAAGGCCGCGGGAACAAGCCGCGAAGGCTGGGATAACGTGAAGCAGGAACGGGATAGGCAGGTCATGGCGCGCGGTCGTAGAGCGGCAAACCTTGCGGCGGGCCTTGTGCTTGCAGCGACCTTGGCAGCATGTGGTGGCAATCGGCAGCGGGACGTCCCGATCGAGGACCTGTCCGCCGAACAGATCTACCAGAAGGCCGAATTCGAGCTGGAAAGCAACAACGAGCCCGAAGAGGCCGCGCGGCTCTTCTCCGAGGTGGAGCGGCTCTATCCCTATTCCGAATGGGCCAAGCGCGCGCTGATCATGCAGGCCTTCGCCTTCCATTCCGACCGCGACTATGAAAACAGCCGCGCCGCCGCGCAGCGCTATATCGACTTCTACCCGGCCGAGGAGGATGCCGCCTATGCGCAGTATCTGCTGGCCCTGTCCTATTACGACCAGATCGACGATATCGGCCGCGACCAGGGCCTGACCTTCCAGGCCCTGCAGGCGCTGCGCGTGGTGATCGAGCAATATCCCGACAGCGAATATGCCCGCTCGGCGATGCTGAAATTCGACCTCGCCTTCGACCATCTTGCCGCGAAAGAGATGGAGATCGGTCGCTACTACCTCAAGCGCGGGCATTACACCGCGGCGATCAACCGTTTCCGCGTCGTGGTGGAACAGTTCCAGACCACCACCCACACGCCCGAGGCGCTGCACCGGCTGGTCGAATCCTACCTCTCGCTGGGGCTCACCGACGAGGCGCAGACGGCGGGCGCGATCCTCGGGTACAACTTCCAGTCCACCGAATGGTATCAGGACAGCTACAAGCTGCTGACCGGCCGCGGCCTGAGCATGGAAGCCAAGGGCGACAGCTGGCTGGCCGGGATCTATCGGCAGGTGGTCAAGGGCGCGTGGCTGTAGTCCGAGGGGCCGGGTCGATGCTGCGCAGCCTCGACATCCGCGACATGCTGATCATCGAGCGGCTCTCGCTCGACTTCCATCCCGGGCTCAACGTGCTGACCGGCGAGACCGGGGCGGGAAAGTCGATCCTGCTCGACGCGCTCGGCTTCGTTCTGGGTTGGCGCGGGCGGGCAGAACTGGTGCGCGCCGGGGCGGCGCAGGGCGAGGTGACGGCGGTGTTCGACCTGCCGCCGGGCCATGCTGCCCGCGCCGTGCTGGCCGATGCGGGGCTGGAGCCGGATGACGAGCTGATCCTGCGCCGGGTGAACGCCGCCGATGGCCGCAAGACTGCCTATGTCAACGACCGCCGCACCAGCGGCGAGGTGCTGCGCGCGCTGTCCGACACGCTGGTGGAGCTTCACGGCCAGCACGATGATCGCGGCCTCCTCGATCCCCGCGGCCACCGCACCCTGCTCGACAGTTTCGCTGGCACCGATCCGCTGCGTGCCGCGACCCGCGCCGCATGGTCGGCGCTCGCCGCCGCCCGCAAGCGCATGGCCGCCGCCGAGGCGGCGCTCGCCGCGGCCAAGGGCGAGGAAGACTACCTGCGCCACGCCGTGACCGAACTCGACAAGCTGGACCCGCAGCCCGGCGAGGAAGCCAGCCTCGACACACGCCGCCGCGCCATGCAGGGCGCCGCCCGCATCCGCGAGGATGTGCAGCGCGCCCTCCACGCCCTTGGCAATGACGGCGCCGAGGGGTTGATGCGCGACGCCTCCCGCTGGCTCGACGGCGCCGCCGAGGCCGCCGGCGGCCGGCTCGACGCGCCGATGGCGGCGCTGAACCGCGCCAGCATCGAACTGGCCGAGGCCGCGCAGGGAGTGGAGGAGGCGCTCGACGCCCTCAGCTTCGACCCCTCGGAACTCGAGGCCGCCGAGGAACGGCTCTTCGCCATCCGGGCGCTGGCCCGCAAGCACGGCGTGTTGGCCGATGACCTCGGCACCTTCGCCGGCGACCTGCGCCTGCGCCTCTCCGCCATCGACGGCGGCGAGGGCAACCTGCGCGCCCTGTCAACCGAAGTCGCCACCGCCACCGCCGCCTATGACCGTGCCGCCGCCCTGCTGACCGAAGCGCGGCGCGAGGCCTCCGGCCGGCTCGACCTCGCCATGGCTGCGGAACTCGGCCCGCTGAAGATGGAACGCGCCGTCTTCCGCACCGACGTGACCCCCGGGGACGCCGGCCCCGAAGGCCGCGACGCGGTGGCCTTCACCGTCGCTACCAACCCCGGCGCGCCCGCAGGGCCCCTGAACCGCATCGCCTCGGGCGGCGAGCTGTCGCGCTTCCTGCTGGCGCTGAAGGTCTGCCTCGCCCAGGGCGCCGATGCCGTCACCATGATCTTCGACGAGATCGACCGCGGCGTCGGCGGCGCCACGGCAGATGCCGTCGGTCGCCGCCTCGCCCGCCTCGCCGAGGGCGCGCAGGTGCTGGTCGTCACCCACTCCCCCCAGGTCGCCGCCAAGGGCGCGCAGCACTGGCGGGTGGAAAAGCGGGTCACGGGCGAGGTCACAACCTCCAGCGTCGTGCCGCTCTCCCCCTCCGACCGCATCGACGAACTCGCCCGGATGCTCGCCGGCGAAAGCGTCACCGACGCCGCAAGGGATGCCGCAAGGGCGCTGCTGGCAGGCTAGCGCGCCCGCCTTCGCCCTTTGCTTTTTCCAAATATCCCGGGGGTCCGGGGGCTGGCCCCCGGCTGCCGGCCATCAGCGCTACCCCTCCACGGTAAAGCTCGCCGACACCACTTCCCAGCCGTCCTGCCCCGCCACCATCACCGCATTCAGCACCGCCCCTACCCGGCCCGCATCGCTGCCATCGGCATGGCGGATCCCCGACAGCACGAAGCGCTGCATCAGCACCGCGCCGCCGGTCCCAAGCTCGCGCAGCTTGGTGCGCCCGGTCACCAGCTTGGCGCGCGCAAACGCCCCCGCCAGCTCGCCCGCCAGCACGTCGGCAATCGCCTGGCGGCCCTCGGCCCAGGCCCCGGTCAACGTCAGCAGATCCGCATCCTCGGCGAACATCGCCGCCAGCGTCGCCACATCACGGCTGCCCCAGGCCAGCGAGAAGGCGCGCGAGAACTGGTCCGGCGCCCCGAAGCTCATGGCTGCTCTCCGCCGGCGACGATCTTGCCGGGGTTCAGAATCCCCATAGGGTCCAGCGCCGCCTTGATCGCGCCCATCACCTCCCAGCCCGCGCCATGCTCGTCGCGCATCAGGTGGCGCTTGCCCATGCCCACCCCGTGCTCGCCAGTCATGGTGCCGCCCATCCGATGCGCGCGCGCCGCCAGCCGCGCGGCGATCCACTTCGCGCGGGTCAGCTCCTCGGGGTCGTTCCGGTCCACCAGCAGGATCGCGTGGAAATTGCCGTCCCCGACATGGCCAAGGATCGGCCCGATCATCCCCTGCGCGGCGATGTCCTTGCGCGTCTCCTCCACCGCCTCGGCGAGGCGAGAGATCGGCACGCAGATATCCGTCACCACGCCCATGCTGCCGGGCCGCAGCGCCAGGCAGGCTGGATAGGCCCCGTGCCGCATCTTCCACAGGCGGCTGCGGTCCTCGGGCAGATCCGCCCAGGCGAACTCCGCGCCGCCAAGCTCCGCCACGATCTCGCCGAAGCGCTCCGCCTGCTCACGCACCCCCGCCTCGGTGCCATGAAACTCCACCAGCAGATGCGGCAGCTCGGGCATCTCGGCCCCGGCATAGGCGTTGAACGCCGCCGCCGTCGCCGCATCGACGAACTCGATGCGGGCAATCGGAATCCCCATCTGGATCGTCGAGATCACGGTATCCACCGCCGCGGCCAGATCGGCAAAGGCGCAGGTGGCGGCGCTGACCGCCTCGGGCTGGCCCTGCAGCTTCAGCGTCAGCTCGGTGAAGATGCCAAGCGTGCCCTCGGACCCCACGAAGAGCCCTGTCAGGTCATAGCCGGCCGAGGATTTGCGGGCGCGGCTGCCGGTGCGGATCACCCTTCCATCGGCCAGCACCACCTCTGCCGCCAGCACATTGTCCCGCATCGTGCCATAGCGCACCGCCGCCGTGCCGCTGGCGCGGGTGGCGGCCATGCCGCCCAGGCTGGCATTGGCGCCGGGGTCGATGGGGAAGAACAGCCCGGTGTCGCGCAAGTGGCTGTTCAGCGCCTCGCGGGTGATGCCGGGCTGCACCACCACCAGCATGTCATCGGCCAGCACCTCCAGCACCGCCGCCATCCGCCCCATGTCGAGGCTGATCCCGCCCATCGCCGCCAGCGCGTGCCCCTCCAGCGAGGTGCCGGCGCCCCAGGGCGTCACCGGCACGCCGTTCGCGGCGCAGATCCGCACGATCTCGGCCACCTCGGCGGTGCTTTCGGGAAAGGCCACCGCATCGGGCAGCATCTGCGGGAAATAGCTTTCATTGGCGCCATGCTGCGCCCGCATCGCCGCGGTCAGGCTCAGCCGCTCCCCCAGTAGCAGCTTCAGGGCATCCAGCGCATCGTTCAGGGCCATGGCATCCTCGTCATTCCGAGGCGCGACCCTAGGGCCGCTTCGGCGCGGGGAAAAGCCCCCTCGCGGCGCGAGGGGGCGGGCCGGCGGATTTCGGGGTCAGACCCGCTCTACCGTCACCCGCCCGGTATCGAAGGCGACATGGCCGGCGATGCGCGCGGCTTCGGCCAGCGGCGCCGGATAGGTCCAGCCGGCATCGGCCAGCGGGCCGCTTTTCAGCACGATGGTCAGATATTCCGCCTCGCCCTTGCGCGGGCAGCTGCTGCGCCGGTCCGAGGCGTCGAGGAAGGCCATCGCCAGATCCTCGCGCGGGAAATAGACCACCGGCGGCAACCTGCCCTCGGTCAGTTCCAGCGCCGCCGCGCTTTCGCCAAGCACGGCGCCACCCGCGCGCACGACATGGGTGCCCGGCAGCTTGCGGATATTGATCTGGCTGTGCATCGCATGTCCCCCTGCGGTGTCTCGTCGAAGCAGAGTAAGGTGCCGGCCGCGCGACAGGCCCGCGTCAGATTGGCGCAGTCGCTGCCCTCAGCCAGTCTTGCGCCGCGGCCGAAAGGCGCGGGCCGATCCGCGCCGCCACCTCGGCATGATAGGCGTTAAGCCAGTCACGCTCGCCCGGGGCCAGCATCGCGGGCACGATCAGCCGCCGGTCGATCGGCACCCAGGTCAGGGTGCGGAAGGCCAGCATCGAACGGTCATCGGCGCCAGCCAAGGCGGGGGCCTCCACCACCACCACGAGGTTCTCGATGCGGATGCCAAAGGCGCCTTCGCGGTAATAGCCGGGCTCGTTGGACAGGATCATCCCCGGTTCCAGCGGCACCTCCGACACGCGGCTCAGCCGCGCCGGGCCTTCGTGCACCGAGAGATAGGCGCCGACGCCATGCCCGGTGCCGTGGTCGTAGTCGAGCCCCGCGAGCCAGAGCGGATAGCGCGCCACCGCCTCCAGATCGCGGCCCGCCCGGCCCACCGGCCAGCGCAGGCGGCTGATGGCGATCATGCCCTGCAGCACCCGGGTGAAGCATTCCCGCTCCAGCGCGCCGACGTCGCCCACCGCAACGGTGCGGGTGATGTCGGTGGTGCCATCGACATATTGCCCGCCGGAATCGACCAGCAGCAACTCGCCCGGCCGCACCGGCCGGTCGGTGCCTTTGGTGACACGGTAATGCACGATGGCGCCGTTCGGCCCGGCGCCGCAGATCGTGTCGAAGCTGATGTCGCGCAGGGCGTTGGTGGCGCGGCGGAACCCTTCCAGCGCGGTCACCACGGCAATCTCGGTAAGGTTTCCCTTGGGCGCCTCGGCATCCAGCCAGCACAGGAACTCCACCATCGCCGCCCCGTCGCGCAGATGCGCTTCGCCGGTCGCGGCAATCTCGGCGGCGTTCTTGCGGGCCTTGGGCAGCAGGCAGGGGTCATCGCCATGCGCAACCGGGATGCCGTCGCCCTGCAGCCGCCCGGCCTCTGCCAGTTCCTGCAGTACCCAGACCGGCACGCTGCCGGGGTCGATGCGGACCGGCCCGGTCAGCCCTTGCAACGCGGCGCGCAGTGAGTCGGGGCGGTGGCAGCGGACCGGGGCGGGGAGGGTCACGCCCTCCAGCTTGGCGGGGTCGATGAACAGGTCGAGCTTGCCACGTGAAGAAAGGATCGCAAAGGCTTGCACCACCGGGTTTTTCGGCACGTCCGACCCGCGGATGTTCAGCAGCCACGAGATCGAGTCGGGCGCCGTCAGCACCGCCGCCTCTTGGCCTGCCTCGCGCAGGATCGCGGCGACGCGCGCCAGCTTGTCCTCGGCGCTTTCCCCAGCAAATTCCAGCGGTTGCAGGGCGATCTTGCCACAGGCGGGGGCGGGCTGGTCCGGCCAGATTGCATCCACCGCATTCGGCACTGGCACCAGCCGGATCGCGGTTCCCTTAAGTCCGGCCTCCAACTCCTTGATTTCCTTCGGAGTATGCAGCCAGGGATCAAACCCGATCGTCGCATCCGCCGTCAGCTGCGCGCGCAGCCAGTCGGCCGGCTTCGTCTCGGGCCAGGGCACCGGGGTGAAGGCCGCCAGATCGACCTGCGCCTTGACCTGCACCCGGTAGCGCCCGTCGATGAACACGCCCGCCACCTCCGGCAGCACGATGCAGAACCCCGCCGAGCCGGTGAAGCCGGTCAGCCAGGACAGGCGCTCGTCATGCGGGCTGACATATTCGCCCTGCCAGGCATCGGCGCGGGGCACCAGGAAGCCGTCCACCCCCTTGCCCGCCAGATGGGCGCGCAGGGCGGCAAGGCGCGGCGGGCCGTCCTCGGGGCGGGTGGGGGCGTCGAAGCTCTGGAACATGCTACCGGCCGCCGGCGTAGCGCTTGATGCCCATCACCCGGGCCCGGGCGCGGGGGTCGCTGTCGAAGAGGCTGGCGAGCTGTTCGGTCATCGCGCCGGCCAGCTGTTCCACATCGGTGATGGTCACGGCGCGCTGGTAGTAGCGGGTCACGTCATGGCCGATGCCGATGGCGATCAACTCCACCGCGCGGCGCTTTTCGACCATGGCGATCACGTCGCGCAGGTGTTTCTCCAGGTAATTCGCGGGGTTGACTGACAGCGTCGAGTCATCGACCGGCGCGCCATCGGAAATCACCATCAGGATCTTGCGCACTTCGGGGCGGCCGATCATCCGCCGATGCGCCCATTCCAGCGCCTCGCCGTCGATATTCTCTTTCAGCAGCCCCTCTTTCATCATCAGCCCGAGATTGGGCCGCGTCCGCCGCCAGGGCGCGTCGGCGGATTTGTAGATGATGTGGCGCAGGTCGTTCAGCCGGCCCGGCTGCTGCGGGCGGCCATTGACCAGCCAGCGCTCGCGGCTTTGGCCGCCCTTCCAGGCGCGGGTGGTGAAGCCGAGGATTTCCACCTTGACCTGGCACCGTTCCAGCGTGCGGGCCAGCACATCGGCGCAGATCGCGGCGATGGAGATCGGGCGGCCGCGCATCGAGCCGGAGTTGTCGAGCAGCAGCGTCACGACGGTATCGCGGAATTCGGTGTCCTTCTCGATCTTGAACGACAGCGGCGTGGTGGGGTTCGCCACGACGCGCGCAAGGCGGCCGGCATCGAGCACGCCTTCTTCCAGATCGAACTCCCAGCTGCGGTTCTGCTGGGCCTGCAACCGGCGCTGCAGCTTGTTGGCAAGGCGGCTGACGGCGCCTTTCAGCGGTTCCAGCTGCTGGTCGAGATAGGCGCGCAGGCGTTCCAGCTCTGCCGGCTCGGCCAGATCTTCGGCGCGGATTTCCTCATCGAAATCCGTGGCATAGACGGAATAGTTCGGGTCCGCAGCCGAATGCGGGGCGGGGGGCGGCGGCTCCATCGGGGCATCGCCCTCGGGCATGTCAGCCTCTTCGCCATCCTCCATGTCGGCCATGTCATCCATGCTGACCTGGGCCTGGGTGGCGTCCTGCTGCTGCTCCTGGCTGCGCTCGGGCGAGGCGTCGCTGTCTTCGCTGTCGTCCTGTTCGGACTGCTGGCTGTCGCCGGACTCCTGGTCCTGATCCTCGCCGGGCTGGTCGGCCTCGTCATCCTCTTCGGCGTCGGGATCGTCGCCAAGCTGGTCGCCATAGCCGAGGTCGGCGATCACCTTGCGCGCGAGGCGGGCAAAGGCGGCCTGGTCGGACAGGCTGCCGTTCAGCCCATCGAGCGTGCCGGCGGCCTGCTGTTCGATGAAGGGACGCCACAGCTCCATGACATTGGCGGCCGAGGCGGGCAGGGGGCGGCCGGTGGCCAGGTGCCGCACGAGATAGCCCGCGGCCTGCGCCAAGGGCGCATCCGAGGCGGCACGGATCTGGCCATAGCCCTTGCGATCCGCCTCATGCGCGATTTTTGCGTCGATATTTCCGAGGGTTCCGGGCATGGCGCGGGCGCCCACCGCCTCGCAGCGGGCATTCTCCATCGCCTCGTACAGGTCGCGCGCCATCTGGCCCTGCGGCTGATACTTGGCGGCGACGCCATCGTCATGGTGGCGGCGGCGCAGCGCGAAGGCGTCGGCGGTGCCGCGGGCCAGCAGCACCTCATCCTGCGTCATGCGGCGGCTGACCTGCGGCAGGCGCATGGTTTCCGCGGTCATGCCCGGAGGATCGACCGAGAAGCTGACGGCCACATCCCGGTCGTCGGCCATGGTCTTGGTCGCCTCGGCCAGGGCCTTCTTGAACGGGTCTGCCGGGTTGTCCGAAGGTTTCATTTCGGCGCCTCCAGCGCATATGGAAAGCGTATGGAACCTGTATGGTTTCCATACATATGTTTGCCCCTAGCGGATGCTCTGGCTTGCCGCCGATTCCGGCAGTTCCTCGGCAAAGCAGCGCTGGTAGAACTCGGCCACGGTCTGCCGTTCCAGCTCGTCGCATTTGTTGAGGAAGGTCAGCCGGAAGGCATAGCCGATGTTGCGGAAGATCTGGGCGTTCTGCGCCCAGGTGATGACGGTGCGCGGCGACATCACGGTGGACAGATCGCCATTCATGAAGGCGGTGCGGGTCAGGTCGGCGACCGTCACCATCTGGCTGATTTCGCGGCGGCCCTTTTCCGTGTTGTAGGTCGGGTTCTTGGCCAGAACGATCGCCGCCTCGGCATCATGGCTGAGGTAGTTGAGGGTTGCCACAAGGCTCCAGCGGTCCATCTGGCCTTGGTTGATCTGCTGGGTGCCGTGATAAAGCCCGGTGGTATCGCCAAGGCCGACGGTGTTGGCGGTGGCGAAGAGGCGGAAGCACGGATGCGGGGTGATGATCTCGTTCTGGTCGAGCAGGGTCAGCTTGCCGTCGGTTTCCAGCACGCGCTGGATCACGAACATCACGTCGGCGCGGCCGGCATCATATTCGTCGAAGACGATGGCGGTGGGGTTGCGCAGCGCCCAGGGCAGGATGCCTTCGTGGAAGACGGTGATCTGCTTGCCATCGACCAGCTTGATCGCGTCCTTGCCGATCAGGTCGATGCGCGACACGTGGCTGTCGAGGTTCACCCGCACGCAGGGCCAGTTCAGCCGCGCCGCCACCTGTTCGATATGGCTCGACTTGCCGGTGCCGTGATAGCCCTGGATCATCACCCGGCGGTTGTAGGCAAAGCCCGCCAGGATCGCCAGCGTGGTATCGGGGTCGAACTTGTAGGTGCTGTCGATCTCCGGCACCCGGTCGGATTTGTCGGCGAAGCCGCGCACCTTCATCTCGGTGTCGATCCCGAAGATGTCGCGGACCGAAATGTCTTCGGTGGGTTTCGCATTCTGGTCCAGCATTCCGTCTGCCCTCATAGCCGCTCGCGCGCATGGTGTCCGCGCCGGTTGGCGCATCGTGGTGCAACGCCCCGCGGGCGCAACTGATCCCCGGATTGATGGAACATATCGCACGGGGGTGCAAGGGCGAGGGGGCGCGGCAAGGCGGCCCGGACGCCCGTCAGTCGCGGAAGTTGCGGCTGTCCTTGATCTGGTCCCAGGCCCAGACGACCTCTTGCAGGCGGTCCTCGTCGCTGCGGTCGCCGCCGTTCATGTCGGGGTGCAGGTCTTTCACCAGGCTCTTGTACTGCTTGCGGATCTCGGGCTTGGACCAGTTGTCGCGCGCCTCGAGGATCTCGATGGCCTTGCGCTCGGTCGGCGGCAGCTTGCGCGTGGCGCCCGATCCGCCGCCGCGGCCGGGGTTCTGCGTGGCGTTGGTGCCGAGGATCTCCAGCGGGTCATCGACGCCAAGCCGCTGCCAGGCGCGGTCTTCCTCGCCGCGCGGACCGAAGGGCTTGGTCTCGCGGCCCCAGAGCCGGTCCTTGTCGAGGAACTTCTGGAACTCCTCGTCGGTGGTGCCCTGGAAGAAGTTCCACTTCAGGTTGTATTCGCGCACATGGTCGCGGCAGAACCAGAAGAACTCGTCCAGATGGTCGGGCGACTTCGGCGCACGGTACTGGCCCTGCTCCTGGCAGCCCGGATGATCGCAAGCGCGGGTCGAGGACTCGAAGGCCCCCGACATGCCGCGCTTGCCCTTGGTGCGGCGCTTCTTGTCCGAGGACACGCGCAGATCGAAGTTGAAGGGGTCGTTCTTGGTCATGGATACCCTGCGGTGCTGCCTTTCCGACTCGGGAGGGCGAGTTTAGGGTTTTTCACGCCGCTTTGAAGGGGCAGTGACGGTGCGGGTGCAAATAAGCGAGGAAGCGGGACAGTTATGACGATTTCCGACGAGATACGCCAGCGGTTAGACGCGCGCTTTGCCTCAAGCCTGCTGGAGGTCGCCGATGAGAGCGAGAAGCACCGGGGCCATGGCGGCTGGCGCGAGGGCGGGCAGACGCATTTCCGGGTGCGGATTCGCGCGGCCGAGCTGGGGCCGATGTCGCGGCTGGCGCGGCACCGGGCGGTGCATGAGGCGCTGGGGCCAGAGCTGATCGCGCGGCTTCATGCGCTGGCGATCGAGGCGGAGGGTTAGTCCGCCGGCCCGAGCCGCGGCGCCTTGCCGGGCTCGGTCGCCGGGCTGACCTTGGGCGCATCGCCCAGCGGCGCGGTGGCGCGCAGCGGCTGCGGCGCCTCCTCGGCCTCTTCCTCGGCGGCGCGGGCCGGCTGGCCGAAGCTGGTCAGGCCCGGGGCTGCGACCGGAGCGGAGACGGGCGGGCGCTGCGGGGCGGTGGCGGGCTCCGGCTCGGGCGCGGCCAGCGCCTTGGGCATTTCCACCGCGGCGACGGCGGCGGGGATGCGGCGGAAGGTCAGCAGGTTCTGGTAGGTCGTGGTGCGGCTGGTCAGGCCCGAGCGCTCCTCGCAGGGCAGGGTGTCGGCGCGCAGGTATTCCCAGCCGTCGCGGGCCATGTCGTTCATCAGCGCCGTCATCGCATGGGCAAACCGCTCGCCGGTGGTCTTCAGGCCGCGGACCTTTTCGCCCCGGCCCGGTGCCGGGATGACCTTGTACTCGTATCGCTGCATCGCGCTGCCTTTCTGCCGTGCCGCACGGCTTGCGGCATCGGTTGCCTATGGGCCACAGCCGCGCAGATTGCGCAAGATCAAGGCGCGGGCGGCTCGGCGGTTTCATGCTTCCTAAGCGGAGGCCAAGGAGCAAGACCATGAACATCCTCGTGATCCAGGGGCATCCGGACAGCGGCGCCCCGCATTTCTGCCACGCGCTGGCGGATGCCTATGCCGGCGCGGCGGAGGCGGCGGGGCACGCCGTGCGGCGCATCGACATCGGCGCCGTGCCGGTGACGCTGCTGCACTCGCGCGCCGAATGGCAGGCGCCGGCCCCGGACTGGGCGGCCGAGGGGCAGCAGGCATTGCTTTGGGCCGATCATCTGGTGCTGGTCTTCCCGCTGTGGCTGGGCGGGATGCCGGCGCGGGTGAAGGCCTGGCTGGAGCATGTGTTCCGCGAGGATTTCGCCTTCAAGGTCGGCAAGAACGGCTGGGAGCGGCACCTGCGCGGCAAGTCGGCGCGGGTGGTGGTGACGATGGGAATGCCGGCGCCGTTCTACGCGCTGTGGTTCGGCGCGCATGGCACGGCGCAGCTCTCGCGCTCCATCCTCGGCTTCTCGGGCATGAGGCCGGTGCGGGAAACCCGGATCGGCAGGGTCGAGGGGCTGGACGATGCCGCGCGCGAGGCCTGGCTAGGCCGGATGCGGGCCCTGGGGGCGAAGGGGCGCTGAGCGCCGCCGCCCGATTGCAGACCCGCCTTGCGCGGGTTAACACTTTGGTGACCATGGGGCGGGCAAGCTTCGGGCGGCATCGGGCGACAGCGGGCGGGGGCGGGCGGCATGGCGAACCATCTTCATGCAATGAAGCAGGCTGTGTCAGATAGGAACATCGAAGAGAAAGCACTCAAGCGGGACAAATTCTGCTGTGTCAGTTGTGGCTTGAGCGCTCAGGATGACTTGCTTTACGTTGTCTGGTCGGGTGACGATCTTCCGGCAAAGGACCGTGTACTAAAGAATGCTCTGACCGTGTGTCGAGTTTGTAGAGTTGAACCTGTCAGACACCGCCTTCCGCCATATGGTTTGGGAGCTAAGCTAACCCTCGAAGAGATTGCCGCGCAAAAGCAACAAGCTGACCTGTACAACAGGATGAAAAAGCGGGAGCAAGCTGAGGAGAAGCGCGAAGCGAAACGACTTCTCAATGGGCTTTATGCCGAACACAAATGGCAAGATGATCAGGTGTACGGCGTGCAACGGTTCGTAAAGCAGCTGGGTGTCGATACGGTCAACAAAGCTATTGCGATTTCATCGTCAAAGAATGCCGATGGAACACCTGATGAACGGTTCAGATATTTTTGCGGTATCTGCTGGAATTGGATCAAAGGCACTTGACGCTTGGCCTGCGCGACCGCGCCCTGCGCCTGCCTGCCTGCCTGCCTGCCTGCCTGCCTGCCTGCCTGCCCGCCGCGACGACGCCTTCAAGCGTGCGGCGGTAGAAAAGGATGCCACGGTGCAGGGGCGGCTCGACCTGTGACCTCCGGGCGCGGCGCCGCGCTCAGCCGCCGACCCGCTGCCTTGCCCGCAGCCCTGCCCGCTGCCGCGCCGCGCCCGACAATGGGCCGGACAATCGACCGGACGATGGGCCCGCCAGCGGGCCGGCATTCAGCGGCACGCCGTTCTTGACATGGCGCTGGGCGAGGCGGCGGGCGATGCGCCCGCTCAGCAGCTTGCGCGCCGGGTCCATCGCGGCCTGCAGGCCCTGAACCCCGGGGAGCAGCGCCAGCGCCTCGGCCCAGCCGGCCGTCCCGATGCCCTTGCGCGCCTCGGGGCCGGGGAACAGCGATTCCGCCTCGGCGCCATTGGCGAAGATGATCTCGTGATGGTCGAACAGCAGGTGGACATAGGTCAGGCCGGTGACATCGGCCGCGCAGGCGATGCCCTCCACATCCGTCAGGTGCTTGGCCGCGGCCAGCACCTCGGGCGCGCCCGCCACCCGCTCCACGATGCGCGAGCGCAGCAGCAGCCGGTGCTGCGGCGAGAGCAGCAGCGCGCGATGCGGCCGGCCGGGGCCGAGCGCACCCGGCGCCAGGCGGATCGGCCGGAAGCCGGGGCGCTTGGCCAGCGCTGCCGGGCCAAGCGCCGTGGCCTGCCGCCAGCGGACCGGCTGCAGGCCGCGGTCGCGCGTCATCACCAGATCGCCGGGGGCGAGGCTTTCCACCGGCCGCTCGCCCCGGTCGGTCAGGATCAGGGTGCCGGCGCAGAAGCAGACGATCTCGGACGGGGTGTCGATGATGCCGGTGGTGGCGGCGCTGATCAGCACATCGTTGGAGAAGGGATCGAGGTTGGTTCTGGCGATGGCCGGGCCGAGCGCGGTGTCGTTCATGAAGGGATTGCCCGGCGGGCTTGCCTCGGTAACCTCGACCAGCTCCAGCTGGGTGCCGGCGCTGGGGCCCTGATCTTGCCACACGCCCGGCTCTGCCGGGTTCCAGCCCTGCGAGATGACGCTGCCGACGGGAACATCGTCGATGGTGACATAGCCGACGTAGTAATAGGTGCCGGTCGCGGGATCGTGCAGCACGAAGCCGAGATCCATCTCGACATGGCCGGAATTGGCGGGCCAGGTCTGGCCATTGACGGTGACGGGCGCGGTCAGATCGCCGCTGAGCGAGCTGTCGCCCAGAGTGTTGCCCGAGATGGTGACCATCTGCGCGCCGTCATAGCCGTTGAAGGTGAGGCTGTTGCCAGTCTCGCCCGCGGTGTCGCCGATCAGCCTCTCGGACCCGCTCGACGTGTCGAAGAAGGTGCCGGGGGGGGATTCGGTCCAGGTGGCGGTGTCGAACAGGTAGAAGGAATAGGACATGGCGGTTCCGGGCTGCGGCTGCGCGGCAGGGCGCAGCGCCGCAGCATCGCAGCGGAACCTTTCGGAACAGGAAACGCGAATGGCGCGGCCGGGGGGCCGCGCCGGTGCCTAGAGGCCGAGCTTGCGCGCCACCATCTCGTTCACCACGGCCGGGTTGGCCTTGCCGCCGGTGGCCTTCAGCACCTGCCCCGTGAACCAGCCGGCCAGCTTGGCATTGGCGCGGGCCTTTTCCACCTGGGCGGGGTTGGCGGCGATGATCGCGTCCACGGCGGCCTCGATTTCGCCGGTATCCGTCACCTGCTTCATGCCGCGGGCGGCGGCGATCTCGGCAGGCTCGCCGCCTTCGGTCCACAGGATCTCGAACAGGTCTTTCGCCATCTTGCCGGAAATCTCGCCCGAGCCGATCAGGTCCAGCACGCCGCCAAGCTGCGCGGCGGAAACCGGGCTGTCGGCGATGCCGAGGCCTTGCTTGTTCAGGCGGCCGAAGAGTTCGTTGATGACCCAGTTGGCGGCGGTCTTGCCGTCGCGGCCCTGTGCCACCGCCTCGAAGAAGACGGCGTTTTCCTTCTCGGCGGTCAGCACCGAGGCGTCATAGTCGGTCAGCCCGAAATCGGCCATGTAGCGGGCTTTGCGGGCATCGGGCAGCTCGGGCATGGTGGCGGCGATGTCATCGACCCAGGCCTGCTCGATCTCCAGCGGCAGCAGGTCGGGGTCGGGGAAGTAGCGGTAGTCATGCGCCTCTTCCTTGGACCGCATGGACCGGGTCTCGCCCTTGTCGGGGTCGTAGAGCCGGGTTTCCTGCACGATGGCGCCGCCATCCTCGAGGATGGCGATCTGGCGGCGGGCCTCATAGTCGATGGCGGCCTGGATGAAGCGCAGCGAGTTCATGTTCTTGATCTCGCAGCGGGTGCCCAAGTGGCTGAAATCCTGGGTTTCCTGATAGCGCTCGTACGCGCCCGGCTGGCAGACCGAGACGTTGACGTCGGCGCGCAGGTTGCCGTTCTGCATGTTGCCATCGCAGGTGCCAAGGTAGCGCAGGATCTGGCGCAGCTTGGCGACATAGGCGGCGGCCTCTTCCGGCCCGCGGATGTCGGGGCGGCTGACGATTTCCATCAGCGCGACGCCGGTGCGGTTGAGGTCGACGAAGGACATGTTCGGGTCCATGTCATGGATCGACTTGCCGGCATCCTGCTCCAGATGGATGCGCTCGATGCGGACGCGGCGGGCGATACCGGGGGCCATGTCCACGATCACCTCGCCCTCGCCGACGATGGGATGGTAGAGCTGGCTGATCTGGTAGCCCTGCGGCAGGTCGGGGTAGAAGTAGTTCTTGCGGTCGAAGGCCGAGCGCAGGTTGATCTGCGCCTTGAGCCCGAGCCCGGTGCGCACCGCCTGCGCCACGCAGAACTCGTTCACCACCGGCAGCATCCCCGGCATCGCGGCATCGACGAAGGCGACATTGGCATTGGGCTCGGCGCCGAAGGTGGTGGAGGCGCCGGAGAAGAGCTTGGCGTTGGAGGCGACCTGGGCATGGACCTCGAGCCCGATCACCAGTTCCCACTCGGCCTTGGCGCCGGAAATCACCTTGGGGGCAGGGGCGGTGAAGGTCAGGTCGAGCATGGCGGTGCCTCATGTCTGCGGATCGCGTCTTCATACGGCGCGGGGACGGGCCGGGCAAGGGTGGAGGGCCTTGCGCCCCCGTCCGCTGCAGTCACCCGCGCGAGGCGGCATGTGTGCCCTGCCCAAAGGTTCCGAACCGGTTAACGCGATGCCGCGGGTTTTTGGCGTTTTGCGCGGGTTTCCGCCGAGATGGCGAGGATTCGCCTAGGCGCTTTTCCGCGAATTGTCCTGTTAACCCGTTTGGATGCAGAAGGGCCGCTGCCGGACGCCTCCTGTCCGGTGCCACAGTTCAGGTCCGATGATTGCTTTCCGCCTTCCCCGTTCGCTTGCGCCCCGGTCCTTCGTCCTCTGCGCAGTCCTCAGCCTTGCCGCCTGCGTGCAGCCCGCCGAGGAAGCCTCGGCCACCGCGCCGGTCACCCGCTGGGATCACCGCCCCGAGGCGCTGAGCTGGACCGAGGCGACGCTGACCGCGCTGGAAACCGATGGCGCCGTGCTGGCCACCACCGTTCCCTCCGACATCGACACCTTCTGCCCGGGCTATGCCACCGCCTCGCTGGAAGAGCGCGAGGCTTTCTGGGTGGGGATGCTGTCGGCGCTGGCCAAGCATGAGAGCACCTGGAACCCGCAGGCCAGCGGCGGCGGCGGCAAGTGGCTGGGGCTGATGCAGATCGCGCCGGGCACCGCGCGGGCCTATAACTGCGAGGCGACCTCGGCCGCGGCGCTGAAGGATGGCTCGGCCAACCTTGCCTGCGCGGTGAAGATCGCGGCGCGGCAGGTCGGCAAGGACCGCGCGATCTTGCACAATGGCTCGGGCGGCTGGGCCGGGCTGGCGCGCGATTGGGCGCCGATGCGGTCCTCGGGCAAGGTGGCCGAGATGGCGGCCTGGACCAAGGCGCAGCCCTATTGCCGGGTGAAGAGCTCGCGCACCTGAGGGGGCGAGCCCGGGTGGAGGGGGCAGGCTTCGGCCTGCCCTTTTGCGTTTGCGCCTTTGGCCGGCGGCGGGGGCTTTGCGCCCCCGCACCCCCGCAGGATATTTGGAAAAGGCAAAGGGCAAGGGGCGCGGCGGGGCCGTGCCGTAACCGGATCAGCCGCGCAGGACGGCGGGGCGGCGCTTGGGCAGCAGCTTGCGCGTCGCGTCGATCATCGAGATGCCGCGACCATCGGGCTGGCCGAGGGCCAGGGTTTCTGCCTTGAGCATTTCGATGCCCTCGGCCGAGGTTTCGGGCAGCCGTTCCGGCGGGATCGGGCGACCCACGGTCACCCGATAGGGCTGGCGGCCCTTGTTCAGCGTCTCGTGGAACAGGGTGATGTCGCGCAGCGTGGGGTGGATCAGGTCGAAGAGGTAGAACAGCGCCGAGTTGCGGGCGCGGATGTTGAGCGGGATCACCGGGATCTCGAACTTGCGGGCGATCATCGCCGCCGAGGGCATCCAGTCGCGTTCGTAGAGCCGCAGGCCGCGGCGCTTGGCCAGCCGGCCCGAGGGGAAGATCACCCCGAGCCGGCCCTGGTCGAGCGCGGCGCGGGTCAGCGTCATCGTCTCGCGGGTCTTGGCGTGGGTGCGCTTGTCCATGCGCCATTCGACCGGCAGGATCAGGCTTTCCATCTGCGGCAAGATGCGCAGGATGTCGGAATTGGCGTAGATGAACAGGTCGGGGCGCACCGATTGCAGCACCGACCACAGGATGATGCCATCGGCAATGCCGGTCGGGTGGTTGGCCACCACCATCGCCGGGCCGTTGCGCGGGATATTGTCGAGCCCGGTCACCTGCACGTCCTGCGCGATGATCTGCGCCATGGTCGCCATGATCCGTTCCGTCGGCTCATGCTCTACCGCGGTGCCGATGGCGACGGTTTTGGGATAGCCCAGAAGCCGGGTCAGCAGATGCCGCGCAAGGGTATGGTGCGGGCGCCCGGTGAAGAGCCAGGGCGCGCGTTCCGCTATCAAAGGGTCGATCTTGTCCTGCATGGCACACTCCGAACACAGGCTGACAACAGGAATATGACAGCTTAGTTCCCGGCGCCAGTGGGGCTTGTCTTGGGTCCGGGCATCGGCGGAAGCCTGCCATGGGCGGGGCGGGCGGCGCCCCGGGCGCCTTGGGGGTCGCTTTCGGGGTCGTTTGCGGACAGGTTCATGCGGCCCGCAAGGCCGTGCAGCGCCAGCGCGACGAGCGCCAGCGCGACAGGCAGCAACGGCCAGAGCCCGCTGCGCCACAGCGCCAGTGCTGCCAGCAGCCCGGCCCAGAGCGCCAGATATTGCCCGGGCGCCGGCCGCAGCGCAGCGTCGGGTCTGGCGGGAGCAGGGGCAGGGCGGGTGCTGCGCATGGGCGCAACAGGGCGGGGAAATGTGGCGCGATTGTGGCGACGAGGTCGGCGCTCCGGGAGAGGCGGAAACAACCGGGATTTTTCTGGCGGACTGTTTCCGGTTTGCCGATGATTGTCCCCGAGATCCCGCCGATTCGAGGCAAATTCGCGGCGGCCGGGACGCGGGGCCGCCGCGGGAAGTTTGGTGCTGGCCGGGTCAGGCGCTGCCGGCCTTGAGGATGCGCCCCACCATCTCGGCGGTGTCGCGGCTGAGGCCGGGGCGCGCCGCGACCCGTTGCAACGCCGCCTGCGCCATCGCGCGGCGGTCGGCGTCATAGCGCGTCCAGGTCTCGAAGGCGGTGCTCATCCGGGCGGTCGTCTGCGGGTTGACCGCGTCGAGGCGGATCAGCCAGTCGGCCAGAAGGTCATAGGCCGCGCCCGAGGCGTGGTGGAAGCCCGCGTGGTTTTCCGGCAGCGCGCCCATGACGGCGCGGAAGCGGTTGGGGTTCTTCCAGTCGAAATCGGGGTGCCGGGTGAGGCCGCCCGCGACCTCGGCCAGGCGGTCGGGCGCCGCGTGCAGCACCTGCACCATGAACCATTTGTCGATGACCAGCCGGTTGCCCTGCCAGCGGCTGTGGAAGGCGGCGAGTTCCGGCTCGCCGCGGCCCGCGTCCAGCAGGCAGGAGAGCGCGCCGAGGCTGTCGGTCATGTTGTCGGCTGCGCTGTGGGCGCGGGCGGCGGCCTCGCCGCCATCGAGCCGGGTCAGCAGGCCGAGGCAGGCGAGGCGCAGCGCGCGGCGGCCGGCATCGGCGGCGCCGGGGCTGAACGGGCCGGGGCTGGCCATGGCCTCCATCAGCCCGGGCAGCGCGGGGGCGAGCCTGTGTGCCAGCGCCAATTGCAGGCGCTTGCGCGCGGCGTGGATCGCGTCCGGGTCAGGCACCACGCCGCCCGCGTGCAGGGTCTGGGCCATGTCATCCTCGGCCGGCAGCCGCAGGCAGAGGGCGCGGAAGGCCGGGTCGAGGCTCTCGTCGCGCACCACCGCTTCCAGCCCGGCCAAAAGGTCGGCGGCAGGCTCGGCGCCCCCGGTCACCATCCGCGCCAGCACCTCCTTGGCCAGCGCCCGGCCCGCCTCCCAGCGGTTCACCGGGTCGGTGTCATGCGCCAGCAGGAAGGCGCGCTCGCCGGCGGGCGCGGTGCGGTCCAGCACCACCGGGGCCGAGAAGCCGCGCAGGATCGAGGGGACGGGGCGGGCGGAAAGGCCCTCGAAGCGGAAGCTCTGCTCGGCTTCCGTCATTTCCAGCACGGTCGTCGGCAGCACCTCGTCGCCATTGGGGTTCAGCAGGCCAAGCGCGATCGGGATCACCCGCGGCGGTTTCTCGGGCTGGCCGGGGGTGGGGGGCGTTTCCTGGCGGAAGGTCAGGGTGTAGGTGCCGTCCTGCCAGTCATCGCAGGCCGTCAGATGCGGGGTGCCGGCATCGGTGTACCAGCGCTTGAACTGGGCAAGGTTGCGGCCCGTGGCATCCTCGAACACCTTCAGCCAGTCCTCGATGGTGGCGGCATCGCCGTCATGGCGGTCGAAATAGAGGTCGAGCGCCGCCTTGTAGCCATCGTCGCCCACCAGCCGCTTGAGCATCCCGATCACCTCGGCGCCCTTTTCGTAGATGGTGGCGGTGTAGAAGTTGTTGATCTCGACATAGCTGTCCGGCCGCACCGGGTGCGCCAGCGGCCCCATATCCTCGCGGAACTGGCGGGCGCGGAGCGTCAGCACATCCTCGATCCGCTTCACCGGGGCAGAGCGCATGTCGGACATGAACTGCTGGTCGCGGAAGACGGTCAGGCCCTCCTTGAGGCAGAGCTGGAACCAGTCGCGGCAGGTGATGCGGTTGCCGGTCCAGTTGTGGAAGTATTCATGGGCGATGACCCGCTCGATGCGCTCGTAATCGGTGTCGGTCGCGGTCTCGCGGCTGGCGAGGACCAGCTTGGAGTTGAAGATGTTCAGCCCCTTGTTCTCCATCGCGCCCATGTTGAAATCGTCGACGGCGACGATGTTGAACACGTCGAGGTCGTATTCGCGGCCATAGACATCCTCGTCCCATTTCATCGAGCGTTGCAGCGCGTCCATGGCGAAGGCGCAGCGGTCTTCGTCGCCGGGGCGGACCCAGATGTTGAGCGGGGTGGCGCGGCCCGAGCGGGTGGTGAAGCTGGCCGAATGCGCGACGAGGTCGCCCGCGACGAGGGCGAAGAGGTAGGCGGGCTTGGGCCAGGGATCGACCCATTCCGCCCAGCCGGGGCCCGAGGCGGCAGGATTGCCGTTGGACAGCAGCACTGGCATGTCCGATTCGATGCGCACGCGGAACGGAGCCATCACGTCGGGGCGGTCGGGGTAGAAGGTGATCTTGCGGAAGCCCTCGGCCTCGCATTGCGTGCAGTAGATACCGCCGGACATGTAGAGGCCTTCCAGCGCGGTGTTCCCCTCGGGCGCGATCTCGACCTCGGCCTCCAGCGTGAAGGCGGTGGCGGGGAGCAGGGCGGCGGGGAGGGTCAGGCCCTCGGCATCGGGAGCGATGCCGGTCAGCGGGCTGCCGTTGAGGGAGAGGGAGATGAGGGTCAGGTTTTCCCCGTGCAGGCGGAGCGGCTGGCCGGGGGCCTTGGGCGCGAGGTTCACGCGCGAGAGCACGCGGGTGCGGATGGGGTGCAGGCGGAAGGTCAGCGCCACCTGCTCGACGGTGAAGGGGAAGGGGGCGTAGTCGGCGAGGAGGGTGGGCTGGGGGGCGATCTGGGGGGCGGCGGTGTCGGTCACGGCGGGNGCGTCCTTATGGGGGAGC
>JGI25322J35698_1000475_pt1 | contig 41234 bp, 39 predicted proteins | sample AutmiccBRH37_all_FD_35698 | JGI IMG/M metagenome (IMG submission 35698) | reverse complement strand
TATCTGAGGGCCCATTCTCGGAGCTGGTTTCAGCTTCCGCTACCTTCAGTGGTTGATTGAGAATTATGAACCGTGACACAGAATTTTGAATACTCCCTTCTTGAGCGAAAATTGAGTGCCGATGCGCCGAAATACTCCGCTCCTCAATGAAGGGCAACGGGTGTATCCGGTTCTTCCTCGTGACAACCAGTTGTCGCCATGGTATTTTTGTTGATCGTTGTTGACTGTTGTCGTTATCCCACGGCAACGGATAGCTGATACCGTGTTGACGAGGCGACCTTCATGCTGAACGAAAGACAGTTTTTATTTCTTATCGGTGTATTCCTGCTCGTGATCGTCATCAATGGCGTACTTGCCAGTTGTACCAAGCTTTTCTACCGTAACACATCATGGGGGCGCCTCACCCATAGCCAATTATTGATCAGACAGGGGAAAGCCGGTTTCGAACATCGGCTTAACGTTTTCGTGCAATCTCTGCTGTTCAGTCTCCTGTCTTTCCGCATTTACCTCATTGCTCTTTTCCTCTGGCTTGTTCTCTGCGGAGTGGTTTTTCTTGTGCCGCGTCAGTAGGCTGCTCTCCGTCTCCCTCTCAAAATTGAGTTTTTTAAGAGTATCAACACTCTCATTCAGACGAAAATCTTGTATTTGCTATCTTTTACGCAGGTATCAGAATTACTGATAACTGAAAAAGATGACATGCTGCGAGTTGGTGCATACGTTTCATTTAAAGGGCTGTACGTCCGGCCTTNTTCGATGAAAAGAATAATCAGCTGCCAGGTCAGATAAGGGCGGCATTGCTGAGAGATTGCATTATGATGTTCCAACCACTAAATGATTTCAATCAATTATCTCTTCCAGGCACGGTTGACGAAGTCGTAGGGTTGCTTTACAACGACATCTCGCTCAGGGATAAAGTAGTAATGGCTCATCTTACCGAGAAAGAGCTGGATTCAGCAGTCTATTTGGCTATGGCAAAAACCATTCGCCGTGAGTTTGGACTCTATCATGGCAATACTGAGTTGCTGAAATCCTGCCGCAGTTATCTTGGCACGGAATATGACCTTTATGAGGATCCGGCGATGGTCATTTTGAAGGAGTTGTGGAAGAAGATCAAGAAGACCCACAATATGCGACTCGTTCAGAAAAATCGGGTCCCAGCTTGATCGAAGAATTGCTCTTTTGCCTCCTGTTCTCTTCTCGCCTGCCGTACCGATGAGCTTTCCTTGAGCCTCGTCATTCCGAAATACAGGAATCGCCGAATGTCGGAATCGCGGACAGCAATGCGACACTCCATCCTTTTGCGAGATCTTCAAATTCAATAATTGGTTTTGTTGTGTACAATTTCTTGACCCTTATGGTGGTGTTGAGCTATTATCGACGGGTGTCCCAGGCAATCAGCTAACCAGTCAATTCCATTAAGGGTTTAACATGACTACTCTCAAAAGCACTGATTTCATCGATTCCATTGCCGACAGTCTGCAATACATCTCCTATTACCATCCGCTTGATTTTGTCAAAGCCATGCATGCCGCCTACAAAAAGGAGAAAAACAAGGCGGCCAAGGATGCTATAGGTCAGATCCTGATCAATTCCAAGATGGCGGCTATCGGCAAGCGCCCAATCTGTCAGGATACCGGTATCGTCAATGTGTTTATCAAGATCGGCACCAAATGCACCTTCGATACCGAGCAGTCCATTCAGGAGATGGTCGACGAAGGTGTGCGGCGCGCCTACAAGAATAAAGACAACACGTTGCGGTTTTCCGTGGTCGCCAATCCTGCCACTGACCGGAAAAATACCAGAGACAACAGCCCGGCTATCGTTTACACCGAAATCGTCCCCGGCGACACCCTTGAAGTACATATCGCCGCCAAAGGCGGCGGTTCGGAAAACAAAAGCAAATGCGCCATGCTCAATCCCAGCGATTCCATCGTCGAATGGGTGAAAAAAACCGTTCCCGCCATGGGAGCCGGCTGGTGTCCGCCCGGCATTATCGGTATCGGTGTCGGCGGGACCGTTGATAAAGCCGTGCTGCTCGCCAAAGAGTCCCTGATGCAGCCGGTCGATATGCAGGAACTCATCGATCGCGGCCCGACCAATAAGCTCGAAGAACTGCGTTTGGAAATCTTTCATGCGATAAACGGACTCGGCATCGGCGCCCAGGGGCTCGGCGGACTGACGACAGTGCTTGACGTGAAAATTGCCGAATATCCGACCCATGCCGCATCTCTGCCGATAGCCATGATCCCCAACTGTGCCGCAACCCGTCATACCCATTTCAAACTCGACGGGACCGGACCTGCCAAACTCACTCCGCCCAATCTCGATGAATGGCCAGATATCTCCCTCGATACGGGAGACGACGTCAAGCGGGTTTTTCTGGATGGTATCACCAAGGAAGAAATTGCCACCTGGAAATCGGGCCAGACCCTGCTCTTAAACGGCAAGATTCTCACCGGCCGGGATGCTGCCCACAAGCGCATTCAGCAGTTCTATGACGAAGGCAAGCCGCTGCCGGAGGGGGTCGACTTCAACGGCCGATTTATTTACTATGTAGGTCCGGTCGACCCGGTTCGGGAAGAGGTTGTCGGACCCGCCGGCCCGACTACATCCACCCGGATGGATAAATTCACCGGCATGATGCTGGAAAAAGCCGGGCTCATCGGTATGATCGGCAAGTCCGAACGGGGCGATGCCACCATTGAACTGATAAAACAACACAAAGCCGTCTATTGCATGGCAGTCGGCGGTGCTGCCTATCTGGTGTCAAAGGCAATCAAGAAATCGAGAGTTGTCGCCTTCGGCGATCTGGGCATGGAAGCCATCTATGAATTTGAAGTAGAGGATATGCCGGTTACCGTAGCGGTCGACTCGAGCGGCGAAGCCGTGCATAAAACCGGTCCCGCCTTCTGGCAGAAAGAAATCGTAAAAATGCAGGATTAATTCATTCAAAAAAAAGCCAGGTTAAAAAATCTTTTTCTCGACCTGGCTTTTTTCTTCAAGGTATCACCTATCCGGCAAGCGCCTCTACAATCTTCTTCCGCCGTAGAATGCCGTGAGTTTTCCCCAGCGCCAGCATCGGCTCGACCGAAAGGCGAATACGGTTGCCGGGATTAGCTTTGGCAACAGAGTTTCCCACCTCGTCCCGCATGGCTGTCACCGTAAGCGGTATAACTTCTATGCCTCGTTGCATATATTCTATCTGCTCGCCCACTGTCACCTGGTTTCTCATTTCAACCAGCATGTCGCTTCCCGGCAGGAGGACCACCGCAACCGGTTCGTAGCTCTGTTCCGCCCGGGACGAAGAATAGATCATTTCCGAACTGCCCGGCCGCTCGTTGATGAAATTTTCCGTATTTCCTCTGGTGCCGGTGCGCATGATTTCCTGCATAAATTGGTCCGGCAGCCGGATCTCTTCGGGCGTGTGCCACGCTTCAGCCGGAACCTGCCGCAGATAATCGAGCGCCGCTCGATAGACCCGGACTACCCCGCCGACATAGAAGATCGATTTCATGCGGCCTTCAATCTTCAGCGAATCGACCCCGGCAGCAACCAGTTGCGGCAGCATTTCCAGAAGACACAGATCTTTCGAATTAAAGATATAGGTACCGCGTTCATCTTCTTCGACCGGAAAAAACTCGCCGGGCCTTTTTTCCTCAACCAGCTTATAGCTGAACCGGCATGGGTGGGCGCAATGTCCCTGATTGGCATCACGACCGGTCATGTAATTGGAAAGCATACAGCGTCCCGAGTAAGAGATACAGAGGGCGCCGTGGACAAAAACTTCAAGTTCTCCTTCAACACTTTGCCTTATCTTTTTGATTTCATGAAGAGATAACTCCCTGGCGAGATTGAGGCGCTGCGCGCCCTGCTTCAGCCAGAAAGCAGCAGCCGCATGATTGGTGACGTTTGCCTGGGTGGAGAGATGAACAGGCAGTTCGGGCACGGTCCTGCGGGCGCAGTCGAGAATGCCGGGGTCGGAGATGATCAGGCCGTCCACCCCTGCCCTTTTCAGGGTCAGAAGATACTCGTCCAGTCCTTCGAGGTCACTGTTATGGGCGATAATGTTCACCGTCACATAGACTTTTGCGCCATGGGCGTGAGCGTACTTCACCCCCTCCAGCATCGCCTCTTCGGTGAAATTGCCGGCTTTTTCCCGCAGGCTGAAGCGCTTGCCGCCCAGATAGACCGCATCGGCACCGTAGTGCACCGCTGTCACCAGTTTTTCGTATGTTCCGGCAGGGGCGAGCAGTTCCGGCATAACCGGCGCCAAGCCATTGCCGCTTTCATTTTTTTTCATCGTCGAGTATTGTAAAAGCTGGTCAGAAACTCTGCAAACATACTCCTCTTTGCGCATCTGCTGCGACATGCGGAAAGAAGCTTTCCGTCCCACACTCCGGAGTACACGGATATGTATGTACGAAGAATTCTTTTTCAATCCCCCTTATTAGAGTAAGCAGTCCTCGATTGCAAGAAAGTAAATGACAGATAAACGAATCGGCATAGCCATGAGCGGCGGCGTTGACTCTACGTCCTGCGCCCTGCTCCTGCGCGATCAATTTGATATACAAGGCTTTTTCATGCGCCTTGCCCAACCGAATTTTGCCGGCCAGAAAGAACGGGTCGAATCCATTGCCGCAAAAATCGGCATTCCCCTGCAGGTAATCGACTTACGTGAAGCCTTTAAACAAAAAGTACTGGATTATTTTTCCACCAGCTATTTCGGTGGACGCACCCCCAACCCCTGCGTCATCTGCAACCGGGAGATCAAGTTCGGCCTGTTCATGGAGGCGATTCTCGGTTCCGGCATGACCCATATGGCAACCGGTCACTACGCAAGACTCGAGAAGACAGGCAACATCCATCGCCTCTTCATGGGCATCGACCCGCTGAAGGATCAGTCCTATTTTCTCTCGCGCCTCAGCCAGGATCAACTGGCAAAAATCGTCTTTCCCCTGGGCGGCACAACCAAGGAGAGTACCTATCGATATGTTGAACAACATGGCTTCAATGATTTTCAGGGCCTGGAAAGCCAGGATGTTTGCTTTCTCGGCAACGACAGCATAGGCAGCTTCCTGGAGACTCAAAACCCCCGGCAAAACGATAAAGGCCCTATTCTCACCACATCCGGTCAACTGCTGGGGACGCACCATGGCCTCTTCCGCTACACTATCGGCCAGCGCAAGGGTCTCGGTATCGCAAGCGACGCTCCCCTCTATATCGTTAAACTGGATGTCGAGAAAAACGCCGTCATCGTCGGCAGCAACGAAGAACTGTTGAACCGCCGGATCCACGTGACGGAACTCCACTGGCTCGCCGGAACCCCTCCCGATATCACCAGGGAATACACCGTGCGTATCCGTTACAGCCACCGCGGCTCTACCGCTCAACTTGCCCTGCATGACAATGCCTGCGGAGAAATCCTTTTTCATGAACCCCAGCGGGCGATAACCCCAGGACAGTTCGCGGTCATCTACGACGACACCGAACTGCTCGGTTCCGGGATCATTATGGCCGGCGAAGAGTCGTAACGATGAAGAAGGTGCTTATCACAACCCTTGGCTGCAAGGTCAACCAGTATGAATCGGCGTCCTTCAGGACCGGATTCGAGGATGCCGGTCTGACCGTGGTATCCCGAGGCGGCAATGCCGACATTGTCGTCATCAACACCTGTGCCGTAACCGGCAGCGCCGGGGCTCAGTCTCGCCAGGCTCTGCGCCGGGCCCTGCGCAAAAATCCGCAGGCGGATATTATTATTACCGGCTGCTATGCCGAGATAGCCGCCGGGGAACTGGCCGAAGAAAAGGAACTGCAGGGCCGTAACTATAGCATCATCGGCAACAGCCGGAAGGACCGTCTTGTCGGCCAGGTCCTGCTGGACGAAGCGACGCCGGGTGAAGACCTTCTCGGAACCATTGCCACGGCCAATGAGATCTGCCGCCTGCCGGTCAGACGTTTTGGCGACCGCAGCCGCGCCTACCTGAGGATCCAGGACGGCTGCGAAAGCTTCTGCACCTACTGTATCGTTCCCTTCACCCGGGGACCAAGCAGAAGTCTGGCGGCCGATGAAGTGCTCGATCAGGCACTGATTTATGCCGATCAAGGGTACAAAGAGATTATCCTCACCGGCATCCATATCGGTAACTACGGCAAGGATCTGAGCGACAAGCCGACCCTCATTGACTTGCTCGACAAACTGAGTCTTGCCACCCCGGAGGCAGCTTACCGGATAAGTTCGCTTGAGCCGCTGGAGATCGATGAAAGCCTGCTCACTCTCATGCAGAAGCGAAAAAACATCCAGCCTCATCTGCATATCCCCCTGCAAAGCGGCCATGACGAAATCCTCGCCAGTATGAACCGCAGGTATACCACCGAACAGTTCAGGGGGATTATCGAGCTTTGCAGGAAGCGGCTGCCGGATGCAGCAATCGGCATCGATATCCTGGCCGGTTTCCCCGGTGAAACCGAAGAACATTTTGCCGAAAGCCTGGCTTTTCTGCAATCGCTCGATTTCAACTATCTGCATGTCTTCCCCTACTCCATGCGGCCCGGCACTGCGGCCGCCGGTTTTAAAAACCAGGTGGGGCAAAAGATGAAAGACGACAGGGTGGCGAAATTGCGTATCCTGAGCGAAGATAAACGCAAAAACTTTTACAGCAGCCAGCTCGGCCGCTCCTGGCCGGTCATTGTCGAAGGACGCCGCGATGATCAAGGAATGCTGCAGGGCTTCACCGCCAACTATGTAGCCGTCCGATTTGCCGGACCCGACAGCCTGCTGCACGATGTCGCAACCGTCAGACTTCTTTCGCTGCACGAAAACCATATCCTTGGAGAGAGCATTCCATGAAAGTTGAAATCATCGCCATCGGCGACGAATTGACTTCCGGCAGGATCCTGAATACCACCAGCAGCTTTGCCGCCCGTAACCTGTTCGAAGCCGGCTACGAGATCTCAGCCATGAACACCATTGGCGACACGCCCCATCTCATCGGCGAAGCTTTAAAACAGGCATTGATCAGGGCCGATGCGGTTCTGGTTACCGGCGGTCTGGGCACCACCGACGACGATATGACCAACGAAGCGGTTTCCAAGGCCCTCAATCGCCCGACGATGCCCAATTTCGAAATACTCTCGAGTATTCGCACCCATCTGGATGAAATCACCACCACCCCGGTAAGCCAACTGGAAAAGCTCGCCTGGCTGCCGTCGGGCGCCGAAGCTCTCAGTCCCTCATCGCGGATGGCCGGATATCAACTCATCCATGACGACAAACCGATCTTTTTCCTGCCCGGCATCCCCAGCCAGATGCAACACCTGCTGGTCGAACAGGTGCTGCCGAAGCTGTCCACCTGGCATAAAGACCATCGGCTGGCTACCTATCAAAGGATCTTTCGCATTTTCAATCTCCCCGAAACCGAAGTGAATCGCCGCATCAACACCCTTGATCTCTGCCCTGACGTCCACATCGGCTACTACCCGGTCTTTCCCGAGGTTCACCTGAGCCTTACCGTGCGTGATAAAAAAACCAACAACGGCAGGCGCCTGTTTAAATCCTCATGCCAGGCAATAAGTACCGTGCTGGGCGATTCGATTTACGGCTATGATCGAGACAGCATGGAGATGGTCGTCGGCAGACTCCTCATCGAGCGCAATCTCAAGCTCGCCGTGGCCGAATCATGCACCGGCGGCCTGCTGTGCAGCAGGATCACCGATACCCCCGGCAGTTCCGCTTATCTCCTCGGAGGNGTTGTTGCCTATGCCAATGATTTAAAGATCGAATACCTGGGCGTTGCCGCGCAACTGCTTGAAACCCATGGGGCGGTCAGCCGGGAAACGGCCGAGGCCATGGCAGTCGGCGTGCGCTCGCGGAGCAGGGCCGATATCGCCCTGGCGGTAACCGGCATCGCCGGACCAGCCGGAGGCACCCCTGAAAAACCGGTCGGTACGGTCTATATTGCCATTGCCACATCGGAGGAAAATTGGGTTACTAAATTTCACTTTCATGGCGACCGGGCACAGATCCGGGAAATTTCTGCACAAAGCGGCCTCGATCTGGTGAGGAAATATCTTCTTCAGAAGGTCAAATAGGGTATCCCCTTCCCTTTTTTGGACCTGCGATAAGATTTTTGTTTATTTTTCAGTGTATGGTAACTATTACCAGTTCACCTCTCATTATAAACCGTAAGAATCTCAATATTCATTCATCCTGGAGAACAATATGGCGGTAAGTGTCAGCAAGGAAAGAGTCAGCAGTGTCGACAACGCAATCAGTCAAATTCAGAGACAGTTCGGTAAGGGCTCCATCATGCGTCTCGGTTCCAAGGAAACCGAAAATATTCCGGTCATTCCCACCGGCGCGCTGAGTCTGGACATCGCCCTTGGCGTAGGAGGATTCCCCAAGGGCCGAATTACCGAGATTTATGGTCCGGAATCCTCCGGTAAAACAACCCTTGCCCTGCACGTAGTCGCCATGGCTCAGAAATTAGGCGGCACCGCTGCTTTTATCGACGCGGAGCATGCCCTTGATACAAACTATGCCGGGCGTCTTGGGGTTGATGTCGACAATCTGCTTATCTCCCAGCCCGATTTCGGCGAACAGGCCCTGGAGATTGCCGAAATCCTCATCCGTTCGAACGGGGTCGACGTCATCGTCATCGACTCGGTGGCGGCACTTGTGCCCAAAGCGGAAATCGACGGCAACGTCGGCGATGCCCATGTCGGCCTCCAGGCCCGTTTAATGTCCCAGGCCATGCGGAAATTCACCGGAGTTTTGAACCGCAGCAACACGGTGCTCATCTTCATCAATCAGATCCGCATGAAGATTGGAGTCATGTTCGGCAACCCCGAAACTACCACCGGCGGCAATGCTCTCAAGTTTTACTCCTCGCTGCGGCTGGATATCAGAAGAATCGGCCAGATAAAAGACGGCACCGATATCATCGGCAACAGGACCAAGGTAAAGGTCGTCAAGAACAAGGTTGCTCCTCCGTTCAAGGAATCCGAGTTTGACATCATCTATGGTGAAGGAATTTCCAAGATCGGTGATATGCTCGATCTCGCCTCTACTCTGGAAATTATCGAAAAGAGCGGTTCCTGGTATTCGTATAAAGAAGAGCGAATCGGTCAGGGCAGGGAAAACGCCAAACGTTTTCTAACCGACAATCCGGAAATGTGCGCTGAAATCGAGACAAAAGTAAGAATGGCCTATGGTCTTGCCCCATCCGGGACATCTGCAGGTTTATCCGCAGCAGAAGCGGTTGTCCCACAGGGTGAAACATCTCCAGAAAAATAGACGAGGCAACGCGGGGGATGGTATGTCCGCCNCCCCCGCGCGCCTTTGCAACGCTCCACAATGAGGCTCTCTTGAATCCTACCCAGACCAGGAAATCAGATTCGACGTATGATGTCATAATTGTCGGCGGCGGACCTGCCGGACTCTTTGCCGCTTATTATCTTGGCGAGCACTCCAGCCTCGATGTCCTGGTGATTGAAAAGGGCAAAGCCTCTTTGAAGAGAAAGTGTCCGATCAAGGACTCCGGCTGCATCAAATGCCGGCCCTGCAATATTCTCTGCGGGATAGGCGGGGCAGGACTCTTTTCCGACGGGAAACTCAATTTTATCCATAAATTGGGCAAAACCGATCTCACCCAGTTTCTCGACGTTTCCGCGGCCATGGCCCTGATCGATGAGACGGAAGCAATTTTCAACCGCTTCAACATGGATGGCAAAGTTTTTCCGACCGATATGGAAAAGGCTCTCGACATCCGCAAGCAGGCTCGCAAACAGGGCATCGACCTGTTGATTATCAAACAGAAACATCTCGGCAGCGACAATCTTCCCAATCACATCGCCAAGATGGCCGATTATGTCGCCGACAAAGGCGTGTCGTTCCATCATTCTGAAGAAGCAAAAGAATTGATCGTCGAAAATGGTGCGGTCAAGGGCGTGAAAACCAACCGGGGAACATACTATGCAAAATATGTTATCCTGGCGCCAGGGCGCGTCGGTGCAGAGTGGGTGGCGAATGTTGCGAGGGAGCATGGCATAGAGGTCTCCCAGCGCGGAATAGAAGTCGGAGTGCGGGTCGAGGTCCATAATGAGATCATGCAGGATCTTTGCTCGACCATTTACGATCCTACCTTTTTCGTCAGAACTACGAAATACGACGATCAAACCCGAACCTTCTGCACCAACTACGGCGGCTATGTCGCCCTCGAAAACTATCAGAGTTTCGTCTGCGTCAACGGTCACGCCTTTATGGACAAAAAATCCAACAACACCAACTTCGCCTTCCTCTCCAAGGTGGTTCTCACCGATCCGGTCGAGGACAATCAGGCTTACGGAGAATCAATCGGAAAACTGGCTACTCTCATTGGCGGCGGCAAACCAATTCTCCAGCGATACGGCGACCTGAAACGTGGGCGAAGATCTACCTGGAGCAGGATAAAAAACAGCTATATCGAGCCTACCCTGAAAAGTGTTACCTGCGGCGATATTGCCATGGCCCTGCCGGAACGGATACTGACCAATCTGATGGACGGACTGGAACAGCTCAATCAGGTAATCCCTGGTGTCGCCAACGATGAAACGCTGCTTTATGCCCCCGAGATCAAGTTTTTCGCCACCCAGATAACTTCCGACAATAACCTTGAGACTGCGGTAAAAGGCCTGTTCATCGCAGGAGACGGGCCGGGAGTTGCCGGAAATATCGTATCGGCCACAGCGACCGCGCTGATACCGGCCAAGGCCATCATCCTGCGATCCAAAGCAGATATTTAGTACCTTAGAAATTCATTTCGTGTTTTTTTGGAATGAATTTCGTGAAGGTACTTATACCCCTCGAGGGGGCACTGAAATGAGTCCCCTCTGTTGTGGGAGGGGATCATAACCCTTGGGTTGCGGGCTTTAGCCCGCTTTAGAACGGCATTCTTTCATTTTTAATATTGACTCTTATCTTATTTCTGCTATAGTAGGCATCAGATAGGAATGATTATTATTCATTGATTATTATATGGAGGAAGACAAATGCAAAAGTGGGAATGTCCTTGTGGCTACATCTATGATCCGGCAGTTGGTGATGAGGATAATGGAGTTGCTCCCGGAACAGCTTGGGAAAATCTTCCGGACGACTGGGTCTGCCCGTTGTGCGGAGCGGAAAAAGAAGCTTTCTGGAAAGCCGACTGATTAAGAAAGAGGCTGTAATTTTCGAGTTTCACGCGAAATTCAGTTACAGCCTCTTTTTTTACCCACGAAGTTATACAGTCCTAATTGTTTTCATCCCCAAACCACAAACACTCTTCAGGAGAAACAATATGAGCCTTATAGTGACCCGACCTGCACCCGATTTCACTGCGACCGCAGTTCTGCCCGACAACACCTTCAAAGAGGACTTTCGTCTCTCGGATTTTCGCGGCAAATACGTGCTGCTGTTCTTTTACCCACTCAACTTCACCTTTGTCTGCCCTTCGGAGATACTCGCCTTCAATAAGGCAGTCAAAGAGTTTGAGGAAAACAACTGCCAGTTGATCGGGGTTTCCATCGATTCCGCCTATTCTCACCTGGCATGGAAGAAAACCAAAGTGAATGACGGCGGAATCGGCGATATTCAGTATCCGCTGGTTGCCGACCTTGATAAATCGATCTCCAAATCGTACGAAGTCCTGCTGAATGACAGTATCGCCCTGCGGGGTCTCTTCCTGATTGACAGGGACGGGGTCGTTCGTCATCAGGTGGTCAACGATCTTCCTCTCGGCAGAAACGTCAATGAAGCTCTGCGTATTCTCCATGCCCTGCAGTTTACCGAGAAACATGGTGAAGTATGCCCGGCCAACTGGAATAAAGGTGAGGATGCGATGAAGCCTACAGCGGCAGGAGTCGCCGAATATCTTTCGGCTCATGCCGATAAATAGCTCACGCAGCAGAAAAAGACCGTCACAGGGGGAGAAGCAATGACCTTCTCCCCCTGCGGAAATATCGTTCTATAGAATTTTTTCGTATAATTCCGCATTGTAACCCACGAAGAAAACATCCTCTTGCCTCAGGGTCGGTGCTCTGAGGTTGCCTGAAGGACCTATAATCTTCTTCAACATGGATTCTTTGTCGGCAGTGGCGGGAATAAATTCAAGTATTTTTTTGCCACTGGCAACATAGACCATTTTGGCACCCTTTATTACCTGCCATGCCTCGTCGCCTTTATAGGATTTCTTTCTTGCATCCACCTCCTCGGCAATTTCCGCACTCTTGCCCGAAAACGCATGCCATGCGTTTTTACAGGAAGCTCACCCTTTCCGCATATACGCCCAATCAATCTTCATATTTTCTCCTTGTCTTTCAAATGTCTCCTTATTCACTGCCGATGATACGGCCTGCGCTCAGAAGCACCATGTGCAAAAGCAAAGCACCATTCAGCACAATGAAAAGGAGACGGTAGTTGGCCGTGTTCCGCATCCCCAGCCAATAAAAAAAGAATGCAGACAGAAAAAGACCATTGGCAATGACCCCGTAGCGAATTGCCGTCCATAATCGATCAGGCGGATATGGCAGAACGGCAAATATCAGCATGGTAAAAGACAGCGCCCCAATCCAGGTGATCATCAGGCGCTTCAGGGTATTCTCGTGCAACTGGCTGAGAAAATTCGGCAAACTGCTGTCGGCATAGTCTTCACGGTAAGAAAGAAGAACCAGCCAGAAATGCGGAACCTGCCAGAGGATAAATAACGTGACAATGAGGATCGCGGTCGTAGCATTCCCCCCCCCGCCGGCAAGCCAGCCGATATAGGCCGGCAGAGCCCCGCAAAGTGCACCCGGAATAATGGCAAGGACACTTATCTGTTTGAGCGGAGTATATATGCCATTATAAAGAACGACGGCACCGGCGGTCACTCCAACTACTACAAGCTCTTCCGTTCCTGCGGCGATAATCAGTAGTCCGGCGGAAAGGAGCAAGATGGCCTGCCAGCCAGCCTGCCTGAGGGTGAGTCGCCCTGTCGGCAACGGTCTATTCCTCGTCCGCGTCATTCTGCCGTCAAGTTGATGTTCCTGCAGACTGTTCAGACTGGCGGCACCCATTGCGACAATAAAAATGCCAACGGAAACAAGCAGTGTCCGCTGGGAGAGAACCGGACTGGCAAGCAAAGCGCCAAAAAGAGCGGCACATCCGATAAGCAGGCAGAGGGGCACCTTGGCCAGTTGTAATCTGGCTGTCATACTTGTCCGGGCGCCGCTGGATCAGTCACTTTCCTCAAGCCAGGCCTCGTATTCCTCTTGTGGAACTATTCGCAGTCTGCCAACCATTGCCGAATGGTCGGTTCCGCAATACTCGGTACACTGAATATCAAATTCCCCCACTTCATCGGCGAAAAACCATGCATATGTCGGCATTCCTTTCACCGCATCGACTTTAACGCGGAATGCAGGCAGATAAAAGCTGTGCACGACATCGACGGAGGTAATATTCAGCTTGATTGCCCGCCCTTTGGGGACCACCAGTTCATTTTCGCTTTCCTTGTCGTTCTCGTAGATAAAAAGCCAGGAAAACATCTGTGCTTCGACCAGGACTTCCAGAGCGTCCTCCGGTACCGTTCGCAGTCCGAGATAGGAGGTCCAGCCGATGTAAAACATCGACAAGGCGATCAACGTCGGAATGACGGTCCAGAAGATTTCCAATTTATAGTTGTCACGAATATCGCTCGGGACAGGATTTTTGCTGCGACGGTATTTTATGACAAAATAGACCATCACGGCGGTGATACCGAACAGCAGGACTATGGAAATTCCGAGGATGTACCAGAATGCCTGATCTACACCTTGTACCGAGGTCATAATGTTCTCCACCTGTTATCTGTACGCCACATCCCAGAATGTGAAGCTGATCATTATTATGAGAAAAATAACTGTGCTGATAAAAGAAATGACGATGATCGGGCCTTCATATTTCAGATGCATAAAAAACAGCAGCACAAATATCACTTTAGTGGTGGCTATAGCCAGCGCCACCGGAACATTGAAAAATCCCAGGTCGACGTAGGAAATCCCTACGGTAACGCCAGTCAGAATCAACAGAATGGCGAGAACGGTACCGAGTTGCGTAAAACTCAAAACGTGATGTTTTTCGACGCCTTCCACCATCGCAATCTCCAGTCTCCGAGAAGCGGCACTGTATTCAGTACCCCCTTGAGACATACCCTTTTCAGCTTCCTCTTGAGGGGGAAATGATAATTTATCTAAAGGACTCAACATATCTTTTTTCCTATAGCACCAGATAAAACAAGGGAAAGACGAAAATCCAGATTAAATCGACGAGATGCCAGTAAAGACCGGAGTTGTCAAGCATGACAAACCTCGAGCTGGTCAACTTGCCGGTAAGCACGAGAACCAGGCTGATGGTGAGAAGAACCATGCCGATAATGACGTGGAGGCCGTGCAAACCGGTAATCACATAATAGAGACCGAAAAAAATATTCAAGCCGGGTTCGCCGTTCACCAGGGTATCGGAATTAGGATAGATATCATGGTGAATCTTGGCTCCCCACTCGAAATATTTGTTAACGAGGAAGATAAATCCGCAAAAAATCGAAAAGATAAGAAGACCTATGGTCTGTTTTCTGGCATCCCTCTGGATCGCGGTGATCGAAGCGGCAACCGTGAAACTCGATACCAGCAGGACAACGGTATTGACCGCGCCGATAATCCGGTCCAGCTCTTTGCCGCCCAGGGCGAAGAATTCCGCATATTCATAAAAATAAACCGCATAAAGGACAAACAGCCCGCCAAACAAAATTATCTCTGAATAGAGAAACAACCACATACCTATCTTAATACCGGTCTCGTCTATCCGCGAACTCATCTCACCCCACCTTTCATGCCGTTCTTCTCCGACCGTTTCACAACTTCGGTAAAATCATAAGGAAATTCCATAATCTCAGGCTTCTCCGGAAAATTGTGCAACGGCGGTGGGGAAGGTATTTTCCATTCGAGGGTAGTTCCTCCCCAGGGGTCGGCGGGAGCGGGAATACGTTTGGCAAAGCTTCTCAGCAGATTGACAAACATGATAACAATTCCGAGGACCATCAGATATCCGCCGAACCCGGCGAGAAAATTGCCGGTTTCGAATTGCGGCAGGTAATCGTAATACCTTCGCGGCATCCCCTGCAAGCCCAGGATCAGCATGGGAACGTAGTGAAAGATGAAACCGACGGCGGTGAGCACCGCCCCGATATTTGCCGCCCTGAATGAATACATGATCCCGAACATCTTCGGCCACCAGTAATGGAGAGCGGCAAAAAAGGCGAACCCGGTGCCGCCGAACATGACGAAATGAAAATGGGCAACGACAAAGTGGGTGTCGTGAACATGAATATTGGGGCCGGCCGCTCCCAGAACCAACCCGGTCAGACCGCCGACACTGAAAAGATAGATGAACATCAGCGAAAAAAGCAGCGGCGGGGACAGCTGAATCGATCCCTTATACATAGTAGCCACCCAGGAGAAGACCTTGACCGCCGAGGGAATTGCCACAAGAAAGGTTAACAGCGAAAAAACGAAGACCGACACGTCGCTCATCCCGCTGGTATACATATGATGCGCCCAGACAAGCGAGCCGGCAATGGCGATAGCCATTGAAGACCAGACGATGGCTTTGTAGCCGAAGATCGATTTACGGGAAAAGACCGGAATGATTTCGGAGATCACACCCATGCCGGGGAGGATCATGATATACACAGCCGGGTGGGAATACATCCAGAACATATGCTGGTAGAGTAAAGGATCCCCTCCCCGGTCGGGATCGAACAGACCGATGTTCAGTAATCGCTCTACCACCACCAGGACCAGGGTAATGGAGATTACCGGTGTTGCGAGGATCTGGACCCAGGCCGTAGCATACAGAGACCAGGTAAAAAGCGGGATCTGCATCAACCCCATCTTCTTGTCGCGCATGCGGTGAAAGGTTGTGACGAAGTTCAGACCGGTCAGCATCGACGACATGCCGAGAATAAAGGCCGCGGTCACGGTCATGCCGACATTGGCAGTATTCTGTACGCTGAACGGTACATAGAAGGTCCAGCCTGTATCGGGAAAACCTTCTCCGACAAAGAGTGAGACGACGGCAAAGAGACTGCCGAGCATAAAAAGATACCAGCTGAACAGGTTGAGCCGAGGAAAAAATACATCGTCGGCTCCCAGCTGGATGGGCAGGAAAAAATTGCCGAAAATTGCAGGAATCCCCGGGATCATGAAAAGAAATATCATGATCACCCCGTGCAGGGTGAACACCGAGTTATACATTTCGGGCCCCATGATCGTCCGGCCCTGGGTCATCAACTCCGTCCTGAGCATGAGTCCAAGAAATGTGGCGAGAATGAACCAGAAAAAAATGGCAGCCAGATACATCAGTCCCAACCGTTTGTGATCGTGGGTGAGCAACCACGATTTCACTCCGGTAAGACCGGGCGGAGCCGAAGTATGGTAAAACGATTGTGTCGCTGTCATGTTTGTTTATCCTGTAGAGTGCTGTTGTCCGTCACCGCCTTCTCGGCGTTATGCCCCTTTTTCCTGTAATAGAGCCAGAGACATAGCAAGATGACGCCGAAAAGGATCAGAACGACTACTTTAACAGTCTGAAACACCGATTTGTTCGAATTCGGATCATAGTTAAAGCAGAAGTCGAGCAATCTCCGGACCGAGAGAGCAGGCGTCCCGCTGGCCGCAGCGTACAAAGCCACATCGATATCACCTGCCAGGAACGAGCCGTAAATATAACGGATGATCTTGCCGTCCGCAGCAATGACCATCAGGGCGGCAGGATGAATAAACGTTTCATCGTCGATCTTCTTAAAGCGAAAGCCGACCGAGTCGGTTGCCGCTTTGATCGCTTCCTTTTTACCGGTCAGAAAACGCCACTCGCCTGCCGGAAAACCCTCATCCAGTATTTTCAGGTAGTTTCTTTTCGCCCGAGCCGCATCCTGAATGCCTTCCTCTTCATTAAAGCTGAGGGCAATGACCCGGTAATCCCTGCCGGGCTGAACACTTAGATTATTCAAGGCAATAGCCAGATTTGCCAGATTCTTGCTGCAGATATTGGGACAATAAAAGTAGATGGGAAGAAAAAGTGTGGGACGATCTATAATGTCGCCAAGTCTGACAGGCCTCCCCTCCTCATCGACAAACTCAAGATCGAGAGGAACGAATTGCCCGGTTTTGTCTTCTATCCACAGGTCGCCGTCACTGCTCTTATCGGCAATCACCCGTTTGCTCTGTTCCAGAAGGCCGGGACTTTCGCTCACAGCCCAGGCGATTCGTGCCGCCATGCCCAGAAACATGACCAACAATAAGAAAATATTTGCAATTCCGGCCATGCGTCCAGCCCGTAATTATTTGACTTTCTGGGAGGCACCCGTACTCAGGTTGACCTTCAGGGTCGTCCGGAACTGGTGCTTGGACTTGAAACTGTCACGCCCCCCGCCATATGCCAGCAACACGATGGTGTCACCATCCACGGTTATTTCAGTATCGTTCTTGTCAGATGATTTCAGAGGCATGATAAATTCGATAGTGGTCGTTCCACCCTCCTCTGTGCCTCCCACCAGGGTCACATTATCGGTGCCGCCCAATTTGGTGTCCAGGCTGTGATTATTATCCTCATTGCCGAATTCATCAACTATCTCGGCTTTACCGCCTTTTACATAACCGAGAATAAAATTGGCGTCCTTCATCATCTTGCTCGGATTAAAACCGATTCCTACCCAGCCTTCCGTTTGCGCCGACATTTTTACTGCCAGATTATCTCCGTCGACCTTCCAGGCAAAGGACATTTTTTTATCCTGTATTTCGTGGTCGTACTGTGCTGCCGGGGAAAACGTCCCGGTTCCGAGCAGCATGAGACCGATTCCGCCTAGAATCATTTTAAAGTTTCGCATAATTCCCATAAGTTCTCCTTGATTATAATGAGTATTCCCATGGTGACAAGGTCTTGCCTGGAAAACTTGTCTATGGGAGTTAATGACTGATAATGAGTGGTGTTCGCCCGGGCATTACCACCGAAGTGCATAGGGGTGGGGAACCTATACCTTGCCGAAAAGAGTAGCATATCTTTCCGTACATGAAAAGATACATTGTAGTTTTGCGACGCATTTGCAAATAGAAATGAGAATTTTTGTTTGAAATGCTTTAAAAACGTTTGCAGGCTGAAGAATCGATGATTACTCTACAGCGGTGAAGATAGTCCGGTAGCGGCAGACTGCGATGAAATTGCTCATCTTTTAAATGAATAATGAAGCATGACATCCATTCTGTGACATCAACCATTATACCCAGGAGAAAAAAGAATGGCGCAGAAAATGGCAGTGTACAAGTGTGATGTTTGTGGGAATATCGCCGAGGTTCTTACCGCTGGTGGCGCTGAGATGATGTGCTGTGGCCAGGAAATGACCATGCAGAAAGAAAACACCACGGATGCGGCAGTGGAAAAACATGTTCCGGTCCTTACCAGAAAAGATGGGGGCTGGGAGGTTACTGTCGGGTCGGTCGATCATCCGATGACCGCAGCCCACTTTATCGAATGGATAGAACTCTCTGTCGGGAATACCGTGTATCGCCAGTTCCTTTCTCCAACCGACAAACCTGCAGCGTTTTTCCCCCTTGCTGCCGATGGCGTTTCCGCCAGGGCCTACTGTAATCTCCACGGACTCTGGAAGAAATAGTATGCTTCGCATGTCGGTCGGATGGCTGTCCGACCGACACACCTCACCACTATTTTCTCGCCTCCCCTCTCGTACATTTTTGTCTTTGAACGATTACAAACATTTGATCATCACGTAAAAATCAGCTCGCACGACAGGTTTTTTTCCCTCGCCCGGAGTACTGATTTTTGTGATTTCAACTTGTTATAAGTAGCAACTTTCTTTATAAGACAAACTTACGACTTCATCACCATTGACATTATGTGCATTCGGATAGAGTTTAATATCAAATTAAACTTTGGAGTAGATTATGAAATTTCGCGGCAACCGAAAGCAGGTCCTGGCCCTGAATACTTTCGTCAAACTGGTACGCTGTACAAACACTGTTTCATATCATGTTCACAAACACCTTCAGAACGAGCTGACCGTGAGCCAGTTCGGTATCCTCGAAGCTCTTGTTCATCTGGGCCCGATGTCGCAGAAAGAATTGTCGGAAAAGATCCTCAAGTCACCTGGAAACATCACCACTATTATCAATAACTTGGAAAAAGCCGGTCTGGTGACCAGGATCCTGAGTATGGAAGACCGAAGGTATTATGCGATTCATCTGACAGAAAAGGGTCGAGAGCTTATTGAAAGGATTTTTCCGGTCCACGCCGAAATACTCTTCAACAGAATGTCGGTGCTTACCGAACAAGAACAGCAGACACTCGGCAAACTCCTGAAAAAGCTTTCAATCCCTGAAGAGAACGATACAGGAAAGGGAAAGTAACCGCATATTTTAACTGACGCCAGCCGGCACAGCCGCAGGCTAAGGGGGATGCATGAAATCCACTCAATTTCGCACTGAACAGGACAGCATGGGAGAAGTTAAAGTTCCGGCGCATGCCTTATATGGCGCCCAGACCCAACGAGCTGTTGAAAACTTCACAATCTCCAGCGAGCCTTTGCCGTGGAACTTTCTCGAGGCAGTTCTGTTGATCAAATCGGCTGCGGCTCGCACCAATGGCGAACTGGGACTGTTGCCTGAAAATTATGCACAGCTGATTGTTGCTGCCGTTGCCGCACTTCGTACAACCCGCCCCACTGAACAGTTCCCTGTTTCCATTTTCCAGACAGGAAGCGGCACCAGCACGAACATGAATGTCAACGAAGTCATTGTCGGGATAGTCCGCGCTCAAGGCACCGAGCTCTCACCAAACGATCATGTCAACCTCGGACAAAGCAGCAACGATGTGATTCCTACTGCCATCCATCTGTCCGCTGCCATCGCGGTCAGTCGTTCCCTGCTGCCTGCCATCGGCGACCTGGCTCGGATCATCCGTTCCTGTGGTGCAGCCCACAACGATGTAATCAAAACTGCCCGGACCCATCTCATGGACGCTCTGCCGATCTTTCTGCAGTCGGAAATGGACGGATGGGCGGCTCAACTCGATGAATGCATTGAAAGGATTCAGAGCGCCCTGTCCAGGCTGCAACGGCTCCCGCTGGGCGGGACAGCGGTCGGCTCAGGCGTCAACTGTCATCCGGGCTTTGCCGCCAAGGCTATCGCCCAGCTCAGTCTGGACACGTCGATGCCTTTTACTCAGGCATTGTCTCTCTATAAAGGGCTCAGCAGTCTGGATACGGTGGTTGAGTTTTCCGGACATCTGAAAACCTGCGCCGTAGCCTTGACCAAGATTGCCAACGACTTGCGGTGGATGAATTCCGGCCCCCTTACCGGCTTTGGCGAAATCACCTTGCCTGCTTTACAGCCGGGCTCGAGCATCATGCCGGCAAAAGTCAATCCGGTCATCCCCGAAGCAGTATGCATGGCGGCAGCTCAGGTCATCGGCAATGACACCGTCATCACGCTTGCCGGGATAGGCGGCAATTTCCAGCTGAACACCATGCTGCCGGTTGCGGCGGCCAACATTCTCCAGTCCATCGACCTGCTGGCCGGCAGTGCCCGCACTCTGGGTGAAAAGGCAGTCGCGACGATGACAGTCAACCGTGAGGTCTATGATCGGGCTCTCTCTTTAAATCCCATTCTGGTAACGGCTCTCAATCCGGTAATCGGCTATCTGAAAGCGGCGGAAATTGCCAAAATTGCCCAAAAAGAACAGAGGCCCGTGCTTGACGTGGCTTTGGAACATACCGACATTCCCCGGCAAGAGCTGAAACGTCTGCTTGATCCGAGAAATCTTGCGGAAGGCGGTGGGAAAGAAGCTAGCGCCTGATAATCCGTCTTCCTGCCAGGCCGAGCAGTTGCCGCAGGTAGTCGAAGACGACCTTTCGGTTCATTTTGGATACGCCGAAATCCCGGTCTCTGAATTCGATGGGAATTTCTTTTATCCGCAATTCACTGCCATATTCGGCAAGAATGGCCAGGCCTATTTTGAAACCCGGGACGGTTCCGGGCAAATCGATCAATCGCTTTCTTTCAACTGCGAAAAAACCGGCCAACGGATCATTGACATTGCAGAACAGCAGGGCGGGAATGGTGGCGATCCGTGACGACAGCCTTCTCGACAGGGGCCAGTCGGGGGTCGCCCCGCCTTCCACATATCTGCTGCCGATCACCATATCGTGGGTCCCGGCCAGAAGCGGCCCGAGGAGGTCGGGGATAGCCTCCGGAGGATGACTGAGATCGGCATCCATGACGAGGATGAACTTTGCGTCGGTTGCTCCCGCCCCGGCGATTACCGCTCCGGCAAGACCGACATTGATCTCCCGCCTGAGCAACCGGACCGGCCCCCGGTTCAGCCATGCAGAGATCCGAGCACAGGTGGAGTCCGATGATGCCGAATCGACAAACAGCACATCAAACTCCAGCTTGGATGATTGCCGCACCAGAGTGAGCCGCTCCAGGAGGATATCGATATTTTCCGCCTCATTGAGAGTGGGGACTATGAGAGTGACTGTTGCCAATTCGATATCCTCATGCAGGAAAAGTGCTGCCCCATCATCCGCCGATTCTTTTCAGACCAAGATCATGCAACGGCAGAATCGTCACGTCAAGCTCTTTTACACGCTGTATAGAATCCCAGGCAGCCATCGCATCCAGATGCACCCCCGGACATACCGCCGGCCCATGAGGCGGGAAATTTTCCCGATTGCAGCAAAAACCGGTAATCACCGCAGGCCCCTCAACCGTCTCGACCAGTACCGACAGCCCCCCGAGAGTATGTCCCGGCGAATGGATAACCTTGATGCCGGGGACGATTTCCGCCCCCCCTTCGACCGCAATAAAATCGATTCCTTCGATATAATATTCATCATAACGATGATCGAGAGGATGCGGCGAATGGCAGAAATCAATCTCCCTCGGATGGGTATAAAAAGCAGCCTGGGAAAACAGGAGGTTGTTGCCGCAGTGATCATCGTGCAAATGGGTGTTGACGACAATGTCGATGTCCTCAACAGTCAGATCATGCTTTGCCAGACAATCGACGAGCGAGGCGGGCTCCAGGCCCGTATCTTCGATGAATTCGTCCGGGGTGAACAGCTCGTTTTCGTCAAGCCCCGTATCCACCAGAATATTGTGCCCGTCACCCTGAACCAGAAATGCCCAGATAGGCAGCCAGATCCTCTTCCCGTAACCCTTCTGGTAGGTCATGATCCCCTGGTCGGGGTTTCGAACTCCTGTGAGCAAAGGTGTTATGGAATACGCCACGGCATTCTCCCCCTTTTTTGTAAAGATATGGTTTGAAGTTCGCCACTTTGCCAGAACTATTTACTCATAAATAGCGGAAAATCAAGGTATACTGAAAATTAATGCCAAGGAGACACCGGGACCGATTAAAACCAGGCAGTTTATCGATGGTCTTTACGGTCGATTTCCTGCCGCACCACTTTGGCCAGACCGCCAATAGTATAAGGTTTGCGCAAATGCATCATTACCCCGAGTTTCATGGCCAGTTCAACGCGGTTATATTCGGAATAGCCGCTGGCAATAATGGCCCGCTGATGAGGTTTAAGCTGCAGCGCCTGGCGGTAGGTCTCAATCCCGTCGATACCGGGATCCATTATCATGTCGAGAACAAGCAGATCGACCGTCCTCTTTTTCAGATACTCGACGGCTTCTTCACCGCTGGCGACGGCATCGGCAAGATAACCGAGTTCACGCAGAATATCGCCGGCAATGATCCGTTGTTCCTTGACATCGTCAACAACCAGAATCATCTCGCCCTTCCCCCGATATTGCTGCAGGTCCTCCAGCTGCTCCTGGGAATGCAGCTGCGCAGTCGCCGGAAAATAGAGGGAAAATGTCGCACCCTCACCAGGCATGCTCCGTACATCGATATATCCTTTATGGTCCTGCACAGCACCCCAGACCACCGCCATACCAAGCCCGGTCCCACTGACCCCCATCTTCTTCCTGGTATAGAAGGGTTCAAAAATAAAGCGAAGATCTTCGGCGGAAATTCCATGGCCGGTATCAGCGACTGTCAGGATAACATAATTACCTTCCGTTATCTTTTTATATCCATGGACCGGTTTATCGAGATAACTATTATGAAGTGTCAGCGTGATAACGCCGCCCTGGCTCATCGCTTCGGCAGCATTGATGACCAGGTTCATGACCGTCTTGCCAAGATGAACCGGCGATCCTTTGACCCGCAGAAGATCCCCTGCAAAATTTCTGACAATCCGGATATCGGGGTGCCGGTCAAGCATGTTTGCACATTCCGGGCTGGCCAGATAATCATCGACTACATTTGCCAGATCCAGAACCTCCATGACCATTGCTCCTCGGCGGGCAAGCGTAAGCAAATCCTGGACAATGGCGGCGGCTTTCTGGCCGGAGGTCCGGATTGTGGTCAGCGGCCCGCTCATTTCATGATCTCGAGGAAGCCGCATAAGCAATAATTCGGGGTATGACACTACCCCTGAAAGGATGTTATTCAGGTCATGGGCAACGCCCGCCGCCAGGGTGCCTATCGCCTCCATCCGCTGGGCCCGCGCCAGTTGATCCTGGATCTCTTTACGGTCCTCGATCTCTTTCTGCAACTGCTGGTTGGCCAAGACCAGCTCCATGGTCCGTTTATTGACCAGGATCTCGAGATCTTCACGGTGCCGGGCCAACTCTTCGTCGCGTTTTTCAATCTCCGCGAGCATGCTGTTGAAGCCTTCGGTCAAACTGCCGAATTCGTCGTTGTTGAGTTTTTTCACCCGGTAAGAATAATTGCTCTCCCTGCCCACCGAGTCCATCGTCTCCAGGAGTCCCACCAACGGCCTCGCGATGAAGCGGTGGAGCCGAACCGAAACGAGTTGGGCCAGCACTCCCATGGCCACAAGCAAGGCAACGACCAGCACAATGGATCCCAGCAGTCTGTTGTACAGTTCCTTCAGATCGGCACGGATTGTGATATAGCCGATTTGCTTCTTCTCGAGGATTATGGGTGCCGCGAGTTCAAGATAGCCGTTATCGAAAATGTGCACTGCCATCATCTGCGTTTCGTTTCTTACCTCGGCAAGGATCTTTTCGCTGACCTTTGCCACTTCTTTCGTATCGAGCCCATCCTGCCGATAGACAGCGAACAGAGTGCCGGGGCCGGTGTAAATTGCCGCCTCGACCACATCGCCGACCACTCTCAAAGCCGACAAGGTTTCGAGCGCCGCTGCCGGATCGTCGAAAGCCAGGGCGGCCGTACTGTTTTTCGCGATTGTTTCAGCAAGCATGGTATGGTTCTCCACCATGCTCCGCCGAAATGAAAAAACCTTGTCAAAGACAAAGAGGACAGTCATAAGCATGACCAAAGTACTGCAGATCAGCATGACGATGATCGCCAGCTTGGCCTGAATGGGAAGATCGTCAAATCGCCGAATCATTATCATTGATCGTCCTCCGTTCCGGTCTTGACGATTCTGGCAAGTTTCAGCATCTGGGCACTGACCAGAAAATCACTTCGTTTTGTTTCTGCGATATTCACCTCGATCTTGATCCGGTTGTCGACCGTGAGCAGGTTCACCATTCCTCCGGCCCGGCAGAAGCCGGTGACGCCCCCCACTGTGAGCACCCCGTGATCCCGCGCCGCAATGCTCAGATATGGCAGGTCGTCCAGCATTTCATTGCCGATGAAAAGCAGATCAATCTCCTGCCACTGCACCTCTTCCATGTTTCGATACCGTCGAATCCGAATCTTACGACCTTTGACCGTCTCACTCATTATCACCTTGTCCAGATGCCTGCCAAACGGGTCCATTCCAAGGATAGCAATGGAAAACTCAGCTTGAGCGCCGCCTTCGGTCTCTGCAGGCCAAACGATGAATTTTGTCAGATTGAACAGAAATACCGACTTTACCTCGCTCTCCTCAAAGGCCGTGGCCGATGCTGCAATCGACTTACCGGTCTGAGCCATGAAAATGATATTAAAGATCAGACCACTGGCAGCCAAGATGAAAATCCTGCGAACGCCCTTAAAAAATATACTCTGCTGTCGTGATGTAACCTTCATTTTAAGATCGGCCGCCCAGGCTGCCGTCAATAACTCCAGGTGAGCTTGGCATAAAACTGCCGTGGTACTTCGGAGCCGACGAGACTGTTGCCCCCGGGAAACTCCATTTTCGCCGAATCGGTGAGATTTTCGCCGGAGAGGCTCAGTTTAAGATTCTTGTCTACCTGCCATCCCAGCCGCAAATCGAGGCGAATATAGGCATCGACTCCTTTTGCGGTCAAGTCGTCGACATAGTACAATTCGGAGTCGAGCGACCAGTTCGCCGGCAGGTCAAGCCATGAACGAAGTTGAAACTGATGTTCCGGGAAGTCGTCTTCGTCAAACTGCTGATCGCTCCACACCGTCTCCGGACTGCCTTCGAAAGAAGCTTTTATATAGGAGTAGCCGAAGGCCAACTTCCAGAAATCGACCGGCTGAAGGGTGGCAAGAACTTCAACGCCATGGGTCGTACCGCTCAAGTCGTTGCCGAAATAGCTCGGTATCACCAGATATGGCGAACGAGCGTCAGCGTCGATATAGGAGGATCCCCGGTCAAGAGAAAGCAGATTTTCATAGACATTATAAAAAACCGCCGTATCGAATGAAAGGCTTGCAGTCGGTGACCAACGATGGCCAAGTTCGTAAGCTACAAGCTCCTCGGGCTGAAAATCGTCCTGACCGATAATCGCTCCGCGATAGCGAACGCCGTGACTATCGGTCACCTCATAGGCGTATGCCAGAACATCATGATCGGCCCTGGAGGGGGTGCGGACCGCGCGGGAGATCGCCCCCCAGACTGTCTGCAGCTCCTCGGGCTTCCATCGCAGGCGGATGGTCGGTTGCAATTCGAAGCCGCTGTAATCGTTATGTTCAACCTTGGAGCCGAGAGTGAGCCACCAGCTATCTGCCAGTGTGATTTCATCCTGGAGAAAAGCACTGTAGAGATTTTCGCTCTTGCTTTCCGGGACAAACAATAACGCGTCGGAACTGCCGATATCGTCGCTGCTGCGCCTGTACCCAAGCCCCCAGACCACATCCTGGGAGGAGGTCGCCATTGTCCGGTATTGAAAATCCAGATCGAAGGTATGGCGATTCTCAGACGGAACGGCGGTATCGATATTGGAGTAGTCGTAATATGCCTGCATACCGATCAGGGTATCGACACCGCGTTCCATCTCCCACCTGGTCAGCAGATTGCCGCCCCAATACCTGGCTTTGTCCTGCGATTCCGCGGGCGACAGCAGACCCGGCAAACTGTAGGCGAGTTCTTCTTCCCCTTTATGGACGTCGCCCTGTACGGTCAGAGAGCTTGCAGAACCGGCGGCGACATCCGCACGAAAACCGGACTGCAGCTTTTGCCAGCCGTCGTATGCATCTTCCCCGCCCGGTTGGACATAACCGTCCTGAACATCGCCCTTGGTATAGAGTCGATAGCTGCCCTTATCGCCTATCCTGTCGCCGTATCTGGCCCCGGCCGCCACAGGATAACGGGTGCCTGTGGCGGCAGTGAGCAAGGCACCTTGGGTTTGATCGGTCGATTTGGTGATTATATTGATTACGCCGTTCACGGCATTGGCGCCCCAGAGGGTCGCACCCGGTCCCCTGATTACTTCGATCCTGTCGATATCCTCCATCAGGGTGTCCTGAAGTTCCCATAAAACCCCGGAAAAAAGAGGAGTATAGACGCTGCGCCCGTCAATCAGCACCAGCAGTTTATTACTGAACAGATCGGCAAATCCGCGAGCCGAGACCACCCACTTGTTGGCGCTGATCTGGGCTACCTGCAGTCCGGGTGCCATTCGCAGCGCCTCGGGAATGCTCCGCGCCCCTGCCCTCTCGATATCTTCGGCAGTGATCACAAAGACGGCGGCAGCGGCATCGGCGAGTTTTTCAGGTTTTTTCGACACCGAGGTGATTTCCGCCCGGAGAAGATCTTCAATCTTCAGACTCTTGAGATATTCGATCCGTCTGTCTCCGTCATCGGAGTCGACTGGAGCGGCGCCGGCAATGGTGGTCGTCCCCGCTGCCAGAATCGTGCCGCATAATAAAGTGGCTTGCAGGAAAACTCGGTTTGCTCGATGGAGGACTCGGTTCTTTTCATGCATAGTTCACTTTACTCCATTCCATTTCCGGCCTTTAAGCCAAAAAAACACCAGTAGCTCTGCCTGTCTCAAGTGATTATCCTGGGACATTCAGAGGATAAAGAGATCGATTATGTTCCAGTTAGTACACAATTTTAGCAATTCTACCAAATCCTATTTCCAAAATACAGGCCACCGCCCGGGATATATTGGGTGCAGGCTCCAAAACAGAATATATTCATGCATAATTGATTTTGACAGAATATTGTTCTTGACTTATTGATAATCCAAGAATACATTCGCCATAATACTTGATAATGACGGAAAAGAAACACAAGGAGCAAGAATGTTGGACACTATCAGCCTGGAAATCCTGAAAATTCTTCAGGAAAAAGCCCGCATCCCGAACATCGAGGTTTCCCGTCAGGTCGGCCTGGCCCCATCGGCGGTCCTCGAGCGGATCCGAAAACTTGAAAAGCAGGGTATTATCGACGGCTATGAAGTCCGCCTCAATCCGGAACATTTTCACCGTTCACAGGTGGCTTTTGTCCATGTCCAGACCACCACCGCCGCCTGCAGCGAAGTCGGCAGGCAGCTCTCCCTTATCAGCGAAGTACAGGAGGTCCATTTCGTCGCCGGCAACGACTGCTATCTGGTTAAGGTCAGGACTGCCGACACCGCCTCGCTCAGCCTGCTGCTGCAGGAACATATTGCCGCCATCGACGGTGTCATTTCGACCAAAACCGAAACAGTATTATCGACCATCAAGGAAACGAGTCGCATCCCACTCCCTGAATCCATATAAAGGAAGCACGACCATGCCAATGTCCCAATCTTTCAAAGACCGTCTTTTCCCCGTCCTCGAGACCATCACCGGCCATTACCGGACTCCGTTTCATATCTACGACGAAGCAGGTATCCGCAAGACCGGGAGCAGCCTGAAGGCAGCCTTTGCCGGAATCGATCGTTTCCGCGAGTACTACGCCGTCAAGGCACTGCCCAACCCCAGGATTCTCGCGATCATGAAAGACATGGGATTCGGTTTCGACTGCAGTTCCATAGCCGAGCTGCGTCTCAGCCGGCAGATCGGCGGCCGGGGTGAGGACATCATGTATACTTCGAACAACACCAGCCTCGAAGAGTTCCTGGAAGCAGCCAACGACGGCGGTTCGGTACTCAACCTCGACGATATCAGCCTGATCGCCAAGGTCCCGGAGATGCAGGAGCTGATCTGTTTTCGCTACAATCCCGGGCCGCGGCGCACCGGCAACGGCATCATCGGCAACCCGGTCGAGTCGAAATACGGGGTCAGCCATGATCAGATTCTCGATGCCTATCGTCAGGCTCAAGCACGCGGCGCCAAGCGCTTCGGCATTCATACCATGCTCGCCTCGAATGAACTGAACTATACATACATGGTGCAGACCGCCGACATGCTGCTTGAGCTGATCGCCGAGATCTCCGCCGAACTTGGAATCGCCTTCGAGTTTATCAACATCGGCGGCGGTCTTGGCATTCCCTACCAGCCCGGCGCGGCTGAGCTGGATCTTATAACGATGGGCAAAGCGATCACCGCCCACTTCAAGTCCTTCCGGCAGGTCCACGATTACGAGCCCGCTCTGTTCATGGAAAGCGGCCGCTATATAACCGGACCGCATGGGGTCCTGGTGACCAAAGCCATCAACCGCAAAGACATTTACCGCACCTATATCGGCGTCGACGCCTCGATGAGCGCCCTGATGCGGCCTGGCATGTACGGCGCCTATCATCATATCGAGGTTCTCGGCAAAGAAACGGCAACCGAGCAGGAAATCGTCGATGTCGTCGGCTCCCTCTGCGAGAACAACGACAAATTCGCGGTCCAGCGTGAACTGCCGAAAATAGTCGATGGCGACATTCTGATCATCCAGGACACCGGTGCCCACGGCAGCGCCATGGGCTTCAACTACAACGGCAACCTGCGCCCCAAAGAACTGCTCTTGGGCGAAGACGGCAAGGTCGAACTGATCCGGCGGGCCGAACAGGTGGAGGACTATTTCGCCACCCTCCGTTTCGAGCCGGACCTGCTGAGCCTGTAATTTCGCCAAAGATCTCTTACGAGGACTCGATGACAATCGACATTGACCGGTTTCTGACGACCGTCGCCGCTGCAATTCATGACAAAAAAGTGCCGGTGGTCGATCTCATCGCGGTGCAGACCCAGGACCCTTTCAAGGTCCTGGTGGCCACCATCCTCTCGGCAAGGACCATGGACGAGACTACCGCGGCGGCATCGGCCCGCCTCTTCCGGGTAGCCCCGGACTGTGAATCGCTTGCCCGGCTGACCGAAGCGCAGATCGCCGGACTCATCTATCCGGTCGGCTTCTACAAGACCAAAGCCAAACATCTGGCCATGCTGCCTGAAGCCCTGCGCCGCTACAACTGCAAAATCCCCGATACCATCGAAGAACTCGTCACCCTGCCGGGCGTCGGCCGCAAGACCGCCAACCTGGTGGTCAGCGTCGCTTTTCAAAAGCCGGCGATCTGTGTTGACACCCATGTCCACCGGATTATGAATATATGGGAATATGTCGACACCGACACCCCGCTCAAAACCGAAATGGCTCTCAGGGCAAAGCTGCCGCAAAAACATTGGATAGGCGTCAACTCCCTGCTGGTCGCCTTCGGTCAGTCGATCTGTCGGCCGGTTTCACCCAAGTGCGATATCTGTCCACTGCAACCGGAATGCCCGCAGAAAGGTGTGCGTCCCCGCAAGATTCCCGGAATAAAAATGGAGAAGAACCAGGTAATGAAATGCGTCTCATGAAATGTCAACGGCATCCGTGCCGTCGAAAAGAAAGGGTTTATCGAACAGCTGCAGGAGTTTGATGCCGATGTGGTGGCTCTGCAGGAGACCAAAGTGCAGGAGGACCAGCTCTCCGAAAATCTGAAAAACATCCCCGGTTACACCTCCTACTGGCACTGCGCCGAAAGAAAGGGCTATTCCGGGGTGGCCTTCTACACCCGCATCCCGCCCGTTGCCGTCTACTATGGCTTGGGCGATCCCTTGTTCGACTCTGAAGGACGGGTACTGACCCTGGAATTCACCGACTGTTACCTGATCAACATCTATTTCCCGAACAGCGCAGAAAAACTGGTCCGTCTCGATCACAAGCTGCGGTTCAACAACCGGCTGCTGAGCTATGCCAAGGAACTGGAACTGAAGAAACCGGTCATTCTCTGCGGCGACTTCAACGTCGCCCATAAGGAGATCGACCTGAAAAACCCTAAAGCCAACGTAAAGTACGCCGGATTCACGCCGGAGGAACGCGCCTGGATGGACAGTTTTGTTGCCGCCGGCTTCGTCGATACCTTCCGGTTGTTTAACCAGGAGCCCGGTCAGTACACCTGGTGGAGCTATCGCTTCAATGCCAGGGCCAAGAATGTCGGATGGCGGATCGATTATTTCTGCGTCAGCGGTTCCGCCATAGAAAGGGTAAAAAGTGCGGAAATTCTCCATGAAATTCTGGGCTCGGATCATTGCCCGGTTGAGCTGGAGTTCTTATTGAGTGAGGAAGCTAAGTGAGAGGAGCGAGGAGTGAGGAGTCAGTTTTAGCAAGGTATTCGAGGAGTTTTCTTGGCCCTGCCGGAAAGGCGTACCGGCTGAGATCGTCAGCGTCAATCCAGCGTGAGTCGACGGCGCTTTTCAGGGCAGGCTGGGAGTCGTTCCCGCTCAGCTCGCAGAGGAAACAGTGGAGAACAATTTTGTAGCGGGTGTAATGGTGGATGATGGTGGTGAGCGATTCGAGCACCCGCACCGCAAGTCCGGTGTCCGCTTCGATTGCCAGGACTACGGCAACTTCCGGTGAATTTCCCGTCAACTCCCCGCCCGGGAACTCCCAGAGTCCTCCCCAGACGTCATCCGCCCTGCGCTGCTGAATAAAGATCCGGTCTTCCCTTCGGATAATCCCCGCTACCTTTTCCACCGTGACGATTTTTTTCCCTTCTCCCACCACCGGCCGCAGGGCCACCGTTCCAGCTTGTCTTGCCGCACATGTCGAGGCAAGGGGACAGATTTCACATCGCGGGGTTTTAGGGGTGCAGACCAGCCCGCCGAGGTCCATAAGCGCCTGATTGAAGACCCTTGCCCTGCCGTGCGGCAGCAATTCTCCGGCGATCCGTGTTATACGCTGCTGAACCTCTCGGCTTTTGATCGGCAAGGATATATCGAAGAGCCGGGCATACACCCGCATTACATTGGCATCGATGACCGGCACATCCCGATTGCCCGCCACGCTGGCAACGGCCGCCGCGGTATAAGGACCTATGCCGGGCAGGCTGCGCAACTGGTCGTAGTCGCAGGGCACCAGGCCTGCGAACTCACCTGCGATGACCTTGGCGGCGCGATGCAGATTCCGGGCTCTCGCATAATAGCCGAGCCCTTCCCAGTACTTGAGAATCTCCTGTTCGCCCGCAACGGCTACCGCCTGCACATCGGGAAACCGCTTGATCCAGCGTAAAAAATATGCGACTCCCCGATCCATCTGGGTCTGCTGGAGCATGATCTCGGAAATCCAGACATGGTACGGATCGTAGGTTCGCCGCCAGGGCAGGTCGCGGGCTGTTTCCCGGAACCATGCAAGAAGCGGCTGGACGATGTCGCTTTCTTTCGCCATCCTACATTCCCCAACCGAGGTATCTGCCCAGAGCCACCAAGCCCATGCCGACCATCACCGTGGCCGAGAGGCTCTTCCACTTCCAGGCAACTGCAAAGGCAAAGAGCGCCGCCCACAGGAAAAGATTATCGTGGCCGAGATTGAACTGCTCCTCTCTAACCAGCAGCGATGGCACCAGCATAGCCGCAAGAACGGCAGGCGGGACAAGGCGCAACCAGGCGACGATTATCGGCCGCAGCGTGCGCCCGCTCAGAAACAGGGTGGGCAGCAACCTCGGCAGGTAGGTAACCACAGCCATGCCGGCAATGGTCCAGAAGATCAGCGTTTGATCCATTGTTCCACCATAAGGCCAAGGGTCGCTCCGGCAACGGTTGCGACAATAATATGAAACTGATGCCAGCCGGCGAGATACAGCAGGGTCGCAATCCCGCCCGATAAAATCGCTGTTATCACCCGCACCCGGTTTTCACATTGCCCGACCAGGAGGCCGATGAACATCGCCGCCAGGGCGTAGTCCAGGCCCAGCGGCTTGACATCGCCGATCAGCCCGGAGGCGACGATCCCGAGTAAGGTCCCGGCAACCCAGCTGGCCTGGGCGGTCATGTTGAGCGACAGGGCCTCCAGCCGGCATTCCGACAACGTTGCCGCCGAGGCCGAATGGAGGGCGAAGGTTTCGTCGGTGAGTTCATAGGAAAACCAGGCCAGATGCCGTTTTTTCCAGCCGGAAAGGAAGGGAGCAAGCGACGCGGCCATCAGCATATGCCGCAGATTGACAACAAAGGTGGTAAGAATGACCGCAGCCGGGCCGGTGCCGCTGGCGAACAGGCCGACAGCGATAAACTGAGAGGACCCGGCGAAGACGATCAGCGACATGAGCAGGGTGTTGGCATCGGAGATCCCGCTCTTGCCCGCCAGCACACCGTAGGCAAACCCTATCGGCACATAGCCGAGAACAATGGGCATGGCTCTTCTGACACCCTTGGCAAGGGCCGCCACAACCGGCTTTGTCGTTTCATCCATGATGAGACTAAGGCAACCTACATCCGCCGATACAGCGCAAGACAGCGCTCGCGGGTCATCTGCTTCTGCCAGTCGGGTCCGAGACAGTTTTCCCAGAGAGGCACGAGGTTGAGCGCGGTGGTGACCATCAGCTCGAGTCCTTTGTCATCCATATCTGCAGTCAGGTTGCGCGGCAGACTGATCCGGTGTTTCTCCATCATCCTCCTGAACTCCACGACGCCTGCAGGATAAAATTCATCAAGATAATCAAAGGCGATACAGCAGCCGATCCCGTGATGGATGCCAAGCACGTAGGACAACCCGTAGGAAAGGGCGTGACAGGCGCCGACCTGGGAATAGGCAATCGACATCCCGCCGAAATACGAAGCCATCATCAGCTTGTCGTCTCTGTCCGGGTGGTCTTCGAGAAAAACCTGGCGGCAGAGATCGAGCGACTTTTCGCCATAGGCCTTACTGAACTCGTTGATATATGTGCCCTGAAGCGACTCGATATCGTGGATATAACAGTCCATCCCGGTATAAAACCATTGATCGGTCGGCACGCCGGCAAGAAGTTCGGGGTCAAGCACCATCTGGTGATAGAGGGTGTAATCGGAGTTGATGCCCAGCTTTTTAACCGGCCCGGTGAGAATGGCGGTGCGGGAGATCTCCGCCCCGGTCCCGGCAAGCGTAGGCACGGCAACGTGGTACACGGAAGGATTTTTAATAAGGTCCCAGCCCTGATAATCGGCAGAAGAGCCGGGGTTATTCAGCATCAGCGAGATAGCCTTGGCGATATCCAGGGTGCTGCCGCCGCCGATGCCGATTATACCGTCTGGTTTTACCGGGCTGTAGGCGCGAATCTTTTCGACGAGCTGGTCTATGTAAATGGTTTTCGGTTCGTCGTCGACATTGACCGGCAGCAGCAGATCCTTGCCCTGCATGGGCAATCTCCCTGCCAGGGGCTTGCCGATAAAGACATCGTCCAGAACAAAGACAAAAAAGGAATCGGGATTCACCCGCCTGGGGGCGATGACATCGCCAAGCTGATTAAAGGAACCTCTGCCGAACATGATATTCGGTACGATGCTAAAATTTCTATACATATCTAGAGTTGCTCGCAGAAAATAAAAAGGAAAGAAAACGCAGCTGCCCCGGCAGCGCGTACAAGTGTCTCGCCTTCCCGTAACAAAATTTTGCCCAAAACTCAAGGGAGATTTCCGTGCTAATGTTTGTTTGGCCGTTTCCTTCCCGGCTGGATATTTTTGCGCTGATTATATTTGCTTTTGCCGGTAGAATGTCTGCGAGCAATATGTGAAGCAATTGAAAAAAGATTTACAGGAACTAAAAAGCATGTCAGTTATCACCGAAAACAGTGTTTTCACCTCGCTGCAGCAACACGGTCCGATGGCGGTCGAGGACAGCATCAATCTGGCCAAGCCGTTTTCCAGACAGACCAGGCAGTGGGTGAAAAACCTCTGCCGAAATAAAACGAATGTGACCAAGTACAGGGCCCTGCGCGGTCAGATCTTCGAATTTTTAGGTATCAACAGCTTTTCAGAGCTCAACGATCTGCTCAAACAGCCCGACCAGTTAAAGGTAATGAACCATCGGGCCTGCACCCTGCTCGGCAAAATGTTCGGTTTCAACGGAACCGTCAGGGAAATTGAAGCCAGAGTGAGCGAATACGCCCGCACCGCCGATGCCGTCATAAACTCCCTCAACGGCAAGATCCTCGCGCCCTATGCCTCGTCGATTGCCACCACCAACGAAATTGAAGTGGCTAACGATCCGGTTACCCTGCTGCTGATCATGTTCGATAACCGCTATCATAAAAAGGCGCGCTTCGAGGCGCGGCGCAAGCTGATGCTGATGAATCTGGCAGGCAGCATCGATCAGCGGGAAAGAGAAACCGAAACCGAGGAGAAATTCCTGCTGTTCCTCCATTTCCTCAACGATTACGTGTGGAGCAAAAGCTTGAAGATCGGCGAGCACGACATCATCTACCTTCACTCCCAGCACGCCGAGGAGGATTTCCGCTGCACCGAAGTGAAAGTTCTTACGGCCGCAGAGGCGAAAGGGGTGAAAACCACCAAAGGTACCAAGTTGACCCTGCTGAAACGACGCCGCTTTACAGCCGGCAAGAGGGATATCCCCATCTATGTCTCGATCCGCAAGAAGCCGCCCGAGGCAAAAGTCTTGAAGCTGCTGCGCAAAAATGAAAAAAATCCGGCAGTTGCGGTTGACGACGAACTGGGCCTGATGGCGGTACTCGATTCGGTGGCCGACATCAAGATCTTCCAGCACCACCTGACCCGGAGCGCCTCGAAAGCCGACAGCTTCATGGTGCTCGAAGATATCTCTGACACCCTGACCGGCAGCTCTCCCTACCGGACAACCAACACCGGTTCAAGTCCGAGAACCGAGATGCTGAAATTTTTCGCCCGGCTGGGCGGGATGCGGGTGGAGTTCATCATCCACACCAACCGGACCTGGCTCAACTACATGTTCCAGAAGGATGTCGCCCACGACGAATACGAAGTAAAAAGAATCTTTGACTCAGGGGTGATGGAACTGCTGTTCCCCAAGGATATTTTCAAGCTGGATCATGAGATGATCCGTGGCGACATGATCCGCCGGTTCAGACGGCGGATCGAGGAATAACCAGGAGACTCCAGATCAGAGGCGAATGGGAGTCGCCAGGTAATCCCGGTAGGCGTCCTCCAACCCTTCGCGAAAGCTGAGTCTCGGCCGCCAGCCGAGACTGTTGATGCGGCCGGTATCTAGAAGTTTGCGCGGGGTGCCGTCCGGCTGAGCGCTATTGTAGAGAGTCTCGCCGGTAAAACCGATCAGCTCGGCAACGATCTCAGCCGTCTCGCGGATGGTGATATCCTCCCCCGTGCCCACATTGAGAAAGGAAGGATTGGGCTGATCGAAATGCGTCTGGTCAAGACCCATCACATGGATACAGGCGGCAGCCATATCGTCGACATGGAGAAACTCCCGGCGCGGCGCCCCCGTCCCCCACAGGACCACCTGCGGATTCTGCTTTTTCTCGAGCCGCCCCTCACCAGCCAGCCAGCCGATAGCCTTGCAGATATCGGGCGGAATGACGCCATAGCGGGCCTCGTCGGCTCTGATTGCCGGAGCATTCCCGGACTTGGCTAATTTGGCCAGATGATACTTACGGATCATGGCGGGGACCACATGACTGTTTTCCAGGTGATAATTGTCGCCGGGTCCGAAAAGATTGGTCGGCATCACCGACCGATATCTGGTGCCGTACTGCCGGTTATACGACTCGCACATTTTGATCCCGGCGATTTTAGCTATCGCGTAGGGTTCGTTGGTCTGCTCGAGAATGCCGGTGAGCAGATACGCCTCGCTCATCGGTTGCGGCGCAAATTTCGGATAGATGCAGGAACTGCCGAGAAAGAGCAGATCCCGCACCCCAGCCCTGAAGGCCTGGTGGATCACGTTGGCCTGGATCATCATATTGATATAGATGAAATCGGCCGGAAAGACATTGTTGGCATGAATGCCGCCTACCTTGGCGGCGGCCAGCACCACCCGATCCACCTTGCCGGCGGCAAAAAACCGCCGCACCGCCGTCTGATCGGTAAGATCCAGTTCGGCATGGGTTCTGGTGATGATATTCTCGCAGCCGAGTTTCTTCAACTGCCGGACTATAGCCGCGCCAACCATGCCCCGATGGCCGGCAACGAAGATGTGATCGTGCGAGGCAAGAGAGTTGAGGCCAGACGTAAGAGGTGAGGCGTGATGAGTCATAGCCCGGCCTATTCGTGATGGTTCAACACGGGAAAACCTTCGTTCCTGCACATCTCGTCGCGTCGTGCAACTTCCAGATCGGAGCGCATCATCTCGGTGACCAGTTCGGAGAACGTGGTTTTCGGCACCCAGCCAAGTTTTTCTTTGGCCTTGGTCGGGTCACCAAGCAGGGATTCCACCTCGGTCGGGCGAAAATAGCGGGGATCGACCTGAACAATGGTATTGCCGAGCTTCATCCCATAGCCGTCAGCCCCGGCGGGAACCTTATCGATAATTCCGATCTCCTCGACGCCTTTGCCTTCCCAGCGCAGGCCAACGCCCAGTTCGGCTGCCGCGGCATTAACAAAATCGCGCACCGAATGCTGCTCGCCGGTGGCGATGACAAAATCTTCAGGCTCATCCTGCTGCAGCATCAGCCACTGCATCTGGACGTAGTCCCGGGCATGGCCCCAGTCGCGTTTGGCGTCAAGATTACCGAGATAGAGGCAGTCCTGCAGGCCGAGAAAAATCCGCGCCAGCGCTCTGGTGATTTTTCTGGTGACAAAGGTTTCGCCGCGCAGCGGTGATTCGTGGTTAAACAGAATGCCGTTGCAGGCATATATATTATAAGCTTCACGGTAGTTGACGACGATCCAGTAAGCGTACATCTTGGCCACCGCATAGGGCGAACGGGGATAAAACGGCGTCTTTTCGGTCTGCGGAACCTCCTGGACCTTGCCGTACAACTCAGAGGTGGAAGCCTGGTAGAAACGGGTTTTCTCGGTCAGCCCGAGAATCCGGATGGCTTCGAGCACTCTCAGCGTCCCCAACGCGTCGGAATTGGCGGTATACTCCGGCTCCTCAAACGAGACGGCAACATGGGACTGGGCGGCGAGATTGTAGATCTCATCCGGCCGAACCTTGCCGATGATGTGGATCAGGCTGGAAGAATCGGTCAAATCACCGTGATGCAGGATGAACTTGCGATTACCGACATGGGGATCCTGGTAGAGATGATCGATCCGGTCGGTGTTGAACAGCGAGGCGCGCCGCTTGATGCCGTGGACTTCATAGCCCTTGTTCAGCAGAAACTCGGCGAGATAGGCGCCATCCTGTCCGGTAATTCCGGTTATTAAAGCTTTTTTCATAATATGCCTGCTCTTATCTGATATTTTTTGCAACGCTCAATAAATAGGCTTTTCAATTTTTATTGGAGTCGATTTCGTTCAACTGATTCTTCCTGATCGAACGCCCGCGGCCGATACCATAATACGCCAGACCCATGGCCTCAACCCGGGCAGGGTCGTAAAGATTTCGGCCATCGAAAATGACTTTATCCTTCAATTCGACCAGCAGGTTCTTGAAATCGGGCACACGGAAACTCTTCCATTCGGTAACGATTGCGAGGGCGCATGCACCGTGCAGGGCAGCTTCCTTAGTACCCATCAGGGTAAAATTATCGCGGTGATTGCCGTAGATGCGCTGAGCCTCCTCCATCGCCTCCGGGTCGTAGGCCTGAACCTTTGCCCCCGCTTTCCACAGAGACTCGATCAGGACCCGGCTCGAAGCCTCCCGCATATCATCGGTATTCGGCTTGAAGGAAAGTCCCCAGACGGCAAAGGTTTTGCCGGCGACACCCTCAGGGTAGAAGGAACAGATATGCGCAAACAGCTTTTCCTTCTGGCGATAGTTGACACTCTCCACCGCCCGCAGAATCTGGGCCTCATAGCCGATTTCCCGGGCCGACCGCTCAAGCGCCTGAACATCTTTTGGAAAACAGGACCCGCCGTAGCCGCAGCCGGGATAGATGAACTGGTAGCCGATCCGGGAATCGGAGCCGATTCCCCGCCTGACCTGTTCGATATCGACACCCATCCGCTCGGCCAGGTTGGACATCTCGTTCATGAAGGAGATCTTGGTGGCGAGGAGGCAATTGGCCGCATATTTGGTAAACTCGGCACTGCGCACATCCATGAGCATGATTTTGTCGTGGTTACGACTGAAGGGCTCATAGAGCTCCCTCATCTTTTCCTCGACTTCGTCGGAGTCGGTGCCGATGATGATCCGTTCCGGCCTCTGGCAGTCGTCAAGAGCCGAGCCCTCTTTCAAAAACTCGGGATTTGAGGCGACATGGAGGGGAACATCGAGATTTCGTTCCCGGAGGATGGCGGTCATATGGGCGCGGACTTTATCGGCGGTGCCAACCGGCACCGTGGATTTGTCGATGATGATCTTGCCCTCGGTCATATGTCTTGCGATCATCCCGGCCACCGCCAGAACATACCGCAGATCGGCACTGCCGTCTTCATCCGGCGGGGTTCCGACGGCGATGAACTGCAATTCGGCATGTTCTATTCCTTTTTTTGCGTCAGTGGTGAAATCCAATCGCTTCTTCTCGTAATTGGTCAGCACCAGTTCTGACAAACCGGGTTCGAAGATGGGAATAATACCGTTTTTCAAGCCTTCGACCTTCTTTTCATCGACATCGACACAACACACGTTATGACCTACATCTGCCAGCACCGCAGCCTGCACCAGACCGACATAGCCGACGCCAAATATAGTTACATTCATGAGACCCTCAACAAAAAGATGAAATGAGATTTCAGACGATTCAATAAAAAGTAGCCCAGCATAATAGCCCCAAGCACAAAACTAATCAACCCTGACCACAACCTCCTCTTTAAAAAACTCGACAAACAAAAAGAATTAACCGTGCATTTGACATTTTTTGGGTTTATGGTCACCTGTTGATTCCAGACACCACTAAAAAAACACCTATAACAGACCAGCCTTACCTGTTCAATTTTCCGGGTTCCACCGTATGTCCACCAATCTGAAAATTCTTTTTGCATTAACCCTCATCCACTTCACCGGCGATTTTTACTCCGCCTTTATCAGCCCGCTATTCCCGGTTTTTGTCGACAAGCTCGACCTCAGTCTGACCCAGGTCGGAATTATTGCCGGAACCATGCGGCTGCTGGCCTTCATCGTTCAGCCGACCGTCGGCTACCTGGCTGATCGGAATCCGACACGAGCTTTTATCTTCACCGGTCTGTCGCTTACCATTGTCTTTATCCCCCTTGCAGGAATCGCTCCCAATTTCTGGATACTGCTGCTATGTGTGGCTCTCGGCTCCATCGGTTCCTCGATGTTCCATCCTTCAGTCACCGGGATGGTGCCCGTCTATGCCGGGTCGAAAGCCGGCTTTTCGATGTCGTTATTCAATACCGGCGGCACCTTGGCCTTTGGCCTCGGTCCCCTTTTCATCACCTGGTATGTCGCTTCGTTCGGGCTGACGGCAATGCCTCTCACCATGATTGCCGGCCTGCTGGTCCTGTTTTATCTGCTTAAGGTTATTCCAAAACCCCAAAGCGAAGGACTGAAGCGAAACGGCTTCCTGGGTGCGCTTAAAGAAAGTCTGGGACAGGCCTGGAAACCCATCGCCCTGATCTGGCTGGTCATGTTCCTGCGGGCCTTGGTCGGCCAATCCTTTTTAACCTTCATGCCGGTGCTCTATGTCCAGGAAGGCTTCAGTGTGGTCTCCGCCGGGGCTATTTATTCGCTTTTCACGGTTTCCGGCACCATCAGCGGCCTGCTTTCCGGCCATATCTCCGACCGCATCGGCTTCAAGCCGGTTTTTCTGTTCTCATACCTGTTTATGGCCCCGGCCCTCTGGTTGCTTATGCAACTCGAAGGCAACTGGGTCTATTTCGGCGCCGCTCTTGCCGGTGCCTGCGTCCTGGCGCCGCTTCCCCTTGGCGTAACCATGGCCCAGACCCTGGCGCCAAAGGGCAGGTCTATGGTGGCCAGCCTGATGATGGGCTTCGCCTACGGCCTCGGCGGTGTCATCACGCCGCTAGTTGGTAAACTGGCCGACACCTTTGCCATCCGTCCCGTCCTCACTCTTGTTGCCTTCATTCCACTGCTCGCCATCCCTGTTATCGCACTTTTCCCGAGAACACGCAGCAACGGCTGAGGTTTTTTGAACTCTCCAGAATGGTCTTTATTTACCGATGCTCTTTACAACTGGGGTGATTGGGACTAAAATATAAGTACAATGCTTTTTCCTGTTGACAATAAATCATGGCTCAAGTAGTTTGCCGCCTCCTGACGATGTGGCGATGAGCTGCCGACTGCGAGGTCGGCGGGCAAAAAGCCGAAACTGAGAGAAAGAAAAAAAGAGTAAAAAGATATTGACAGAGCAACTTGTTCATAGTATCTTCGCTGCTCTCTGCGGCTTTGCACCGCGGGGCTTTTTTGCTGGATGAAAGAGCCTGAACGATCCTTGACAACTGAATAACAACAAACAAGCAAACGGGCCCACGCGGTGTTAATTACCGCAAGGGCATCTTTGTAATTCAAAGAGAGCTCTTATATAATTAAGCACTATATAAGTAACCGTCGCAAGACGGTCTAGGATATAAACTGGAGAGTTTGATCCTGGCTCAGAACGAACGCTGGCGGCGTGCTTAACACATGCAAGTCGAACGCGAAATTTTTCTTCGGAAAGAGAGTAGAGTGGCGCACGGGGGAGTAACGCGTAAGTTATCTACCTCGGCATCTGGAATAACTCACCGAAAGGTGTGCTAATACCGGATACGTTGAGTAATCAAGAAAGGTGGCCTCTGAATA